>Ga0129336_10003042_pt1 | contig 10367 bp, 6 predicted proteins | sample CPB6_02_DNA_FD_96878 | JGI IMG/M metagenome (GOLD analysis project Ga0129336, IMG submission 96878) | Freshwater to marine salinity gradient microbial communities from Chesapeake Bay, USA - CPBay_Sum_0.6_0.2_DNA | ecosystem: Environmental > Aquatic > Marine > Coastal | place: USA: Chesapeake Bay...
AACAATGACACAAGCTGTAGAAAAAATTAGCGACATCGAAAGAAAAGTGAAGGGCAAAATAATTATTGCACCTCTCGAAAATGAAATTAAGCAAAAGTTTAAACAAGTCTCTAGAAATGCAAGGATTCAGGGTTTTCGTCCCGGCAAAGCCCCGATGAGTATCATCGAGAAGCAGTATGGTCCTGACATACGATCTGAAGTTTATTCTCGAGCGATTGAAACTCAGTTTGGACAGATTGTGCAAGACAACAAGCTCAATATTGTTGGCATGCCCCAAATTACCCACGATCCACTGCCAGAAATCAAAGATGATTTTGAGTTTACAGCAACATTTGAAGTCCTTCCTGAAGTCAAAGATATTGATTTTAAAAAGATTGAAATTACCCGTCCTGAAGTTAAGTTATCCAAAAAAGACATCGAGACAACCATTGAAACGATGCAAAAACAACGAGCCTCATTCAAAAAAGTTGAACGTGTATCGAAACTGGGAGACCGGGTTCATGTAAAGCTTGAATCTTATATTGATGGAAAAACAGCTGAATCAACTGGATCTGAATCATTAAATTTCATTTTAGGCGACAAAAATCGTTTAGAAGTTTTTGATAAAGAGTTGGTGGGTTTAAAAGCATCTGATATGAAAGATTTTGAAATTCACTATCCGAAAGATCATGAGCCAGCTCAGCTAGCAGACAAAAAAGTTAAATATAGTGTACAAATTTCAGAAGTGAATGAAATGGAATTGCCAAAGCTTGATGAGGTATTTGCCAAGTCCCTTGGCATCGATAGCGGTGATGTCGAGGAAATGAAAAAACAAATTGAAGCCTCTTTGGCTGAAGAGGTAGAAAAGCGTGTCAAACTGAAAGAGAAAGATCAAGTTTTTGTTGAACTTGTGAAACATGCCAAGTTTGATCTTCCTAAATCTGTGATTGATAACGAATCATATCGCTTAATGCAACAGATGTTAGAAAATTTGGAGCGCCAGGGTGGAAAAGTGAAAGATCTTAAGCTAGAGCCATCAATGTTTAATGAAAGAGCTGAACAAACAGCTCGTTTGAGAATAGTTTTGGCTCACTTAGTCGATAAAGAGAAGCTGCATGCCACCGAAGAGCAGGTTAAAGCTAAAATTGAAGAATTTGCTCAGTCTTATGACAATCCAGCGGAGGCAGTGAAGTGGTTTTATGAAAAACAAGAGCGTTTAAATGAACCAGCGGCTCTGGCCACAGAAGATAATGTCGTTAATTTTGTGCTTAAATCCTGTAAGGTTAAACAAGAAAAAGTTTCTTTTGACGAATTAATGGGAAATAGATAATTTATTTATGTATATAGAAAAATCTAATACAAACAATACAACAGTAGGCTTAGGTTATATTCCGATGGTTGTTGAACAAAGCGGAAGAGGTGAGCGTGCTTACGATATCTATTCTCGGCTTTTAAAAGAGCGAGTGGTATTTCTTGTAGGACCGGTCGATGATATGACTGCAAATGTAGTCGTCGCACAACTTTTATTTTTAGAAGCCGAAAACCCAGATAAAGACATATCCCTCTATATAAACTCACCCGGCGGTTCGGTGACAGCAGGAATGGCTATATACGACACCATGCAATTTATTAAACCTGATGTGAGCACCTTGTGTATCGGGCAAGCCGCGAGCATGGGTGCTTTACTCTTAACCGCTGGTGCAAAAGATAAGAGGTTTTGTCTCCCAAATTCAAGGGTGATGATTCATCAACCTTTAGGCGGATTTCAAGGTCAGGCATCAGATATTGAAATTCATGCTAAAGAAATTTTATATCTGAAAGATAAATTAAATAGAATTTTATCTTCACACACAGGTCAAAAATTTGAGAATGTTGCCAAGGATACAGATCGTGACAATTTCATGAGTGCTGATGATGCTGTTAAATATGGTCTTGTTGATCAGGTTATTAGCAAACGATAAACTCTTTTAAGTTACTAATTTAGATACTTATGAGCGATCAAGATAAAGATAAATCTCTTTTTTGTTCCTTTTGTGGGAAGAATCAACACGAAGTAAAAAAACTTATCGCTGGACCGTCTGTTTTTATTTGCGACGAATGTATCGATTTATGTACCGATATTATTAAAGAAGAAATAAAGGCATCTGATTCAAAAAAAGAAGTGGATATCGACCACATTCCAAAACCCCAAGAAATTTTTGACCAATTAAACCTGCATATTATTGGTCAGGATCAAGCCAAAAAAGCACTATCAGTTGCTGTTTACAATCACTATAAAAGATTAGGAGAAACAATCACTGATGATGTAAAAATTGCTAAAAGTAATATTTTGCTGATAGGTCCTACGGGTTCTGGTAAGACATTGCTCGCGCAAACATTGGCGAGTTTTTTAAATGTTCCATTTGTTATTGCAGACGCTACGACGCTAACAGAGGCTGGTTATGTAGGCGAAGATGTTGAAAATATCATGCAAAAGTTACTGCAAAAATGTGATTATGATGTAACCAAAGCCCAAAAAGGGATTGTTTACATAGATGAAGTTGATAAAATATCAAGGAAATCTGATAACCCTTCTATTACCCGTGATGTATCTGGAGAGGGAGTTCAACAGGCTTTATTAAAGCTCATTGAGGGTACGGTAGCCTCTGTTCCACCTCAAGGTGGAAGAAAGCACCCAAATCAAGAATTTGTTCAAATAGACACGTCTAATATATTATTTATTTGTGGTGGCGCTTTTGACGGGCTGGAAAAGGTTATCCAAAGACGCTTAGAAAGTAATAGTATTGGATTTGGAGCAAGTGTTGCCTCAAAAAATGACAGTAAATCAAGTTATCAGCTACTTAAAAAAACAGAATCTGAAGATCTGGTTAAGTTTGGATTAATTCCAGAATTTATTGGAAGGCTTCCTGTGATTTCTGCTCTTGAGCCCTTAGATATTGATGCATTGCGAAAAATATTAATCGAACCAAAAAATGCGTTAACAAAACAATATAAAAAATTATTTGAAATTGAGGGTGTTGAATTAGAATTTAGGGATCAAGCGTTATCCCAAATTGCTAAAAAGGCATTGGATCGGAATACTGGGGCAAGGGGACTAAGGTCAATTTTAGAAGAAACCCTGCAGGATATTATGTTTGATATTCCGTCTGACAAAACGATTGAGAAAGTGATTATTGATGAAAAGACCATCACTGAAAAATCCAAACCTATTCTGATTCATTCGGACCAAAAAAAAATTAACGAATAATTGCATATTGACTTGAATTATTCTAATTAGCCTCCATAATTGAATTAATAACACACAAATAATCTATAAGCTTAACCTTACATATGGCACAAGAAAAAATAAATCCAATTACACCATTACTTCCTCTGAGGGATGTTGTTGTTTACCCTCAGCTTGTTATTCCTCTATTCGTAGGCAGAGACAAGTCAATAAAGGCGATTGAAAAGGCTAATAATGGAGATAAACAAATTTTATTGGTTGCGCAAAAATCAGCAAATAAAGACGACCCGGATGTTAAAGATCTGTTTGAAATTGGAACTTTAGCTACAATTCTCCAAATGCTCAAACTTCCTGATGGGACTGTGAAAGTTTTAGTGGAGGGCATTGAAAGAATTCAGTTAACAAAATTTTTTGACTCAGGTGACTTTTGGTCTGCGGAATCAAAAATCATAAAATCTAAAGAAACTAAAGATAAAAAATCGATCGCATTGATGAGAACATTATTTTCTCAATTTGACCAGTATGTGAAACTGAATAAAAAGATACCCCCCGAGCTATTAACGACATTATCCTCGATTGAGGAACCTGGACGCATGGCTGATTCGATTGCTGCCAATTTAAACCTTAAATTAACAGACAAGCAAAAACTTCTGGAGTGTATTAATGTTCGAGATCGTTTAGATATCCTTTTATCGCTTCTCGAGGGTGAGCTTGATATTCTTCAAGTTGAAAAAAGGATTAGGGGTCGAGTTAAGCGACAAATGGAAAAATCTCAGAGAGAATATTACCTAAACGAACAAGTCAAGGCAATTCAAAAAGAACTTGGTGAACAAGATGAGATGGCTGAATTTGAGGAACTCGAAAAGAAAATAAGCTCAATTGGTATGTCGAAAGAGGCGCAAGAAAAGTGCACCAGTGAGTTAAGGAAGTTGAAGATGATGTCTCCCATGTCTGCTGAAGCATCTGTGGTCCGAACCTACATTGAAACACTTTTAAATCTGCCTTGGGCGAACAAAACAAAGATCAATTCAAGTTTAAAGGATGCTGAAAATACCCTAAATTTAGACCACCATGGATTAGATAAAGTTAAGGAAAGGATTATTGAATATTTGGCTGTTCAGCAACGTGTTGATAAAGTTAAGTCACCAATCCTTTGCCTGGTGGGACCCCCTGGTGTTGGTAAAACATCCCTAGGTCAAAGCATAGCTAAAGCGGTCAACAGAAAATTTATACGTATGGCCTTGGGCGGTGTCCGTGATGAGTCAGAAATTAGAGGACATCGAAAAACTTACATTGGTTCAATGCCGGGTAAAGTTCTTCAAAACATGACCAAAGTAGGTGTCAATAACCCTTTATTCCTTTTGGATGAAGTGGATAAAATGGGTCAGGATTTTAGAGGAGATCCATCATCAGCCTTACTAGAGGTATTGGACCCCGAGCAAAATCATACTTTTGCAGATCATTATGCTGAGGTTGAATATGATTTATCTGATGTTATGTTTGTTGCAACAGCAAATACATTAAATATTCCTGAGCCACTCTTAGATCGAATGGAGATTATTCGATTACCTGGGTACACAGAACAAGAAAAAATTGATATTGCTATGACGCATCTTGTGCCCAAGCAATTAAAGTCTCATGGATTGAAAAAAAATGAGCTCACAATAACGCAATCTGCTGTGAAAAGTATTATCCAATTTTATACACGAGAAGCTGGTGTGAGAAAGCTAGAACAAGAGATTGCAAAAATTTGTCGAAAATCTGTTAAGCAGTTATTGACCAAAAGAAAGCTTACTAAAATTTCCGTCACAGCAAAAAATATTCATGACTTTTTAGGCGTTAAAATTTTTGATATTGGTTTAGCTGCAAAGAAAAATCAAATCGGTCAAGTTACAGGACTCGCATGGACTCAGGTTGGGGGGGAATTACTGACAATTGAATCAATTATTATGCCGGGTAAGGGCAAAATTAATTTAACCGGAAAACTCGGTGATGTGATGAAAGAGTCAATTCATGCTGCACTGAGCGTGGTGAGAAGTCGATCATCTAAACTCAATATTCCGGTAGATTTTTACGAAAAAAATGACTTTCATATTCACTTACCCGAGGCTGCAACTCCAAAGGATGGTCCAAGTGCAGGAATTGGTATGACCACGGCAATCATATCATCACTCACAAGCATTCCAGTTCGATCTGATGTTGCCATGACGGGTGAAATTACCTTGAGGGGAGAGGTCTTGCCCATCGGCGGCCTTAAAGAAAAGTTATTAGCAGCGCATCGCGGCGGTATAAAGAAGGTGATTATTCCCAATTTAAATAGTAAAGATCTCATTGATATATCAAATGAAGTATTGGCAAAAGTCGAAATAATTCCCGTTAAAACAATTGATGAAGTGTTAAAAATTGCATTAACAAAAGATCCAGCAAGTGATAATTTTTTGAAAAAAAATGCCACAAAAAAATCTCTGAATAAAGACAATTTAGTGAAAATTGATAAATCTGTCGCCCACTAAAATAAGCTAGCATTTCATAGGTACTTATTGTAGAATGGCGTCCTCGATATTATTTTGGGTGCTTAGCTCAGTTGGTAGAGCGTCGCCCTTACAAGGCGAATGTCGGCGGTTCGACCCCGTCAGCACCCACCAAAATAAGGAGTGGTAGTTCAGTTGGTTAGAATACCGGCCTGTCACGCCGGGGGTCGCGGGTTCGAGTCCCGTCCACTCCGCCAACTTTTTTAGAACTTTTTGATTCTGTAAGGTCATAAAATTCATGTTAGAAACCATAAGAAATGGACTAGAAAAAAAATGGGCTAAAGTTGTTTTAGCCATCATTGTCGTGCCCTTTGCTTTGTTTGGTATTGATTCTTATTTGAACTCAATGGGCTCTAATGTCACTGTGGCTTCAGTGAATAACTTTAAAATCACTGCTCAGGATTTTCAAAGATCAATGATGGTCCTTCAAGAAAGACTTGATGCTGAGGGTCAAGACCGTTCTATTCTTCAATCTCCTGAATTAAAAAAAAGTGTCATAGAGTCTTTAGTTGATAGTCAGCTGATCAAAGAAGCGGTTAGTAAATATAATTTTCGTATTTCAAACGATCAGTTAACCACGTATCTCGTTGGTATGCCTGATTTCCAGGAAAACGGAAAATTCTCACAACAACGCTACGATCAAATCGTCCAATATAATGGACTCACTCCAAAAAAATTAGAGGATCAAATTCGTGGCGATATGGCTACCCAGCAAATCCAGGGTACCTTAGCAAATTTATCTTACTACCCAAAAAACAAAATTGATGATATCGCCAAAATCGCTTATCAAAAGCGCCATGTGAAACTATATGATTTGTTATTAAAAGACTACGAAGCAGCTGTTAAGGTTTCTGATGATGAACTCATCGCTTTCTATAATGACAACCCCTCTTCTTTTATTCGCCCCGATCAAGTGAAAATTGATTTTGTAGTCTATTCTGTCGCCAATATTGTGCCCAATATTAACGTAACAGATGAGGAGATCAAGACTTTTTATGAAGTTAACAAGGCAAACTATGAGGGTGCCGAAGAAAGATCTGCCAGTCATATTTTATTTTTAGCAGACAAGTCTTTATCTAACGATGAACTAACCAAAGTAAAAACGCAGGCTGAAAAGGTTTTAGCTGACCTAAAAAAGAATCCAAAGAAGTTTTCTGAATATGCCAAAAAATATTCACAAGATCCGGAGTCAGCAAAAAATGATGGTTCACTGGGATTTTTCAAGCGGGGAGTTATGGTTAAGGAGTTTGAAGAGTCTGTTTATTCGATGAAGAAGGGTGCAATTTCTGAATTAGTCAAATCTGATTTTGGTTTTCATATCATTCGTCTTGATGATATAAAGGGTGATCAAGTTAGTTTTGCTGATGTTAAGCCTCAGATTAAAGGTGAGCTCATATTTCAAAAAGCTCTCGAACAATACAATACGAATGCTGAAGACTTTAGCAACATGGTTTATGAAAGTAATGATTCACTCCAGCCTGTTATTGACAAGTATAGTTTAGATGTTCAACAGAGTCAGTGGTTGTCAAAACAAGACGCAGAGAAATTCTTCAATAATCCAGTGTTCGCTGATGCTGTTTTTGATAAAACCAATATTGAAAATAAATTTAATACACCTGCCATCGAAGTTTCGCCAAATAATTTAGTCTCTGCGCGTGTTGTTGACTTTAGAAAATCGGAGACCAGACCATTTGAAGAAGTTAAGTCAGAAATTAAAGATTTTTTAAAAAAACGCAATGCTCAAGAAAACTTAATTAATGATGGAAATAAGCTAGTTGCAAGCCTTCAAGATAACTCTGCAACAGAACCAAAGTGGTTTGATGATTTGACGATTGATCGCTCGGATAAACAGGGATTATCTGATGTTATTGCTGAGGAAATTTTCAAATTAAACTCTTCAAGCCTTCCTGTCTATTCTGGTATCTTTGATCCTAAAGGAGAGTTTATTGTGATTAAGCTTGATAAGGTAAGCAGTGAGGATATTGGAGCTGAAGACATTGAATTTTTTAATGAAGAGTTTTTATCAGCAATCGATAAGGAAATCGAAAGAGCTTACATCGAAGATTTAAGAGCTGATTCAAAAATAAAAATCAACTCCAAATTTCTTCAATTTAAGGATTAGATAGTTATTCAATTGCTCCTGCAGCAGTGATATTCATTCCACCATCTACGTAAGTTACCTCACCGGTAATGCCGCTCGCAAGGTCACTGCAGAGAAATGCTGCAACATTACCAACCTCATCAATTGTTACATTTCTTCTTAAAGAGGCATGTTTCTCGTTAAAGGAATACATCTTATCAAAATCAGAAATGCCTGAAGCAGCCAAAGTTTTAATGGGACCCGCTGAAACAGCATTCACTCTTATTCCTTTCGGACCCAAGCTTTGGGACATGTAACGAACATTTGCCTCTAAACTTGCTTTAGCAAGACCCATAACATTATAGTTAGGCATTGTCCGTTCAGCACCCAGATAGCTCACTGTCAATAAGCTTGCATTGGGAGATAACATCGGTAAGGCTGCTTTGGCCAACGCTGTAAAGCTGTATGAGCTTACATCATGAGCAATTCTAAAATTTTCTCGGGAAGTATTTTCAACAAAATCACCTTGAAGAGCCTCTTTTGGAACAAATGCAATCGAGTGCACAATGACATCAACTGAATTCCAATAGGTTTTTAGCTTAACGAACAGATCATTTATTTGATCATCAAATGAAACATCACATGGTAGAACAATATCCGAATTAAAATTAGCAGCCAATTTTCTAACACGTTGTTCATGCTTATCAACTTGATGCGTAAAGGCTAATTCAGCCCCTTGTTGATGCATTGCATTGGCGATACCATAAGCAATCGAACGGTCACTAAGTAATCCTAAAATTAAAACTCGTTTATTTTTTAAAAAAGACATATGTACCTCATAGCGATGATGATATTAAGTATTTTGGTCGAAGTTATCTCTTAGACCCTCCCCAAGTAGATTATAACCTAATACAGTAATCAAAATTGCTAATCCAGGGAATAGTGATAACCACCATGCAAATTGAATATACTCTTTGCCATCTGTCAGAATATTGCCCCATGATGCTGTTGGAGCCTGCACACCTAGACCAAGAAAACTCAAACCAGACTCAATAAGCACAGCACTTGCCACACCTAAAACAGTACTCACAATGATGGGCCCAAGGCTATTTGGAAGCAGATGGGTTAGAATAATTCTAAGATCACTGGCACCAATAGTTTCAGCCGCTAAAATGAAATCTCTTTCTTTGAGGCTTAAAAATTCAGCACGCACTAGACGGGTTACACCCATCCAAGATGTCAGACCAATAACTATCATAATATTCCATATAGAAGGCGTTAAAAACGCAATGACAGCAAGTATTAGAAAGAATGAAGGGATGGATAACATTACATCTACCAACCGCATAATTAGGGTATCAGTTATACCTCTATAGAACCCAGCGATAGAGCCAAGAACAATACCAATGAGTGTTGAGATACCGACTGCAACAATACCAACCAAAAGTGAAATTTGGGCACCATGCAGCATTCTTGAGAAAACATCCCGACCAAGCGCATCTGTTCCCATAATATGTTGTTTATTTGGAGACACCAATATTGATTGGATGTCTATGTAATTTGGATCATAAGGACTTAGGTGGCTAGCAAACAAAGCTAGAATAGCAATTAAGAGAATGATAATTAATCCAGCAAGCGCTAATGGATTCTTAATTATTTTTTTCATTTACTCAGACCTCTTCTAATTCTTGGGTCTGCCCATGCATACGCTAAATCTGCAATTAAATTTCCCAATAAAGTTAAAATCGATCCAATGGTTAAAATACCCATGACCACAGGAAAGTCTCTCATTAACACGGCGTCATAAAATAATTTCCCCATCCCGGGAATCGCAAAAATAGATTCAGCAATCACCGAGCCACCTATGAGACCAGGAATTGAAAGTCCCAGTATAGTGATGAGTGGTAAAAGCGCGTTTTTAAGAGTATGAACAAAGATCACTTTTTTTTCATACAAGCCCTTTGCCCTCGCTGTTTTAATAAAATCTTGATTAAGAATTTCGATCATTCCATTTCGAACATAGAGGGAAATTCCTGCTAACCCACTAAGACAGGAAATAAAAACAGGAAGAATGAGATGTTTGAGCATATCAATAAATTGGGTAATGAGACTCATTTGTTCATAACCAATTGAGTGCAAACCAGATATGGGTAAAATTTGATTCGAAACACCCAATGAATACATTAATAATAGAGCCAGCCAAAAACCAGGGATAGCAAAGCCAACAAATACAAAAAGGGTAATCAGTCTATCCGGTATTTTATTTTTCCTGATGGCAGCAATTGTTCCAAGAACAATTGATATAGAAAAAATTAAAAAAATAGTTAATAAATTGATTAGCAAGGTAATCGGTAAGGCTTTTTGAATCAATCCGGGTTTAATATTTCCATTCTTATCTTTTTCTTGCCAAAGCACTGGTCTTTGGTGTGACGCAAACGAGTGTCCAAAATCAAGTTTTGCGATTCGTTTTAACCATAATCCATATTGAACTAGGATTGGTTTATCAAGGTTATACATTTCACGTAATTTCTGTCTTGACTCTTCACTTGCT
>Ga0129336_10003043_pt1 | contig 10366 bp, 13 predicted proteins | sample CPB6_02_DNA_FD_96878 | JGI IMG/M metagenome (GOLD analysis project Ga0129336, IMG submission 96878) | Freshwater to marine salinity gradient microbial communities from Chesapeake Bay, USA - CPBay_Sum_0.6_0.2_DNA | ecosystem: Environmental > Aquatic > Marine > Coastal | place: USA: Chesapeake...
CTGATGATTATGCAGTATATCTAAAACCCGAAAAACTAAAAAAATCGATTAAACATTTTCATCCAGAGATTGATTTTTATATTGTTGATTCCAAACAAACTGAAATCATTAAAAAAGAAAATCCTTGGATTGTATCAGAAAAAATAAAATATCAAGACTGGATAAAAGTAATCACATGTCTTCCATATGTTGAAGATTATGATATGATTATCTTGTTAGATGCTGATTGTATTTGTATTGGAAGTCTTGATAAGGTTATTGAATCAGACAAGGATTTGATCGGTGTTAGAAACAATAATTTTCTTGGTAAAGCTGGTGCCGCACAACCTTGCGTAGTTCCTTTTTATGAACCATATGGTGATGGTGGAATGATTGGTGGTTCAGACTTTGTTAATGCTGGGTTTGTTGCATCCAATGATAAACAATTCTGGTATGAGTGGAGAGATTTTAATAAATTTATAGCAGAACAAAGTGACTGTAGAACTTTTACTTTTAAACCTTGGCCGCTAATTCGTAACGAACAGGATACCTGGAATCACATTTTTCACGCTAAAGACAAATATACTAGTGAAATTATTGATAGGGAAGGTAGTGGCGTTACTTATGGGATAGTAAATTCTTGGGGAGAAACCGATCACTGTGAGAGTTGGAAAAAATTATATGTAAAAGATAATCAAATCTTTATTGATCATCCCATCACGGGACAACCATTGAGAACTAGTATTCTTCATGGAGCTGGTGTTGGAACTATGGAGACAATTAAACCAATAGGGGATCAATACCAATGGATTTATAGTATTGTTACGCAAGAAGTTTCTGACTATATTCGTTCTATCGTAGGAGATTAAAAAAATGTTCGGACAAAATGAAAGTGTAAAAATTGATTTAGTTCATGCAAAACTTATTGGTGGATTAGTCGCATCTCTAAAACCACAAAATATTTTAGAACTTGGAATAGGTGGAGGGAGAGCAACCGACCAAATTTTGAATTCAATTAATTTTAATCAAAACCACCCAAATTATACACTTGTTGATAACTGGTATGACTTTGGGTTTTGTATTCCAAAAGAAGTAGAGGAAAAATATTCGGATATAATTAACATTGTTACTTCCGATGAAAAGAAATTTATTTTTTCTACTGAGGAAAAGTATGATTTTATAATGTCTGATGCTGATCACCATCATACCAATGAATGGTTTGAGTATGTTTATAACGAATTACTTCTTCCTGAGGGTATTCTGATTTATCATGATGTAAATGTTTTTCCAGAAATTGAAGGAAGTTTTCCTAACTTAGTGGAAATTTTAGATAAATGTAAAGATCAAAACATTCATCATAAATTATTCAATAAATCTACCTTACCAAATGAAAGATGTCATCGTGGACTGTTAGTTATTTTTAAACATTAATATGAATATTTTTGTAAACGGAACATTTGATATTCTACATAGAGGTCACCTTGAACTTTTGAATTATGCAAAAAGTCTTGGTGACTATTTGTGTGTTGGTATTGATACCGATGAAAGAGTAAAAGAAAAGAAGGGTCCTACGAGACCCATGTATAATCAAGATGAGAGAAAATTTTTTCTAGAAAATTTAAAGGCAGTAGATGAGGTAAAACTTTTTTCTAGTGATAAAGAACTTGAGGCTTTGGTAAAATCTTTTAAACCTGATATAATGGTTGTTGGTTCTGACTGGAAAGGTAAGTCTGTAATAGGTTCTTATTATGCTGCTGAATTAATATTCTTTGATAGAGTAGGAGATTATGCCACAACAAAAACCATACAAGATATTATTAATAGGAGATAGTTGCGTCGATGAATATGTTTATGGAACCTGCGAAAGATTAAATCCAGAAGCGCCTGTTCCAATTCTTAAATTTCATAGAAAGGAAAGTAAGAATGGGATGGCTTGGAACGTAAAAAATAATCTCCAAGCATTTGGCATAGAAGTCTATATGCTTACTAATAAGGAGAGAATAGTAAAAACCAGATACATTGATGAAAAATATAATCAACAGATTTTAAGAGTTGATGTAGAAAATATTCTTTCTCCTATGGAATATGAAATACCAAATGAAACATATGATACATTAGTTATTTCTGATTATGATAAGGGATTTATCACTCAACAAAAGTTATTTGAACTAGTTTCCAGTTCTAAAATTCCAGTATTTGTTGATAGTAAAAAAACAATTCTTCCGGAGTCAAATTGTTTTATTAAAATTAACGATAATGAATCAAAACTATTAAAAAGCAAACATGATAATCTAATCATTACAAAGGGTTCTGGTGGAGCAGAATATGATGGGATAACTTATCCTGGAGAGAAAGTAAGTGTATTTGATGTTTGTGGGGCAGGCGATACATTTTTGTCTGCACTAGTTTACTTTTACCTGGATTGTGGTACAATAGAAAAGGCAATACCTTATGCTAATAAAGCAGCTGCAATAGCAGTTCAAAACTTTGGAACTTATGTTTTAAGTGGAGATGATATTAATGAAATACGTCGTTGATATTGACGGAACTATTTGTGATAAAGATGATGGTAAAAGTTATTCATCTTCCATACCAAAAAAAGATAGAATAAAAGTAATCAATCAACTTTATGATGAAGGGCATTATATTGTATATCTTACTGCAAGAGGTATGGGTAGATATGATAATGATGCAAAATTAGCAGAAGCAGATTTGAGATATATAACAGAATTGCAACTCAAAGAATGGGGTTGTAAATATCATAAATTGTTTATGGGTAAACCTGCAGGTGATGTCTACATAGATGACAAAGGAATTAATGCAAATGACTTCTTCAGAAATTAAATTTGTCCCTAAAGGATGGGGATTTGAAAAGTGGATTGTAAACTCTGAAGAATACTGTGGAAAACTTCTTTATTTTGTAAAAGGAAAAAAATGCTCTTGGCATTTTCACAAACTTAAAGATGAAGTTTTCTATTTACAATCGGGAAAAATTTTGTTAAAATATTATGATGAAGATGATATTGCTTTAGCAAATGAACTGATCTTGAATAAAGGAGATAAGTTTCATGTTTATCGCGGATTAAGACATCAAATGATTGCTCTTGAAGATACTGAGCTTTTTGAATTTTCAACACAACATTTTGATGAAGATAGTTATCGTGTAATTAAAGGAGATTGAAATGAGTTTTGAGATTAAGTTAGTTGAGGGAATGCATCGCGGGTTTCTCTCAAACTATCTTACTATTTTGACAAGTTTTAGAACACTTGAAAATAAAGGAGTAGATCTTAGTCAAGTCTGCGTTTCTCCATCAATGTTTATGTTGTATGGAACTCCAGATCATTGGTTTGATCCTTCTCGCGTATCTGATGATTCTAGAAAAGTTTTTAATTCTCAAGATGGATGGGATTGTGATTATCCTTGGGCATCTTTTAGGGATTTTGATTTAAATAAGTATCGTAAATATCTTCCTTATAATGAAAGAATGCAATCAAAAATTGATAGTATTTCTAAGGAAAAATATAAAAATGCTTTAGGTGTTCATTATCGTGGAACTGATGGAGTCGGTCATACGGAATTTGTTGCAATCGAAAAATATTTAAAAGCAACAGAAAAAGAGTTTAACTCTGGTGGATATGATTGTATATTTCTTACCACCGACCAAAGCAATGTAATTGGTGAATTTAAAAACTATTTCCCAAATATTACAATTAACCATTATGATCATCAGAGAACTATGAGTACTGCTGGTCTCCATTACTCTATTCAAGCAGAACCCAATAGTTCTGAGAGAATTCTTGCTGGTGATGAAGTTTTAATTGATGCAACTACACTATCAATGTGTAAAACTATCATTGGCAAATCTTCAAATATCACTAACTATGCACGTATTTTAAATCCTTATGTGGAAATTTTATATCAAGACTTAAATACTAGCAACGATCACGGAGATCATGCAGATCTTAATAGTAGAGGTTATTTGGAAAGATTTCCTCAAGTTAGAATAAAAGATATTCAACCATTTATTTTCAATTGGAATCGTCAGTTTGAAAAAACATGTGCGATTGAAGATGCACTCAAGGAAATATTTGATGATGTGACAGTCATCAACAGTGATGATAACAACACCAGGGAGGGGTGGATCAATCTTGGAGATTCTGCTTATTTTACATCCCAATTCACCAAAGCATTAGAACTTTTTAAAGACAATAAAAAAGTTCTCCTTCATATTCAAGGAGACACTGAATATGATAATTGGGAAAAACTTGTGAATGATTCAAGAAAATATTATAATCTGTATGAATGGGGAGTTTATGCTCCAGACGTAACTAATATTTGGTACACTCCAGATCAAACAGATATTGATGGATTAGAATCTGAAGATTCAAATATTAAGATGGTTGCTTGCACTGATGAAACTGTATGGTTTATTCATAAAGATGTGATTAGTGATTTTTATAAAAGAAATCTTTCAAAGGTTATGACCCCAGAAACAATGAAAATGGGATGGGGTTGGGATCTTGTAATGAATTCTATTTCTTTTATTATGAAAAGACCTGTAATTCGAGATTATAATCATCAAATCCAACATGCACAGGGTACAAACTACAATAAAGAAACTGCAGGTCAAGAAATGGCAAATCTATGGAATGGTCTCCCTAGTGATCTAAAAGAATGTATTGCTTACATTAAAGGGGACAGAGAAAAAATCGTTAAGTATTTTGAGTGATGGATAAAAATAAATCAGTATTCAAACTTAAAGGTCTTCCGCAGATCTATTGGTTAAATCTAGATGCAGATACCCATCGCCGTGAATATATGGAATCTCAATTTAAATATTGGGAGATTGAAAATCATACACGTATTTCTGGTTATGACGGAAGAGTTGATGATGTATCTTCTCATTTAAAGGGAAGAATTCCCGATAATGTTTCGCAAAATGAGTTAGGATGTTGTATGTCTCATCTTAAAGCAATTAAGCATTTTTACGAAAATACAAATGACGATTATTGTTTGATTCTGGAAGATGATGTAAACCTTGATATTGCAAGATATTGGAACTTTACTTGGACTGAATTTTTTTCTCTTCTCCCTTATGACTGGGATTGCGTACAACTAACAACTATTTGCACTGGAGATATTCATGTTAAACTGCACTTAAAGTTTATTAATGATTTTTCTGCAGCAATATACTTAATCAGCAGACATCATGCGGCAAAACTTATGAAACATCATATTCGAGGTGAGAAATATAAACTTGATAATGAAGTAAAACCAAGAGCAGTATCTGAAGATACTATCTTGGAAACTGGAAAAACATATACAATTCCATTGTTCTTGTATAACTTGGATATGGGATCCGCCATTCATACTGATCACCTTAGTATTTTTCATAAAGGTCCTCATGATGCACTATTAAACTGGTGGCAACAATCTGGTGCTGATATTGATATTAGAGAATATATGAATTATGATCCATATTTGGGTCGGATAACTGAGAACTCTGCATCTCAACCATAAAATTCTTGACACTCTTTTAGTTTCCCTCTATACTAAATAAGTACTTAAGAATTCTGTTGTAATTCTTAACCTTTATCCTATAGTACAAACAAAAAAAATCTATGAAATTTTTTCAACAACTGATGCTTGCACCTGTTGCTTTGGGAATGGTTGCTCCTGCTGCGACTGCGGCAGATCTTAATATGAATGGGATCAACCAATATTCTAACGAGCAGGTTACAAGTGTCACTCAATTTTCTGACGTACATCCTACTGATTGGGCATATCAGGCACTCGGCAACCTTGTAGAGCGTTATGGTTGTGTTGCTGGATATCCTAATGGGACCTTTGGTGGTGGTCGTGCAATGACCCGCTATGAGGCAGCAGCACTTCTGAATGCTTGTCTGGATCGTGTAACTGAAGTTACCGATGAACTCAAGCGTCTTCAAGTAGAATTTGCACAAGAACTCGCTGTTCTTCGTGGTCGTGTAGACAAACTGGAAGCACAGGTTACCACCCTTGAAGCACAGCAATTCTCCACCACAACTAAACTGCGTGGTGAAGCAAACTTTGTTCTCGGTGGTGTTGACAAATACCAAACCAAAGGTGGTGATGTAACTCATACCGCATTCAACTACGATCTGCGTTTGAACCTTGATACTTCTTTCACAGGACAAGATCTGCTTCGCACTCGTCTGCGTTCTGCTAACTTCAGTGGCGATCCTTTTGGTTCCAGTTCTTCAATCTTCAAACTGGATAAAGCAGACGACACTTCTAGCGAAGTTGGTAACAACGTAGTTATTGATCGCCTGTATTATCAGTTCCCTGTGTTCAACGGTAGCACTACTCTTACTGCTGGTGCTCTGGTTCGTAACACTGAAATGTCTTGGATTCCTACTGCTTACAAGTCAAACATTCTTGACTTCTTTGCTGTTGCTGGTGCTCCTGGCGTGTATAACAAGGCAACTGGTTCTGGTTTTGGTATCCAGTATGGTAAGAAGGGTCTTATTGCTGGTGTAAACTATGTTGCACAAAATGGTTCTGATAGCTCCACTGGTGAGTTTGACAAGACTGGTGCTCTGAATACTTTGGCACAAGTTGGTTATCGTGGTGATAACTGGGGGGCTGCTTTCGGTTATCGTTATGGCACTGAAGGCACTCGTGTTCGTACCTACAACGGTCTGAATGGTGCTTCTGGCGCTCTTGCTCCAGGTCAAACCTCTAACGGTTATGCTATCAACGCATACTGGCAACCTACTCAATCTGGTTGGGCTCCTTCGATCTCGGCAGGTTATGGTTGGAACACTGTAAGTGGCACTCCTAGTGATGCTACCAATAGTCAGTCCTGGTTTGCCGGTCTGACTTGGGATGATGTATTTGTTGATGGTAACTCTGCTGGTGTTGCTATCGGTCAGGCTCCTACTGGGGAAGACCTTGAAAAGGCAACGATGCTTGAATTCTTCTACAAGTATCAGGTCTCGGATAATATCAGCATCACTCCCGCTATCTTTTATGCTAGCGACAATCAGCGCCTTGCTGATAACTCTTCTAATTGGGGAGGAGTTGTGCAAACAACCTTCAAGTTCTAAGGTATAAATATAAATGCCTTAATTGGTTCGCATCTTTAAGGTAGAGATTGGAGGGCAGAAATGCCCTCTTTTCTTTTATAAATAGTATTGCGAACCAATTTAAGAGCAGATGAAAGACCATAATAGGTTTTATACTTACGCATATTTGCGAGAGGATAAAACTCCTTACTATATTGGTAAAGGAGTTAAAGGTAGAATTTATTCCTCTAATAGGAAAATACAAAAACCAAAAGATAAATCTAGAATAATCTTCTTAAAACAAAATCTTACAGAACAAGAAGCATTCAATCACGAAGAGTATATGATTGCAGTTTTTGGTAGGAAAGATTTAGGAACTGGAATTTTGAGAAATAAAACTAATGGTGGTGAAGGTGCTTCTGGTTCTTTAAAAAGTGAAGAATTTAAAAGAAGACATAGTAAAATGATGAGAGGTGAAAATAATCCTAGTTATGGTAGAAAACAATCTGAAGAGCATAGAAGAAAAAATAGTGAAGCACATAAAGGAGAAAACAATCATTTTTATGGAAAATCTCATTCAGAAGAAACTAGAAGAAAAATAAGTATAAAAAAGAAAGGAAAACCTCTTTCAGAAGAAACTAGAAAAAAACAAAGTAAAGCAAAAAAAGGTAAATATACTGGAGAAAATCATTCTCATTATGGTAAAAAATGGTGGAATGATGCTAAAGGAAATAATAAATTATCAGTAGAATGTCCTGGTATTGAATGGAGACGAGGTAGAGTTTTATAAATAACTAAAAAGTATTCGTAAAATGGACGCACAAGATTTTCGTAGTCTTCAAGAAGCATATATGGAAGTTGTTAGTAATGATTTAAATGAAATGGCTTACAAAAAACTTCCTGTTGGAAAAATGATGTGGAAGGTTTCCGACAGAGCAGAAAGAGAAGCAGATACAAGAGCAGAAAGAGAAAGACAGGCAGATGACCCACATAGCACATTAACTTACGATAGAGCAAGAGCAGAACACGAAAAGGCAGAAAGGAATAAAGAAAGAAGTAATAAAATGATAAGAGTTGCTGATACTCATAGTAAAAAAGCAGCAAAGGCAAAATCAAAACTGAAAAAAGAGCAAGTAGACATCTACGACATCATCCTCTCACACTTACTTGATGAAGGATATGCTGAGACACCAGAAGCAGCAGAAGCAATTATGGTTAATATGAGTGAAGAGTGGAGACAAAGTATTATTGGTTGATAATCCACTCATAATTAAATCAGACCACCTCAGGGTGGTCTTTTTTATTAGGTAATGAAAACCTTAACCAAATCTTAGTGGACTTTAAGATTGTCTTCCAGTATCATTACTTACGAAGTCAATTCACTTCTAAAAACTTTTTATGAAACTGAAACATATTTTTGCTGCTGGTCTAGTTGCTGCTGTTCCTACTGCTGCTCTTGCTGGACCTGCTATTAATGGTGCAGGTGCATCATTCCCTGCTCCAATTTATCAACGATGGTTTGCCGATTATGCACGAACTTCTGGGAGTAGGGTTAATTATCAGTCCGTTGGTTCTGGTGCTGGTGTTCGTCAATTCATTGCGGGCACAGTTAACTTCGGAGCGAGTGACGAAGCAATCTCCGCAGCAGATGCCGCCAAAGTAAAACGTGGTGTCGTTCAAATTCCTATGGTAGGTGGAACGATTGCTGTTGCTTACAATAAGAAAGGATGCAATCTGAAACTTACTCAAAAGCAAACTGTTGATATTTTTGCTGGACGTATCAATGACTGGAAACAACTTCCTAATTGTGGTAATGGTCCTATTCGGGTTGTCTATCGTTCTGACGGTTCTGGAACCACCTATGCGTTCACCAATTCACTGAAAGCATTTGGTGGTTGGACTGCTGGTGCTTCTAAAACTGTGAAGTGGCCAACTGGTGTTGGTTCAAAGGGTAATGAAGGTGTTGCTGGAACTATTCGTAACACTCCTGGTTCTATTGGTTATGTAAATACTGGATTTATTAAAGCAAACAAACTTCAAGCAGCTGCAATTCAAAATAAGGCAGGTAAGTTTGTTCTTCCCACCGCTGCATCAGGTGCCGCTGCTTTGAATAATATTAAACTGGATGCAAACCTTGACGGTGAAAATCCAAATCCTGCTGGTGCAAATTCTTATCCTATTTCTACTTTGACTTGGATTCTTGCTTATAAGACTGGTAATGGCGCAAACACTTCTGCTATTCGTGCAGCACTGAACTATGCTCTGAGTTCCAAGGCACAAGGACTTGCTGATGACCTAGGATATGTTCCTCTGTCTGGTTCTATTCTGAACCGTGCAAGACTTGCTGTAAATCGCATTGGTCAGTAAATTCTGACAAAATTAGGTATAAATGACTACCAGGGGTGCTTGACACCCCTTTATTTTTCCTATATAATTGTGTAACAATTCGTAATAAAACGAAAATGACTGTAACAAAAAATGAGTTCGGGCAAATGAATATGTTTGCTAAAGAACCATCAATGTATATGACCAAGGAAGATCTTGAGCGTTATGGCATCGAACCCTATGCAGAAAAAGCGGAGAAAATGAATGGACGTTGGGCTATGGTCGGTATTGTTGCTGGCGCTATTTCTTACGCTCTCACTGGGCACCTCTTTTTCGGAGTAGTTTGAGGATTGACAATGACTTCAATTATCTTTACAATGACCTCAGTTGCCTTCTTCGTTCTGTTGGCAGCATCCGTAGAAAAACTTTGTGAGACTTACTAATGACCGTTTTTAATGTAACTCTTCAATCTCCTGATGGCACCGAAACCACTATCGAATGTGCTGATGACCAATACATTCTCGAAGCAGCAGAAGAGGCAGGCGTTGACCTTCCTTCATCGTGTAAGGCAGGCGCTTGTTCTGCCTGTGCTGGAAAACTCATCTCTGGCACCGTTGACAACGAAGAACAATCGTTCCTTGATGATGATCAACAAGCAGAAGGTTGGGTTCTCACTTGCGTTGCTTATCCCACAAGTGATTGTGTGATTCTTACTGAACAGGAAGAGAATCTGTGATTGGTAATCTTGAACCAGAAGAAACTGTTATGGGAACTGGTGGTATGCTGGGGCAGTTTGCAATTGCCCTTGAAAAACTTGGATGGGATATAAATGATGAAATCTCTGTTGAGATTGGTGGAGTAGCAGTCACAGGAACTGCTACTAGTCCAAATGCAAATCCAAAATGGGCAAAACCATTTGGAACTGTATCCTATCAAAACGATGCTTTTATCGTAATTAAAAACAAATCAAGGAACCCAGTTGTTCCTTCACAATCAAATCCTGAACTCAAACAAC
>Ga0129336_10003045_pt1 | contig 10358 bp, 7 predicted proteins | sample CPB6_02_DNA_FD_96878 | JGI IMG/M metagenome (GOLD analysis project Ga0129336, IMG submission 96878) | Freshwater to marine salinity gradient microbial communities from Chesapeake Bay, USA - CPBay_Sum_0.6_0.2_DNA | ecosystem: Environmental > Aquatic > Marine > Coastal | place: USA: Chesapeake Bay...
GCCTCGTCGAGGGTGACGGTGAAGATCGACTCCTCGGTGGGAAGCGAGCGTGAGTCCTTGCCCTTCATCAGATAGGGGCCGTAGCGACCATTCTGCGCGATGATCTCCACACCGTCGCCAGGGTCGACGCCGACGACGCGCGGCAGGGAGATGAGACGCAGGGCGTCCTCCAGTGTGACGGTGTCAAGAGACATCGACTTGAGCAGCGATCCGGTGCGCGGCTTCGCCGACTTGGGTGAATCCTCAGGCAGAGCCTCGGAGACATAGGGGCCGTAGCGACCGGCGCGGGCGATGATGGCAAGGCCCGTCTCAGGATCGACGCCCAGCTCGCGCTCGCCGGATGGCTGCGCCAGCAGTTCCTCGGCCTTCTCCGCGGTGAGCTCGTCGGGGGCGAGATCCTCCGGGATCGAGGCGCGCTCCTCGCCGCGCTCGACGAAAGCGCCGTAGCGACCGACACGCACGACAGCATCCGTGCCCTCGATCGGGAAGGTCGACAGCATGCGCGCATCGATGGCGCCAAGATCGGTGGTCAGGTCGAGCACCCCGCGGAAGGGACCGGTGTCGGTGTCACCTCCGCGCCAGAAGGTCTCCAACTGCGCGCCGCGCTCGGAGTCGCCGTTGGCGATGGCATCGAGGTACTCCTCCATGCGCGCGGTGAAGCGGTAGTCGACGAGCTCGCTGAAGTGCTCCTCGAGCAGTCGGATCACGGCGAAGGCGAGGAAGGACGGGATGAGTGCCGAGCCCTTCTTCCAGACGTAGCCACGATCGACGATCGTGCCCATGATCGCGGCGTACGTCGACGGGCGTCCGATGCCGAGCTCCTCGAGCTTGGCAGTGAGCGAGGCCTCGGTGAAGCGCGCCGGAGGGTTGGTCGAGTGACCGTCGGCGGTCATATCCGTCGCCGTGACCGACTGGCCCTCGCGCAGGACGGGCAGCACGCGCTCGGACTCGTCGTCGGAATCCTCCTCGCGGGTGTCCTCGTAGGCGGCCTTGAAGCCGGCGAAGAGAGTCACGGTGCCGGAGGCGGTGAACTCCACGTCGCGGCCGTCGCGGGCGAGCGCGCCGATCGTGACCGTGGTGGTGGCGACTCGCGCATCGGCCATCTGCGAGGCAAGGGTGCGCTTCCAGATGAGGTCGTAGAGCGCGAACTCATCACCGCTCAATTCGCGCTGAACCTCGCCTGGGGTGCGGAAGGTGTCGCCTGACGGCCGGATCGCCTCGTGAGCCTCCTGGGCATTCTTGACCTTGCGGTCGTAGCGACGGGGAGCCTCGGCAACATGGTCGTGCCCATAGAGCTGCGCGGCCTGCGAGCGAGCCGCAGCGACCGCCTGCTCCGACAGGGTCGTGGAGTCGGTGCGCATGTACGTGATGTAGCCGCGTTCGTAGAGTCCCTGAGCCACCCGCATGGTGCGCTGCGCATTCCAACGGAAGCGGCGCGAGGCCTCCTGCTGCAGGGTCGATGTCATGAAGGGCGCCTTGGGGCTGCGCTTGCCGGGCTTCTCGACTACTGAGCGGACGGTGTAGTCGACACCGTCCAGGGCCTCGGCCAGCGAGCGCGTGCCGACCTCGTCGAGGACGATGCAGTCGCGACCGGTGAGCTGACCGCGATCGTCGAAGTCACGGCCGGTGGCCAGGCGCTTGCCCTCCACGGAGTTGAGCCGCGCCGCGAAGGAGCCCGGATCGAAGGTCGCGGTGAGGTCCCAGTAGGAGGCCGACACGAAGGCGATCCGCTCGCGCTCGCGATCGACGACGAGACGCACGGCGACGGACTGCACACGTCCCGCTGAGCGCGCATCGCGACCGATCTTCTTCCACAACACTTCGGAGACGGGGTAGCCGTAGAGACGGTCCACGATGCGCCGCGTCTCCTGCGCGTCAACGAGTCGCATGTCGAGTTCGCGGGTCTGCTCCAGCGCATCCGAGATCGCGTGCTCGGTGATCTCGTGGAAGACCATGCGTCGCACAGGGACCTTCGGCTTGAGCACCTCGAGCAGATGCCACGCGATGGCCTCACCCTCGCGGTCCTCGTCCGTCGCGAGGAGAAGTTCGCTCGCACCAGCGAGCTCCTTCTTGAGCTCGGCGATCGTCGCCTTCTTATTGGCGTGGACGACGTAGAACGGCGTGAAGCCCTCGTCGGTGTTGACGGCGTACTTCGCCCACGGCTGCTTGCGCTGGGACTCCGGAAGTTCGGAGGCCTTGCTCGCCAAGTCCCGCACATGGCCGACGGACGCCTTGACGCGGAAATCGCGGCCGCCGCCCCCGTTGAGGTAGCCCTCGATCGTCTTCGCCTTCGCCGGTGACTCGACGATGACGAGCACGCGCTCCGCAGCCACGTCCACTCCTGTCCTTCCACCCCGCGGTCGGGGGTGGGCCGTCTCGGAGTTTGCGCAGCCCGGGGGTGCCGCTGTCAAATGACCGAGGGTTATCCGCCGGGTCACCCCCTATGGGGGTGAGCACCGGTGGAGGCGTTCTGCTATGCGGGAAGCCTAGGCGGCCGGGGTGCTGATCTGCTCCTCGCCCACCGCGATCGGGCGACGCTTGGAGACCACCACGGCGACCACGATGATGAGCACGGCCCCGATGGCGATCGCCCAGCGCAGGACTGTGTTGGCGCCCTCGCCGATGCTCAAGGCGACCACGGCGGGCGCGATGAGCAGCGCGACGAGGTTCATCACCTTGATCAGCGGGTTGATGGCCGGGCCGGCGGTGTCCTTGAAGGGATCGCCCACCGTGTCGCCGATGACCGTGGCCGCGTGCGCCTCGGAGCCCTTGCCACCGAAGTGGCCGTCCTCGACGTACTTCTTCGCGTTGTCCCAGGCGCCACCGGAGTTGGACAGGAAGACAGCCATGAGCACGCCCGTCGCAATGGTGCCGGCGAGGTAGGCGCCGAGCGCACCGACGCCTAGGCCGAAGCCGACGGCGATCGGAGCGAGCACGGCCAGCAGACCGGGCGTGATCAGCTCGCGCAGCGAATCTCGCGTGACGATGTCAACGACCTTGCCGTACTCCGGCTTCTCCGTGCCCTCCATGATGCCCGGGTGCTCGCGGAACTGACGGCGCACCTCGAAGATCACCGCGCCCGCAGCGCGCGAGACTGCGTTGATCGCGAGGCCGGAGAAGAAGAACACGACCGAAGCGCCGATGATGAGGCCGACGAGGTTGGCCGGGTTGGCCACGTCGAGCACACCGGAATACTGCAGCAGGTCGGAGATGCTGCGGATCGACTCGCCCGCGGCGTCACCCGCCTGCGCGGTGGCGCCCACGACGGCGTCACGGAAGGCGCCGAAGAGCGCCGTGGCCGCGAGCACGGCGGTAGCGATCGCGATGCCCTTGGTGATGGCCTTAGTGGAGTTGCCGACGGCATCGAGTCGCGTGAGGACCGCGGCACCCTCGCCCTCGACATCACCGGACATCTCAGCGATCCCCTGGGCGTTGTCGGAGACCGGCCCGAAGGTGTCCATCGACACGATGACACCGACCGTGGTGAGCAGGCCGGTGCCGGCCAGCGCGATGGCGAAGAGGCCGAGGATCACGACGCCGCCACCGAGCAGGTAGGCGCCGTACACCGCGGCACCGATGACCAGGGCGGAGTACACCGCGGACTCCAGCCCGAGGGAGATGCCGGAGAGGATGACGGTGGCCGGTCCGGTGAGCGAGCTCTTGGCGACATCGTCGACCGGACGGCGGTTGGTCTCAGTGAAGTACGCCGTCAGCTGCTGGATCACGGCCGCGAGGATGATCCCGATGAAGACCGAGCCGATGACGTAGAAGCGCGGGTCGATCGGATCGCCGTCACCGATCGTCTCGGCCGCGAGGCCGCCGAGCGAGGTGATCTCGGCCCACGAGGCCGGCACGAAGGCGAAGATCGCAGCCACGACGAGGACGGCGGATATCACCGCGGAGATGAAGAAGCCTCGGTTGATCGCGCTCATGCCGGAGCGGTCGCTCGGGCGCGGGGAGACGGCGAAGATGCCGATGACCGCCGTGACGACGCCGATCGCCGGAATCACCAGCGGGAGCACGAGGCCGAGTTCGCCGAAGGCCGCCTTGCCGAGGATGAGGGCCGCGACCAGCGTCACGGCGTAGGACTCGAAGAGGTCAGCAGCCATGCCCGCGCAGTCACCCACGTTGTCACCGACGTTGTCTGCGATCGTGGCGGCATTGCGGGGATCGTCCTCGGGGATGCCCTGCTCGACCTTGCCGACGAGGTCGGCGCCGACGTCCGCAGCCTTGGTGAAGATGCCGCCGCCGACGCGCATGAACATCGCAAGGAGAGCCGCGCCGAAGCCGAAGCCTTCGAGGACCTTGGGGGCCTCACCCTTGTAGACGAGGACGACGATAGCCGCGCCGAGCAGGCCCAGGCCAACCGTGAACATACCCGCGACACCACCGGTACGGAAGGCGATGCGCATGGCCTTCTGCTCACCCGAGTCATTTGCGGCAGCTGCGACACGGACGTTGCCACGCACGGCGAGCCACATGCCCATGTACCCCGTGATCGCTGAGAAAAGCGCACCCACGAGGAAGAAGATGGATCGTCCGATGCGCTCGCTCGTCGTCTCTGCCGGAAGGAGGAACAGGACGAAGAACACGATGACCGCGAAGATCCCCAGCGTCTTGAACTGGCGATTGAGGTACGCGGCCGCGCCCTCCTGGACCGCCGCGGCGATCTCCTTCATGCGGGACGTGCCCTCGCTCGCAGAGAGCACCTCGCGCACGAGCACGAAGGCGACGAGCAGGGCGAGAACGGCGATGACGGCGACGACGACGACCGTGATGAAGTTGGTGCCGGTCAGGTCGATCGCTGCGGCAGCGGTGGTCATGTGACTCCCTGGTGGACGCGTCCGGGTGGTGGTGACCCCCGGGGTATCAGGAACGGCCCGTGTAACGGGCCGAAACTGCGCGGAATCTTACGCATGCGCACGGCACGCCCCCCGCGGACCCCTCCGCTCGGGCCCCGTGGGCCATGTCCGGGCCTGGTGGTGTGATGACCCGGTGACCGAAACGGCGCCTGCGGGCCTGGGCAGCCTGTCCGGCCGCTCTGGCGGCCGGCGGGTGGTGCGGCACCTCCCGGCCAGGCCCGGCCAGCGCGGCACCTGGCCCGAAGGCACTCCCGGCGCACTCATCGATCGGCTCGCCGACCGCGGCATCGAAGCGCCGTGGGCACACCAGGCCGAAGCCGCCGCCGCGGCCTCGCGCGGCGAGCACGTTGCCATCGCCACCGGCAGGTCCTCGGGCAAGACCCTGGCCATGTGGCTGCCTAGCCTGACCGCCCTGCTTCGCGATGACCGAGCCTGCGCCCTCTATCTCTCGCCGACCAAGGCCCTCGCGCACGACCAACTCGCCGCTCTCGATGCACTCAACGTCCCCGGCGTGCGTGCAGCGACGTACGACGGGGACACGCCTGCGGACGAGCGAGCATGGGTGCGCGCGCACGCCAACTTCATCCTCACCAATCCCGACCTGGTCCACCGGTCACTGCTTCCGCGCGCATCCGCATGGTCGCGAGTGCTGCGCCATCTGGACTTCATTCTCGTCGACGAAGCGCATCACTACCGAGGCATCTTCGGCTCGCACGTCGCCATGGTGATCCGCCGGCTGCGCCGCCTCGCCGCCCTCCACGGCAGCAGTCCGACCGTCATCTGCGCCTCGGCGACCATGGCGTCCCCCGGTGCGGCGGCCTCGCGGCTGATCGGTGCCCCCGTGACCCCCATCGAGGTCGATGCATCCGCCCACGCGGCTGTCACCGCCGTCATCTGGGAGCCCCCCGAGGCTGTCGTGCCCGGCGCGTCGGCGGAGCCGCCGCTGTCGGGCTGGATCGCACATCCGGACAGCCCAGCCCCCCGACGTTCGGCTCTGGTCGAGACATCCGAATTGCTCACCGATCTCACGTGCGAAGGCCGGCGCACCCTCGCCTTTGTTCGCTCGCGTCGGGGCGCTGAGGTGGTCGCGCAGCGCACTCGCGACGCGCTCCAGGAGGTCAGTCCTGATATCGCCGAGTCGGTGGCCGCCTATCGCGGTGGCTATCTCGCTGAAGAGCGGCGCGCCCTCGAGTCCGATCTACGCGACGGGCGCTTGCTCGGTGTCGCCACGACCAACGCACTCGAACTCGGCATCGACATCAGCGGCCTGGACGCGGTGATCGTTTCCGGCTGGCCCGGCACGCGCGCGTCGCTGTGGCAGCAATGGGGGCGGGCAGGGCGCGGAGACGACGAGGCACTCGCGGTGCTGGTCGTGCGTGAGGACCCACTCGATAGATATGTGCTCGACCATCCGGGGGTCGTCTTCGATCAGCCCGTCGAGTCCGTCGTGCTCGACCCCGACAACCCCCATGTGCTGGGTCCGCACCTGGCTGCCGCAGCCGCTGAGCAGCCACTCACCGACGACGACGCCATCACGTGGTTCGGGCCCACGGCGCCGGGTCGCCTTGCTGAACTTGCCGAGCAGGGGCTGCTCAAGCATCGACGCACGGGCTACTACTGGACCCATCGCGAATCCGCGGCCGCCCGCATCGACCTGCGCGGTGACGCTGCACCGCCGGTGCGGCTGGTGGAGGAGGGCACGGGCCGACTCCTGGGCACCGTTGACGCATCGCGAGCGCCCGCCACCGTGCATGCTGGGGCCGTCTACCTCCACCAGGGCGTCAGCCATGTGGTGACGACCCTGGACCTCGACGAGTCCGTCGCGCTCGTGCGGGTCGAGGACGTGGACCACACCACGACAGCCGAGGAGATAGCGGACTACCGCATCCTGTCGACCGACCGGTCCGTGTCGTGGGGCACGGCTGACGTCGCCCTCGGCGAGGTGGAGGTGACGAGCCAGGTCGTGGGCTACGTCCGCAGGCGCGTCGGCAGTGGAGAAATTCTCGGTCGGGAGCCACTCGACATGCCGGAGAGGACCCTGCGCACCCGCGGCACATGGTGGACAGTGAGCGACGCGGTCGTCTCGCAACTCGCGCAGTCGGGCGTCGACATTGCCGGAGCAGCGCACGCCGCCGAGCACGCGGCGATCGGGCTCATGCCGCTCATCGCGACGTGCGACCGATGGGACATCGGCGGCGTCTCGACCGAGCTCCATCCGGACACCCAGCGCTGCACCGTCGTCGTCTACGACGGGCACCCAGGCGGGGCCGGCTTCGCGGATCGTGGCTTCGAAGCGGCGGCGCAATGGTGGCGTGCGACGAGGGATCTCATCGCCGCCTGCGAATGCGATGCCGGCTGCCCCTCCTGCGTGCAATCACCGAAATGCGGCAATGGCAACAACCCCCTGGACAAGACCGGGGCCGTGCTACTCCTCGACGCACTGCTCACTCAAATGCCGCCGGTAATGCCGAGCCCGCCCGAGAACTCCTCGCGATAGCGGGTGCCTCATGACCGGTCCAGGTGGCGACGCGCACGAGCATCGGGGGCGCCGGCATCGCCACGGTGACCACGGCATCGCCGGCTTGCTCGAAGCAGGACACGCTCACGGCGCCGTGAGCGAGCGCGACACGTTGAGCCGCGGCGCATCCGTGCGAGGCCGCCGCCAAGGCCGCCAGGTCTGCGGCCACGGATGCTCGCTGATGGGCGACATGGATGGAGACGAGGGCACTCACCACGATCCCCGACGAGAGCACGACGACACCGAGAATCACGCCGAGCACCGTCCCCACGCCGCGATCGTCGTGAACGCGTCTGTTCGCTACCACTCCGCACCGTCGCCCTCGGTCACGATCCATTCCGGCATGGCGTGTGCGCGTGCCGACACGGTCAGTCCCCAGTCGATGAAGCCCACGAGCGGAGGCGTGACCTCCTCGCTGGCCTCCGCGTGGATCAGGCCGTCACGCTCGATGACAGTCATGGTCACGCCGGTGGGAGCATCGACGCTCGTAACACCACGTGCCGCCTGACGGGCTGCCGTCTGGGCGACATCGAGGAGGCGGACGTAGGTCGCCCCCAGGGTTGTCACCCAGACGAGCAGCACCGTGACGGCCAGGAGCACCGGGATGACCAGCGCTGCCTCCACGACGACACTTCCCCGATCGGAGCGCCGGCGAAGGAGAGGGTGGATATCCGGGTGCATGGCGACTAGCCGAAGATCGATGTGACGGCCCGAGAGAGCAGGCCCCACACGAGGTTGCGTGCCTCCTCGGACATGAGCAGGCGGATCAGCAGGCCACCGAAGCCCGCCGCGGCCACGGTGCCGACGGCGTACTCCACGGTGGTCATTCCTGCGTCCTCGCGCTGCACTCGCGCGACCACTCGGCGAATGGTCCGATGACGGGTGATTGCGGACATGTTGCCTCCAACGTTGCCGGCAGGACGGCCGGTGCGTGCGAATCGTCGACTCGCGCCGCCACGGTGAGCCCGCGGGCATTGCCTGGAGTCAGGTCGATGCCGACCTGTGGACGACCGGACACGCGCGGCATTGGGGATGACTCGCGACGTACGCTGATGCAGTGATGCGGGGTGGTCGATTCGCGCTCGTGGCGGCGATCGCCATCGCCGTGTTCCCCACGACGATCGCGCACGCTTCCGTCTCGGAGCTCTGCCGCTTCGACACCGAGAAGTTGCCTGAGATCAGTGGCTTGGCGACGTCCGCCCTACACGACCGCATCGTGTGGGCGCACAACGACTCCGGCGGAGGCCCCCGGGTCTACGCACTCGACATGGACACCTGCGAGATCCGGGCCACGCTCAAGATTCGCGGGGTGGATGCCCTAGATCCCGAGGCAATCGCACTCGGCACGGGCAGTGCCGGAGCGCCCGTGCTGTGGTGGGGCGACATCGGCGACAACACGGCGAGCAGGAGCTACGTCGAGATCTACGAGATCACTGAGCCGAGCACGCTGTCCGACGCCACGGTGACTCCCACCATCCATCGCGTGCGCCTGCCCGAGGCCTCCGATGCCGAAGCGCTCGTCGCGGACGGCGACCGACTCTGGGTCATCGGCAAGGGGCTGATCAGCGGCACCGTATGGCGCCTGCCGGCTCCCCTGCCGATCGATGGTCTGGCTCGGGCACGGGCGGTGGGGACCGAGGACGGGCTCGTCACTGACGCAGCCATGCGGCCGGGTGGCGGCTACGCGGTTCGCGACTACTCCGAGGTGCGGATCTACTCCGGTCGGCCGCCCGGCACTCTCGTCGAGCGCATGCCGTTGCCGGAGCAGATCCAAGGTGAAGCCCTGACCTGGACCAGCGACGGCACGGCGCTCCTCGTCGCCAGCGAGGGCGACGACAGGCTTCTCCTGGTGCCCGTGGCATCCGCCCCGCAGGCACCGTCCAGTGCCACGGAGTCGGAGCCAACCCCGGCAACGACTAGCGAGGACGTCGCATCCGCGCCCGCGACGTCCAACCCCGAGGCGGCGACCGGGGCGTCGCCGATAGCGAATGCCCTCGAGCCCGCCGATCGCGTGGGCAGTCTTGCTGTCGTCGCACTCGCTGTGGGCGCTGCCGTCTTCGCGGTGTCCGTGCTCGCGGTCGCACTCCTTGCCCGCCTGCGTTCCCGGCGCAGCCCGACAGGGGTGGATTAGCCGCCCCGCCGGGCCTGGTCGGCCATCACTGCAGGAGCGGGAGCGCCAGGCTCGCGACAACGGGGACGATCCCGACAAGGATGAAGGCAGGCAGGAAGCACGCGACAAGGGGCGCGACCGATCGCACCCCGGCGGCACGTGCGGCCGCCGCAGCACGAGCCCGCATCGCATCGCGTTGGTCGTCCGCCACAGCGGTGAGCAACGCGGCCAGGGGTGCACCGGTCTCCGCGGACCGCGAGACAGCGCGGGCAATGGGGCGCAGGGTTGCCTCCGACGCGAGGGTCGACCACGCGTTGACGGGGTCGGCGCCCAGGTCGAGGGCGCCCGTGAGGCGACGTAGGGGTGTGGCGATCGGATCCCCGATGGCTTGTGCGACGGCTCGGGTCGCCTCCACCGGGGTCGCGCCTGCCGCGAGGCACGCAGCGAGCAGATCCGCGGTCGCCGGCATCTGACGCTCGAGGTCGATGCGACGCTGTCGCTGCGAGCGAGATTCCAGGACCGAAAGAAGACGTGGTCCCCACAGCGCGGTCACACCTCCCACCACCACGCCGGCGACGCCGCCGATGACGAAGACGAGCAGCACGCCCGTCGCGACGCACGCGATGCGCATGAGTAGTGGCCCCGCGGGTCGGCCAAGCCGCCCCTGTCGGGCTGGCACGGCGGGTCGCGCTGAGGTGAGGCGTGCACCACGTCGGGAGGCCTGACCCGAGGGAGATATCGCGAAGGCGACCGCCCACGCGGCAAGCACCGCCGCCAGCAAGGTCACAGCAGGCGCTCCGTGCGACGAGCAATACGTGACGCCCAGCCCAGGCCGATGCCCACGAGCACGAGCCCCAGCGCCAGGCAC
>Ga0129336_10003046_pt1 | contig 10357 bp, 11 predicted proteins | sample CPB6_02_DNA_FD_96878 | JGI IMG/M metagenome (GOLD analysis project Ga0129336, IMG submission 96878) | Freshwater to marine salinity gradient microbial communities from Chesapeake Bay, USA - CPBay_Sum_0.6_0.2_DNA | ecosystem: Environmental > Aquatic > Marine > Coastal | place: USA: Chesapeake...
AGCTGCTGGAGAAGCCGTTGTTCAAAACTGCAGCGGCTTTAACCTGCTTGGTGTAAGCCATGCCACGAGCCAGAGCCTTGGTATAACGAGCCGAAAGGCTGTCATACAGGTTGTCTTCGATTGCTTCTTCAGTAAGGGAAAACCCTAATGCAATCGTTTCGTGGTTATAGCGGGCAGTCCATGCCTCTTGACCGTTGTCATAAGCGATGGCAGAACCTTCGTTTTTGACAGGGGCGGCTGAGAAGCCAGACAGTTTGGTTTCCTCTTCAAAGGAACGCTCAGAGGTTTCAGTTTCGAAAATCTCTTTGTGCTCTTCTCCGTAGGTAGCGTACTCCAGACCAAACAATGCATTAAGGCCCGGGAGCAACTCTTTCAGTAGTTGTGCGCGTGAAATAGCCATTTGTTATGCTCCTTAAGCGATACCAAGCGGGTTGTTGTAAGCATGACCGCCAGAAGGTACACCATCTCCATCAACGGAGGGAGCGTTAAACTTCACGATCACTTCGGGAAATATAACGTTACCGCTAGATACGTAAGAAGTATCAGGAATAACATCTATAATCCGAACTGGTTTAGTTTTGGCAGTTCCGGTTGTTGCATTAATAGCAATAGCGGAATTACCAGTAGTTGTAGAACCAGTATTTTGAACCAGATCAGCGTTTGATCCGATTGCGCTGTACTGAATTCCTGTTACAACGGTTGTACCAGAAACTACAACAACCTTAAACAGTTGATCGGGATCATCAGCAACAATGGCGTTAATGAACGTACCAGTCGGGGGAGTGATACCACCCGGATAATACTGTTGGAAACGCAGTTGTTTGCTTGTAGGATCCGTATAAGTGCAGCCTAGGAAAACACCCGCAAAACCCGTAGACGGGCCAGTGGAGGTTTCGTCAGCCAACACAATCGTTCCATCAGTGGTCAGTTTTACCGTGTCCCCGTAGAAGATTGCCGTGGCATAAGCACTAGCAATACGACGATAACGGGTAGCACCGGCAAATACCTGACCGCCAATCAGATTGATTGGCAACAAACCATACGGTTTGTCAATGGTAGGATAAGCCATTTAAAACTCCTTAAAAGTTATTTGCCTTTACCAAACGACGTTGTAGACCGCTTCTCATTGAAAAGGGGCATACGAGCATCGCTCTCTCTCATAAAGTTACTGTCCACAGCCGCCATGTTGTCTCGGGTCGTTTTGGAGTAGTACTCCTTACGTTGTTCCATAAACTCAGACGGTATTTTGCAGAGCAGCAATCCTGCAATTTCAATGTTGTCCTTAAACCGACTATTGGCATCGGTAAGAAACTTAAACTTGGGTTGTTCTTCAATGCGTACAGGTTCCCAACCTTCTCTTAGTTTGGCAGAGACGTTTTTGGCGTCCTGTTGACCCATTGAAGCAACACGAATCCAACGGTAAGAATATCCCGGCTGTTTATCTGGCTCCGGCAATGCAGAAGCAGGTTGCCATGCTTTGGGACGTTCTACTTCAGAGCGAGTTTCAAGTTCGCGCGCAAGTCTGTTTTCAGCCATTTTGATTCTCCAGTCTCATTTTTTCCTTTGCATATTGCTCAGGGGTTAAGTTAAATCTTTTTGCAAGTGCTAACTCACTTTGTTTCAGCACAACTTTTTTGGGGGATGTGCTGCGAGACGCCGGAGCGACTACTGTGGCTGGTTTTTCAGTGCGCGCAACGGGCTTGCCGCCCCCGTTGGTCGTTTCTACCCCGAACTCTTCGGGGAATTTTTCACGCATCGTTTTGTCGATGCGCTGATAATACTCATCGGTTGTTGCATAAGATGGACCGTGTGTGGTGGTCAACTCCTCATGCAGCCCGAGAGCCATCGCGGTCATGACGCGATTTGGACCAAACCAAGGATTCCGCTCTTGCCACGAAATAGCCTTGGGGTCTGGTTTTTCAACCAGAGTCCGTTGATCTGGCACGTTATTTACAGGAGTTTCTGGCTCTTGTAAAGGGGGTCTGTAACTTTTAATTTGCTGAAGTCGGTAGTTTGCCTCTCCCAATTTGGACTGAGCCTCTACGATTCGGTCAGAATCTCCAGACTCATAGGCTTCCTTATAAGCCCGTTTGGCAATCTCCATCTCCATTTCAACAGCACTTTTGGCCGTATCTATGAAAGACTTTTCGCCTTCAGTAAGGCGAGACTTCAGCCGTTTATTCTCTTCAAATAGACGTTGCGCTAGGGTAAGAGCCTCTTGCTGTTCCCGCATCGCAGCATCTTTTGCTCGTCGCTCATCATGGTAGACCTTCTTCATCTGCTTGAGTCGAGCCTTAACTTTGTCGGAGTATTCCTCCAACTCGTCAGCATCTAACTCTTCCACCATGTGTTTGGGCATCGGTTCACGCCCACGATCCTCTTCAGGGGTGTCGTCCTGAATTTCTATGTCAATATCGGGTTTACCCTTAGTTTCTACTTCTTTTTGTTGCGTTGCAACATTATCTTTTTCAACGGGTGTTACATCCCGTTCCTCTCCTTCAATTTCAAATTCAAAATCATCTTTTTTCTGAGCTTCTGCCATGACTTACTCCTATTTGCGAGAAATTCCACGGGGGTCTTCTACCACTCCCTCGACGGAATCATCGTTGATGATGCGAAATTCACGACCATGAATCTTTAGTCGCGTACCTGCGTGGGGGCGCACGAGAATAAAGTCCCCTTCTTTACACCAAGGACCGCTTGGAAAGCGATTTGGATCTTTGTAGCAATCCGGTCCCATCCTTACGACAAACAACACCGTGGTCAGAAGTTCTTCATGTTGAAGAGTTAAATCTGACTTCAAAAGCCCAGAATCGTAGGTTTCTTCAATTTCTGGAACTGTGCAGAGAATCCGATACCCAGACGGATCCGGTAACTGTTTGGCTTTGCGCTCCGGTGTATCAGGTAGCGTACTAACTGCACCTTCTTCTGTAGCGATGGCGATCTCACTCATCGTCTTTTTCCATCCTTTTCTTGAGGTCTGAAACTATGGCCTCTGCGCGCAGCAGACCTCGGATCTGCCCACAAAGGTTTTGATACCCTGCATAGTCAACGGCTTTGCCGCGACTAAGTTCTTCTTGAATAGCGTTTATTTCTTCACTGATTTTGGTCAGTAAAAAATCAACTGCGTCCACTATTGACTACCTCCTTGAGGTGGTTTTTTGGAAATACGCATTAGTTCTTTACCCATGTCAACTCTCATCTTGCTCTCATCCGTTACAGACTTAGACATGAGAGATGCTTGAGCTTGCCGTTCTTGTGCCGCAATCCTCTCGCGCTCAATGTCCTGTTGCTGCATCTTGAGTTGTGCATCGGTCTGATCTTTGACAACTTTGCGTTCCAGATCTTTACCCTTGATAGCAAGTTCTTGCATTTGCATCTGGATGATCGGATCTTGCGCCTGAGCCTGTGCTTGCTGCTGGGCCATAGCCGCACGGTTTTGCTGAACCAACTGAACTGCAGCCTTGGCAACTAACCTAGATAGTGCTGCCTCCATATCTTCAGATAGCGGCTCGTCCTCGTCCTTATTGTCCATAAGCGGTATCGGCGCACCTACCTGTTGCTCGATCATGTTCCGATACTGATAGCCATAGTGCTCCATGATGTGAGCTTGCAGTGCTGCCATTACTTGTTGGCCTACCGGATTTTGTCCAATGATCTGCATCGTCATCGGATCTTGCATAAACGCTTGATGAGTAGCGATATGCGCTTGATGATCTTGATAAGAAAAAGCCTTAAGCGGCTTGCCTTTAAACACATCCATGTTTTCGGATACAGGATCTCTAGGCTTCTGGTCATCCTGAGTCGGCACCAGCTTTTGAACGTTCTTAATCCCTAAGACCTCTAACATCTGACGGTGCAAATAGGGCATGTCATATAGCTGCGGAGCGGTTTGCGCTAACTGCAATACAGCCTGATACTGAACCACCTTTTGCGACATAGTTGCCGCATTGGGGTCCGATACCGGTATGACTTCCACTTGATCATAATCAGAACGCTTAGCCCGAGGACTTCCATCTTCCGGCTGATAGTCATAAGACTCAGGCGTGTAATCACGAATAATGATTTTTAGAAGCCTAAACTCCTGCTTCATCGCGTAGTGGATGCGAGCCTGAACAGCACTCATTACCTTGAGCGTTCTCTCCAGTATTGCCAGCGTCGTCCCGACAGGGGACTGAGCACTCATGTCGGATACCTTCAGATCCGCTGCACTAGCGAACCTACGACCTTCTTCAACGATGGTGCCCAGTAAGGAGTACAACACCTGCGACGGCTCCTTATATGGGAGCGTCATGATGTTGTCTTTAATAGTGCCAGAGGCTACGTCTACGTCCCTAAACTCTGCTGGAGAGATCGGCGTGTCGTCGCCCTTAACCCGTAAGCCCTTGGTCTTAAAGCCGCCCGGTAGGTTGGACAGAGTACCAGCATCAACAAGTTGACGGATAAGAGAGGTACCAGACTTAGCAAAAGCACCAATGAGATGAATAAGCCCAAAACAATAAAAGCCAAAACCCGGAATGTATCCATAGTGAACAAAGTGATTGCGTTTTTGTCTGGTCGAATCTTCAGGGTTCCAATTGCGACGGATGGCTAAAACTGTATGTGTTTGTTTTTCGATAGTAACAACGTAAGGCAACGCAATACCCGTTGGCTCGCCATCCTCGTCCTTGTCCTCGTACCCCGGAAGGTCCAAGTCCACATGCATCTCAAGGATCTTGTACCGCTCATCGGTTGAGGCACGGAAGCCCATCTTCTCAGCAATCTTCTTCTCAACCTCATCAAACGTATCCTGTGGATCAGGCAACTCAACGTCACAATAAAAACCAGCTACCTGAAGTTTCTTTAACTCATTAGGTGTCTTTCTCATCACGTGCGTAACACGCGACGAGGACTGCAGATCGGATGCTCCATACGGCACCACAATGTCTTCAGCAGGAACAAATAAACTAACCTGCCGCTCAAGACTTGGGTCGTAATACACCTTCTTAAACGCATTACCCGACAGCCCCAGCCCCCACAGCATGCGCTCGTGCTCAGGTCTGTACTCGGTCATGACATCTGTTAGCTGATAGTTCATGTCATCTTGAACACGAACTGCTGCATCACGCTTTTCTGGAGTCTCCTTACCGATGATCTGTGTCCGCACTGGCCCCTTGGCAGGGAAGGTCTCCATCATAGTTTCTGCTTGGAACTTAACTAGGGCTTCACTTAATAGCGGGTGATATACACCACAAGCACCCGGCCAAGGCTCCGTGCGGTCCTCAACCTTCATGCCCAGCAGTTCTAACCCATCAACGTAGGTCTGTATCCAGTCCTTGCGACTACTAATGTCATCTTCAAACTCACCAATCAGATCGCCACACAACTCGGTGAGTGCGCCCTCATCCATCTCTTCGGCAAGGTTGGCATTAAAATCATCGCCTTCTTTGTCCGGCTCAATCTCTATCTCAAGCCCACCCATATTAATTTTTACTGACTCCGGGTCTTCGATCTCAATCTCGATGCTTGGCTCAGCCATCATCAGATCTCCATCCGCAAGTCCTAACGGGGCTTGGTTTAATGCCTTGTCAATTGCCATAATTTATCCTTAGTAATAAGCCTCTCGGCGTCGGAAGTACGGAATCTCATCCTCTTCGTCCAACGCGGAGCGAATATACCCACCCTTACGGAACCGCATCAACGCAAGGGACACACTGTCTACGTAGTCATCATGCTCCCCCGACGGGAAGGATGCAACCTCGTCTATAACTTCCTCGGCCCACTGAGTACCCGGAGCCCATACCCGTTTAGAGGCAAATAAGTCTGAAACGGCGTTCAGTCGGCTGATTTTGTCGTTACCTTTATTGGGCGTGAACTCCTGCACCGGAACACCCATTGAACGAAGCTCATAAATTAAAGGCGCTCCAGAGGCTTTTTTCTCAATGATCACTGAGTCTGGCTCCCAGTCTTTCATCTGCTCAAGGGCACGACGCTTTAACTCTGGAAACTCCATCCGATCCCTAAATGCATTTAATAAAATTATATTTGTCTGCGATATACCTGCATCGTCATCGTGATAAAACACGCCCCACGTCGTACATGCAGAATAATCGGCCCTATTATTCTTCTCAAAGGCCGTATCCCAAGACTGCAGTATAAAATCGCAATGCGGCGGGTCTTCTTTTTCCCAAATTTGCCACCATTCTCGCTTCACAATAGCACTGGACTCTGATACTGGGTTTTGCTGGTACTGAGCCTGCCATTTTGAATTTGGAAGTTCAGTTTTTAGTGCTTGAAGTTCTTTTAAACTCCAAAATTCCGGCCAAAGTGGGTTGCCAGATGGCAATAATGCTGGAAACTCAATAACTTCCCAGCCTTCACCCCCTCTTTGAGCTTCTGCTTTAAGCACTTGACCGGTAAGATCCCGCTTACTCCACCTCGTCATCACTATAACGATGCCACCACCCGGCTGCAGACGCTGCCGTGGACCTGATGTGTACCACTCGTAGGTTTTGTCGTAGATATCTGGGTTGATTTCAGCTAAAGCTGCTTCTTGTTCCGAATGAGGGTCGTCAATAATGAGCAAATCCGCGCCCTTACCAGTGACTGCGCCCCCCACACCAATAGCAAAATAGTCTCCGCCCTTGTTTGTGGCCCAGCGCCCAGCCGCTTTAGAGTCAGCTTGTAGTCCAACACCCGGAAAAACTGACGTATAGACTTCTTGGTCAACCAAGTTCCTCACTTTCCGGCCAAATCCAACCGCTAATTCGGCTGTATGTGACGTTTGAATCACTTTTTTATGGGGAAAATTACCTAAAAACCAAGCTGGAAGCAGATATGAGGCAAATTCTGACTTAGTGTGCCGGGGTGGCATGTTGATAATTAGCCGTTTTAACTCACCTTTTGCCACGCGCTCAAAGGCCCGGGCCATGCGCTTGTGGTGCGCACCTTCTATGAAGTGCGGCCAAACCTTTTTTACAAAGTGCATGAAGTTATTTGCAGCATCTTCACGCTCTTTTATTACCTCAAGCCGGTCCAACTCTTGCAAAAGATTGCGTAGTTGGGCTTCTGGCAGGGTATGCAGGTTATTCAGAATGCTCTGAACTTCGCTCTGGCTTATCTGCACTGTCGTCCCCTGACTCAACCTCCCGTACTTGGGTCTCAATTAACCCAAGCTCTTCCTCCGCATTAGGTTTTACATCTTCTACGTTGCTAGTATTAGTTAATAAAAGACGTTTTAATTTATCTTCAATTGCTTTTTTAAGATCATCACTAGTTTTATGGGTAACCGTAATCTCGGATTTTTCAGTAAACGCCCCGATGTCTGACATTTTTCCTAAGAGCTCTATCGCTCTTAGCTCATGTTTGGTATCTCCGCAGGCAGATAAATCCAGTAGACGGTTCATAATATAGGTTCGGGCCTGTGCCGCATCTGTAACAATGAGCTTGTCGTACTCAGACAACAAAGCTGAAAGCCGAACCGCAACGGGGGCTTTATATAAATCTTGTGGATTGTTTTGATTTTTCTTAGTTGTATCAACAGAACGGAACAATGATTGTGCTTTCTTCTCGTCTTCTTCCGTCATCTCAAAGGGCAACCCCAACTCCGACATCAACGAAGCAGTAGAGGCAGCAATCCTAGCGTTTTCAGAAAACGAAGAGGCAACCTGATCTTCATAGGAATCAGGTAAGGGGACATTACTGTCCGGTACAACAGTAATAGACATGGGTTCCGTAGCTTTTTGTGGCTCAGATCTGGCCGAATGTATCCACAAGTTTTATAGATGTAAAGGAAAAAATATATACCCCCGGGGGGTGCGAAATCAAAAAAGCAAGGGGGGTGTTTCGCTAGTGAAGAGGGTGGGGGTGAGTGTAGACTAACTTTGATGGGGGTGGGGGGTTTCAAAAGTTGCGTGTCGAACGTGCAAACTAATGTGTATGTGTCGGTCTAGCAACATTGGCGATTTTTGGGGGGTTGGTGCTGGGTGGGGTCGGCCCTGGCGGTTTCGGTTGCTGGGCGGCCAAGCGTAAAAAAACCCAGGCCGCGCGGCCTGGGCTGTTGCTGGGTGTTGCTGGGTTAAATATTGAAGCTGGTCTTCAGGTCAGCGTCACTGATGCCATGATCTGCCCAGGTGCGCTTTTTCTCTAAGCCCATGGCCGCGAGTTCCTCGGCCTCTTTCTGCTCGGCATAAGCAAAGTCGGCCTCGCCTGCCAGGATATCCAGCGCGGCCTGGAGCGTGTCCGAGTCGGTGCACTTGTTGGCGGCCTCTTTGACTTGACTGCGGAGCGCGCGGAGTGCCTCGCCGTTCGCTTTGTTTTCTTCGCTGGTCCTTTCTACCAGGACAGTCTCAAGGTCTTTGAGGGTCTTTTTCAGGTCTTTGCTGGTTGGGTTTTTTGCCAGGGCCGAGTAGGTCTGCTCGATCTTTTGGCGTAGCTGATCGGGGCCGGTGTTGGCGTGCTTGGCGAGTAACTCGGCCTTTTTTGCCTCGCGTTCGGCCTTGCGCTTTTGGGCTATCGGGTTTTCCGATTCGGGCGTAATGATCTCAATTTCAAATAAGTCCTCAAGTCGGCCCTTAAAGCGGTCCCATGCCTTGTCGGCGGCGGCTGAAGTCTTGCCCTGATTCTGACTCATCCAGCCCTCTTTCCAATCGCCCATAAGGGTCGTGTATTGCAAGCGCGTACACTTTGCGCCCAGGGCGCGCGAGTAGTCCTCTAGGATCTCTACGGCTAGCTGGTCCTGCTTGGCCCAGGCCGCGCCTGCTTTCTTGGCGGCGGCGTGTTGCTCAGGCGATACGGCCTCCAGGGCTGATGCAATCGCGTTTTTTTGTGGTGCGTTCATAGTTTCCTCTTTGGTTGGTTTTGGGGGTTATCCCCTGGACAATCGGACCCCGTGTCTAACTGTCCAGCCTCAATTATACCCTTTCCCTATGATTCAAGGGAATCAAAGTCTATCCGGCCCAGCAATACCCAGCCAGGAGGGAGGGAACGGTCATACCAACGCGGGAGGCACGATTTGCCGTAATTCCTTTGCGTTTGTATTGTTCGAGTCGCTCTTAATGTTCTACTTGATTGTTCCCTCGGGAAGCCGCATAAGACCTAGATTGTTCTAATGTTCCGACTTTTTCGGAAAGTATGAGGCTTAGCGCAGAAAATTTTGCTTTGATCAAGGCTCCCCGCAAGTGCAATCAGGGACAGCACGACCTCTCGCGAGAATGTATTTATTCATTCATTTTTTAGAACATTCGGTACAATACAATCAATTTCCGTACAATGGCGTCTACAAGCCATTCTATTGTTCGAATATCCCCCCTCTCACTACGAACATTTCAAGAACAATTCGTACATTACCCACCAAATAGCACCCCTTTCACCCCGCTCCCTGTATTTATCGCCCCAATCCAGAGCCACTAACTTGACTTTGTAAAGTTTCTATGGTACAATATGAGAGTGGGAATTCGCCTATTTGATTTGTTCGTACTTTGTAATGTTCTTGAACATTACGCCCACAAAACTCGAACATTACGACATGTTGTCCAAATGTTCTTAACCACAACCAAACCAAGAGGAAATTATTGCCATGCCAATCAAACCCAAACCACGCCGCAACATGTGGTGCACCCGTTGCCATATCAATGGTGTCGGTAAGAAACGAGCCGCCTACGGGCACACAGTCTGCCAATCATGCGGTCAAGAGCAAGCAGAAGAGGAACGCCTGTCATGGTGTGTCGTGCCCATGCACAAGAGCAATTACTTCTTTTGCACCAACAAAGCCGATTTAGTAGGCATCAATCAAAAAGGGGGTTTGGTCAAATGAGCAAGATGAAACGCTTCTACGAAGAACTTTTGGACACAGAGTCCGATTGTTACGCAGGGTCGGAGTGGACAGGGGCTAAGCAAGCAGAGCCGGTCAAGAAGAACATTAGTTGGGATTCGTTCCCCCGCACGCCTGATCTGTACTCAGATATGAAAGATCACATCCAAGACTTAGAAGCCGAGAACACCCGACTGCGGTACGAGGTTGCGATGCTCAAGGCACAACGCAACGCAACAATGGGGAGAGCCAAGTGATAGATAAAACCGAGATCCCCAAGATAAAAGTCGGGCGGTTTCTGAAGTACGACCTGACGGGGCTGAAGTTTGGACACCTGACCGCGCTCAGAGAAATGCGGGGGCGGGATGACTACAACCGCATCCGATGGGTATGCAAGTGCGCGTGCGAGAAGGAAGTCAAAGTACCGACTGCCTATCTATTGAATGGGCATAGCGAGTCCTGTGGGTGCTTTGGGGTGAACAACCTGACGGGCAAGCGGTTCGGGCGGCTGACGGTGATGGGACTCTCAAGCGTTCGCGCGGATACCCCCGTTCGCTTGTGGAATTG
>Ga0129336_10003047_pt1 | contig 10355 bp, 4 predicted proteins | sample CPB6_02_DNA_FD_96878 | JGI IMG/M metagenome (GOLD analysis project Ga0129336, IMG submission 96878) | Freshwater to marine salinity gradient microbial communities from Chesapeake Bay, USA - CPBay_Sum_0.6_0.2_DNA | ecosystem: Environmental > Aquatic > Marine > Coastal | place: USA: Chesapeake Bay...
AAAAAAAAAAAATATAAGAATAAATCCATTTCGAATAAGAAAAAACTTATGATAGGTGGTGTTATCAGACGATTTGCTACTGTTAGTGATAACACAGGTGAAAGAGCCATGCAATCGCGCATGGTACCTGAACATGTTGAGTTTTTTTGGCATATATGGAACCATTTTGCGCCATCTTCTTATAAACACCCTGATCCGAGAAATTCTGTTAGATTTTCTCTTCAAAATCCTCCAAACCCTATTTATATAAAAATGCCTATTTATCATCATTCTAATGGGATGTTAATTTGTTATATATTACTAAGATGTAATATTAAAAATGGTAATGTAATATATTCTGTACTATTTGAATTTACTAATTTAATACATTGGAGTATTTTTTATTCACATTGTCAAAGTAATATGAATAATTATCAAGTTTCACAATTTCATATTACTATTAACGCATTCATGAGCACAGTCAAAAAACGTATTTTTTTTGAATATACTGATTATATCAATAATCAAATAAAATATGGTGAAAGAAACGTTATTGGAGTTGTATCTCAACTAATGATACGCGCAATGTATCAGCTTGTAAGTGGCAGAAGCCAAAGTTCCAATGCTATTATGGATGATGATTTTATGGGTTTAAGGACAGCAATGGACGATGCAGGATGTTTTGTCAATGTTGCAAATACATTAACAAATATTGCTAAGCAACACATTGAACTTGTAGAAACAATTCAATATGTACTAACAAGAACTTTAAATTCAGATATTTTTGGATTACGTAATATTATAATTGATATAACATCTTTACTATCATCGCCAGCAGAATCAACACGACGAGGGGGAGGTAAAAACATGAATAAATATTTAAATAAAATTAATAATATTAAAGAAAAGCTTAAATTATTAAAGAAAGACAAGGTTAAAAATGATGTTAAAATTACAATGCTTAGTAATTCAATCGACGATATTAAAGCCAAGCTCAAAAAGCAAAAAGAAAAGGATAAAGCAAAGCTCAAAAAGCAAAAAGAAAAGGGTAAAGCCAAGCTCAAAAAGCAAAAAGAAAAGGGTAAAGCCAAGCTCAAAAAGCAAAAAGAAAAGGATATAGCCAATCTCAAAAAGCAAAAAGAAAAGGGTAAAGCAAAGTAGAAAAACGAAAGAGAAAAAATCATAATTTATTAACATAAATAGTTATAATATACATGATATAAAGCATAATGCAGTTAAAGTTTATCATAAAAATTATGCTTATACGTTTGTATTTCATTAGTTTATTTTTAGGATTTTTAGAATAAAATGGAATATGGATATCGTTTACTATATTTTCTTTATAACAATAGCTTTCTTTAATTAAATCTGATATAGAGCTGGTATGAACTATTAGACCTCTAATGTTATTTTTGTTTTTTTTAGTATTTATTACATAGCTATCTAGTAATATTCTAAAAAAACCCGACAGATGTTTCTGTGATATTATAGAGTTATATGCTTTGCATTGAACAAGGTAGATATAATTATCTACTGTTTTAAAAATAATATCTATACCAGTATCAAGCAATACATTATAATTTCTATAATATTTATTTGTTTTATATTTATCTTTAACAGAAATAAGGTCATTGCTTAGAATTATTCCAGAATTAATTAATAAATGGTCTGGGACATCTTTCCATAAATATATCTCATCGATATCAAAGTAATCGTGTAATTTTTTTAATACATATTTTTCATATTGAAAACCTTTAATACAATTATAATCTATATACTTGATATGTTGTATATAATCATAATTAATCATGATGTGATATGGAATACATATAGATATAGTTGAGATATATTTAAGTATATATATAATTATTGAATTTTTTTTATTCTAGTTAATAACTCTTTTAAAGGTATAGTTTTTTCATAACCGCGTGATTCATAATTTTTATTTTGTCTATCATAATGTCTATTTGGTTTCATACCTATATGATCCCAAAAAGAGTTACCTCTCGAATTTGCACTAGCATCTGCATCTATTGCTAACATATCAGAATCGTTCAATATTGTTACATATCCTGTTTCATTTTCAAAAACATATATATTATTACCATTTACATCATAACCACGATGTCTTGTATTTACAATATTATAAAATGTTTTTAAAAGTTCGTTAGCATAACCCTTACCCTGATGATTTAAATCTATACTTACAGATAATTCATGTGGTCTTATAGTATTTAAAGAAAAATGTCCTAACTCTCCACTAGTATTTTCATCTACCATTAATGCTGAAATTTTTCTATCTGTTATTTCTTCTATAAATGCTATTCCTCCACCTTTTATTATATTATATTTTTTACCTCGTAAAGTATTTCTAGTTTTTTTCTTATTATTTTGCGGCGAATTAGTTTTCATTTTAGAAGATTTTTTAGGAACTTGTTTTTTTTTATGTTTTAATAACATTATTTTTTTTCTTTTTTTTATATAATTATTAAGTGCTATCATGCATGTTTTCTTACCATTTTTAGTATTAATTTTATTTTTACAATATAATTTATTTGAACTCTCTTTTTTATAAATTTTAACATTTTTATCAACAATAAAACGACTACAAATATATTTATATTTTATCATATTCTCATCTATTAAATGTCGCACATAAATATATAAGTGTATTAAGTATATTAATTTTGAGTACATAATTCTTCAAAAATGTCAAATTTATAAAAGTTTTAAAAAATTATAAAAAAATAAAATTATGTACTCAAAATTTAAATTCCATAGATTTCTTTTTCTTTCTTCCACCTCTTTTTTCTTCTCTGTTAGGCGTTGATTTACTTGATTGTTCTTGTGATCCTGGTGTTGGTGATGCTGATTGTCGTAATGGTACTAATGGTACTAATGATCCTTCTCTTGATTGTGTTGGCGAACCTGCTGGTGTTGGTGATGCTGATTGTCCTGCTAGTGCTGCTGGTTGGGGGCATTCTATTGATAATTGCGAATCTTTTATATATAAATTGAAAATTTTTATTTTTAAAATTTCTAATTTTTCTTTTGTTTTTAATAATTGCAATTTACTTTCTTTTAATACATGAATTAAATTTATTTCATTTTTTAAAAAAATATAAATGAATGATTGTAATTCATCTAATAATTTTAATAAATTATTAATACTATTTAAACCGCTTTTATTTGTTTTGTCTATTGGCATATCTTGGTCATATTTTACACTTAGTATAACATTAGTCTCTGTTGTCTCGCCGCTATCTGTCTCTGTTGTTTCGCCGCTATCTGTCTCCATGCCTGTGCTTACCCCCGTCTGAATTGCTTTGTAGCACCCAGTCATCCGCTTTATAGGCCTTTCATCTTCTATACTTATACAGTGATGAATATCTAATAATAGACGAATATCATTTTGTAAATTAATTGCATCATATTTTTCACTTTTTAATTTTAACAAAAATTTTTCTGAAATTTCTAATGAATGAAAAAGATATTTTAAATGATTTTTTTGCGTATCAAAATCATAGTTATCATCGGCTTCATATTCATGTTGAAGTTTACTTTTGATATTTGCTAATTCAATCATTATTGATATTTTTTTTACTAATAAATCAAAAATTTCTATTATTTTTTTTAAAATTTCTTCATTTTCTTTGGGTTCTGTGGCTGAGGCGTTAATTTTTAAACCATTAATAATTTCGTCTATGTTTAATTCGTTATCAAAATTCTCATCTAACATACCATATAATTTTATTAACTTATCTTTAGTTTTAGTTTCAACTATTGTCTCATCAAATAAATTTACATTAAATAGATCATTAAAAGTTTTTATATAATCATGTAAATCAATATATTCACGTAGTTTATTTATTTCTTCTTCTGCTGGTGCTGGTGCTGGTGGTGATGGTGGTGGTGGTGGTGATGGTGGTGATGGTGGTGATGGTGGTGGTGATAGTGATGGTGATGGTGATAGTTGTGGTGAAGGTGTTTGTTGTGCTAGTGGTGGAGGTGGTTGTGATGGTGCCAGTGGTGGTGGTGGTGGATTTAATGCTGCTTTTTCAATACTATCTTTAATACTTAAATTTAATTGTGGATATTTTTCTTTTAAATATTTATTTAATTTTACTACTTTAACATAAAATTTCCAAAATTCAATTTTAGATATTAGGGTGTCATTGTTTGTATCCAAATGTTCAAATAATTTTTCATATTTTTGTATATCATGTGATGGTTTACCTTTTATTGCTTTTTTTAATTGATATAAATCTTGTAATTTTTGTTCTAATAAATTTGCTAGACTATTATCAATTTCTAAACTATCTTTTAAGTTATATTCATTATTAACACCAATTCTATAAGAAAAACCATGCCGTTTTTCAAATTCTGACGATTGATGCTGAGTTGATGGCCGAGTTGACATTTCTGACGAACTTATCTATTATAAATAAAATATATAATATTTATATAATATTTATACAATATTTATTATTAGTTACCAAATCTATAAGCATATTTAAACATACTTTATATTTTTATTGATCAGTACTTGGATACTAATCGCTATTATCAACAAATGTACCGCTATCTTTATCTAATATATTTTCCGAACCAAAATCTAAATATATTCCAAGATCAGTTATATCATCTTCTTTTTTAAGCGATTTTATTAATGATGAAATATTTTTATTATTACATAATATTTCAAATAATATATTTAAATATTCCATTTTTTCTTTCATAAATATTCTAAACAAATCATTTTTATTAGGATATTCATCAATATCATCTTTAAAAATTTCAAATTTTTTAAATCTATCTATTTTTTTTCTAGCGGCATTTATTTTTTTTTCTTTTTCTTTGAGTTTTTTTACTTTATCTTGGAGGATTTTATCACCCTTATTTTGGTTTGCTTTATATAATTCATTTTTTTCTTTTTCTGTAAGATTTTTATCATAAATCTTACACGCTTCTTTAAATATGTCTAATTGTTTTAATGGATTTAATACTTTTAGTTCTATATTTATAATAGATAGAAAGTGCTCAATATTTTTAATTAATTGTGCTTCTTCTCCATCCGCTTCTCCATCCGCTTCTCCCATGTGAGAGTCTCCGTCTACTTCTTTTGTCTCTTCTGTCACTATCATGTGAACGCCTCCGTCTGATGGTTTTGGGAATTTTTCAATCATTTTATTCATTATTTCAATTTTGTTATTCAGCGGCTCCGAAATTGATATACCTTCTTTTTGAATTAGATTTCTTAATTTTAACCCAATTTTTTTTATTTCTAAAAAGTTTTGGTATAAAATATCAGGAATATCTTTCATTTTTAAATCTTCGATTATTGCGTTAATTAAATCTGATAATGCGTCATTAAAAGCTTTTTTGGCTATTTCGGCTATTTCTTTTTTAGTTTCTTTTTTAAATACATTAAATACATTAAATACAGCATAAAATATTGTTTCTAACATAGTAATATCATATAATCGTGCTTTTATTACTTCATTTCTTAATTCTATATATAAACTTAAATTTTTAATATGCCATTCTTTTATTATCTTATTAGTATTATATAATGACCCATAATACAATTTAACACTTCTTTGGTTATCTTTATATGTTTTAGTAATATAGTTTGACATGAATTCAGATACTTCTTTGTTATCGTTAAGTGTATCTACATCATATACTACATAATCAAGATTAGCAATAGGGTTTTTGGTTTTTTTATATTTCGTATGATATAATATATCACATACTTTACCAGCTAATTTATTTTTTTGTTTAATAGCTTCAATTTTCTTTAATATAATATTATCACTAAGCTCATCACTAGACATATTTATTAAGTTATTTAATTCATAAAGATCATCAATACAATTATCAAAACTTGCTTGTGTGTTTGATGGTGTTGTTAATAATCCATATACTAATTCATATGATTTCTTTTTTAATTTATTTAACAATATTATTAATAATTCAATTTCAATCAATATTTCAATTTTAATTTTTTGTAATTTTTTTATCGTATCATCAATATATAATTTGAAGGCACCTTCATTATCTTGTTTTTCAAATTCATATATTGAATTTGTACTAATATAATTATAACTTTTGATTAGTTCTTCTACTTTTATTAAGCCATCTTCCAAAAATTTTTTCAATTGTGAAGCTTTTTTAATGATAGAAGAGATTTTCATACTAAATGTTCTTAAAGTCTTGTTGTGTTTGGTTTGTTCCTGTGCTAAATCTGAAAATGAATTTTTTTTTAATATGTTAAAATATAATATTTTGAATGCGGTACTTTCATCTGATGTATTTAATTTTCCAGCTAATTCTTGTAATGAGTCAAATGCTGCAACAGTATTCCCCTCCCCCTCATTATAATTATAACTATTATATAAATATGATGATAATAACTCTTTTGCATTAATAATCATAATTTCATAATCATTTATGTCCATATTTATAAAATCATGTTCAATATTACTATATAGTAATCGAATAATATTTAGTGAATATATCATAAAAAATGCTGTTGTAGTTGCTGTTAATTCAAATAATTTATTTAGATGTTTTATTTTTGTTTTTTCAAAAAAAGTTTTTATTTCATCATTATTTATACTTAGATCAAACTTTTTAAAAGGATTAAATATATTGTCATTACTAGCAATTTGTTGTGTTGCTGCTGGTGCTGCTTGTGCTTGTGCTTGTGGTGCTTCCTCACTTTCCCCATCATCCACCATATTATCTGCTTTTTCATCATCTACAACAATAAATTTTATAATTTGTTTGTTTAAGCACAAACTTAACTCATAATAATATTTTTTACTTGCACTATCCCTGCCTGTTTTATGAATTATCGGCGATACATGCTGCATAAATATTAGCACAGAATTATATATTGGTTCTAATTGAGCTAAACTTACATTTGATGCTGCACTATGAATTAAATTTACTAATGCGTGTGTTATGTTTTCTTTTAAACTAGATAAAAATGCGAATTCGCTATCAACTTCCATTGATGGTGGTATAATAGTTTGCATTTGATCTTTTAATAATTCTATTAATGTATTCCATTCTTTATTATATTTAATTGTTGGTAATTGTGGTATAGTCACCTTTCTAAATTTATCTACATAGCTAGTACTTGCTCCTTGCAATCCTTGCAATCCTTCCAATGCTTTAAGTTTTTCATCTATTTTTTTTTCAAATTTTTTAGGTTCTGTTTCTTCTATTTGATATTCAGTAAATATATCACGGGGAGCATATTTTGTATTATCTTTATCCATTTCAAAATGTTTTTCACTAATTTCTGAAAAGACCATCTCAATTTTAGTTTTTTCAGGTTCTTCAATTTTTTTAATTGCTTCTTCTCGTTCTCTACTAAACATACTAGATGTTTTGTTACTTTTATCCCTTTTATATAGTCCATATATTTGTTCCGTGTCTTTTTTTCTTTTTTCTAATTCTTTTAATACCATATTTTTACTTTTTATATGTGAAAGAATATCCTTATCATACTTAGCAAGTTGTTCTGCTCTTTTAACAATTTCATCTATACTAATAAATTTATCAAAACTAGCTTGCGTTAACTGAGCTTGTGCAAACTTTGAAAATTTTAATAATTCTTCGATACTTTTATTATGAACTTTTGTAGATTTAAGAGTACTTTCAATTTCTTCACTGGTTGCTTTATAATATTGATCTCCTTCATTAAATGATACTAAACCTCCTTTTAATTCATTTTTCATCAAATAATTATAAAAGATATTTTCATGTGATTTTTCACTTGTATCACTGTCATAACTACTATCACTTAAATATTCATAGGTAAAGTTTTTTTTTCCACCACCTAATCCTGGTCCTGGTCCTGGTTTTGGTTTTGGTTTTTTGGCTGCTCCTGCTTCTTCTTCTTCTGCTGCTTCTGCTGCTGCTTCTGATACTGCTGCTCCTGCTGCTCCTTCTTCTTCTGCTCCTGTATCTTTTTCTACTGCATGTGTGGATGCATCGTCTATTGTTTTTTCTAATATTGTTAAAAAATTATTATCATAATCACCATTTTTCAGTTGTGAGACTGCATTTAATAGTCCCTCGTTTAATTGCTTATAATTCCCAAGGTGAGTGCGCTTTCGCAAGAGCAAAGCAGGTGTATGCTTAGAAAACTGTTCTATTACCTTCTTCGCAGCAGAAATATTATCTTGAAGCTTTTTTATTTTTACACGGTCATTATCAGTAGTTGTTTTTTGTTGTTCAAGAGTTGTTTTTTGTTCTTCAAGTGCTTTTTGTACATTATGAAAAGATGTATTAAGTTCGTCAATTTCTTTTTTAAGTCCAAAATTTTCTTCTTCTGTTGTTTTAAGTTCGTTTAATACTTTTTTGGTTGTTAGGGTGTTCCATCTTATTATTTGTTTTTCTTGTGCTTTTTCTTGTTCTTTTTCAAGCTCAATTTTTTTTTTAAGCTCATCTTCTTCTTTCTTTCTTTTAATTTCATCCTCCTTATCTTTTTTTACGCTAGCCTCTTCATCTAACACTAATAAAGCACCATTTGAAGAAACTAATGGCCATGAAGCAAATTTATCTATACCATCAAACTTTGCATATGGATTAGTTGTTGTATATTGAAATTTAGGATCATCAGTACCTATTGTTATAGGACCTTTTAATATGGTCATTATAGCAGCAGCCCAAGTATCTTTTGAACGTGCGGAAACTTTATTTTTGTACATTATATTGTCAACAAATTCATAACTTTTTGATTTTTCATTATATTTAAAATATTCATCTAATTCTGACAAAAATAATGCCAGTGTTAGTTGCCCACTATCACCATGCATTTTATTTGCATAATATAAATCACGTAATATTGAAATTATATTTAGATATAATTTATCATTTTCTTCTAATTTTTCAATGAAATCTAACAAACTGATTTTTTGATCAGGATCACTTAATAAACTACGCCAAATATTTGACATTTTATTCCATTCAAAAATAAAGCTTTTTTTTAAATAAACAGGTAATGTATTAGACAAATCTTTTGCTATTCCTGGAACACTAAATGGGCATTTTCCTCCACCACCAACAAGTATATTAATGTCATCAGATACATATAATTTTGAATTTGCTTTTATATAACGCATTACACGTAAAACATAATTTGACGGGTCTTTTAACCAATCTTCTCTTTTTTTCCCCGGTTCTGATTTTTTTTTTGGCAAAGATGCACATAGAAAAATTCCATGCTCATTAAATGTTCTAAATAAACTTGTAGTTAATAATAAACTCATATTATATAATACAATTTCAAACAATATATCAAAATCAGGATATTCTCCTACATCAGGACCTTGACCTTGTGGATCACAAATACTTGCAAAAACTTTTAATGTACGAACTTGTTCCATAAATTTTCTTGCACAACCAACAACACCTGTATCAAATACATCAAAAAGTGGCGGTAGAATACCTGTTATACAATCATGTGTTTTATTTCGTTTATCTGTATGTGTTTCATGTTGTGGTTCAGTATTGGAATGAGTATGTTCTTGATATGCTTCTATTGAAAGAGCAATAGCATCTGGATTAGTTTTAAACTTATCAAAAGGAGGTTGTAGTTGTCCTCCTTCGTATTTAAAACATTTTACAAAATGCGTAGCAGCAGTCCTACCAGCATTATGATGATCATGTACTAAATCATTTAATGCATTAGTTAGTAAATCTCTTATAAATTGTTCGTCAGTTAAATAATTAGATGCTTCATTTAATAACTTATGTAATAATTGACATGTATTATTTGATGATTTAGATAATAAGATACTTAATTTAGCTTTGAATAATTTATAATCATATTTATATTCAACCAACATGGATTTAATATCATTATCAAATAAAATTTTTAAATTTTCTTTTATATAACTTGTTACATTAGCCCACTCGTCTGGTTTCATTAATATACTTGAATAATACTTTTTTCCATTTAAATCTCCGCTTCCTAAATTTACACGCATATCAATATTAATATCTATATCTGTATCTTGTTGTTCTGTTTTTGGTTGTGCTGTTTTTGGTTGTGCTGTTTTTGGTGATCCCGATGTACTTAAAGTTGCCATATTCTATAATATAATAATTTAATATTATTTATATATAAATAAAAAAAAGAGTACATAATTAATAAAATTGTTAAGAAAAAATAAAGGAAATAAAAAAGAGAGAGAATAGGGAATTATGTACTCAAAATGGGATATAAAAGTTGTATTATTAACTTATTTTTATGTATAAGATATATTTAAAAAAGAGTACATAATTATATTAAGAGATAGAAAATGATAAACTTTAAGAAAATAGAGAGAATAAGACGATTATGTACTCAAAATAAT
>Ga0129336_10003048_pt1 | contig 10354 bp, 11 predicted proteins | sample CPB6_02_DNA_FD_96878 | JGI IMG/M metagenome (GOLD analysis project Ga0129336, IMG submission 96878) | Freshwater to marine salinity gradient microbial communities from Chesapeake Bay, USA - CPBay_Sum_0.6_0.2_DNA | ecosystem: Environmental > Aquatic > Marine > Coastal | place: USA: Chesapeake...
CAAAAATTTACAAGGCTAATAAGAGAGAAAAATATTGGCGTTAAAGAGAGTAACGGAAAAACATTTTATACTGGTTTAGTTTATAAACTTGAAAATGAATTAGATGAAGATGAATTAGATAATGATCAAGATATTGAATAATAAATATTTTATAATATAGCTGAAATTATATATTATAAAACAGTGGGAAATTAAAACAGTGGGAAATTAAAACAGTGGGAAATTAAAAATAGTGGGAAATTAAAATAGTGGGAAATTAAAACAGTGGGAAATTAAAATATTGTTTTTTTGTAATTTTTATTAATTTTGCTAATTTCTCATACCCCTACCTACGATTTTAATGATTTTTATAGAAATGTATACAAAATAAAACAGTGGGAATTTAAAAACAGTGGGAAATTAAAAAATGAATTCCCACTGTTTATTTTTTTCACTTTTTCATTTTTTGATAAAACATCGTTTTTTTCTCGTATCCCTACCTTACTATTTTTCTATTATTTTCTAAAAAAGAGAGAAAAATAGAAACAGTGGGAAAAACAGTGGGAAGTGGGAAATTTTTGAAAAGAGTTTTAAAAATAAAATAATTTTTTTTTTAAAAGAAAAATAATTTTAGAATGGAAAGTTTAAAAAAGTGAATTCCCACTGTTTTTCCCACTATTTTTTCCCACTAATTACTCTACCGATTTACTCTACCGATTTACTCTACCGACGAGTATATTACTCTACCAAGCGAGTATTTTCAATCTTCCAACCAAATAATATCTCTTTGCAAATTCATTTTCCAGCAATAATAGAAGCAATCAAAGTTACAAGCATTCTTCCAATTGTCAGGTGCTTTTCCATCTATATGTTTTTCAAAATGTATTCTTTTTCTCGGTATGATAATCTGTAATTTATCATCTTGATCTTTAAATAAATTTCTTACATATTGCGTATTTATCTTGCTACTAGGTAGTATTAAAATAAATGGCTTATTAAGTTCAACTAATCTAGTTAATATTTCTTTTGCTTTAGAAAATGGAGGATTACTAACAACAATATCTCCATTATTACTCTCAAAAAAATCGTCGTCATTATGTATTACATCAAACCCTAATTCCCGTAAATATTCACCGCTTTTTCCATCTCCATAAAATGCTTCGCAAATCACCTTATCCTTTGGTATGAACTCTTTAATGTTTTCCCAAGCGTATTTAGGTGTCATATAATCGTCGTGTTTTAAAAATGTTTTTGTATGAAATCCAGCCATTATATATAGCGTAATATAATATTTCTATATATTCTATTTTCAATAAATTATTATTTAGAAACATTTTTATCTGTTGTTAGTATATAATGGAAATAAATAGTGACGATGATGGTCTTGAATTGCCTAAACAAAAACCAAACAAAGAGACGATAGATGCTCTTAAATCATTAAAAAAAGAAAAACGATCATTGCCAAAACGCCCACAAAGCGAGGCACAAAAGGCACAATTTGCTAAGGCAAAGGCAATAAGAGATGAAAACCGCAGGTTAAGAGCTGAAGCAAAGGAATTACTTTTAAAGAACAAGGAAAGCACAGCATACACAAAGGCACAGCAGAAAAGTTTTAAAAAAAAGGAACTTGAGGAACTTAAAGTGTTATTAGGTAAGAATAAAGAACAAGAAGTTAAACCAGTTGCTGAACCAGTTTCTGAACCAAAGCAAACTAACAAACCTAAAAAAGTAATCGAAAAAGAAGAAAGTGAAACCGAAAGCGAAGAAGAGGTAATAGTTGTAAAAAAGAAACCTAAACCTAAACCAAAGCAAAAAAAGAAAGTTACTGTTTATCTCTCTAGTGACGATGATGAAAGCGAAAGTGATTATGAACCACCACCACCACCAAAACAAAAGTCTCGTATACAAAGACCTAATCAAATTCAACAAGAAGCACCAGTAGCTCCAGCGATCGATTACAAAAGTTTCTTTTGTTAGTTACCATAAATATTTATGAGCGAAATATAATGAACTTTCAAATTTTGGATTTCTACCAAATCTACTGTAATAATTATTTCTTCTTTTCTCGTCATAATGGTTTAAATAGCTATAATGTTTTAACGGCGTTTTGTCTTCGTATTGTTGATAACGAATATCTCCAAATGACGTAAGATATTTTCCATGCTTATACACGTCATATTTTTTGTTAGTTCTTCTTGAAACCTTGAACTGATACATTATATAATATTATATAATATATTTATTATTTAATTTAAAGAATAACTAACAACGGAGTGATAATAATCAATTTTTGTATAAATAATTTCCAAATCAAGTCACTAAGCAAAGTAATCAATATTTCTCTAAAAAAAAGTAACTCATTACCTGAAGTTTTTAATGTTTTAAAAAAAAATTCTTAAATCTACTCCAGCATCGTTTAAGCATATTAGTCTTCTTCACTTTATACCAAACGTGAGCGATTGTTTTTACAAGTAACTCAACATCATCGCGGAAATATGGTAAGAGTATTTCTTTAATGCATTCTTCTTTTGCTTTTTCACGGTCTTCCTTATTACCATAAATAAAATAGGCTTCAGCAATATTTAATATCTCAACTAACAACTCATCGTCGTATTGATGTTTATCAGCAGGAAATTCCTTAAGAATGGCCTTAATATCAGTTAAAAAAATACTTTTTTGGTTTGAAAGCTTATATCCTTTGCGTAGTTTATTATAGGAACTAATACTTTTTAAGTTATGTCCATATATTGAGTTAGGTGGAACTTCATGAACTTTCTTAATCTCCTCAATTTTTACCTCCTCAACCTTCAAATTAGGAGCGTCTTCATTAACTTTTAAATCAACATTATCTGTTTCAACAACAAGAGAACGAGCAAATCTTGACATTGTATATAACTAACACTATAAAATATATTTAATAATAAATTAATATATTATATTTATTTATATTTTTAAGAAAAGTATAACAAAAAGGGGTAAGCGGGGTGTCTCCGCTAAAATTAAAAACCTTCATCTCCCATTTCAATTTTCATTTTATCTTCCATTTTCATTTGTTCTCTTTCTCTCTTTTTTTTTGTATTATATGGCCCTCGTGATCCAGCCCCTCCTTTCTTTTTTTCAGTTGTTGATGGTGTTGCTTTGACATCAGTTTCTTCTATTAATTCAATTTTTGGTTTTGGTTGTTTTTTTTGTTTAGGTATTTCATAAAACAACCTCCTTTCAGTCTCATTTCCGCTGTCAAATATTGATTTACCGAAACTAATAGGTTCAGGTTCTTTTAATGGTGTATCTAAAGTTCCTTGTTTTTCAGGTGGTGGTTTTAATACATTCTCAAAATATCGTATTGTTTCTTCATCATTCATAATTTGTTGTTGTGGTTCTAAAGTAACTAAATTAGTATTGGCTGCTTCATCTTGAAACATTTTTGTATCATCTTCAAACTTTGGTAGTTCAGTATCATTATTTGTCATCGGTGGAACAGGAACCTCAACCCCTAATCTAACTGGTGTATTAAGATTAAGGCCATATTGATCTGCTAAGTCATACGAAGGTTTAACACTAACACTTTCTTTAACTGGTCTTGTTAGTGGCGACATGTTCTTTTGCAGTAATAGGTCTCTAAATAATTGAGTATCTAAACCTTGCGACTGAGTTTGCGGTAGAAATTGTATTTGTGGGAACGATCGCCCTACATTCTCCGTTTCACCTTTTCCTTTAAGATTTCCGCCTATTACTACCTTTTGACTAACTTTTTGTGTTACACTTTCATCACGATTTATTTTGCGTTTTCGTTTTTTTGCTTCTTTAAGTTTCTTAATAACTTTTTTTAATTTTGTTAGTTCTTTATCCTTTAAAGATGATTTTTTAGGCATTATATATTTAACTTTATATTATATTTTTATATTATTGTTTAATCGTTTTGTATTTCAAGTAATTTGAAATTCTTTCTTTTTGTATCGTTGCTTGTGTCTATATCTAAATGGTTAAACTCGGCATCAAAAACATAACTCATTAGTTCGTCTGTCTTCGTTTCATTTAAATTAATTAATTCTTTACGGACACTCTCTAATTCAACTTTATTTTTAGGTTTAAATAATGTAATATTCGTGAGCATCTTACGTAGCACCAACGGAAACATATTATAGGCTTGTAATGTAAATATAATAGAGCAACCGATGTGACGAGATTTTGTTAGTATCCGTTTCAAAATTTTAATAATTTCTTTGTTTTTTAAATCATTAGCAAAGTCATCAATAATTAAACAACTTGTTTCCATTGGAAATCCATCTTCGATACACTCGCGTTTTAAATCCATCAACTCTTCGTATATATTTTCAAGCACATCTTCGTTAAGGTCGTGGTAAACCTTTGAGTGATTTTTGAAAGGATGATTAACAACCGAAGTAAAGCTGTTCTCTGGGGTAATCAAGTATAAGTTATTAAATTTCTTTTTATAATAATTTCTATCTCTAAACAGACTTAAAAGCAACGAACTCTTACCAGTTCCAGGAGCACCAATTAAAGCATAAATAAATCCATTTCTATTAGGTAAATTGGGGTCAATTCCGTCTATGTATATTGACATGATTTCTTTAACAGGTTTTATTTTAGGTAAATCATTTTCTACTTCTTTAATAATCATTATATATACAATTATAAAATATTTAAATTTTTATAAAGGTATTATATAATGAGTGACGTTATAGAAATATATTTAAATAGTAAAACAGCAAACAAGCAAAACGACAGCACTTCAAGTTGCACTTTTAATTTGCCTAATATTGAAGTGAGACAAGATGAAAAAGCGTATGTGAATGTGAAACAAGCAGTAATTCCTTTTAGTTGGTATAATGTAAATGAAACTAACAATAAACTTAATATGTTGATTGGCGGAGTAAATACCTACTCACTTTCAATTCCATTTGGAAACTATAATATAAATCAATTGATTAGTTATTTATCATCCCAAATTTTACTTTTTCCAGCAAACGATAAAGCATTAACAATAGCATATTCAATACAAACTAACAAATTAACATTTACTCATATACATCATACATTAAGATTATTAGCGACATCAACTTGCTTTGAATTGTTAGGATTTAATGAGGGTATACAATACGATGCTACGAATACATCTGGCACAATATATGTATTAAATAGTGTAAACGGAATTAATTTATTTGTAGTCAGACAAGTCTATATAGCAAGTGATAACTTTATATTAAATAATGTTAATGCTTCAAATCCAAATGATAGCAATATTTTAGCGAGTGTTTGTGTAACAGGTAATCCAAATTCTGTAATACAATATGAAAATACAACAACAAGACATTTAATACATCATCTAAATAATATTACAAATTTACAGATAAAATTACTTGATCAAGACGGAGATTTATTAAATTTAAACGGAGTAAATTGGTCTGTAACTTTAGAATTAATTATAATCAAAAATAATATATAAAAATAATATATTGTAATAATATATTAAACATGAATGTTCTTGGTAAAAAACTTAGAAATGTGCCATCTGTTATTGGAACTAAACTAAAAGCAGGTCAAATTTTAGGAAAGAAGTTATTAAGCGACGCGGCTTCAAGTGCTATTCAAGGAGCTGCGAGTGCTGAAAAACTTGCAGGACAAATTGGACGAGGAATAGATGTTGGAGCAAGAAAAATCGGTAATACTGCTGGTGTTGTTGATAGAACTTTAGGGAGAGTTAATCCATATTTAGGTGGAACTATTGTAGAACCAGTAGCTGTAGGTATCCGTGACGCAGCCAAGATTACAAGACTATTGTCTGCCCCAGTTAGAGAGCAAGGGCGAGAACTTGTTAAATTAAGTGAAAGAGGATACGCAAAAGAAGTTGAAGATAAACTTAAAAAGTTTGTTTAATTCTTTAGCAAACTAACAATATTTCACAAATATAAAATAATTAATATTAAGGAGATTAAATATTATTAATATTAATTTTAATATAAATAATATTTTCTATTATTATAATATAAATGTCACTTCCAAGTAAGTTATTGTATAACAACAAAATCAACGCTTCTTATGCTAGAAATTTTAATTCGGTGATCCAAGCTCAAAATACCCAGAATTACGGTCTCAATCAAACTGCTATCTTTAACATACCCTGTATGCGTAATCAAGTTTTATCAGGTGCTGATACTATGATGTGTATAAAATTAAGATTTTCTACAGCGGCAACAGGAAATGTAGGTTTTCTTACAAAAGCTGGAATTGCGGGTGCTATTCAGCGCTTAAGAATATTTAGCGGATCTCAACTTCTTTGTGATATTGATAATTATGGAACTTTGATAAGTTTATTAACGCCTTGGCAATCAAGTTTCGAACACGTAAGAGGAAAATTAGGGTCTCTTCAAGGTTGCGCTGATGGAAAAGGAGCACAAGTTTTACTTGCCGCTCAAGCTGCTGGTAATGCCCCTGATACTGATTTTTGTTTCCCTTTGTTAAGTATTTTAAGTTTAACTGATAATTATGTCCCTTTATGGGCGATGGCAAGTAATGGCCCTTTAAGAGTAGAGGTTCAGTTTGTTTCATCTCTTCTTCAAGTTATTAATGCTTCAACTGCTATCAGCAATCATTCTGACGGTGCTAATACTGTTTTTAGTGATTGTAAATTAATTGCTAATTTTGTAGAGTTAAGTGATAGTGCTATGGCAATTATTGAAAATTCATTAGAAGGCAAACCTGTCCAGTGGGTATGTCAATCTTACGCTAATTATGTATTTTCTACATCACTTCCTAACGCTGTTAGTCAAGTATCAATTCCAATTCCAGCAAAATACAACTCTTTAAAGGCTCTATATATGGTAATGCGAACTTCTGCTTCAGCAAGTGGTGCTCTAACAAATTTTAGTGACGATTTTTTAAGATTTAATTTGTCACAATATACAACTCGTATCGGTTCAAGAGTAATTCCTGCCGAACCCCCTAATACAGTTCCGCAATTTATTAGTGAAATGGAAAGAGCATTAGGTTCTGCTTCAGCAAGAATATCACCATCATCATATACAGTTGCTACAGCGTCTGCTAATGCCTTAGGAACTGTTGGTGCTGCTAATTCTTCAGGTGTTTTTGCTGTCGGTGTCGAAACCGAAAGTTATTCATCTGCTCCTATGGGTTCAGTTTATCAAGGTCTTAACACATCAACTGATGATATTTTTTGGCAAGGAACTTTTGGTGCTAATGCTGGTGCTCCTGTTGTTCGTTTTGATGCTTACGCTTCTTTTGATCAACTCATCACTATTGACAACGGAGTTGTATCCGTTCAGTATTAAATTAAGGAACTCGTCGTTCCTTAAAAACCATACTTATATTGTTTTAACTAATTTTTTTTTTTCTTTATTTAAAAGTGAATTTTAGTAGTATTATTATTTAAAATTATTAAATAATATTATATTAGATAATGTCATCAAATCAAATAAATACTTTAACATCAGGAACAATAAATGGTCTTAATTCTTTAGCATTAGATGAACTAACAACAACCAACTTAACCGCTGGAACGATGGACGGAGATTTATTTTTTATAGATAGAATTGAGGCAAATGAAGTAATAGTTGATACACAATTAAGATTAACAAGCACTGGAGTATTTAGTGTCGGTGCTGTGACTATAAGTGATATAGAACTAACATATTTAGATGGTGTTAGTTCAAATATCCAAACACAAATAAATAATATCAATACAAATAATTCAGCATTAACAACAACAGTAGCAACACATACAACACAAATAGCCGCGTTAGAAGCGAGTGATACATCACAAAATACAACATTATCAACTCATACATCACAAATATCAGCATTACAAACAAGTGATACAAGTCAAAATACAACATTAGCAACTCATACATCACAAATATCAGCAATTCAAACTGTTAATGCTACACAAACAAGCGATATAAATAGTTTAAATTTTGCAGTTACAGGACTATCATCAACAGTAACATCACTTGGAACAGATGTGTCAAATTTAAATACTAAAACACAAAATATAACAGCAAATACAACATCAACAAGTATGTCTAAACCATTATATATTAATTCTAATGGGCAAAGTAATACTGCATCACTTGAACTTGTAGATAGTTTTTCAAGCAACGCAACAAGTTTTTATCCAAATATAATAGCAGGTTCTTTTAATCATATAATTAATTCAGGCGACCAAGCTATAGTAGCAAGAGGAACAATAGATACAGAAACATTAAATTTAACAACTCATTCATCAGTTTCAAGTGGTGTAAGAATATCCCCATCATCAGTAGTTATGGGTGTTGGTGGGACAACTTCAACTCCAACAAATAGAATGACTTGTGATACAGGAGCAGTAAATATTCATGGCACTTTAAATCTTGATTGCGGAAATGCGAAAATAACTACAGCAGGAAATATGACAGTAGGAATAATAAATTCAAATGCTTCAGGTGAAAATATAAAAATGACAGGTAACCATTCTTATATAGCAGGGTATGATTTATCAGCAGGAACAAGAGATTATTATGTAGGAACACCTGGTGCTGGAGTTAAAAATTTATTAATGGTAAATGAAAAAGCAGGATCAATTACTATGTATACAGGAACAGATGGTATAACACCAAGTATTATAGGTAGAAATAAATTAAATACTTATTCTACTGGATTAAGACTTTATAGAGGAGGAGTAACCGAAGTTTATGGTGGAGAAATAGGTTTGTCAAATGTTGGTAATGATGTATTTCATATCTTAGGATCAGGAACAAACGATATTTATGTTGATGCTTTAACAAGCGGTAATATATCATTAAATGTATCAGGAACAAGAGCTATTACATTAAATTCAAATGTATTATGGGTTGGTTCATCAACAGCAAACGCAAATGGAAGAAAATCTAATATTAATATGTATAACGCAACTGGGACAGGATGGGAAACACAATCATCAGCATTTACAGAAGCTTTAAAATCACAAATAACAACAAATCAAACAAATATAACAGCATTACAAAACGCAAGAACATACGCACAAACAGCAATCGCAAGAATTACACTAACAAACGCACAAATATTCGGTAGGAATTGGCCTTTAAACAATTCAACAGTTTATGGAACTTTAACAAATAATCTAAGTTTAGGTCTTAGATTAAATCTTAATGGTTATAGTTCATATTTTAATGCTAATGGTGAATGGATATATAACGGCGGAGCAACACAACGAGTTTCAATTAGATTTGATGGCGAATTTAATTCAGGAGCAACAGGAATAACATCGGTTGTATCTCGTATTAAAATAACAACATCTACAGGGACAGATGTAATTCAAAGTATGAAACAGGGTGTGAGATATAATCAAGGTGGAGGAAATCCAATTAATAATATATTATATTGGACTACAGGAGAATTTGTATGTGAATTACTATCAGGTTATGAGATCCTTTTGGAAACAGAGAATGCTTTTTCAACATCAGGTGATGGTTCAACAAGAACATTAACAGGAAGATTAACGTTTTATTTAATAAATTACTAATTTGTTAGTTTAGGATATTTGTTAGTTTGTCATTAATGATAAATAATAAAATAAAAATATTATATAAAATAATAGTATTATATAATATAAATGGACGAAAGTTTTACTTATATGATTTGCTCTGACGACAGAAAAAATACAGTATTACCAGCGGATACATTCCCAATCTATTATGAGGTTGATTTTGGTGGTTTTAGCGAACAATATGAAAATTATATGTGTGAAGTAGTATCTTTTGCGATGACAAACGGAATACCAGCAGCATCAACTTATTTAATGTTTTGTAGTGATAGTTTGGGAGAAAGTGGTTATTTTTGTCGTAACAAATTATCTCCAAAAGATAATATATTATCAATTGTTCCTATGAATGCTTTAACAGATGCTTATATTCAAAGTGACGGAGGAAAAATTAAGTTTAGAGTGAATAATTGTAGAATGACAAAACAAGTAACATTCTTTTTTGTAAAGCCTGATTTTAGTTTAGCAATTGTTGGAACAGATGTTAATGTTGCTGCTAGTGGTGGTGAAACAAGGTGGATTTTAACTCTTAAAATGACACCAATCAAATAAACATTTGTTAGTTTATCAATAATATAATAGTGTAAAAAATTATTATATTATTATTCAATCTTTAATCTTTTAAATAGATTATGCAAAAAAATAATTAACACTTGTATTAACTTGGTAACTAAATCTAATAAAAGTAAGGGGTGCTTGTCGTCATCTTTTTCTATAATTTTGTCTTGAATATGAGTGTGTTGTTGTTTGTCTGTTGTTTCGGTTTGGTGGTTAGTCATATAATAAACTAAGAAAATAATTTTTAAATATAAATCAATA
>Ga0129336_10003050_pt1 | contig 10348 bp, 6 predicted proteins | sample CPB6_02_DNA_FD_96878 | JGI IMG/M metagenome (GOLD analysis project Ga0129336, IMG submission 96878) | Freshwater to marine salinity gradient microbial communities from Chesapeake Bay, USA - CPBay_Sum_0.6_0.2_DNA | ecosystem: Environmental > Aquatic > Marine > Coastal | place: USA: Chesapeake Bay...
AGGTCAAAACAGCGTTATGCGGGGATGCGGCGACATCGCGGTTCCAATAGGCAAAGTGCATCGGGCCCAAGCCGAGTAGCGGATGATCCTGCGCGTAACCCAATGCCAGGCGCCACAGGGTATCGCGGTTCGACAACGACACGATGTCGACGGACCGGTGCAAGAAAAAACCCGGCGCATCCAGCGCCGTTGGCAATGCAACGATAAACACCATGTAGCAGACCAATCCCAGGCTCAGGGCATACATCTGAAACCTGAGCCACCGCTTCCCGGCCGCGCCGGTAAACCACAGCACCACTGCAGAAGCGATTAACAGTGATGCCCAAGTGCCGCGAGTTCCAGACCCAATGGCAAGAACCCACCAGATCACGGGGACACACCACAACAGGACATGCTGCCACCGATTGCCGCGGAACATCATCGCCGGGATCAACAGGAATGGCAACATCATGGTCTGGATGTGCCCGAAGAAGCGGACATTGGAAAAACCAACGTACAGATCCCGGACATTGAAACCGATATGATGCACAGGGGCCACAAACAACATCCCGACATAGATGGCACATGCCGTGACCGCATACGCCGCTGCCGTGGCGAAAAACAGCCCTGTCAGCCAGCGGTCGGCTCGCCCGCCGAGTTGCCTCCGGTCACCGGCAAGAGCAAGCGCCAGTGACACCAGGAGGACCGCCGAACCGACTTCCAGAAAAGCAAATCGCGGTAACACCGCAAAATGGCTGGAAACCACACCCAATAGCAATGCCCCGAGCATCACCGTACGTGCCACAACCGGCAAGCTTGTCCAAACCAGGGCGACACGTGCCACCAGCCCCGTAACAACGCAACTCAGCACAAACAGCCCGAGCAAAACGAGCTGCGCCAGCCGTTGACCGTCATAGAAAGTCAGCGCGTGCGCGAAATCCACGTTGGGCGCAAAGAAAAGATATATGGCAACCAGCGTCGATGAAATCGGGGGCCTCATCGACAACTCAACGAGAGCTCAACCCGCGAACGCGAAAGGGGTGCATGGCATACAAGCTTATAGAGCTTTCAACAACAAAAATAGCGCCGTTCGTTAAACCGATAGCGTTCGCAAAATTTTTCCTGCGGCAGTCAAAAAAAAACCCCGGAGACCGGGGCTTTTCTGAAACTTGACGCAGACCATCAGGTACCGACACCGGTTTTGGACTTGCCGCAGCTCGCGCCTAACGTTGCGAATTGCCAAGTCACTGCCGTACCACCAGCGCTCGGGGTCATGGTAACCGTGCAGCCACCAACCGAAGCGGTACCAACCAGGGTAAATACACCCGCATTCGTCGAACCGAAATCCACTGCTGACAAGTTACTGCCTGCGGAGGGTGCCGTCGCACCGGTCGCCGAGTTGACTTCCGCCGAGGTATCGCATTCGGTAATGCTCCCGCCGTTATTCTGCAGACATTCCGCCACAGCAGTCTTGAAGGACTGCACACGGGCAATGTTGTCCTGCCACTTAGCGCGGGTGATGTAGTCCTGGTATTGCGGAATCGCAATCGCCGCCAGAATGCCGATGATCGCCACAACGATCATCAGTTCGATCAGCGTAAAGCCTTTCTGAACATTTTTCATATGGAAACTCCCGAGTGATTGAAACGAAAAGGGTAAAGACCCATCCCTATCTAAGCAAAAAAAAGGCCAGCTAGGTAAATTTTATATATCTATTTGATTTATAGGTTTATTTTCTATTCGCCATTAACGATCATGAAAGACTGTGATGCGGATCACAGATACGCCCCTCACAGTCGCCCACTGAAGTCCACAATACAATCAACCGGCGCCCGGAAATGCCAAATATTGTCAGTCAGTGCGTTGAATTGACCGACTTTTGCCCCGCTAATCGAACGATTTCTCCGTCACGACAGCGAGGCGCCGGGACAAATCCTCGCTAACCGCGCTGATGACAGAATCCCAATCGCCCACCGCCGGTTGGCGATAAACCCTGGCGGAGGGATACCAAGGCATAGTTTCGCCCTGATGGCCATAGCGCCACTCCGCCACACGCGGCGCCATCACCCAGACCGGACGCCCCAGCGCCCCGCTCAGGTGCACAACCGATGTGCAAACACTGATTACCAGATCCAGTGCACTCACCAGCGCCGCGGTTTCGTCGTAATCCCCGTCGATCGCCTCCGGCCAGTCGGCCACCTGTATGCCTGTTTTGCGAAAAAAGTCTTCAATCTCCTCGGCACGATTCCCGTACTGCAGGTTCACCCAAGCGACATCCCTGCTCGACATAATCGGAAGTAGCGCACCCAGATTCAAGGTTCGCCTTTCCTGGAAAGTAAAAGGTGTGCCCCCCCGCCAGGAAATACCGACCTTTAATTTCCCCGGCAGACCAGTCAGTCGCTCCTGCCAATATTTGACCTTCTCGGGCGCCGCGCGCAGGTAACCGTTGTGCGCAGGAAATAACTTGGACGAGAGCCGCAGGTGTACGGGAAGACTCGTTGAATAAATTCGCACGTCGGCCTGATGCTTGTTGACTGCGTCCCATTTTGTCGCATCATCGGTAGCAGGATAAACCGTTGCAGCCGGAAATGAACGTCGGAACAAAGTTTCCAGCCGCGGCTCGCACTCGATGATGCAATGTCCGGCGCTCCGGATGACCTCGTCAAAGCAGGACGCATACATGATTTCATCACCCAGTCCCTGCTCACTCAGCACATGCAATATCCGCCCCTTGAGCGTATTACCGGTCCAACGTGGCTCGGCAGGGCGCTTGGTCCGGTACCCCGTCATGACGAAACGGCGTTCCCAGAGCGGCCACCCTTCGCGGAATTTCTGACGCGCCAATTGGATCAAGCCGAGGTGAAAATCCGCTTCCGGATAATCGGGGCGAAGCTTTAACGCACGCCGGCAGGCGGCGATGCCTTCTTCGGTCCGGTCCAGGGCAATCAGCGCCTTGCCCAGCGTCAAATGCACATCGGCACTGAATTCATTGAATTCCAGCGCACGATTTGCAGCAGCAATCGCGGCAGGCATATCACGCCGGGTGTAATGCGCCATCGTAAGCATGAAATAGCTTGCGAAAGACTCCCCGTACTCGGCCTGCGTCCGTTGGGCGATACGCAAAGCCTCATCGAACATGCCGATGCGCTGGAAAATGTCAAATAAACGCTGCGCCCAATCAACGCGTTCCGGCGCGTATTCAACTGCTAGGGACAGTTCTGCAACCACATCCGCAGCGCGGTCCTGCCTGTCCAGCAACTCTATCAGGTGCTCGCGGGCGACTATGCGGTACGGATCATGCGACAACACCCTGCGAAAGCAGACTTCGGCCTCTGCGAAACGCCCGCATCGCGAAAGACAGTCACTGAGCCACTCCAGCAACTCGGGATCCTGCGCACCCTCACGCACGGCATCGGATAAATCATCGATCGCCTCCGCAGCCCGTCCGGTCGCGGCCAGCGCCCTTCCTCGCAGGAACCGTACGGAAAAACTGCCCGGGCGCGCCTCAAGGATCTGGTCACATATTTTCAAGGCCTCGTCCGGCGCATTACCCGCCATCGCGTCCTCAGCCTGCCGCAACCGGTGGAACGTTTCTTCGTCGTCCGGAAGGCCGGCGCGGGCCTTCCGGGATGACCAGAACGATTTCAGCACTCGCTTTAACATGACGAAACAGAATTGACTGGGCCGGATATTCGCCTAGCGGCAGGAGACATTCAATCAAGAACCAAATATCGATTAACTGGCACCGGAGCGCAAGCGCGATTCGGAGGCTACACGATACCGCCTGCGCTTGGTATCCTCTATCAGTGCAAAACAAGGGGGCATCATGGGCCTTTTCGGATCCGCTTCGGGAAAACTGGTTGACGAGACTGCCAAATCGCTGGCCGGGGAGGTTGTGAAATTGCGGCCACCCGATCAAGGCAAGGGGTTAAATGCCGCTGGGGTCTCGCTTAAAACGTTGGAACGCAAAGTTGACGATCTGTTTATGCAGGCCACCGCATTCCGCAAAGAACACAAGCTCGGCGTGTATAAAAAGGCTCGATTAGCCAACACCTTCCGCTGGGAACTGAAGGAACTCGGCTACGACAACGTGTTTATCGAAGCCATCACCGAAAAGCTGGTCATCGCGCTAGCCAAGAAAGACTAGTTCGCAGGCGGTGGCACATACCCAGGTATATTTTCCGGTTCTACTCGGTCAATCTGCGTAGGGTCCATGAACTGACGCGCGTATTTTTCGTAGACTTTTTCCCACATGAATACATCGAACAAGTCCGGATCGATGTGCCCGTTCAGCTTGAACTTGCCCAGTATGGTCAACGATTCCGTGAGTGACTTTCCCTTCTTGTAAGGTCGGTCCTTTGCCGTCAGGGCTTCGAATATGTCCGCGATGCCCATGCAACGCGCCTGTACCGACATCTGCTCCCGTGTCAGCCCCTTGGGATAGCCTTTACCGTCCATGCGCTCATGATGCCCGCCCGCATACTCCGGCACGTTGCGCAGGTGTTTGGGCCAGGGCAGCGCCTCCAGCATCTGGATAGTCACGTCGATGTGATGATTGATGATCTGACGCTCCCCCGACGTCAGCGTGCCCGCCCTGATCGTCAGATTCTCGACTTCGTCATCACTGAGAAAATTGCCTGAAGTGCCGTCAGGCCGTCTCCACTGGTACTCCGACGCGATACGTCGAACGCGTGCAACATCCGCGTCTGACATGAACTCGCCGCCCACATTGGCTCTGCGCAGGAATTCGCGATCAGCATCCATAGCCTCCAGCCGCGAGGCCAGGGAGGCAGTGTCACCTGCGCGCAGCGCCGCGATCTCGGCATCGCGCTTGATAACCTCGAAACGGGTGTCGATCATCTCGATACGGTCGAAAATCGTCTGCAGCTTGGTCGCCTTGTCGACCACATGCACCGGTGTTGTCACCTTGCCGCAGTCATGCAGCAGGCCCGCGATTTTCAGTTCATAGCGGTCGGCATCCGAGAGCGAGAAATCGCGCAAGGGTCCTGTCCTGCAATGGTTCACCGCCTCGGCGAGCATCATGGTCAGGTTCGGGACCCGCTCGCAATGCCCCCCGGTATAGGGGGACTTGTCATCGATCGCCGCATTGATCAGACGGATGAAGGACTCGAACAGCGTTTCCAGATGATTGATCAGCAGGCGGTTGGTGATGGCGATGGCCGCCTGCGAGGCCAGTGACTCGGCGAGATGCTGGTCCTCCGCCGAAAAAGGAAGAACTTTGCTCGATCGGCGATCCTTGGCATTGATCAGCTGCATCACGCCGATGATTTCATCCTCGTGATTCTTCATCGGCACCGTCAGAAACGATACGGACCGGTACCCCGTCTTCTTGTCGAAATTCTTGGTGCCGGAAAAGTCGAAGCCTGCCTCGGTATAGGCATCGGCCACATTGACCGAGCAGTCATGATGAACGGCATAGGCGGCCACCATCGAATTCACCGGGTGGCCATCCTTGTCGAACAGGCTCACCGGATAGAAAGGTATCTCGACGCCACTGGTGCCGCCCATGGTGATGCCAAGGCTGTCGTTGCGCATGATCTCGAAGCGCAGCGTGCGTTCTTCAGTCATCCGGTACAGTGTGCCGCCATCCGCATTGGTGATGCGCTTGGCCGCGACCAGGATGCCTTCAAGCAGCCGGTTGATATCGCGCTCTTTGGACAGCGCGACGCCGATCCGCAGCAGTTCGTCAACGCGACTGGCGTGATCTTCGGGTGCGGCCATGCTCATCTGCAGAAAACGTTGCCGGGCTTGCCCTGCATTACTTGATACACACCGCACGCACCTGCTTCATGTCGGTGATGCCCATGAGCACTTTTTCGATGCCGTCCTGTTTCAGGGTGCGCATGCCGTCTTCAAGCGCTGTGGCCACCATTTCGGCCACGCGGGCGTGCTCCTGGATGTTTTTCTTCAGCGGATCGGTGCCGACCAGCAACTCATGCAAACCGACGCGACCCTTGTAACCGCTACCGCCGCAAACCTCGCAGCCCACCGGATCGTGAATGACCAGCTTGCCGTTCTCGTTGCCGTAGTTCTTGACCCATTCCTCAAGCACTTTTTCTTCGGCTGCCTTCGGGTCTTTTTTCCAGGTCGTGGTGTTTTTCAGCTCGAGTGAAAATTCGGCGATGAGCCCCTGGATTTCCTCAGGCGTGGCCTCGTGCGGCTTCTTGCATTTACCGCAAAGCCGTTTGGCCAAACGCTGGGCCAAAATGCCCAGCAGGGCATCGGCGAAGTTGAAAGGGTCCATCCCCATGTCGAGCAGACGGATGATCGATTCCGGCGCGCTGTTGGTATGCAGGGTGGCGAACACCAGATGGCCGGTCAGCGAGGCTTCAATGCCGGTACCCGTGGTCTCCTTGTCGCGCATCTCGCCGACCATGATGATGTCCGGGTCAGCGCGCAGAAAGGCTTTCATCGCCACGGCGAAAGTCATTCCGGCCTTGGGGTTCATCTGCACCTGACGCAGACCCTTTTGCGTAATCTCCACCGGATCTTCAGCGGTCCAGATTTTGGTGTCGGGCGTGTTCAGATATCCCAGAACCGAATGCAGTGTGGTCGTCTTGCCGGAACCGGTCGGACCACACACGAAAAAGAGCCCATACGGCTTGGACACGACTTCTTTCAGTGTTTCATAGTTGTTCTTGGTCAGCCCGAGCTTGTCGAGGGGGATAGGCTCACCCGCCGCCAGTATCCGCATCACGATGTCTTCAACACCGCCGGCAGAAGGTATCGTGGCAACCCGCAACTCGATGTCCAGCGGCCCGAACTTCTTGAATTTGATTTTTCCGTCCTGGGGCCTGCGACGCTCCGAGATATCGAGATCGCACATGATCTTCAAGCGCGCCGCCAGCGCACTGCGGTAGCTGGCGGGAATCTGGATATACGGCTGCAGCGAACCGTCCTTGCGGAAGCGGATTTCAGTCTTGGCATTGCCCGGATAGGGTTCGATATGGATGTCCGATGCACCCTGCTGATAAGCGTCGATGATGATCTTGTTGACCAGCTTGACCAGTTCGTTGTCAGCAGCAGCAGAGGCGACATCATCGCCGCCGACTTCGCCTTCAGCCTTATCATCCAGCGAACCGAGCAGATCGTCGATGTTACCGGTATCCCCCAGCGCCGAGGCACCGCCGAACATCTGGTCCAGCGTCTGATTGAACTCGCTGTTGGAGCAGACCCGAAAAACGATCTTGCTCTTCGGATACACGTTGTTCACCATCCTCGAGGCCTTGACGCGCTCGGGGTCCAGCGTCAGCACAATGATGCCGTCCTTGCTGTCCTCCAGTGGAATCCACTGATTGGTCTGGCAGAACTCTCGGTTCATGTTGCGCATCAAATCCGGTGGCTTGATGCGGTCGGCCTTGAACGGCTCGTACGGGACGCCGAAGAACTGGCCGAGTGCCTCGCCAATGGCAGGCAACTTGACCTGAAACTCGTCGGTCAGCACCACTTCAATGTCGAGGTTCTTGCGCCGCGCCGATCGCTGCGCCAGTTCCAGTTCTTCACCGGAAATGACGGCATTGGTCACCAGTCCGTCATACTTGCTGCGCACCCGCATCATCGGGCCCTGACGCTGCTTGAACGCAATGCCCAGCGTCTCGGCCAGTGACTGCGCGCCTTCCTCCATCACCTGAGGGAAAGGTACGCCCGCCTTGTTGTTGATGACCTGCATCACACCAATCAGGTCCTTGGTCTTGGCATCGACCACCGGCGCCACCAGCATCTGCTTGGTGCGATAGCCGGTTTTTGCGTCCACAGCCTTGAGAAAATTCAACTGGGGACTGAAGGATTTCAGTTCTGCGTCATCATAAACATCGCGGATGTTGACCATCCGCTTGTTGGTCGCCACGAAACCGGCCACCGACTGCTCATTGATCGGAAGCTTGATGTCCTTGAAGGAATTCAGACCGGTTTTGACCTTGGAGACGATGGAGCTCTTGTCTTCGCTGAGCAGATAAATGGTCAAGCGATCCGCGTTGAACAGATTACACAGGTCCTGTGACAGCTCGAGAATGATCTCATCGATATTCCGGGTCGCATGAATCTTGTTCGTCACCGACTGCAACTTCTGGTGAAAACTCAGCTTTTCCGCCAGATGATCGCTTGCAGCGGGTTTGGTCTGCAGAACCGTGCTCATAAGAACCTCACTTCAATCGTTTGCCACAATGATTACCTGCCGCAGTTCTCCGGTCATTCCCTGCGGACTAAAATTCAAACACTGTCTCCTGCTGCAGCATGCGGATATCGACGCCCGGCATCAGCGCGGTAACCTGATCCATGATAAGCGCAGCCTCCCGCGGCTTGAAATGGGTCAGGTAAACCTGCACCGCCGGAGACAGTCCGGCCAGTTCGTCTTTCAGCATTGTCGGACACAGATGTTTGGATACTACCGCCAAATCATATTCCCTGTCGGACATTGCCGTCTCAATGAGGAGATATCTTAAGTTATTGATATTATTAACTGTTTTCCATAATTCCGGGTTCACGGTCGTATCTCCGCTGAACACCAAACCACCCGCGCCGGAATCCAGCCAATACCCCACGGCCGGCACCACGTGGTTCGCCGGCAGCGCTGTGATGGCCCGCGAGCCGATCCTGACTGTCTCACCAACACTGAGCGGGGCGTAGCGAACCGCCGGCTTCTCCGGCGAGGGAATCACGCGGAAATCCGGCCACAGTTTCCAGCTGAACAGGTGTTCACTCAGGATATCCAGCGTCTCCCGGGTGGCATGCAATGTCACCGGCCGATCACGGGACAGCCCGACGGTATCCAGCAAAAACGGCAAGCAGGCGACGTGATCCATGTGCGAATGGGTCAGGAACACGTGGTCGATCCGCGCGAGTTGCTCCAGCGACAGATTGCCCAGCCCGGTTCCCGCATCCAAAGCGATATCCTCGTCCACCAGAAACGAGGTGGTCCGCAATTCGCCGCCGATGCCTCCGCTGCAACCAAGCACACGGACGCGCATTATTTGGTCTCGAACTTGAAGACTCCGACCCAGCCGTCGCCAGGCGGATCCATGCGATACAAGGCGATCCTTTCGAGGAACACGTCATACAAGTAGCGCGGCGTCATTTTCTTGAGATTGAGCAGCTGCAACTCCGCCTTGTCCCACTCCTGCTGCCGGTAGAAACGCAGTGCCTGGTGCCAGAGCTTGACCTCGTCCAGCCGCGACTGTTCCACTTCACCCTCGACACCGAGCGGTTCGTAAATCGCAATCGGTTCATCCTTGCCCTTGACCTGCACCAGATCCACTTCGCGCAGCACAATGCCCTTGATGCGCTCCTTGGTCTCCTGACCGATCAGGATGTCCACGCCATACTGCTTGGTAATCCCCTCCAGGCGCGAACCCAGATTCACCGCATCGCCCATCACCGTATAGGCCTTGCGGATCTGCGAACCCATATCCCCGACGCGCATGGTGCCGGAGTTGACGCCGACGCCGATGGCAAACGGCGGCCAGCCCTTGGAATGAAACTTTTCGTTGAGAACTTTGGCCTGCCTCATCATGTCCAGCGCAGCGAGCACCGCATCCTGCGCATGGTCGGGATTCGCCACCGGTGCGCCCCAGAAAGCCATCACCGCGTCGCCGATGTACTTGTCCAGCGTGCCGCGATGCCCTTCCCGAATCACGAGACTCATCGTGGTGAGGTAATCATTGATGTAAACGGACAGGTCTTCCGGAGACAGACTTTCCGAAATGGTCGTGAATCCGCGCACATCCGAAAACAGCACGGTAAGGTCATCGGCGCGCGGCGCCATATTGAACTGCTCAGGATTGCGCGCCATCTCCTCCACCAGCTCCGGCGGCACATACTGTCCGAACAACTCCGTGATCAGGCGCGAGCCTTTCGATTCGACAAAGAAGCCATAGGCCATGTTGAAGGTAAACAACACCAGCAGCAGCACCAATCCGGAGGCCAGCGGCAAGACCACATGCCCGGCATGAAAAACCAGCACGTTCATCCCGATCACGCCAGTCAGCGTGAGCAGCGTCATCAGCATGGATTGAAACGGGGTCAGCAAAGGCAGCAGGAGTGCCATCAAAACACCCAGCAACAGCAGCACCACAAACTCGGCCGCCAGAACGTAGGGCGGACGCTGCTTGATGTTTCCGTCGAGTATGCCGGCGATCAGGTTGGCATGAATTTCAACCCCGGGGTACACCGGGTCCACCGGTGTGGCACGCAGATCCAGCAACCCCGGGGCCGTCGTGCCGATGAGAATGATCTTGTTCTTCAGGGCATTGACCGGCACCTTTTCATTGATCACATCCACCAGCGAAAAGTACCGGTAGCTGCCTTTGCCGCCGCGATACGGCACCAGCGCGGCGCCATCCGCATCGACCGG
>Ga0129336_10003051_pt1 | contig 10348 bp, 6 predicted proteins | sample CPB6_02_DNA_FD_96878 | JGI IMG/M metagenome (GOLD analysis project Ga0129336, IMG submission 96878) | Freshwater to marine salinity gradient microbial communities from Chesapeake Bay, USA - CPBay_Sum_0.6_0.2_DNA | ecosystem: Environmental > Aquatic > Marine > Coastal | place: USA: Chesapeake Bay...
ACAGGTTCTGGTTCCCAAGGAAGACGTTGATTTTTCGTTGTTGCATTAACAACACTTAAAATAGCATTTAATCTTTCCTCATTCATCAATTTTTGTTTTTCAATTTTATCAGAATTATGTGCATATGTCCAATCTAAAATCACTTCCTCTGTCAGATTTTCATAAGAAATAAAATCTTCTATGTTATCAGTATCAAGTTCAATAAATCCAGACCATTTAACACTTCTGTTTTCTGCAGAAGAAATTAACTCATAACAGATATACTTAACAATACCAGAATCATTATTTAATTGATCTAATTGTTTTATTATTAATTGGTGTTCTACTTCCACAATCAATTACCTCCATTCACTTTGATATTTAGTTCTTCTACTTTATTCTCAAGAAGAGCAACTCTCTCTTTGAGAGAAATATTTTCTTCATCAAGTTCTTTAAATGCATTTATGATAATTGGAATAAATGATCCAGCAGCAACTCCATATGAATTTGGATCATTTGAATAAACTAGACCCAAGTATGGAGAATTGTGTTTTTCCTGAATTTCCAGAACTTCTTGTGCAATGAAACCTGATGCTTCATCACCTCTATTATCATCAGAATTTCTAAAATTCCACTGGAACTTTCTGGGTTTAATATCTCTTAAGAAATATCTACCAACAGGCAAATCAATGATGTTTGTTTTATCTCTTCTATCAGAAAGGAAAGTCCATGCAGTAGCACCTTGAACAAATCTAGCAACTGTAGTTCCACCATAAATATTTGCTTCATTATTGACTGTAGTACTTGATGCATTTCCATTACCTATTACTATATTACAATTTCCAGTGGTGTTGCTGCAACCAGCAATTCGTCCAATGAAAGTGTTATGAGATCCTGTGGTGTTGCAGAAACCAGCATATCGTCCAAAGAAGGTATTATAACATCCGGCAGTATTGCTACGACCTGCGGTTAATCCAAAGAAGATGTTAAAACATCCAGTGGTGTTGTCACGACCAGCGAATTTTCCAGAGAAGAAGTTATGACATCCAAAGGTATTGCAGCAACCGGCTAAATTTCCAATGAAGATGTTAGTACATCCAGTGGTGTTGTTTCTACCAGCGTACTGTCCAATGAAGGTGTTTTCAGTTCCAGTAGTGTTGTTGCGACCAGCGCACTGTCCAGCGAAGAAGTTATCAGATCCAGTAGTGTTGAGAAGACCAGCGCACTGTCCAAAGAAGATGTTACGACGTCCAGTGGTGTTTTCTCGACCAGCGCACTCTCCAAAGAAGATGTTATGACATCCAGTGGTGTTGGTAAGACCAGCAGCACACCCAAAGAAGATGTTATGACTTGCATTACTATTGCTGGCACCAGCATACTGTCCAATAAAAATATTATGGCATCCCGAGGTGCCTTGTCCAGCATTCGGTCCAATATAAGTATTATATGATCCACCGTTGTTAAATTTACCAGCGTATTTTCCAATAAAAGTGTTATTAGATCCTGTGGTGTTTCCCCAACCAGATTGAACTCCAAAAAAGGTGTTACTAAATCCAGTGGTGTTGTTCGCACCAGCACCACGCCCAAAAAAGTAGTTATCAATTCCAGTGGTGTTGTTAAAACCAGCAGACAGACCAATGAAGACGTTGTAATCTCCATTGGTGTTGCAGTGACCAGCAAAATGTCCAATAAAAGTGTTATCAGATCCTGCGGTGTTGCAATATCCAGCGCATTGTCCAGCGAAGAAGTTATGACTTCCAGTTGTATTACGGCAACCAGCACTCTGTCCAATAAAAACATTATCAGTTCCAGTAGTAGTTGTATTTCCACCCGATACAATGAAATTTCTATTTGTCGTATCGCCAAAAAATCTTCTATTATTATCTATTACCGTATTACCACAAATTTGAATTGCCATCTTCGTTTATACTCGGCATTTACTAAATGTATTTATAAAAAAAAAACCACTCAATAAGAGTGGTTTAAAAAATATTAGATTATTAAAGGAGATTCAGATCCTTCTGTATCAAAGAAAAACATTTGCCATAATCTAGAATTTTCCATCACAGTTCCAAAATACTCTGATGCAGAATGAATGCAACTTGCATCAAAAATCATAAGACGATTATAAACATTTCCAACTACATCAACTGGTTCAAAAGGTGTTCCATCTAGATGAGGGTCACCTTGCATATTTTTCCAAGCATCATCCCACCCCTGGTCATAATAACTTCTTGCTCTAGTTTTTTTATTTGCAAATAAAGTCGTTCCGCATTGATAAGGGGCATTTGGAGTAAGATATAACATACCTCCCCATTTTTGACTATCACAATGATAAACTAATGGTTCTCCCGAATGACAGTTTTGAAATCTTCCATTCATTCCATGTTCTACCCAGTTAGTAATTTTCATTCCTATAATTGCTTCAAATTTTTCTTTCAATCCTGGAAATAAAAATTGCTTCTCGGTTCTTCTTCCAATAAATCCTCTACCAAAACCACCTTCAACATATTCTTGTTTAAGAGCAAATTCTCTTACAGCATCTGGATCTTCGTAGAAATTATCAACAATCCAACAAGTTTGTTTTACATTTTGAGAAATCTTAAAAGTTTGTTCTTCTTTTTTAATTGTTAAATTTTCAAACATAGTGGTTTCTTTATTGTTATTTCCTGGAAACAAAAACTTTTCAACTATGGGCAATTCAAAGATTTGTTCTGGTAGATTTTCTTTTGAATAATTTTTAAGAACATAATTTACATCACCACAAGGAGGAATATCACCTTCTTGATAATCAGTCTGTAAGAATTCATCACTATCATCATATTTTTTAGTTACTAACCAATCAAAAGAATCAAAACGATGTTCCCAAGATTGTTTTTTAACTAATCTTGATTCTTTTCCTCCCATCCATGAAAAATGCCAACCAACATCAGTCCACTTTTCACCATTCCAACAATTATTAAGAGCAAAAGTTCCTAATCCTTCAGGAATTAATTTATTAGACCTAATTTGAACGGGTGTTGCATGTTTAAGTACGTATTTACTACACATAAACATTGCCCAATCCCAAGGAGAAGGACAATCCCAATGCTTGTTATAAACTCTAAGATCTGCTCTACCTTCAAGATAAATTAATGGAATATAAAAATAACAATTTGGATAATTTTTAATGAAAATTTCAGAAATAAATGGAATGAATGAAGGATTTATAATTTCATCAATATCTCCATGAATAAAAATAGTATCGTCATCATAATCATCTAGTACGTGAAGAAGAGCGTCTTTAGATAATCTATCACGAACTCTTGCAAATCTTGATTTATCTGATGCTTGCTTTTCTCCAGTTCTACAGTCAATACAATTCAATTCGTCAATTTCTTCTACTATCAACTCTTCATCAGGTGGAGTATTTAATTCTATTACTTTAAATTTCTCTTCAGGAAGACCCCACTCTTTAATTTTCTTTTTGCATTCAAATTCTACAGGAATTCCAGTATGACTATAACTAGATTCAGAAACGACAAATTCATCAACATATCCTTTAAGAATATGATACCTCAAAAGAAGCATTTCACTTCCATAAGGACCATAAAAAGAACAGAAATCAACAATTTTATTTCTTTTTTTCATCAAGTCATCTAAATTTGATGTTGGTCCATTTTCTTTCCACCAGTTTAGAATTAAATCATGAGAATTTTTTCCACAATAATCATCTGTTCTTTGTGTGTTCTCGAATGTGCTTCTGAATTTATAGATATCCTCAACAAATAAAGGACAGTTATAAACAAATCCACCTACACCACTATCATAAATGATATGCTCGGCACGAGGAGATAAGAAAGGTTTTCCGTGAACAACAAAATCAAGAGTTTTGTTTTCATAATCAAAATGATGACGATCTAAAAGTTTTTTAACATACTCTCGCTTAATTAAGAATATTTGTGCTCCCCAATGTTGAAACAGTCTTGGTTTGAATTTTACATCATTAAGTTCAGAATCTACTTCACATAGAAGAGAAAGTTGCACACAATCCCAAAATTCAGGAAGTTTTTCAAAGAAATCTTTCCAAGTAAAATTCCAATATTGAACAGTCTCCAAAGAGAGGTCATCTTCACAAAAAATAGCATAAGGTTCATTTGTTTGATGATACCACTCATAAAACACCGTAAAATGAGATACTGTTAATCCATATAAGACATTATCATACTTTTCAAATATGTGAGGAATTGGAGTAATATTATATTTTAAGAATTGATTTATAAAGTTTTCTCTTCTATCTATCGATTCAACTAGTGAGCAAAAGTGAACTGAAGGAAATCCATTCAACTTATTATTAGAATTTCTATTATCAATATAAATGTTTATCCATCCATACTTGTAGATAAAATCATCATTCCATAATTCATTCGTAATATCATGAAAATTACCATCATTATCAACATAAAATAATTTAAAGTTATCAAAGTACTTTAGATAATGATCTCTAAACCAACAAAACTTTTCCCGAGTATGCTCTCTATAAAAATGCCATTCACCTGCGATTTTCTTTACATTTTTAGTAATCCAATCAAAATTTTCTTCAGTAAAGAAATCATACTCTCCACCTTCACAATCTATTTTTAGAAAATCAATTTTCTGTAAATTGTAATCAGAAACTATTTTTTTAAGTGATACGCCAAATCCAATTTCATTTTTCTCCCATGAAGTTTGTTCCGTGGTTTCATCATAAAGAGTGTCAAAAGTCACCTCACCATCAACTCTAGAAATTCCTTTATTCAAACAAATAACATTGGAATATTTTGAGAGATTAGACTCTAGTGTTTTGAATAATTCTTTATGTGGTTCTAAACAAATAGCAATTTTTGGATTTTTATTCAAGATAGAATAAACGAATGGACCTACACTTGCACCAACATCTAAAACTACATCACCATCCTCAACCTCAAATAATTTTTCATAAAATTTATTATCTAAAATATCTCTTTTAAAGCAATCATATAAAAACTCATCTTTTTTAAATATTCCCCAATCAAATTTATCAGTTTCCTTTTTATCATAAACCGAATGAAGATTTTTAGTAGATTCAGTAAATTTTTCAATATACTCCAACACTTTTTCTTTATGAACTTCATCAAGTTCATAATTTTGATTTAAGTCATTAAAAATATCTCTAGATTCATGACATAAACCACACCACCAAGCAGCAAGTGCTTTTTGGTATAGAATTCCATATTTTCCTGGATAATTTACTTCTGTTCTTAATGAAGAAGAATTAAAATTAGAAACCTTTTCTCCAATAGAAGCAATCAAAAAAGAATCATTCCATTTTCCATCTTTATTTTCATTTTCATAAAAACGACTTAAAAGATAATATGCTTCTGGTCTATCTGGACAAATAGATGTTGCATGTTGCAGAAGTCCTTTAACAGTAAAATTTCTTGTACCTTGATTTTCAAAGCACATAGAAGTACGAATTAAACATTCATATTGAAGTAATTTATCTTCTGCTCTCTCTGCAGATCGCAAATAGTATGAAATTGCCGATGCCGTTTGACCTATCGTTTCGTAATAAAATGCTAAATCAAAATTAATATCTGGATTTTCTGGTGATTTAATATATGCATTAAGTAAATTATTTAGTTTTTGGTCATTCAAAGATTCAGTCATATTTTACAGAATTCAATATTTTTTTGTATTTATCTATTGGTTATACCAAAGGTTTATATAGTCTAAATCTACTATTTTATTCAAAGGAAGAAATTGTCCATTTGTTCTCCACCACTCTACTACATTTTGGTAAGAAAGTATATGTATATTACCCAAATAGTTTTCTGAGTATGAAACTCCAGTGTAATCTCCCCAAGTTGTAGAAAAATTTAAATTTTCAACAAATAGAGCACAAATATAAACGCGACTTTTTTCCTCAAATGTAGAATATGCTAATGTTTCTATATTAGGAATTATATTCCATTTTTGCCCTACTTCTAGTCTATATGGAAGATCCCACCCTTTATACTCTAAACAAAAAGTATCTCCATAATAGTAGTTATCCAAAATTTTTTTTGCGTGACTTCTTTTCATTATGTAAGCAACGCAAGACCAATCACACCAATCTCTTGGTCTCATTTTATTATTTGCTTCATGTATAACTCTATCAAGATAACTTTGATGAGTGCTGCTGATTGATAATTGGATACAATCCCATTCTTCAGGAATAGAATTAAAAAATTCTTCCCACGTAAAATTCCAATATTGGACTGTCTCAAAACTTATATCATCTTCACAAAAAATTGTGTACTCTTCATCAGTGTTTTCATACCAATGACGAATGGATTTAAGATGTGATGTAACAGGTCCTCTATGAGTTTTAGGTGCTAAAACATCAACATCTCTCCCAATAACTTTATGCTCACTATCATCATATCGTTTAAAAATATGAGGTGTTATTTTATTAATATTATATTTTTTACAATTTTCATACAATAGTTTTCTTCTATCTTCAGATTCTTCAATGCTTATAAAATTAATAGAAGGAAAATTTCTTAATTTTTCTTCTATAGTATAAGTTTTTTTATCTAAATTTAGTTCTTTTAAATATTGATTTACAAGATTTAATACTTTTTCGGAAGTAAATTTATCACTAAAAATTTTTTCATTTAAAAATACAATATTATATTGAGAATTGTCAATCCAATAATCTCTCATTATTGGATAAAATCCTTTTTCTTCAAGATATTTAATTACATCATTAGAAAACCATTGATCTTTCCAGTATTCTTTATTTTCAACTTCTATCATAATTGAAAGAATATTCTCAAATGATTTGGAACAACCAACTAATACATTTTCAGAAGCTCCTTCAACATCTATCCATAAAGATTTAGTTTTATCAACTAAATTAAAATTTTTAAAAAAATCATTTAAAGATATTGATTTGACTCTTGTTGAAATATAAGAAATATTTTCATCACATCTATTAAGAATGCTATTATTACCTCTAATTTTATCAATTTCTTCATTAGTTGATAAAATTTTGTCCTGAATATAAAAATCTATCTCACCAGTTTCATTGCTTACAGCTAAATTTATATAATTTATACCTATAGAATAAAAATGATTACGTTTACTAAAATATTCAAAATTATATGGATTTGCTTCAAAAGCCCAACATTCAATTTTTGGAATTTGCTTTTTTATTTTTTTGGAGAAATCAGACTCAAAAGCACCCACTTCAAAAGTAGATTCTGGATTTAATATTTCCTGTAAATAGTAAAAATATTTTGACAAAAGTTCTTGAGATGATTCAATACTTATATTTAAATTTATCAATTCTTTAAAATGTTCACCAAAAACATTTTTTATTTGGTTTTCCATCCGATTTGTACCTCGTAGTCATCATTCCTAATCTGATTAATTTTCATTGACTTCATTTAGTTTCTATATGCATATTAAACAAACTCAAAATCTAATAATTTTTTAATTTCTTCATGAGTTCTCCATTCATAATTCATATTAGTTAGATATTCTTTACAAATTTTTTTAATTTCGACCATTTCTTGGTTTGCCGTCAATCCATTACGATAAATTTTTTTGTCGGATTGTAATGGTCTTACATGAGAAGCAATACTTGCATCTATTATTCCGTGATAATTTCCAATACCTTCAGTTATGGATAAAATAGGAAAAACATAACAATCTAATCCCCAAGAACTAATACTATATTTAAAAAATGGTTTTGCTGATTGAAGAAGATTTTTTTTTAAAATTATCATCGTAACTTCAACCCAATCTACTTTCCTTGCAATACTATTAGAACAATTAACCGTAAATTCATGGGAAATATGAGAACATCTTACCAAAGACGGTTGAAAACTTGACATTTTTGCATTAGTTCCAATCACAATTGCCCGATTAAGATCAGAAACTCTTATTATTATATCATCATCAAAAATTCCAACATATGAATTTGTTTGTATGTTAGATTCTAGATCGCTTATAAACTCAAGAACATCTCCTTTGCCTTCTGATTTGAAACTGTAAAATTTGCATTTTTTACTCCAGTTTTCTTTTTCAAGATAAAATATTTTATTATTTTCCTTTTGCAAATATCCAGTATAGTCAAATAAAGAAATATTAAATTTTGGTTCTTCATCCAATATTAAGTTTATCAGAGGATAATCTTTTTCAGCGTTCCAGGAAAAATATATAGTTGTATCCAATAACTCTTGCGTATTAAAAACACTCAGACAGTTTTCATCAAAATTTAAATTAAACATTTTTATTAATAAAATCCTCAATAACTTTCTCTGGTACTTTTAGTAAATATGCAGCATTATCTTGAAATCCAAAAGTCATCAAAATATTCTCACTCATTTTTGCAATACCAACACAGAATTCAACGTGACCATCCATAAAATTAAACTCATCTGAAGTAAATAAAATATTAAAATTCTTATCCCATACAACAAATCGATGTTTGTAAACAGCATCTTTTCTTCCAACTTCACTCTTAAATAAATCGACTTCGTGAGTGCAGGCAAGATAAAAATCACCAATGGGAATAACTTGAGATCCTCCTCTCAAATCTCTTGGTAAATTAATTTGATTTGAAAGAGATACTGTCTTGGAAGTTTTATTTTCTATGTCAACTTCAACAACTTCTGTTGGATTGCTCCATTTTACATAGTGATATGGTTTATCTATAATTGGCATCCAATTTTTCTCACAGTAAGAATTTGGATCATTTGGAGGAGAAATTCTAATTCTGGAAACTTCCTTCACATAATCTTCCCCGACTTCAATTTCACATAATTCCATTCTTCCGGTTCCAATTGTATCTAGATCTCTTCTTACTCCTGACGTGTAAAGTTTCCCATTCCAACTAAAAATCCTTGCATCTTCTAATCCAACAAAATCCCACTGTGGTTCATAATTATCAAATTCACTTGTATCTATTTTATTATAACGAATGATATTAAAATTATTATCAAGTTCACAATAGTAATTAATAGTTCTTAAGTGCATATCATTTTCAGGATGCACATAAGTTAATGGTCCCCATTGATGCTGGAATAATTTCTTCTCCGAATGATAAAAAGTATAATTCACATGACGAATAATCATACAAATTTTATCATTATGAATAAAAATAGATGGGTTCATAATTCCTGTGCCATTTGTATGCTCCGCAGGAATCACTAGTGGATGTATTGAACCACCATTTTCTAACGCAAGTTTTACAAAATTCATAAAATTACTAATACTAACTATATTATAATTGCGATATTACCGTTCGTCAATTATTTTGGTTTTTCTTTAATTCTTCAACTTCAGATTTTAATTCTTTAACTGCTTCAATTAAAATACCAACCAATCCATTATAATTTACAGTTTTATGTTCTCCAGAACTCACTAATTCGGGTAAATATTTCTCTATCTGCTGCGCAATTACTCCAATTGAAGGATTTCCATTCTCTATCCAATTAAATCTAACTCCTTCTAAGTTTGATATTATATTTAAAGAATCTTCTATTGGGAAAATATTATATTTTTTAGTAACATCTGATGTAGAATTAAAATCAGTTGCTGTTACAATTCCAGCAGATATATTACCAACACTAATATTATTGGTTGTTGTATTGCCATTAGTAGTAACACTATCTAATGTTAAAGTAGTCGATACAGTCAAATAAGTATTGGTGTCAATATCCCCATTTGCTTTTAAAAATCCAGAAGAAGATCCATCAGTAATAATAAACTTTGTTGCTGTTGCGATTCCAGTTACATTAAGATTTCTACCAACAGATACATCAGTACTAATAGCAACTTTATTGGCATTTAAATTTAAATCCGTAGGACTTTCAACGGTAGGAACTCCAGAAGCACCTATCAAATTTATTTGTTTTACACCAAAACTCTTATCCGCCATTTGACTTTTTTAACTATTTAGTTATGTATATTTTATTATCACACCTTTAAAGACAAGACCATTCCCAGTAGCAAATCTAACAGAATCCAAACCACCACCAAAAGATTCACCACCTCCACCAGTAGAATTGACAGTCAATATTGCCACATTAGAATAAGTATCATCAACACCCCATGTACCAGAAATTAAAACTCTATATCTATAAGTATTATTAGAAATTGCTGTAGTAAAAGTATATGAACTAGAAGTTGCTCCAGATACAGTAGACCAATTTGTCCCACCATCAACACTTCTCTCCCACCGATAAGAAAGTGTTCCAGTAGTGGAATTTTCAGTTGCAATAACAGAAAAAGTAACTGAACTTCCTTCATTAACAGTTTGTGAAGATGGGTGAGTAGTTATGGTGATTGAAGGTGCCTCTAAAAGATAGGGTATTTTAGG
>Ga0129336_10003052_pt1 | contig 10346 bp, 8 predicted proteins | sample CPB6_02_DNA_FD_96878 | JGI IMG/M metagenome (GOLD analysis project Ga0129336, IMG submission 96878) | Freshwater to marine salinity gradient microbial communities from Chesapeake Bay, USA - CPBay_Sum_0.6_0.2_DNA | ecosystem: Environmental > Aquatic > Marine > Coastal | place: USA: Chesapeake Bay...
CGCCGAAGCTCGGCCGGTCCGTGACCGTCGCAGGGCGCCCTGGCGCGCCGAAGCTCGGCCGGTCCGTGACCGTCGCAGGGCGCCCTGGCGCGCCGAAGCTCGGCCGGTCCGCGACCATCGCCAAGCCCGCAACCGCGCCGAAGCTCGCTCGTTTCCCCAGCATGCCCGCGCGACCGAAACCGGTCAACGTCGGGATCGCGCCGGCGCCGAAGAGAAACAAGTTTGCCGAGACGCTCAGGGGGTCCAAGCCGATCGAGGTCGAAGGCGGCGTGCCCCTGTTCGCGCTGCTGAACTCCGAAGAGCGCGGCGAGCCAAACTACAGGATGCGCGTTCCCAAGTACAACCTCTTCAAGGAGGGCGAGCTGATCACCGACCCCCGATTCGTCCGCGAGCTGACGGAAGCCGAGAAGAAACAGCTCGCCGCCAGGCCGCCGGTGTGCGTCGGCGAAAAGCTGGTGCTGTCCGACCCCAACTCGTGCTACGTCCGGGGCATGGAATCCAGGCTGAAGACCACGTACGACGAGGTCGCCAAGTACCGCGGCACGTCCGGCAACAACCCCTTCTGCGACGTGTCCAACCCCAAACTCCAAACCCACCAGCAGGGGATCTTCGAGCTGGCGAGAACCATGGCCGCGCGGACCCCCGAGGAGCTCAACGGATCGCGGGGGCTTCTGTGTTGGCATTCAACGGGTAGCGGCAAGTGCATACAGATTGACACGAAAGTGGTCGCGTACGATGGGTCGCTGATCCGCGCCGGAGATCTCAAACCGGGGATGAAGCTTCTCGGGATGGACGGCACGCCACGCACCGTGCTGGACGTCGGGCGCGGGTGGGAGACCATGTACGAGATCCGGCCGACCAAGGGCGAGTCGTGGAAATGCAACGCCAGCCACATCTTGAGTCTGAAGTACACGGCGCACGGCCTGATTCATCGGACGCGTCACGATACGTACACGGTGCAGTACCACGAATCCAACGACCAAGTCGGCGCGTTCCGGTGTACGAATTTCAAAACGCGCGAGGACGCGGAAACGTTTGCGGCGACGCTGGATCCTGAGCACATCGTGGACATCCCGTTGGAGGAGTACCTGACGCTGCCGGATTCCATCAAAAAACACCTGAAATTGTTCAGGACCGGGGCCGTGGATTTCGCGCCCCGCCCCGACCCAGAGTTCGATCCGTACGTGCTGGGCGCGTGGCTGGGCGACGGGCATTCCGACGGTCCGGTGTTCACGCTGGGCGATAAAGAACTGGTCGCCGAGATCGTGCGCAGGACGTCCGACACGGACCTCCGGATGGTCGTCCAAGAAAACACGGCATCGCACGCCGCTCCTGATTACCGTCTGCGCACCGACGACGGCCGCAAGACGGGCAACCCGTTCGCGGATTTCTTGCGACGCCACGACCTCGTGAAGAATAAACACGTGCCCCTAGAGTTCAAGGCGTCCAGTCAGGAAAATCGCCTGGCGCTGCTGGCCGGGTTGCTCGATACGGACGGGTACCTCGGTGGGAACTGTTTCGAAATCACCCAAAAGAACAAGACGCTCGCGGAAGACATCGCGTTCGTCGCGCGGAGCCTCGGTTTCGCGGCGTACGTCAAAGAAGTCGTCAAAGCGTGTGTCAAACCCGACGGGAGCCGCGTACCGGGCGCGTACCATAAAATAAGCATCAGCGGCGAAGGTCTGGAACGCATCCCGACGGTTTTGGACCGCAAGAAAGCGCTGCCGAGACAACAAAAGAAGGACGCCAGACGGACCGGGTTCGAAGTCGTCGAGTTGGACGTTGGCGAGTACGCCGGCCCGGTTCTCGACGGAGATCGGCGGTACGCGATTTGGGATTTCACGGTGACGCACAACACGGTAACCTCCCTCGGTATCGTGCTCGCGTTCTGGGACAGTCCGAGAAACATCGTGCTCGCCACGACCCCCGATAACGCGGGGGACAACAATCTGAGCAAGTATTCGGTCAACCTGTTCAAGATGTTTCCCGATTACGTCGGCAAGGTGTTTCCGAACGCGCCCCCGGGCCTCAGGGCGCCGTGGACCCCCGAAAAATCCGCGCAGCTCGACGCGTGGTGCAAGGACCCCAACAACATCAAGCCCATGACGAACCGCGTGCGGACGTTCACGTTCACCACGCTGGCGAGCTCGCTGTGCCTGCCAAAGGAAGGCGCGCTCGGGCAGACCAACCCCGTGGGGCCCACGCTCCTGATGGGCAAATACGGCGGCAAATGCGGGGAATCCGCCCCCGCCGCGGAATCCAAGGGGGGCAAGGTGGGGAGCGTGCTGATCATGGACGAGGTGCAGAGCCTGTTCACCCCGGACCCCAAATTCGCGCGCGCCGCCAAGTTCCTGGCCAAGGAGCTCGTCCAGGAAAAGTACCGCAAGCGGATGTTCGTGTTCGCGCTGACCGCGACCCCCGGCAACAACGTCGACAACATGCTCGACGTCCTGAACTTCGTGCGCCCCCTGGGCGTGCCCGTGCTGACCGCGGCCGACGTCAAGTCCAACCCCGCGAAATTCCGCGGCCTCGTCAGCTACGCCGACATTCGCGGCGACACGTCGCGATACGGCATCAAGACCGTCAAGAACATCTACGTGCCGATGAACGACAAGTATTACCTCGGGTTCCTGCGCGCGATCGGGAAATTGACGGCCGAAAACCTGAATTACTCCAAGGCGGAGCGCGCCTCCAAAGAGCTGGGCTTCCTGTCGAAGCAGAAAGCCGCGGGCAACAGTCTCGCCAAGACCTCTCTGACCGGGCTGTACACGGAAGCGGAGCTCAACGAGTTCAAGACCGCCAAGGGGTCGGGCGGCGTGCTGCGGGCCGTGGACATCGGCCGCGGCCAGATCCGACTGCTGAGCGATAAGCTCCGCGCGGCGCTGTCCAACGCGATGAGCATGCCGGGCAAGCAGTACCTGTACATCAGCGACGGCACGACGAACAAGGTCGTGATCGCGCTCCTCGCCAAGATGGGGTACTCGGCCATCACCAGCAAGGATTACGTGCGTCAGGGCAAAAAGTACGTCGAGGGCCCGAGGCTCGCGACCAAGGCCCCGCGGTTCATCATGTACCGGGTGGGGGCGGTGACGTCTGCCAGCGGGGCGAAGGAGACTCTGGACGAAAACATCCTCAAGGCGTATTCCGGAACCTTCGGGGGCAGGAAAAACGACGACGGCGGGTACGCCAAGATCATCATCGCCTCGGGGACGTTTTACCAGGGGTTCGATACGCGCGCGCTGCAGGGCGTGCACCTCATCGACCCCCTGTTCAACGTCGCGGCGGACAAGCAAGCCGTCGGGCGCGGGCTGAGGCTGTGCGGCCACTCGGGAGCGCCGTCGAACAAGGTCACCGTGTACAGGTACTTCAGCGTGCCCCCGCCGAAGTTCGACCTCCAGACGCTGGCCAATTCCATGAAAGGCGCCGCTTCCAAACGCGTCATGGAGCTCGACACGCTGGCGCAAGAAATCTCCAGATTGTCGAGCCCGGCCAACGCCAAGAACGTCGAAGGCGTCAGCGGACCGATCCCGCAGGGCATCAACACGTTTATTTTCAAGGACGCCATCCGGCGCAACGCGCCCGTAGACTACTTCGAAAAGCTCCTGAAGGCCCAGGCGGTCGACTGCAAGCTGTTCAAACCCATTTTCCACGCGAACGAACCGTTCCAGTGCGGCGTCGTGCCGAGCGGAAGCCTCGAGATCCCGCCGTTTTCCCCCGCGAAGATCATCTCCGAGGCCAAAGCGGCCGCGAAGAACGATTTCCAGAAAAGACCGCTGAAAAATTACCGCGTGAGCTCCGAAGCGTCCAAGAAACTAAACGAATTCGTCGCGAAGCGCGACGGGGACGGTACTCCGAAACAAGGACTGTTCAGACGCTTATTTTCCAAAACGTCCGATGACGGCGGGTACGCCAAGGGCGGGTACGCCAAGGGCGGGTACGCCCGGGGGGGATATTCCAGCTCGGCCGAATCCGTCTTTCAGCAAAAACCAGCGCCCCCGGCCAAACCGCCGGCCAAGCCCCCGGCCAAACCCCCGGCCAAGCCCCCGGCCAAGCCCCCGGCCAAACCGCCGACCAAACCGCCGACCAAACCGTTTGGCCTTTTCCAGACCAAGCCTCCGGGCACCCCTCCGACCAAGCCGCCGACCAAGCCCCCGACCAAGCCCCCGACCAAGCCGCCGGGCGCCCCCCCGACCAAGCCGCCGGGCGCCCCCCCGACCAAGCCGCCGGGGTCCCCCCCGACCAAGCCGCCGGGCGCCCCTCCGACCAAGCCGCCGGGGTCCCCTCCGACCAAGCCGCCGGGCGCTCTGGCCACGCCGTCTCAAAAAACGGCGGCGGTGAAATCGCGAAAAAAAGCGGCGTCGAGCAAGACGAGAAAATTGAGGAAGCCCGCGCCGAGAAAGTTACGCCGGCGCGGCGGCGTGCGGCGTAAAAAATCCATTCGGATATAAGGATGTTCGCCCCGGCGAAGTACGATCACGACGGCAAGTTTGTAAACGTGACCGACTCGGCGCCGACAAATGTACGCCCCGTAAAATTCAAAAACCCGGAAATTCCGGACGTCGTATCGCCGTACGTCGTGAGAAAACCGTCGAAAGGGATTCCGAGGATCAAAGGGGCGATGAGCCAGGGGACGGTGGCCCAGCTCATGTCCATCGGACCCCAGGACAGGTTCCTGAGCCTGAACCCCCAGATGTCGTTTTTCAAGACGGCGTACAAGCGGCACACGAACTTCGCGGTCGAAGCGTTCGACGAGACGTTCGGCGGGCCGCAGCTGACGTTCGGCAACACCAACATCAGCACGATCGGCAAGCACGGCGATCTTCTCGGGCACATGACGCTGCGCGTCGTCCTCCCGAATCTCGGGATCGCGGGCGGGACCTGGGTCGACGCGGTCGGGTACGTGCTGCTTTCCAGGGTTCGACTGCGCGTGGGGGACGTCGTGATTCAGACCCACGAGCGTCTGTGGTACGACATCGAGGACAAGCTGTTTGCGAGCGAGGGCAAGCTGCGGGGGGTGAACGAGATGATCGGGAGAAACGCGTCGCTGTCGACGAACGCGGAGCACGAGATCCTCGTCCCCCTGAAATTCGCGTGCTGCAAGACCTTCTCCGGAAAACAGCAGTTTCTCCCGGTGTCGTGCCTGGACACCAACGTCGACGTGTCCGTCGAAATCGACGCGGAATCGCTCGACAAGTGCGTCGTCGTGCCCGCCGGGACGACGCTCCCCCCGATACGCGGGGCGGATTGCAGCTTGATCGTGGATAACGTCTACCTGGACGCTATAGAGCGCGCGCGGTTCGCGACCGGCGAAGAAACGCTGATGATCGACGTCGTCCAGGACGTTGACCAGGTGACGTACGCGACGACGTCCGAGGGTATCGTTCCGGTCACGAACGTGACGATCAGTCTGCGCGAACTAAACATGCCGGTCAAGTACTTTGCGGGCGTGGCCTACGAAGAATCGTACGGCGCCTCGTACTTTCGGTACCTGGACGCGATTTCGTCCGCGACGCTGTTCGTCAACAGCGAGCAGCAGTTCGAAACGAGGAGTTTTCCGTACTTTGCGCTGCAGCAGACGTACGATCGGTTCGTGCGGAGCGAGTCGACCAACAACGTGTTCGGGTTCTCGTTCGCGTTGCGCGCCGAATCGTGGCAGCCGAACGGCGCCCTCAATTTCGCGCCCCTGCAAAACACGACGTTTCGGTTCACTTTGAACGGCGCGCAGTCGACGCCGTTAAAAGTAAAATTGTTCGCATCGTGCATAAACTGGATAGTATTCAAAAACGGTCGATGCTCGTTCGCGTTCGACTTTTGAGTTCCCGCAGCGAGATTCGAACTCGCGACCTCTCGCTTACGAAGCGAGCGCTCTGCCGCTGAGCTATACGGGAAAACGTATTTTTAGACGAAATCACGATTATACGTTTTACCACGGGGGAGGGGATGACGACGACCCTCTCGGGCCGGGGGAGATCGAAAACCCGTCCAGCAGCGCAAACGCGCCGAGCAGGATGATGACCAGGAGCAGCGTTTTCTCGGGGGTGAGGTCGAACCAGCTGTTGCCGCCGGCGTTTCTGGACGGCGGCTCGACCCCCCCGCGGCGACGACGACGTTTCTTCCCACAGAGTCTCCTCGAAATGTCTTCGCCCAAGAGCTCCAAAACGCCTCCGATGCCGTGTCGCGCGTACACCGCGCGCACGTATTTTTGCCCTTCCTCGAACGTCGTCGCGGCGGGCGGAGACGGCTTGGGCTTTGGCGTCGGCGTCGGGGCCGGCGACGGCGCCGGCGACGGCTGTCGCTGCTGCTTTCCGAAACCTCCCCAAGCTTCCTCTATCGTGGCGTACGACATTTACCTCAGCGGGGAAAAAAATCAGATCGCGATGACCCGTTTTTCGGTCTTTTTGCCCTTCTTGGTCGTCATCTCGACGGTCTTGACCTCGTCGTCCATCGAGAGCGAGGACATCTTGGACGGGAGCGATTCGAGCTCGCTGGGGACGTCGGACAGCCTGTCGTCGTCGTCAATGGGGATCTGGACGGGCTGCTGCTGCTGCGGCGGCGCGGGGCGCGCGTCGGATTCGCGCGTCTGCATCGGGGCCATCCCGACCGGGATGCCAAACGGCGGCAGGTTCGGGGGCGCGAAGGGGTTGGCGAACGACGGGGGACGCATCTCGCGGCGGGGAGCGCCCGGGGCTTGCGCCTGCTGCCTCATCGCCGGAGGCGTCGTCACCGCCGCCCGGGCGGGAGGCTCGGGGGGAGCGAGCGCGGGAACCGTGGCCTTCTTGATCATCGAGTTCGTGATGTGGAAGCTCAGCGCGGACCCGCCGACGGCCATCAACAGCCGGACTTCCGGGGGCGCCTTGACCTTGCCGCGGTACTTGAAGAACAGCTCTTCGAAAATGTCGTCGTACTCCTTCTGGGAGTACACGGACCGGTGCATCTGCTCGCTCCACCCGTCCAGCTCCAGGTCCAGCACGTCGACCTTATCGTTCAGGAATTCGAGCGCCGCGACGACGCCGACCAGGGCTTTGCGAGAAAATTTCAGGGAACGGTCGAGCTCCAGGTGCGTCTTGATCCTGGTGAGCTCCGCGCGCATCTCGCGAATGTCGTGCTTCACGGTGAACTTCCGCCCCCCCTCGAACCCCTGCTTCCGCAGCAGTTCCAGGCGGAACAGGATGTCCGCCTTCTCGTCCTCGATGCTCAGGAATCCCGGACTCGGACGCTCGGCCATGGGGGGCGCGTAGACCGGGTCCGCGGCCATCATCGACCGGTCGTCGTCCCCCCCGTCCTCGTCCTCCTCGTCGAACTCGCCGTCTTCGTCGAAATCGTCTTCGTCCGCGAAGGACGACTCGACGTCGGACCCCTCCGGGCGAATTTTGCTCGGGTTGACGAAATCGTTCATCGCGTCCTCCATCTTCCGCGCCTCCTCTTCTTCGATCGGAGACGGCGAGGACCTCACGGGAGGACCGCTCGCGCGCTGCTGGAACGCAGGCGGCGGCGCGGAGAGCTGAATCGTCCCGGCTCCCCCGGCGTTGATGCCGGACGATACGCGCACGGTCGCTGGTTGGATGTCTCGCTGGATGGATACGACCATATTCTGCGGTTGGGCGAGAAAACTTCGACGCCAGTTTGACGCATTTGGTTAAGTCAGTGCGGGGAGCAGCCGTAGCGCGTCGTGTCCGACTCCTCGCACACCGTTTTCCACGGTTCTGTGGAAATTCGAGCGAGCGTGCCGGCGTGCCGGTCCACGGTTTCCTTGAACGCCGACCGCTTGGGGACGGCCATCATGGCGTCGAGATCGAACCATCGGACCTCGGTCTTCTCGACGAGGTCCGCGGCCGCGTTCTTGTGCTTGAGAAACGCGACGAGCTTGGAAAACGTCTTGTCCAAATTTTTCTGGTAAGGAACCTCGACGACGTACATCCAATAGGGGTGCCCGTTCCTGGTCTCGCCTCGGAGCGCGACGCAGTTTCCGGAGACCATGCGCTTGCGAAGCCCCCACGGGGCGACCACGCAGCCGAGCGTTTCTTCGTAAAATTCCCTGGTGGCCGTGTTCATCGCGTCGTTCCTGTCCACGCGCTCGCACTTGCCCCCGAAATCGCTCCACGTCCCGTCCCTGACGTCCTTGCCCAGTAAAAACAGCGTTTCCCCGTTTTCGAATCTCGTCACTGGAAGGATGCCGGCCGCGTACATGATCTCGCGGCCGGACGCTAGTGTTCCCGCGCATTTTATTTTCCCCGGTTTTCTGAACGATGAAGCTCGTCAAGATCGTCAAGAGCCCGAAAAAGGAAAAAAAGCTGATGGCGGTGTTCGATCTGGGAAAGGGCAAGACCAAAACGGTCCATTTCGGCGCGAAGACGTACGGCGATTACACGTTGTACCATAAGAAGGATCCGGAACTCGCCAGGGAGAAACGCAAGCAGTACATCGCGCGGCACTCCGCGACGGAAAACTGGAGGTCCCCCGCCACCCCAGGGGCCCTGAGCCGCTACGTGCTATGGGAAAAGCCGACGATCCGTTCGGCCATCTCGGCGTACAAAAAAAGATTTCGTCTGTGAATGAAAAAACGAGAACGAATCGCGGAGCGAGCTCACGCCGAATACGCGACCTTCTGGCGCGACGCGGTCTGGTCCGATCGCGTCCAACGAGTCCGCGAAGACGCCGCGGTCGTGTACGAAATCGCCCTGGTTCACCCGTCCCGTCGTCGCGCGCGGTTCGTGGTGTACGTGGGGTGGACCACGCAAGCCCGGGCGATAGACAAGAAGCGGTCGGACGTGACCCCCGCGGAGAACGCGTCCGTCGTCCGGATCGTCGAGATCGAGACGGGCGACGCGCGCGCAAACGCGCGCAAAGCCGCGCTGGTCGCGGGGATGTGCAAATCGGAATTCGATTACGCGTGCGCGGATGGAAACAGGGCGGTCGCCCTGCCGACCCTGTTGGGCGCGCGATTGCAGCGGCTCACTTTTTCCACCGAGCGCGGCACATGATGCACTGGATGAACAGGGTCATCGGTTCGTCCGCCGACCTGGTCTGCATCTCGTAGTACGTCGTCTTCTTGGACCCGCATTTGCCGCATTGGAACGCGCCGTCCGGGGTCGTTTCCGGGTCGGGGTGGTATTCGGACCGCCGCAACTCCTTCTTGGCGGCTTCGTCGAACGCCGCTTCCCAGAGGTCCGGGCGAATCTCCCACGGCTTCATCGCGAAAAAGTCCCGCACCCCGAGCGTCCCCGCCTTGAGCCGCTCGAGGACGAGCGGATTCGTTTTGATGTTGTGTTCGACCGACAGCGCCTTGTGGGTGTACCACCAAGGTACGCGGGGGTTTTGCCAGAACACGGGAATCCTCTGGGCCTTGCAGTGCGCGATCATCGAATTCCACGTCATGACCTCGAGGCGCTTGGCGAGGAGCTCGTCGTCAACGATCGCGAGCATCCGGCTCTGCACCTTGGCGCGCGTGACCTCGACGGGCGCCATTGAAAATAAATTCGGGGGCAACGGTAAATGGATGTGCGGGGGTCGCGCCTCGAGAGAATACAAAAGAAGAAAAAGGTGCTGCTCGAGCTCGCGAGAGCCCATAAATTGTCCAGAAACGCGAAGAAAGTAAAGAAACTCCCGCTGTCGGGGTCCGAGAACCGGTTCACGGACCTGGTATGGGGATCTCCGCAAGGCGTTTCCGGGAACAATTGCTACGGGTACGCCCTGGGGGTGTACATGGACGGGGGGTACAGGAAGTTGCAGCCGGGCGAGCTCGCGGGCACGGCCAAGGACGGCGACGATCTGACAAAATGCGCCGTGCTCAAGCGGCGGACGCTCGAGGATCTCGGGAAGGACGGGGGGTACGTCGTCAATCCCGAAGTCGCGTGCAAAAAGGGGTATTACAAGATCATGAGCGTCGTCGACCCGGGCACCGATTTCCACTGGTACCGCCAGAACGGGGACATGCTGATCAGGGCGGACGGAAAGAAGACGGTCGCGAACATCGCGTCCAACGCGGGCGTCTCGAAGAACTCCGTTCGCGCCGGGTCGAACAAACCGGCCGAGTGCGACGCGGTGCTCCTCGAGAACGCGGGGCTGTGGACTCACAAAAGGGGGTTGGACGAGCTGACCGACAAAGACGCGAGCGGGAAGTTCATAGTCGACCCCCGCAAGGCCGATCGGAATTACGGAAAGCTGCGTTACGCCAAGTATTGCAACGCGTTTTGCGTCAAAAACGATTTCGGGAGCAGGCACAGTCGCTGAGCTCACATGTCATCGTCCTCGTACATGTCGTCTTCCATGTCGTATTCCATGTCGTATTCCATGTCCTCGTCCTCGTCGTCCTCGTCTTCCATGTCCTCGTCCTCGTCGTCCTCGTC
>Ga0129336_10003054_pt1 | contig 10344 bp, 7 predicted proteins | sample CPB6_02_DNA_FD_96878 | JGI IMG/M metagenome (GOLD analysis project Ga0129336, IMG submission 96878) | Freshwater to marine salinity gradient microbial communities from Chesapeake Bay, USA - CPBay_Sum_0.6_0.2_DNA | ecosystem: Environmental > Aquatic > Marine > Coastal | place: USA: Chesapeake Bay...
AGCGCCTCCGCGCTGTTCTTGACCTCGATCTCCTCGCGACGGGCCTTGTCCTCCTCGGCGTGCTGCTCGGCCTCACGCATCATGCGGTCGACCTCCTCCTTCGACAGCGCGCTGCCGCCGGAGATCGTCATCGACTGCTCCTTGCCCGTGGCCTGATCCTTGGCGGTCACGTGCACGATGCCGTTGGCGTCGATGTCGAAGGCGACCTCGATCTGCGGGACGCCGCGCGGAGCCGGCGGCAGGCCGGTCAGCTCGAACGTGCCGAGCCGCTTGTTGTAGGCCGCCATCTCACGCTCGCCCTGGTACACCTGGATCAGCACGGACGGCTGGTTGTCGTCAGCGGTCGTGAAGATCTCCGAGCGCTTCGTCGGGATCGTGGTGTTGCGCTCGATGAGCCTGGTCATGACGCCACCCTTGGTCTCGATGCCCAGCGACAGCGGGGTCACGTCGAGCAGCAGGACGTCCTTGACCTCGCCCTTGAGCACGCCCGCCTGCAGCGCCGCGCCGATGGCGACGACCTCGTCGGGGTTCACGCTCTTGTTGGGCTCCTTCCCGGTCTCCTTCTTGACGAGCTCGGCGACCGCAGGCATGCGGGTCGAGCCGCCGACGAGGACGACCTGGTCGATCTTGTCGATCGAGATGCCGGCGTCCTTCATGACCGCGGTGAACGGTGCCTTGGTGCGCTCGAGCAGGTCGGCCGTCATGGACTCGAACTGCGCACGGGAGAGGGTCTCCTCCAGGTGCAGCGGGCCCTCGGCGCTCGCGGTGATGTAGGGCAGGTTGATGGACGACTGCATCGAGCTCGACAGCTCGATCTTCGCCTTCTCCGCCGCCTCACGCAGGCGCTGCATGGCCATCTTGTCCTTGGAAAGGTCGACGCCGTGCGCGTTCTTGAAGCCGGTCACGAGCCAGTCGACGATCGCGTTGTCCCAGTCGTCGCCGCCGAGGCGGTTGTCGCCCGCGGTGGCCTTGACCTCGACGACGCCGTCGCCGATCTCCAGCAGTGACACGTCGAACGTGCCGCCGCCGAGGTCGAAGACGAGGATCGTCTGCTCGGTGTCGCCCTTGTCCAGGCCGTACGCGAGCGCAGCGGCGGTGGGCTCGTTGATGATGCGCAGCACATTCAGGCCCGCGATCTCGCCGGCCTCCTTGGTGGCCTGCCGCTCAGCGTCGCTGAAGTACGCGGGCACGGTGATGACCGCGTCGGTGACGTCCTCGCCCAGGTAGGCCTCGGCGTCGCGCTTGAGCTTCATCAGCGTGCGGGCGCTGATCTCCTGCGCGGTGTAGGCCTTGCCGTCGATGTCGATCGTCCAGTTGGTGCCCATGTGGCGCTTGACCGACCGCACGGTGCGGTCGACGTTGGTGACGGCCTGGCGCTTGGCGACCTCGCCGACCAGGACCTCTCCATTCTTGGCGAAGGCGACGACGGACGGGGTCGTCCGGGCGCCCTCGGCGTTGGCGATGACGACGGGCTCGCCGCCCTCGAGGACCGAGACGACCGAGTTGGTCGTGCCCAGGTCGATGCCCACTGCTCGAGCCATGGTGGTGGTGCTCCTTTGTCGTTGTGTCCCGGGGTCCGGGAGGCTGTTCCCGGTTCCCCGGGCGGTCTTCCGCTGAGTCTGACCCGCTCATCTCAAGCACGCAAGTGCGGTATCACAAAGTATGAGTGGGATCGACTCAACTAGAGATGCCAACGGCGGGGCGGGGGGAATCATTCCCCGGGGATGGCCTCATAGGTGTGATTTGGATCACACTTGTGCCCCGCGGTTTGTCGGGTACCCAGCCCCGGCCCCAAGGGCGACAAGGCCGGTGTGGTCTGCCCGTCCTAGGCTGAGGAGGTGCGTATCACCCTCGACCTCGACGAGGAGTTTGTCCGATCGGCCCGGGACGAGGCATCTCGTCGCGGATGCTCGCTCGATCACCTGCTGGGCGACGCTCTCCGCTTCCTGATCGCAGCATCGAGTCCCCCAGCCACGGCGCTACCCGTGTCCACCAGGCAGGGATGGGTGCGGCCGGGCATCCAGATCGACGATTCACGTGACCTGCGCGCCCGGCTGGATCGTGAGCGGGACATCCGTCAGCTCACCTGACGGCCCGGCGGGCCGGCGCTCGGCCGGTCAGCGGGCGGCCAGCCCGGCAGCGGCCTCCAGCAGGAGCAGGGCCCCCAGTCTCACCGTCCGCTGATCGGGGGCGTCGGCCTGCGCGTCGATCTCGGTGATGTCGATCGAGGACACCCGCGGCGACCGGCCCACGTGGAATGCGACCTGCCGCAGCTCGTCAGCAGACAGACCCCCCGGCGCCGCCGCGGGGCACGCGGGCACGACAGACCGGTCGCACACGTCGACGTCGAGATCGACGTGCACCCGACCGCCGCCCGAGGACGCGATCGCGAGGGCCTCGGCCATGACGTCTGCGATGGGACGGCGTCGCAGGGCATCGCGCGTCACGACGGTGATCCCCAGCTCACGCGCCCGCGTGGCGTACTCGCGGGAATTGGAGAAGTCGGCGATCCCGATCTGGACCACACGCGTGCCCGCGAGCCCGGCCTCGACGAGCCTGCGCACGGGCGAGCCGTTGCTGGTTCCGTCCCGCAGGTCATGGTGCGCATCGAGGGTGATCAGGCCCGAGTCCGTGAGCTCACCGACGGCACCGCGCATGACGGCGTACGTGATCGAGTTGTCGCCGCCGAGCGCGATGACCAGGCGGGCATCGGCGCCCGCGACGGACGCCATGACCCGGGCCTCCCCCTCCGTGCCATCGGGATCGGGAACATCGCCGAGGTCGCGCACCGCAAGTTCCGCGACGTCGATTCCGTGCGCCCACGAGTACGTCGAGTAGCGAGCGAGCGCCTCGCGGATCGCCGCCGGTGTCGTATCCGCTCGAGTCGCACTGATGGACGTGCGGTGGGCAGGCACACCGACGACGGCGACATCCACGTCGCCGGTGTCACCACGCGCGAGCCACGCGTCCGCCCGCGGCCACCGCGGATCGTCGGTCATGCCGTGCGCAGCACGGGGAAGAACTCGTGCTCCATCGGCGCACCCGGGGGGATCTGCAGGTCCAGGCCATCGAAGTTGGGCGAGGTGACCCATGTGCGCGGGGCGTGCACCATGTCGTCGCCGAGGAAGCGCAGCGAGAACGCCCGACGCCGCGATGACCCCGGCACCCCGTAGGAGTGGTGGATCGTCAGCATGTGGAAGAAGACCGCGTCGCCGGGCTCCATGGCCCAGCCGCGGATGTCGAAGGAGCCGCGATCAGCCTCGATCGCCGGGATCTCGCTCAGCGTTCCCTCCGGGAACCACCTCGCCTGGTGGTCGAGAAACGTGCGCGGCATCAGCCAGCCCATGCGGTGGGAGCCGGCAAGGAACTCCAGCGTCGACTCGGCCGCGACCGGATCGACCGGCGCCCACAGCGACGCGTTCCGCGATCCGTCGACGTTGTAGTAGGGCTGGTCCTGGTGCCACGGCGTCTCCTGCCGCGTGCCGGGTTCCTTGACGAGCACGTGGTCGTGGAACAGTCGAACGCTGCCACCGCCCATCAACTGCTGCGCGGCGTCCGCGGCCCGCGAGGTGCGGGCGACCTGCTCGATCTCCTCGACCTCCCGCCAGCGGCAGAAGTCCTCGACGAACCGTCCTGGGTCATCGGCAGGGCTGGCCACCTTGAACATCGGTCCCGGATCGGCCAGCACCCGCTCGATCCCGCGCTCGATGCTCGAGACTTCGTCCGGCGTGAACAGGCCCCGCACGATCGTGACGCCGTCACGGTGGAACTGGTCCACCTGCTCGTCGGACAGGACCGCTGCGGTCATGCGGCGACGATACTCAGGCGCCCCGGCGCATGCCCACGTCATGAGCACACTGCAGGACTGCCCGGGTGATGGCCGAGCGGGCGGACGTCGTCGCAGTGTCGGAGCGGAAGGTGAGGCCGACGGCGGCAATGGGCTCAGCGTGCGTGTCGAGCACGGGCGCCGCGATCGACGAGAACCCCTCGGTGATGAAACCCTCCTCCTCGCAGACGCCACGGCGCCTCTCGACCGCGAGCAGGGCATCGAGGGCGGACAGCGAGCGTGGCCCGCGTCCGGTGCGGTCGACGAAGGCGCCGCGCGCCGACAGCTGCGCCCGCACCTGGGCCCGCGGTAGGCGCGCGAGAATCGCTCGCCCCGAGGCGGTGAGGGCAGCTGGCAGCCGGACACCGACCTGCGTCACCGTCGTCACGACGTGGTCTGAGGTCTCCTTGAGCAGGTAGACCGTCTCGTGCCCGCGGAGCACACCGAGATGGGCCACTGCGGGGATCGGCGCCTGCTGCGCGAGGCGATGCAGCAGCGGCTGGGCGAGCCGCTCCAGGGGGTCGCGCCGCAGGTATCCCGCACCGACCTCGAACGCCGTCAGGCCCAGCGTCCAGCGCCTCTCCTCGGTCAGATGCGTCACGAAGCCTCGCCCGGCGAGCACATCGAGCAGGTGGTACGTCGTCGACCTCGGGATGCCGAGATCGCGGGCCAGCCCGGCCGCCGTCATCGGGCCGGAAGCGCCGGCGAGGGCGGTCAGCAGGTCGAGGGCGCGCTCTGCCGCCGGGATCCGCGCCACGCCCTACCTCCAATGTCTGGTATCCCAGACAGTAATCGTCCGGGTGGCCTGTCGTCCCGGACCCACCTGCCCTTGCATGGCCCCATGACCGTCACCTCAGGACCCCGGCCCGTGCGGGCAGCGCGCGGCAACACGCTCACGGCACGCGGCTGGCCGCAGGAGGCCGCGCTGCGAATGCTCATGAACAACCTCGACCCCGACGTGGCCGAGCACCCCGATGAGCTCGTGGTCTACGGCGGCACCGGCAAGGCGGCGCGCGACTGGGTCTCCTTCGACGCCCTCGTGCGCACGCTCACGACGCTGGCCGACGACGAGACGATGCTTGTGCAGTCGGGCCGCCCCGTGGGCGTGTTCCGCACGCACGAATGGGCACCGCGCGTCCTGCTGGCCAACTCCAACCTCGTGGGCGACTGGGCCACGTGGCCGGAGTTCCGCCGCCTGGAGCACCTCGGCCTGACGATGTACGGGCAGATGACGGCGGGCTCGTGGATCTACATCGGCACGCAGGGGATCCTGCAGGGCACGTACGAGACCTTCGCCGCCGTCGCAGCCAAGCGCTTCGGAGGCACACTCGCCGGCACCCTCACGGTCACGGCCGGGGCCGGCGGCATGGGCGGTGCACAGCCGCTCGCGGTCACCATGAACGAGGGCACCTGCCTGATCATCGACATCGATCCATCGCGGCTGCGCCGCCGCGTCGAGACCCGCTACCTCGACGAGGTCGCCGACGACCTCGACGACGCGATCGCCCGTGTGCTCGCCTACAAGGAGCAGCGCAGGGCCATCTCGGTGGGCTTGCTCGGCAACGCAGCGACGATCCTGCCCGAGTTGCTGCGGCGTGGAGTGCCCATCGACATCGTCACCGACCAGACGTCGGCGCATGATCCCCTCGCCTACATCCCGGAGGGGATCGACCTCGACGACGCCCGCGAGTACGCGGAGAAGAAGCCCGAGGAGTTCACCGACCGCGCGCAGGAGTCGATGGCCAGGCACGTCGAGGCGATGGTCGGCTTCATGGATGCCGGAGCCGAGGTGTTCGACTACGGCAACTCGATCCGCGACGAGGCCCGCAAGGGCGGCTACGGGCGGGCCTTCGCCTTCCCCGGATTCATCCCCGCCTACATCCGACCGCTGTTCTGCGAGGGCAAGGGCCCGTTCCGCTGGGCCGCCCTCTCCGGCGACCCCCGGGACATCGCACGCACCGACAGGGCTGTGCTCGAGCTGTTCCCCGACAACGACCACCTGCGCCGGTGGATCACCATGGCGCAGGAGCGCGTCGCCTTCCAGGGCCTTCCGGCGCGGATCTGCTGGCTCGGCTACGGCGAGCGCGACAGGGCTGGCCTGGCGTTCAACGACCTGGTGGCGCGTGGTGAGGTGAGCGCCCCGATCGTCATCGGACGCGACCACCTCGACTGCGGGTCCGTGGCCTCGCCCTACCGCGAGTCGGAGGGGATGATCGACGGCTCCGATGCCATTGCCGACTGGCCTCTGCTCAACGCGATGCTCAACATCTCCTCGGGTGCGTCCTGGGTGTCGATCCATCACGGTGGTGGAGTGGGCATGGGCCGCTCCATCCACGCAGGGCAGGTGAGTGTCGCCGACGGCACCGAGCTCGCAGCACAGAAGCTCGAGCGCGTGCTGACGAACGATCCGGGCATGGGCGTGATCCGCCACAGCGATGCGGGATACGACGAGGCGCTCGAAGTTGCCGAGGAGCGCGGTGTGCGCATTCCCATGCGCGAGGCCGCAGCGGCCGACTAGGAACCCACCATGCCTGCGACCCTGCTCACCGGTATCGGCCTGCTGTCCACGCAGTCCTCGGACGGCGACCTCGCCGACGCCGCCGTCGTCATCGACGGCGATCGCATCGCGTGGGTGGGCGCGCGGGCAGCTGCCCCCGCTGCGGACGCCGTGGTCGACGTCGAGGGCCGGGCCGTGATCCCGGGGTTCGTCGACAGCCACGCCCACCTCGTCTTCGCCGGCGATCGAGGTGCCGAGTTCGCCGCCCGCATGGCCGGATCCCCCTACACGGCCGGCGGGATCCGATCGACGGTCGCTGCGACGCGTGCCGCGACGGACGACACCCTGCGGGCGACGGTCGTGCGCCTCACCGACGAGCTGCTGCGCTCGGGGACCACGACCTGGGAGATCAAGTCCGGGTACGGACTCACCACGATCGACGAGGCGCGCTCGCTGCGCATCGCCCGCGAGTTCACCGACGAGACGACCTACCTGGGCGCGCACGTCGTGCCGGTCGAGTACGCCGACGACCCCGCCGCGTACGTGGCGCTCGTGACGGGCGAGATGCTGGCCACCTGCGCTCCCGACGCCCGCTGGATCGACGTGTTCTGCGACCGCGGCGCGTTCGACGGCGATCAGGCGCGCGCGATCCTGCGCGCGGGAGTCGCGGCCGGCCTCCGGCCGCGGGTCCACGCCAACCAGCTGCAGGAGGGGCCCGGCGTGCAGGTCGCGGTCGAGCTTGGCGCGGCATCCGCCGACCACTGCACGCACCTGTCCGTTCAGGATGTGGACGCCCTCGCCGACTCGGACACCGTGGCGACGCTGCTGCCCGGTGCGGAGTTCTCCACCAGGTCGCCCTACCCCGACGCCCGAAGGCTCCTCGACGCCGGAGCGACCGTCGCCATCGCGACCGACTGCAATCCGGGGACGAGCTTCACCACGAGCATGCCGCTCTGCATCGCCCTCGCGGTGCGGGAGATGCGGATGACGCCGGCGGAGGCACTGACGGCCGCGACCCTGGGCGGGGCACGCGCCCTGCGTCGCACGGACATCGGAGCGATCGAGGTCGGGACGCGTGCCGACCTTGTCGTCCTCGATGCGCCTGATCCGGTCCACCTGTCCTACCGTCCGGGGGTGGACCTCATCCACCAGGTGTGGCGATCCGGATCATGCGCGAAGGGAAGCCGATGAGCAGCCATGTCGTTTTCATCTCAACGCACGGCATGACGATCGACGACGTGCTCGCGGTCGCCCGCCACGATGCCCGTGTCGAGATCACGCCCGAGGCACTCGCCGCAATGGCTCGAACCCGAGCCCAGGTGGAGGCCCTGGCGGCCTCACCCACTCCGGCGTACGGCATCTCGACCGGATTCGGCGCACTGGCCACGACGCACATTCCGGTCGAGCAGCGGGTGCAGCTGCAGCGCTCGCTCGTGCGATCGCATGCGGCAGGGATGGGACCGGAGGTCGAGCGCGAGGTCGTGCGCGCACTGATGCTGCTGCGACTGAAGACCCTGTGCAGCGGCCGCACCGGTGCGCGCCCGATCGTCGCAGAGACGATGGCCGCGATGCTCAACGCCGGGATCACGCCGATCGTGCACGAGTTCGGGTCACTGGGGTGCAGCGGCGATCTCGCCCCGCTCGCGCACTGCGCGCTCGTGCTGATGGGCGAGGGTCGCGCCAACGGACCGGACGGAACGGAGCAGGCGGTGGACGCACTCCTGGCCGACGCCGGCATCACGCCGGTCGAGCTGCACGAGAAGGAGGGCCTGGCCCTCATCAACGGCACTGACGGCATGCTCGCGATGCTGATCCTCGCGATCGCCGACCTCGAGCAGCTCGCTGATGTCGCCGACATCACCGCCGCCATGAGCGTGGAGGGGCTGCTCGGCACCGATGCGGTGTTCCGGCCCGAGCTGCACGAGCCCCTGAGGCCCCACCCGGGGCAGGTCACCAGTGCAGCCCGCATGCGCGCGCACCTGAGCGGCTCCGGCATCGTCGCGTCGCACAAGGAGGACGACTCGCGCGTGCAGGACGCCTACTCACTGCGCTGCGCCCCCCAGGTGACAGGCGGCCTGCGTGACACGATCGCGCACACCCGCACTGTGGCGGAGCGCGAACTCGCGGCCGCGATCGACAATCCGGTTGTGCTCGACGACGGCACCGTGTCGAGCAACGGCAACTTCCACGGCGCACCGGTGGCGTACGTCCTCGACTTCCTCGCGATCCCGGCCGCCGATGTGGGCTCGATGTCTGAACGACGGACAGACCGGATGCTCGACAAGGCGCGCAGCCACGGTCTGCCACCGTTCCTCGCCGACGATCCCGGCGTCGACTCCGGGCTGATGATCGCCCAGTACACGCAGGCAGCCCTCGTCAGCGAGAACAAGCGCCTCGCCGCCCCGGCCAGCGTCGACTCGATCCCCAGCTCGGCGATGCAGGAGGACCACGTCTCGATGGGGTGGCATGCGGGGCGCAAGCTGCGGCAGGTCGTCGACAACCTGAGACGGATCCTGTCCATCGAGCTCGTCACCGCGGCCCGGGCGATCGAGCTGCGCGCGCCGCTGGAGCCGTCGCCTGCCTCGCGCAGCGTCATCGAGGCCCTGCGGACCACCGTGCCCGGGTCAGGCCCGGATCGCTTCCTGGCACCCGAGCTCGCCGCCGCGGTCGACGTCGTACGCAGCCTCGGACCCGCGGACGGACGGGACGGCTAGGAGCGCTGACGGGCCTGGAGCCGCGACACCATGCGCGCGATGGCCGTGGTGAAGCCACGACGGGCTGCGAACGCGATCGGGCGCGCCAGGAACTGGGGCGCGTAGGGGACGCGGATCTCCTCGACCCACTCGAGGCGGCACGACTGCTCGCCCGTGCTCACCACGGCCATGCGGACCTCCCCGGCCAGGACCGGGCCGATCTTGGTGATGACCACGGTCATGGCCTCGGGGTCGAGCGCGTCCACGCGCATCCGGTCGGGCAGCGCCGCCGGTCCGATCCCCGACGTCGCGATGAACTCGGTTCCCGGGCCCCCGTCGCCGGTGAGGACCTCGACCCGCGTCAGCGGCACCCATTCCGCGTGCCCGGCCCAGTCGACGAGCTCGTCGAAGACGATGCGGGCGGGCAGGGGGATGTCGCGCACCACCGTGAAGTCCACCTGCGCCATGGTCACACCTCCTCGCCTCGCACCTCCACGACTATGCCCCGGATTCCGCTCGGACGCACGATGGGCGCCCCCCCGCCACCGAGGTCCGCGAGGGCCTCGCGAGCGATACAGTCCCCGCGTGGAGCACATGTGGATCCGGGCCGTCGTCGGCGCCCTCATCACCGTCGTCCTGCTGGCCTTCGCCCTCAAGCGCGGCTGGTTCCTGGTTTCCCTGGCCCGGTCCGGCAAGCCGGCCGTCGGGCGCACCTCGGACGCCCCGAAGCGGGTCGAGGCCGAGGCCACCGAGGTCTTCGGCCAGCGCAAACTGCTGAAGTGGACGATCCCGGGCATCGCGCACGTGTTCGCCTTCTGGGGGTTCGTCATCCTCGGCATCACCGTCGTCACTGCCTTCGGCGAGCTCGTGATCGAGCACTGGCACGTACCGGTCATCGGCGCCTGGCAGGTCGTTCGCTTCATGGAGGACCTCTTCGCCGTCCTCGTCCTGATCGGCATCGTGATGTTCGCGATCATCCGCCTGGTCAACAACCCCGCCAAGCAGGGCCGGCAGTCGCGCTTCTTCGGCTCGCACACCAAGGGCGCCTGGCTCGTGCTGCTGATGATCTTCCTCGTCGTCGCGACCCTCCTCATCTACCGCGGGGCGAAAACCAACACGATCATCGACACCATCTATGCCAACGACATGGGCGGTGCCTTCGCATCAGCGATCGTGGGCGGCTGGCTTGCTCCGCTGGGCGAGTCCAACCTGTGGGTCGAGACGGTGTTCATCTGGGCCCACGTGACCGTGATCCTGGCCTTCCTGCTGATCGTGCTGCACAGCAAGCACCTGCACATCTTCTCCGCGCCCGTCAACGTCTACACCTC
>Ga0129336_10003055_pt1 | contig 10344 bp, 11 predicted proteins | sample CPB6_02_DNA_FD_96878 | JGI IMG/M metagenome (GOLD analysis project Ga0129336, IMG submission 96878) | Freshwater to marine salinity gradient microbial communities from Chesapeake Bay, USA - CPBay_Sum_0.6_0.2_DNA | ecosystem: Environmental > Aquatic > Marine > Coastal | place: USA: Chesapeake...
CGCTTCAAAAACTCTCCGATCGGTGGAAATCAGTCCAAATCGGTGCAAAACGGACATACTACAATCAAGATTGATACAGACTCACCCTTTATCAGTCCAGATCAGTCGGGGGCTAATTGAAAAAGGCACGTAAGGGCAGCACCAAGCCACGATTACAGAACGCACCGCTTAAAGGCGCATCTAGGATTGATGAAGTAAAGAAATTCCTAGCCGATTGCAAACTAGAGCTGCTGCCGTGGCAAGAATACGTGCTAACCGACTTACTCAAGGTCGATAAGGCTGGCAAATGGCGGCGTAAGACAAATTTGCTGCTGGTAGCCCGGCAGAACGGTAAAACTCACTTAGCGCGCATCCGCATCCTTGCAGGGTTGTTTATTTTTGGTGAAATGAATATAGTTGCAATGTCATCTAATCGCGGCATGGCGCTTGACACCTTTCGCAAGGTCGTGGACGTGATTGAGGACAACCCGCACCTTATGGCGCAGGTTAGGCAGATTCGCGTTGCCAATGGGCAGGAATCCGTTGAGCTTCTATCGGGAGCAAGATACGAAATAGTCGCGGCAACAAGAGATGGTAGCCGTGGTAAGACCGCGGATCTGCTTTACATAGACGAATTACGTGAGATTGATGAAGATTCGTGGACAGCGGCAAAGCCAATTACGCGCGCCCGTCCTAATAGCCAAATCTTTATGACATCGAACGCCGGTGATGCGTTCTCAAGTGTCTTAAACGACCTACGTAGCCGTGCTTTGTCTTATCCACCTGCCAGCCTAGGGTTTTGGGAATATTCGGCAGACGACTTTGCCAAGATCACCGATAAGGATGCGTGGTATCAAGCCAATCCAGCTTTAGGCTATTTGATCGATGAAGAAACAATAGCCGAAGCCATTGCTACATCCAGCGTGGAAGCAAGCCGCACTGAAACCTTATGCCAATGGGTTTCAGCTCTAAAATCGCCATGGCCCTATCGAGCATTTGAAGATTTAACGGTGCAGGATCTTAAAATTGAAGCGGGATCCGCGACCATATTTGGAATGGACATCTCAGTCAATAAAAAGATGGCAAGCCTTGTGGCAGGGCAAGTCCGAGAGGATGGCAAGATTGCCGTTGGCGTTATTGCCCAATTTGAAAGCCAAGTGGCTATTGATGAACTGAAAATGGCAATCGAAGTAAACGAATGGGCTAACAAATACCGTCCACGAATGATTTGCTTTGATAAATACTCAAGCATGAGCGTAGCCGAACGCCTAGCCCAATCTGGACACAAAATCCAAGACATGTCCGGAACCGTGTTTTACCAAGCCTGTTCTGATCTATATGATGCGCTTGTGAACGCGCGAATCGTTCACATCGGACAGGCTAGTCTGGTGGACTCCATGAATAACTGCGCCGCTAAAGAAACCGATGCGGGTTGGCGAATTGTTAGGCGAAAGTCAGCCGGGGACGTATCGGCAGCAATTAGTTTGGCTATGGTTGTCCACCAGCTACTTAAGCCACAAAGCAAGCCACAAATTATTGTGTGAAATGTCGGGAATGTCCGATTTGTGTGCTAACATATAGCGATGGGTCTTTTTGATCGTTTCCGCCCTACGAAAATTGAGGCGCAAGCTGCACCGCAGCTAATGACGGATTCTTTTAATTATTACATTCCCGGATTTCTTACACCTGTTAATCGCGATGAAGCAATGTCAGTTCCAAGCGTTGCTCGATGCCGCAATTTGATTGCTTGCACAATTGGTGGTTTGCCACTTGAACTTTACAAGAAATCAACAGGTGAAGAATTGGGTTCGCCGTTATGGCTTGAGCAACCTTCCGTAACCCAACCACGCAGCATTACAATTGCGTGGACGGTTGATAGTCTGTTATTTTTTGGCGTTGCTTATTGGCGTGTGACTGAAGTTTATTTTGATGATGGTCGCCCTGCACGTTTTGAATGGATTGCGCCGGGTCGCGTTGCGTTTACAACGGATGCAAACACAAATTTCATTACACAATACACAATCGATGGTTCACCTGTTCCAATGTCAGGTTTAGGATCACTTGTTACATTCCAAGCACAAGATGAAGGTATTTTGCAGCGGGGCGCTCGCACATTACGCAGCGCCATTGATCTTGAGAAGGCAATGCGCGTAGCTACATCTACTCCAATGCCATCTGGTGTTATTAAAAATACAGGTGCGGATTTAGCACCAGCCGAAGTTCAGGGAATTCTATCGGCATGGAAAGCAGCGCGTGAACAACGCAGCACCGCTTATCTAACTAGCACACTTGAATATCAGCCAACGTCATTTAGCCCACGCGACATGATGTTTGTTGATGCAATTCAAAACACAGCTACTCAAATTGCACGAATGATGAACGTTCCTGCCTATTACATCAGCGCAGATATGAACAACAGCATGACTTATGCAAATGTTCAAGATGAACGCAAACAATTCGTTGCGCTATCACTCGCACCGTACATCAACGCAATTCAGGATCGTTTGTCCATGGATGATATAACGGCGCGAGGCAATGTTGTTAAGTTTGATGTTGATTCTGCTTTCCTTCGGGTTGATCCGATGGAGCGTCTGAACGTCATTGAAAAAATGCTATCTCTCGGCTTGATTACACTTGATCAAGCAATGGAAATGGAAGATCTAACACCAAATGGAAACGAAGATGTTACTTCAGTTCAGTAGTGACGTTACCTGCAATGCAGAGGAACGCACGATCACCGGCAAGATTGTCCCATTCGGTGATTCAGAGGTCGGATATACGAATGTCGGCAAAGTCGTATTTGAAGCTGGCTCAATTGAGATTCCGACAAACCCAAAACCAAAGCTTCTATTAGAGCATGATGCTAAGAAGCCAATTGGTCGCCTGATTTCGTTTACTGAGGATGAATCAGGAATTTATGCAACCTTCAAGGTAGCAAATACATCGCGCGGCAATGACGCGCTTATTGAGGCAAGCGAACAACTCCGCAGCGGTCTATCCGTTGGCGTTGAAGTTATTGCTGGCAAGAAAGATAAAGATCGTTATCGCGTCAAATCAAGTTTGCTCAAAGAAGTTTCGCTCGTTCAGGCAGCAGCCTTTAAGAGCGCAGAAGTTTTGAGCGTTGCGGCTTCTGAACAAGATGAAGAAGTCGTTGAACAACCAACCACAAACGAAAGCGAGGCAGTCGTGGAGAATACTCCAGACACCGCAACCGTTGAGCCTAAGGTCGAAGCCCCTGCGGTAGAGGCTGCTCGCCCAACTGTTGCTGCACCAATTTATGCGAAGCCACGTATTAACGTGACTCCACTCGCGATGCTTGAGAACACCATTAAGGCAAATATCTTCCATGACGAAGATGCTCGCCAATGGATCGCAGCAGCATCCGATACCGATACAGTAAATGACGTTCCTGGTCTTGTACCAACTCGTCAGCTAACTGAAGTAATCAATCCAAAGACAACCGGCGTCCGTCCAGCAATCGAGGCTATCTCAGCTGGCACACTTCCAGATGCAGGTATGAAGTTTCAGATTCCACGCGTTAAGACCGCTCCAACTGTTGCAGAGGTAGCAGAGGGCGCAGCGTTCTCCGATACACAGACTGAAATCGAATACATTGATGTCAATGTCAAAAAATATGCTGGCATGCAGCAATTCAGCGTAGAAGTTCTTGACAGAACTTCACCAGCGTTCCTTTCTGAGCTTCTCGCTCTCATGGGCGATGCTTATGCCAAGGCAACCGATTTCGCAGTTATCACAGAACTTGCTGCAAGCGGAACCCTTGACTCAACTGCAACAACCCTTCCATGGGACGGCGCAGAATTTTCGTCATTTATTGCACGTGCAGGTGAATCCATCTACACAAACACATTCAAGTTTGCAACCGGTGTAATTGTTACTCCGAAGCAATGGTCAAACATTGTCGGTTTGGTTGATGGACAAAATCGCCCAATCTTCAATGCAGCAGCTCCACAGAACGCAGCCGGTGATCTATCAGTTAGCGCGATCCGCGGAACTGTTCTTGGACTCCCACTCTATGTGGACTACACATTCTCTGGTGAAGGCGATGACTCCATCATCGTTGTAAACCGCGATTCTTACACATGGTATGAATCACCACGCCTACAACTCCGCGCTGAAAAGGTCGGAACGGGCAAGGTTGAAATCGGAATGTACGGCTATGGCGCAATTGCTACAAAGGTTGCCGCTGGAGCGTTCACATTCAACAAGGCGTAATAGCCTAGAAGTAGAGTTACCCCGCCGCACAGCCCTTGCGGCGGGGCTAACATAGAAAGGATAAAGAAATGCCAGCAACATTTGTTACCGAAGCTGAATTACGCAGCGCGCTCGGTATTGGCAACCTTTATTCATCGGCGGTTGTCGAGGAGTGCTGCCAAGCGGCTGAAAACATTGTTAAATCAAAACTCTGGTATAACGAATTTCCCGTGGTTGCTCATGAAAGCACCACAAGCGTTGCGACTATTTATTTTGAAGTGCCACACCCATTTATTGTCGGCGATACCATCACGGTTGAGAACTGCGGCGCCAAATACAACGGATCTAAAACGATTACAGCAGTCACCACTTACGGCGTAAGTTACAGCGTAAACAACGCAACAGCCGAAATTAAAAATGCCCTAGTCCCATTTGGAAAGGCTTACGGCGTCACACATATTGATTATTCAACACTCCCAGAAGTTAATGAAGCATCCCTTATGGTGGCAGTCGATATATGGCAAGCTCGCCAAGCATCTAACGCTGGCGGTATTTCACCTGATTTTCAACCATCACCGTATCGCATGGGTAATACCCTTATGGCTCGCGTTCGAGGCTTGCTTGCGGATCATCTAGCACCGGGCGGTCAAGTAGGATAATGTCAGCAATCTCTACCCTACGTGGAACAATCGCGACTGCACTAGCTGATAATGCGGTGTGGCAGGTGTTTTCCTTCCCACCTGCCACTCCCCTTGCTAATAGCATCGTGGTACAACCCGGCGACCCTTATATCGAGCCTAGCAACGATCATTACAAGACGGTGAAGCCTAAGGTTAATTTCAAACTCATTGTGCTTGCGCCAATGTTTGATAACCAAGGCAACCTAATTAACATTGAAGATTATTATTTGAACATAGTAAACAAGCTGGAAGCATCGAGTATCGCATACTCCATTGGGACTTTCAGCGCACCCGCAGTCTTGACCGGCGTAGCAGGGGATCTGCTATCCGGTGAAGTATCTATCAGCGTTCTCTCAGATTGGAGCTAAACATGGCTGATGCAGACAAAGAGCGCGAGGCTTTTCTTGCCAAGATCGGTCAGGTAAAGCCCGCAGAACCAAAATCAACCCCAACCGCTAAGAAAGACGAGGAATAGCCAACATGGCAGTTTTCTTAAACAACAAGGTCGGTCTTAAGATCAACGCAGTCGATCTTAGCGACCACGTAACCAGCGTCACCCTTAATCAAGTAGCAGATGAACTTGAAGTAACTGCTATGGGCGACACCGCACACAAGTTCGTCAAGGGCTTGGAATCCGGCACACTTACAGTTTCGTTCTTAAACGATACTGCTGCCGCAAATGTCATGGCGACACTTCGCGCAGCTTTCGGTACAACCGTTGCTGTAAAGATGTTGCAGGAAAAACTTACTGCTGTTAGCGCTACCAACCCGCTTTACACTTTCGATATTTTGGTCAATAACTTGACACCTATCAACGGTGGAGTAGGCGACATTGGTACACAGGACATCACTTTCACGCTAAACTCAGTCGTGACAATCGCCGATAGCGGCACATTCTAAACAAGGAGTAATGGGCAATGGCAAAGTTAATAGTGACAAGGGCTGACGGGACAAAATCGACACACTCGATCACTCCCGCCGTTGAATATGCTTTTGAGCAGCAATTCCGCAAAGGTTTTCACAAAGCCTTCCGTGAAGATGAAAAGCAAGAGCATATCTATTGGCTTGCGTGGGAATGTCTGCGCCGCGCAGATGCTCCAGATGTCAAACCTTTCGGGGCGGCATTTTTGGACACACTAGCTGCGGTGGACGTGGTTGCAGATGATTCCCCAAATGGCTAACGCGCGATTCCTTCACGTATAAGATTGCTCAACTGAGCATCCATACAGGGATCGCGCCTAGCGAATTTATTAACATGGACACGGATTTGCTAAAGGCTTTTTATGAAGTCCTAAAGCAACAGGCACAGGATAGGAAAAATGCCGGTAGTAGTAGAGGGCGTTCCAGAGCTTAAGAAGGCTTTGAAGAAGTTTGCGCCTGATCTACGCAAACAGATGGACGATGAAATCCGTGTGGCATTAAAGGAAGTTACAAACGCAGCCAAGGCTAAAGTTCCAAGCCAAGCGCCGGGCGGTTTATACAATTGGGAAGATACGGGCGTTGAGTCACAAAGTCGCACGTCACGCGCTAGAGCGTTTCCTAAATACAATGCTCGCGTCATACGCCGTGGCTTGACTTATTCACTTGGTCGTAGCAAAAGAAATATGAGCGGCTTTGCCAGCTTATACTCATTGCTTAATAAATCCGCTTCAGGCGCAATTGCCGAAACTGCTGGACGCTTAAGCGGTGCTAGCGGCAGCAGTCGCAGTCAAAGCAATAACCCCAATGCCGGGGCTAGGTTTATTGGTGGCATGAATGGCATTGGCCCAATGAAATCGGTTGATCGCCGCCAAAAATCAACAGGTCGCATATTGTTTGCAGCCTATGTTGAAAATGAAGGCAAAGCGCTAGATGCGGTATTCAAAGCCATTGACAAAGCATCAAGATTATTCAATGAACGCGCCAAGGTAAGAAAGGCTGCCTAATGTCTAATATTCGCATTGATATTGCTTCGGAATTCAAAGACAAAGGATTTAAGCAAGCCGAAAAAGCCACAGGTGGTTTGCAAAACAATTTAAAGCAATTAGGTAAAACCCTTGTTGGCGTTTTGTCGGTTCGTGAGGTTTATCAGTTTGGTAAAGCGGCAGTTAAGGCTTTCCAAGAGGATCAACAAGCTGCTACACGATTAACGCAAACGCTTGGCAATCTTGGTTTGGCTTTTGAAGATAGCCGCGTTACTGCCTTTATTGCGGATCTTGAGAAAACATCTGGTGTGCTTGATGACTCGCTTCGCCCTGCGATGCAGTCATTATTGACCACCACAGGCTCAGTTACAAAGTCACAAGAATTATTAAACTTAGCGCTAGAAATCTCTCGCGGTAGCGGTGTCGATGTCGCTACGGTGGCAAACGATTTAAGCAAAGCCTACGTAGGCCAGACGCGCAGCCTTGCTAAATACAATACCGGATTATCACAAGCAGAACTTAAGACTAAGAGTTTTGGCGAATTACAGAATTACCTTAACAAGCAGTTTGCAGGACAGAACGCCGCTTATCTCGACACCTTTGCCGGTAAAGTGGATATGCTCAATGTCGCATACGCCAATATGCAAGAAACCGTGGGCAAAGGTTTGGTTGATGCGTTTCAGATTCTTTCAGGTGATCAAGGCATTGGTGGCGGCATTAGCGCCATGGATAGTTTTGGCGATGCGGTGGCAGACACCACCCGCGGCGTTGCACTCCTTGTAGCAGCTTTTAAAGACTTAAGCAATTACGGATCTACTGCCTTAGATTTATTACGCAATATTGATCCATTCAATCCGCTTGGAAGCGCGTTTGGTTACGTTCGTGGATTGGGCAAACCTAAACCTGCGCCATTTAGAACGCCAATGACTATAAGCGGTTCACTAGATTCTCAAGCCAAGGCAGAAGCCGCTCGCAGAAAAGCCGAAGCAGATGCAGCAAAACGCGCTAAAGAATTATTGGCTTTAACAAAGAAACAGGTTAAAGCGCAAGAAGAATTAAACAAAAAGAAAAAAGAAGAAGGCATTTTAGGCGATATTGCCAAGCGATTTGATCAAGAGCGCATACAAATTGCCGCTGCGTTGCAAGGTCAGGTTGGCGAAGTAGAACGCCTACGCCTTGAACTTATGCAAGCTTTACTTGATGAAGATGTTAAGCGCGCCATTATTCTTGAGGGTCAGTTAATTAAAGCCGAAGCGGCTGCACAAGAATTGGCATTATTGCTTGATGGCTTGGATGAAATGGTTGGTAATCCGTTTGCAGATTGGCCCGGAACTATCACCCGTATTCAAGAATTGCTTAAAACCTTAAAAATCAATGTTCCCATTGAAACATTGTTTGCTGAAAAAGGTTTGAAACTTGATCAAAACTCAATGACTGTAACCAAGTTAGAACGCATGGACGTAGATGCCAATAATGTCTACGTAAACGGTAAGGTGTTAGGCGGCGGCGGTGGTGGTGGCGGTGGCGGCCTAGGCGGTGGCGCTGGCGTTGGAAGCGCTCGTAGCAGTTCAATTTTAGACGATGAAGCAGCTCGTTTATATCGAGAAAGAAATCCCTTAATTATTTCTGCTGTTGAGGCACACGCGGATTCTTTATTGACACTCGCTGAATCTGAATTGGACTTAGCAAACGCCCTTCTCAAAGAATCCGGTGGAAAGGTCGAAGTTACTGTCAATGTTGAAGGTACGGTTATCAGCGAAGGAGATCTAGCCGAAACGCTTATCAATGAGATTTACCGAAATCAACGCAACGGACAGGGCATCCTTCTTAGCTCGGTGGCAATTTAATGGCAGCACCAACACTCAGGGTCTTTGTTGACTTTGATTCAGATACCGCTTATGAAACCAATCCTTTGATATTGGGTTCGGCCACAAAAGGTATTTTGGGAACCAATAGGCTTGGTTCGGGCGTTTTACCGGTTGAAATTACCAACTTGGTAACGCGCGTTGGTATTCGCCGTGGTCGTAACCGTATTACATCGAAATTTGAGTTTGGCGCAGCTGACGTTATCCTTTATGATCAAAACGGTGATTGGAACCCGCTCAATCCAGCTGGAGCCTATTACCCAAACCTAGTGCCATTACGGCAAATCATTATTTACGCTGATTATCTAGGTGTTCAGTATTTCTTGTTTTCAGGTTTCATTACCGATTATGACACCGGGTTCCGCCAAGGTAATGAGGATTTATCAACCGTCACGCTTCGATGCGTGGATGCCACTAAATTGCTTGCAGGTTCAAGTATTACTACCGTGGCTTCAAGTCCTGCGGGTCAGCTCTCAGGCGCTCGTGTCAATGCCATCCTAGACGACATAGCCTTCCCTGTAAGCCTACGATCTATTGATACGGGTGACTCAACCCTTCAGGCAGATCCCGGAACCACTAGAACCGCCTTAGAAGCCCTGCAAACGGTAGAAAATAGCGAGTTTGGCGGATTCTTTATTGATGCAGAAGGGCAAGCCACCTTTATTAGCCGAACCAACCTTATTAGCCGTCCAGCCACATCCGTTTACGCCTTCTCCGATACAGGCTCAGACATCAGTTACACAAACGCCGTGGTGGCTTTTGATGACACTCAGATCCTTAATGATGTCACCGTTACCCGCTCAGGCGGCACGGCACAAAACGCTTTTGATCAGACAAGCATTGACACTTATTTCTTGCACTCAGGCAACCGTACAGGCATCCTTGTTCAAACCGACACCGAAGCCTTAAATCAGGCTAAAGGTATTCTGGCTACCCGTAAAGATCCTGAAATCCGCATTGACAGCATTGCCCTTAACCTTTATGACGATACCAACCCAAATAAGCCTAAGGCGGGTGTGGACATCGAATTGCTTGATGGCGTGACCGTAACTAAGACAATGCCGGGCAGTACTACAATTACACAAGCAAGCCTTATTAACGGCATCCATCACGACATTACGAAATCAAGCTGGAATACAACCTTGTTTACGGCTGAGCCTTTATTGGCTGGATTCGTATTAAATTCATCAATTAGCGGTATACTATGCACGAACGTGCTGAGCTACTAAGGAGAAACATGGCAGGCGCAGGATATAAGTTATTCAATACCGGTGAGGTTCTAAACGCAGCTCAGGTAAACACTTACCTTCAAGAGCAGGCCGTAATGGTTTTTGCTGATTCCACAGCTAGAACAACGGCATTGAGCGGCGTTTTAGCTGAAGGCATGATCACTTATCTCAAAAGTGACAAAAAGGTTTACAAATACAATGGATCCGCGTGGGTTGAGGTTGTATCGGGCGCAGCTTCACCATTAACAACAAAGGGCGACCTTTACACATACAGCACCGCTGATACTCGTTTGGGCGTTGGCACAAACGGACAAGTCTTAACGGCAGACTCAACTGCTGCAACAGGTTTGGCCTGGGCAACACCATCAAGCGGCGGGGGTTTGACTTTACTTAGCACAACGACACTTTCAGGCACTTCAACTACTATCAGCTCGATCAGCGGCTCATACAAAAATCTTATGCTCATTGTGGATAA
>Ga0129336_10003056_pt1 | contig 10343 bp, 10 predicted proteins | sample CPB6_02_DNA_FD_96878 | JGI IMG/M metagenome (GOLD analysis project Ga0129336, IMG submission 96878) | Freshwater to marine salinity gradient microbial communities from Chesapeake Bay, USA - CPBay_Sum_0.6_0.2_DNA | ecosystem: Environmental > Aquatic > Marine > Coastal | place: USA: Chesapeake...
GGATGAGGATCACTCCGACGAGGATCGACCACCACGATTCGATGTTGTAGGTGAGATAGCCACGATCGATCTCATCGCCGATCTCAAGGCGTAATTGACCACTCGAGCCGAAGAACTGGAATGAACCAGAGAAGGTATCTCCACCATCGACTACTTCGAAGGACCTACTGAAGCTAGAGAGGATCACCACCCCGGTCCCAGCCAAGATGACGAAGAGCCCTACGACACCGAAGACGACGAGGACGAAGGAGAAGATCGACCATCCGAAAGCGATGAAGACGTAGGCGATCGCCATCCAACTACGTAGCGATGTGACTCGCTCCTTGACGCCATCCCAGGAGAAGAAGGGATTCTGGAACCAATTCGGGACAACGGGGAAATCGGTTGCAAGGATCTTGTTGGTGCGCCAGATTTCGAACTTTGCCACTCGCTCCATCAAAGTGAGGACGAAGAGGAAGACCAAGACCGCCAATGGGATCAAAGTGAAACTATTGAATCCGATCATCACAACAGTGAAGAGTGCGATCGAGACCGGTAATGAGATGAAGAGGTAGACCACCTCGCGAAGGCGCTGGACCATCGATCTTCCGAATGACTTCATGGGAGGAATTCTTCCCCTTGAAAAGGAGCCTTGATCACGGTGCTAGCAGGTGTTTCTCGCTTTGTGACTCAGAGTAGGGCTAACACCAAGAGAACGAGTGAGATCAGTGAGAGATATGTGATCGAATCGTGGAAGACGCGGATCGCTGCCTTCTCTACCTTGCTGGCTTCACCGCGCATCCTTGTCAGCGAGGCAAGGAAGAAGAGGTTGACGAGAGTGAAGATCAGATAGGACCAGATTGGAGCTGAGAGTGAGAAGAGGAGGAGATAAGAGGTGATCACCATGAAGCTGGCGTGCATCCACATCTGCCAGACCACCGTTGCCATCGGCGCTACGACGGGGAGCATGGGGACGCCTGCTCGCGCGTAATCCTCCTTGTACTTGACCGCAAGAGCCCAGAAGTGCGGAGGGGTCCAGAAGAAGATCAAGAGGAAGAACCACCACGCTGGGGCTGCCAAGGTATTGCTCACCGCAGCCCAGCCGATCAGTACCGGGATGCAACCTGCGATCCCTCCCCAGACGATGTTCTGTGGTGTCCTTCGTTTGAGTAGAAGTGTGTAAGCGAAGACATAGAAGGCGATCGCGGAGACGGTGAGCGCTGTCGCGAGTGGATTGGTGAAGACCCAGAAGATCACGAGCGAGAGGATCGAGATCGCGAATGCGAAAGCGAGTGCCTTCTCCTCGCTGACTTGGTCGTTGACGATCGGTCGCTTCGAAGTTCGACCCATCAATTGATCGATATCGCTCTCGATCACCATATTGAAGGCATTTGCAGCACCTGCCGCCAAGGTCCCCCCGACGAGAGTCGCGATCGCAACATCCCACGGTGGCAGGCCATCTGCTGCCAAGAAGAGAGAGGGCACAGTGGTGACGAGAAGAAGCTCGACCACACGCAACTTCATCAGTGCGATGTAGGGCTTCACAATCGGTGAGCGTACCCAAGTTGCTCGGTTAGGGTAGGCGTGTGCGTTCGATCACGAAGTCGATTGCGATACTCCTCACTACTCTTCTCATCTCCATCTCAGCACCGCTCCATGCTGAGGAGAAGAGCGTCGCTGATCGCACGATGAGACTTGTGAAGACCATCACGGGCAACATCGCACCGAAGTCGGTCCGAGCATCAGGAAACGGTCTCGTCAGTGCGCACAACATGATGTATCGCCACTCGGTGACGATCTATGACGCGAAGACGTTGGAGTTGAAGGTCACCGTCCCAGATCGAGTGAGGCTAAGCGACTTCGGTTACTCGAAGTTCCCCTCCGAAGTCCGTGGTGCTCCCGTCGAAGGAACCTACTCACCGGAGGGCAAGTACCTCTATGTCACCAACTATGCGATGTATGGGCAAGGCTTCACCAAAGAAGGCACCGATACCTGCAAGCCATCCGATGGCTACGACCGAGCCTTCCTCTATCGGATTGAACTGGAGAAGTTCACGATAGATAAGGTCTATCGCGTCGGCGTCGTTCCCAAGGTGGTCGAGATCTCAAGCGACAACCGTTTCATCTTGGTCTCGAATTGGTGCTCCTACGATGTCTCGATCATCTCCACAGAGGTCGATCGTGTCGTGAAGACCGTTCCTATCGGAAGGTACCCACGAGGTATCACTATCTCTTCTGATTCTCGTTACGGCTATGTCGCAGAGATGGGAGGTTCCTCCATCCATCGCATCGATCTCACCGATTTCTCGACGGTGCGAATTCCCATCGGTTCGAATCCGCGAGCGCTCCAGCTCTCTGCCGATGATTCGACGCTCTACGCCACTCTCAACCTCTCGGGCCAAGTTGTCGCACTCGACCTCGCTTCGCAGAAGGTGATCAAGCGCGTGAGGACCGGATCGGCTGCCCGAAGCCTCGTCCTCTCCGATGATGGCAGCGCCCTCTTCGTCGTCAACTACGGCAGTGGCACTTTGGCAAAGGTCGGAACAGATGACTTCAAGGTTCTTGAGAAGAAGAAGGTCTGCAAGGAGCCGATCGGAGTCACCTTCGAGAAGAACTTCGATAGGACATGGGTCGCTTGTTACGGCGGCGCCATCAAGGTCTTCGACAATCGCTAAGCACCAAAGGGGCATCTGATGACACTTCGACGGACTGTCATCGTCGTAGCTCTCGCTAATCTCATCTACTTCGCCATCGAACTCCACTTCGGCCGGATCTATAACTCTGTGGCTCTGATTGGAGATAGCGTCGACTTTCTCGAAGATGCATCCGTCAACATACTCATCTTCCTCGCCATCGGTTGGTCACTTGCGAAGCGACAGAGAGTCAGTTATCTGCTTGCACTCTTGCTCTTGATCCCTGGGATTGCCTTCCTATGGAACTCCATCAGACAGCTCGCCGATCCCGAAATCCCTAACGGCGCCGGGATGGGATGGATCGGGCTTGGTGCACTCCTCGTCAATGTGACATGTGCCCTCTTGATAGCACGACATAAGAGTGATGAAGGTGGCCTTGTCGTCGCCGCCTACTACTCAGCCCGCAACGATGCGATTGCCAACATCCTGATCATCATCGCTGCGATCATCACCATTAGAACAACGAGCGTCTGGCCCGACCTCATCATTGGCATCGTGATCTTCGCGCTCAACTCCACTGCAGCGAAAGAGATCATCTCTGCTGCAAGGAAGGAAGGTAAGGACCATCGAGCCTGATTCGGCTCATGATCAAGGCGTGATGGCAACTGCCTTCGGAGCGGCCAAAGAGGCGACCATCCGATCAATGGAGGCACGAGCACGCTCTGTCGCGCTGTAGTACCTCGGTATCCGATCCGCCAGGACCGCAAAGACCAATTCCTTCTCACCTGCAGTGATGTAGCCGGCAAGACTTACCGTGCCGTTGACCCATCCAGTCTTCGCTCTTATCAATCCGACTGCTTCGGGTGCGGTCTTCTTATATCTCGTCTTCAGAGTCCCGGTCTTTCCGCTCTTTGGAAGTCCCTCGTATATCGCGGCGTACTCCGGCAAATTCCTGATCGCGGTGAGGAGTGAGACAACTGTCCGCGCTGTCACACGATTCTCCTTGGAGAGTCCACTGCCATCCTTGATCACAAGTCCATCAATGCCAATCGTCTTCGACAAGAGTGCATCCTGATATGTCTGTTGCAAACCTTTTACGTTCTTCTTATATCCATGAGCCACGGCTGCATGCTCCGCCAATCGTTGTGAGAGGCGGTTGTCGCTGAAGCGCACCGCGAACTTCACCATCTCATTCACGGTAGGCGAGAGGATCTGATAGGTCTGCTCGAGAGCGAGTAGTTCTGCTTGACTCTTGGTGACCGGAGTGAAGGTCAGTCTGACGTTGCGCTCTTTGAGGATCGCAGTCAGCCCTGCGATATCACTCGGATAGAGACCGGAGTAGAAGATCTCACGTTTGATGCGCTTCCCCTCTTTCAAGTCATCCTTTGGCAGATTCTTCAAGATGAGATCAGGTGCATATGCTGGCCCGTACTTCGCCGAAACGCTTCGATACATCGTCAACCAGGGATCCCTCTGACCGATGATCACCAGAGAGGTACTCGACTCCATCGTGTGAGCGGAGGTGACGAACTGCTTGCTGCCACCAAGGTATGTCAGCGCAGTGAAGGAGGTGAGGATCTTTAATACTGATGCTGGAATGCTTGGTGAATCAGGGCGATTGCCATGGAGTTCACCTTGATCGGTGGGGTCGATGACGAGGATCGCGGGGTCCGCAAGGGATTTGGAACCCGCTTGCTTGAGGAACTTCTTGGGGACGCAACTCGGGGCAGTGAGCTGACAGGAATGGGTCTGCTCAAGTTCAATCGCAAGAACAGGAGAGGTCGAGAGGATGAGAGTGGATAGAAGTATCGATATCACTGCTCTGCGCATCACGCCTCCTCTTCACTCATTCTCACACCGATACAACTCTATTCACGCCGATTGGGAATCGACTATAGGGTGAGCAGTATGCGTACGGGTTATCTCTATCACGAGATTTTCGGTTGGCACGATACCGGCACCTATACCGCCGACATGCCCTCCGACCCCGGTGTCGGCTTACAACCATATGTGAACTATGAGAATGCCGACACGAAGCGTCGTATCCATGAATTGATCGTGGTCTCAGGCCTTGTAGATCACTTGGAGCGGATTGCACCGCGCCCAGCGACGGAGGATGAGTTACTTCTAGTCCACACCAAGGAACATGTCGATCGGATAAAGAAGGAGTCAGCATCGACCTATGGTGGTGATGGTGGTGATGGCACCACGCCATTCGCTCGTGGTGGGTTCGAGATCGCAGCACTTGCTGCTGGCGGTGCGATTGAGATGATGGATGCAGTGATCGAGGGCAAGGTGCAGAACGGCTACGCGTTGATAAGGCCTCCTGGGCATCATGCGGTACGTGAGCGCGGGATGGGTTATTGCATCTTCTCTAACATGGCGATCGCAGTGAAGGCTGCAAAAGAGCGACATGGCAAGGATTTCCGTGTTGCAGTCATCGATTGGGATGTCCATCACGGAAATGGGACCGAGTCGATCTTCATCGATGATCCTTCCGTCTTGACCATCTCGCTTCATCAAGATCGTCTTTATCCGCATGAGAGTGGGGATATCGATGTTCGCGCTGCCGGAGGTAGCAACATCAACATCCCACTTCCACCGGGTACCGGTAAGGGTGGATACCGCTATGCGATGCGTGAAGTGATCCAACCCGCGCTCTCTGTATTCAAGCCTGATCTCATCGCAGTCGCATCCGGTTTTGACTCTTCAGTCTTCGACCCTTTGGGACGCATGTTGCTCACCGCTGAGGGATATCGAGAGATGACCGAGATCCTGATGGAGAGTGCGAACTCACTCTGCCAAGGTCGATTGATGGCGACCCATGAAGGTGGCTACAACGCCACTTACTCACCTTTCTGCGGCCTCTTTGTCTTGCAACAACTCTCTGGTGTGAGGAAGCTCGATGATCCTTTCGACCATGCTGATCGATATCCCGGCCATGAATTGAAGGCCCACGAGAAGAGCATCATCGATCAAGCAGCGTTGATGGTGCGCGAGATCGGTCGATGACGGAGGCAGAGATCGGACCTGGCGAGTTCTATCCAGTCGTCGGTGTAGGACCACATCCAAGACCTTGGCCCGAGGATTCGCGGCTCGATCCAGAGCTACTCGAAAACGGCGATCGTCGAAATGTCATCGATCGCTATCGATATTGGAAGGTAGAGGATATCGTCGCCGATCTCGACACACGTCGTGCGCCGCTGCATATCGCCATCGAGAACTGGCAACATGATCTCAACATCGGTTCGATCGTCAGGACCGCGAATGCCTTCAATGTTTCAGGGGTACATATCGTCGGCAAACGTGATTGGAATCGACGCGGTGCGATGGTCACCGACAAGTATCTGACCGTCATCCATCACCCTGATGTCGAGGATCTTCGTCGTTGGTGTGGTGAGCATGAGATGGTCTTGATCGGTATCGACAATGTCGAAGGTTCACTACCCCTGGAAGAGGCAGAACTTCCGAAGAATGTCGTCATGCTCTTTGGACAGGAAGGCGCTGGGATGTCAGAGGAAGGAAAGGCTGCCTGCAGTTCCCTCTATGAGATCGCACAATATGGTTCGACGAGATCGATGAACGCTGCGGCTGCAGGCGCTATCGCGATGTATCACTGGGGTCTGCAACACCTAAAGCGGTGAGAAGACCATCGACCGAGCGTTCGACCATCCCTAAGACAGATTCGAAAGCATCATCGCTTCGACCATAAGGATCTGGCACCTCCCGGAGATCATCAGAGGGATCGAAATCCCGGAGATAGAAGACTTTCGAATGATGATCCGGATCTGAGATAGCAAGGACATTGGAGTAGTTCTCCGAGTCCATCACAAGGATGAGATCCGCACGTTCGATCCGCTCTGGCGTGGTCTGTGATGCGACGTGCGTGTAGGAATAACCAGCGCGTTCCCAGACTCGCTTCGATGGCGGGTTAGGACCTTGGCCAATATGCCAAGAAGAGGTCCCGGAGCTCGTCACCACGATCTCTTTCGTTTCGATTCCACGCGTACGCGTAGCAAGAACAGCAGCTGCCATCGGGGATCTGCAGATGTTCCCAAGACAGACCATCATGACCTCGATCGAGTCACGATTCTTCAGGTGCGATAGATCAGGAAGTGACATCAGCGGTCACGATCGAGGTGGCTAGTCCTCGATCACATCCCGAACTGCCGAAATCCGACGTTCGATCTCATCGGCAGCCTCGATCTCCCCGCGATTGCGAAGGGTCTTTGCGATCTCTTGCTCGACCTCAAGGATGAAGTCGAAATCCTTCTCATCGGACTCAGCGATGGTGTGGAGTACTTTGCGAAGGGTCTGAAGTCCTTGGTCCACATCGCCAGCGAGGACTTTCGCCTTACCAAGCTCGAAGAGTGCGAAGGTCTCACGGATGTGATCGTGTGCGGTTTGGAAGACATCGAGCGCACGTTGCGCAGCGAGCGCTCCGTTCTCTGCATCACCCAGTGCGATCATGCAATATGCGATCTTCTGATCGCAACGGCCGACATGGATGACCTCCCTCAGCTTCTTATAGATGGGACGCGCCTGGTTGAATGCCTCGATCGCTTCCTCATAACGACCGAGTTCGCGCTTGGCACAACCGATGAGATAGAAGTCATTGGCAGCACCAATCTCATTGCCATCGACGAGATGTTCCTGTACGCAATCCTCGACACATTCGATCGCCTTCTCATACTCCTTCGAGTTGAAGAGCCATTCACCGAGGGTGCAGGCAAGTTCCAATGCGACAGGTGATTTATGTTCGCGAAGTAATTCGACCGCCTTGCTCATCGCCTTCGCCGCCTCGTCGATCCGACGAAGTTGATTGAGGTTGTAGCCGATCGCTGAGTAGGCCTGCGCGAGCCCTTCGACGGGTGCTCCTGCGCCGAGTTCTGAGTAGATATCCCGAGCAGTCTCTGCGAGAGCAAGAGCTTCGTCATACTGGCCACGGGCATAGATTCGCGCGCTCAATTCGTAATAGGTCTCAGCACGCTCCGCGCCTTGAACCTCGGGGATCCGTTCCCAGAGCATCTCTTCAGTGATGATGTCATCGTTCGTGGACTCATCATCAGCGCTCAATGGGAACTCCTTCTCTTTCCTATATCTTTCCAACTCTTCATGCTGGGAAGTGGCGTCACCCTAGCAAGGTCGGCTTAGACGAGGGGCCTCAGGAACCACTTGTTGGGAGAGCCGAGGGGGCGCGTCTCGTTTCGAGACTCTATGCGCCAAGGCCCCGATTGGCCCGGTCGAGATCCTCTTGGAAGTCGACCTCTACAGCAAAGAGATCGGAGATATCGACCGGCAAGACCTTGAGACTGTCATGCTCGATCGCAAGCTCCAAGCCACGTTCGAAGTAATCGCCCTCATCGCATGCGATGAGATGCTTGAGGAGCGAAGCCTTGTCTTGGCTTGAGATGAAGTTGATCCCTACCGCCTCACCAAGCGCACCTTTCACGGTCTTCGAGAGTTCCTTGATATCACCACTTGAATCGACGGTGTACTTCACCTCTTCATCTCCGACAGCAGAGGTGTTGACTGATACGAAGGAGCGATCCTCATCGACGAAGCGCTTGAGTCGATCCAACACCTTCGCATCGAAGACGACATCACCGTTGAGCCAGAGGACTCCGCCATCGAAACTAGAGGCAAGCGCACGCATCAGACTCTTTGAAGTATTGGTTCGGTCATACTCTTCGTTATAGATGAAGATCGATCGTGGGAAGGATTCCATGATCATCTCCATCTTGAATCCGACCACGATTGAGATTCGACTGCTCTCACCAAAGACACCTTGGATATTCTCAATCTGTTGTTGCATGATGGTCCGACCATCGACGAGTGGTGTGAGTGGTTTCGGGAAAGGTTTACCGAGGCGCGTTCCCATTCCTGCCGCAAGGATCGTAACCTGGTAATTCACTCGTCTATAGTATCTGACGTGAAATTGATGATCGACGAGAGCACATCGCTCGCATCCATCATCGAACATCTTCGCTCCACTGATCAGGATCTCATCCTTGAAGAATCTGGAGTCGAAGTCCATCAGCCCTATCTCGATGAACTCGTCGACTTCCCACATCGACAGAGCGCGGCGCTCGTCGCAAGTGGTAAAGACTCAAAGGTCAATGACCTCTTCGTCCGAAACAAATTGATTCGAAGCGTCCGCACCGAGGTCCATGCCTCTCCTGCCGCAAATCGACGATTTGTCGGCGTGATTCGCCTAAGCCTCAATCAACGTTCAGAGATCCTCGATGCCTTGGCGCAAGGCAAAGATGCGAGATTTGCTTCCATCCCACTCCTTGATCTCATCCTCTTGCTCTTGGTCCGTAACGCGATCGCCATAACCCCGGTCTCAATCGAAGATGCTCCATGGCGAAATCCTTCGCGCGGCAAGGAAGATGCAATACCTACTCTGACTCTACGAGCAGAGCGGCGATTGAAGTTGACCCTTGCCAATCGCTCCAACGACGGTTTCTTCTCTGTGCTCGTCCTTCGTCGCCTCTCAAAGCCGATCACTGCGCTCTCGGTCCGACTCGGCATCTCGCCTAACCTCATAACATTCATCTCACTGCTCATCGGCTTCTACTCCGCCTATCTCTTCTCACAACGCGACTACATCCTTGGTGCACTCCTCTTCCAGCTCTCATTGATCGTCGATTGTTCCGATGGTGAAGTCGCCCGATACACCAGGAAGTTCTCCGACTTCGGTCGCTGGTTTGATGCCAGCACTGATCGCGTCAAGGAGTACATCGTCTATGCCGCACTTGCCTACAGCGCGCCAGAGTCGATGTGGCCATGGGCGATCGGATTGATGGCGCTACAGACATTCAGGCATCTGAGTGATTACACCTTCAGCGCAATCTCTCAAGCGCGTGAAGGTGGATTGAAGAAGCGTGACGTCTTCGTCGCGGATGATGGCTTGAGTGAACCTCAGTGGCGCGGCGAATCAGAGTTCAAATATTGGGTAAAGAAGATCCTCAACTTCCCGATCGGAGAACGGTGGCTTGCAATCTCAGTACTCGCAGCTATCGGTGGGGGCGAATGGGTCTTTCCGGGGATGTTCTTCTTCGGTTCAGTTTCCCTTCTCTACGCCTGGCTCACTCGCGTCCGAAGGACACTGACTTGGAAGGGCGAAGGGGCGAAGAACTCAGTCGTTCTCTACCAACAAGATCTCCTGCTCACATCTAAAGCACTAGGTGGGCGCTACTCCTGGGCGATTCCCTCACTTCTTCGGGCTATCGAGGTCCTCGCACTTCTCGCCATCGCCTTCATTATGGAAGATGCTGTAATCGACGGATACCTCTTCTTGGCGCTCTTTGCAATCGTCTATCACCACTATGACGCTCTCTATCGTTCACTGCAATCGCAGAGCTTCCCGAAGTGGCTTTCCTTCTTGGGCCTGAAAGTAGAAGGAAGGATCGCTCTCCTTGCACTACTCCTCATGACAGGAGTCGACGTCCAATTCGTGGCCTACTACTTCCTTGCGCTCTTCATCGGAATCGCATCTATCCAGTGGTTCCTCCAAATCCGTAAGCCGTCACGCGCTTAGACTTCACCTCGTGCGTCCATCGATTGCAGAACTCAAGGCGAAGACTCAACCTGAGTCAGTCACGGGTCGACACAACTCCGAACACTGGACTGCAGACCTCTACCTACGACGTATCTCTCCCTACATCACAAGGATCCTGATCCCGACTTCGATCACTCCTAACGGTGTCACTTATCTGATGATCCTCA
>Ga0129336_10003057_pt1 | contig 10342 bp, 10 predicted proteins | sample CPB6_02_DNA_FD_96878 | JGI IMG/M metagenome (GOLD analysis project Ga0129336, IMG submission 96878) | Freshwater to marine salinity gradient microbial communities from Chesapeake Bay, USA - CPBay_Sum_0.6_0.2_DNA | ecosystem: Environmental > Aquatic > Marine > Coastal | place: USA: Chesapeake...
CAATAGACATAGAAAGCAAGATCAACACAACGATTAAAGTTAAATGGAAACAGGTATGTGAAATAATGGTCGACAATGCCTTATCCGGGAAGCGCGATGAAATACTTTGGAATGACTTTATTTAATTTTGGTAGCTACAAGATTTAGCATCATTAACTTTCCATTCTCTTTATCCATGTGTGGCAAGTAAGCTTGCGAAAAATCATCCACAGAGTGGATTCCAACGTCAAATTCCCTCCAATCATAAGGGGCGACTTGTCCAAAACCTGCTTCAATGAGCCCATTTTTAAGAGTTTTAAAGTCGTATATCATACCGTGCCAATCATATTCATCTTTTTGACCGCCCATGATTAAGCCAACCAGTTCGTCTAAATTGCCTGTTTGAATGTAATGCTGCGCACAGGTTTCAAAATTTGGAGTAGAGATATAAATTTTACCCAGCGGTTTAATGACTCTGCTCCATTCAGCAAGAATGTGAACCCACTCTCTTCTTCCAAAGTGCTCAATTACAGATGAGCTATATAGTAAATCAAAAGAGTTGTCTTTAAATGGTAGTGAGGTAATATTGGCCAAAACATCAGCTTCTGAATCTTCTAAAATGTCAATATTTATGTAGTCTGGTAATTTTTTTGGACCACAACCCACTTGTAGTTTCTTCAATGAACCCTCCTAAAATGCTGAACAATTTTCCAACTGTTAGTTCTTTTGTGGAAAATCCAACTATTTTGATCAGCTTCTTCTATTAAGGATAGCCCATTTCTTCTAAACATATCGATAAATATCGACCTTCTAAAAACTTTTAGTTCTGTTAAAAATGAGTACGAACCACTCGAAGTTTCGCCCTCTTTAATGATGGAGACATCTGTCTTCATAATAAAATTAAGATCTTCAAGACAAAGAGTAGTTTGATGTAATTTTATCAACCCGAAATTCGCCGAAGGAACAAATAGTTCTTTTTCTTGAGGGGGGTCCCTTCTAACTGCCTCCTCATTCCATGTTTCAATAATTAACGATCCTCCAATTATCAAACTCTGGGAAATTCTCTTTACAACACCTTCCAAATAATCAAGAGACTTAAAATAATTGAATACATTAAATATGGAAATAATTGCGCCATAATTCTGCCCAAGTGGCAACTCAAGAGCATCGAGGTTGAGAAAATTTAGTGATTTATTTTTTTCTACATACTTCTGCACAGAGAACGTATACATATCTGTGTCAGGCTCTAAGCCAGTCACATCGTAACCTCTCTCAACCAAGAAATTACTTATGGATCCAGTTCCTGAGCCAATATCTAAAACATAATTATTTCCTAGATTTAAAGTCTCGAGAAAATTAAATACTTTTGTCGCCTTGGAAGGCAAATCGTACAATTCTTCATAAATAGAGGGATATTCGCTCGAGAGTTGCATAAACTCAATTTGCCCAATTGATTTTATCGCAAATCAACTTAATTTCCCGTCTTGAAATTTTAGAGTGAAGTGGCAGTAATAATCCCTTTTCATAACCTGCTATCGAATTAACAAACAAATCAGAATTAGGCAAATTTATTTTCCTAGCTTTATACCAATTTAACAGGCCGGGTTGCAAGTGAATTGGAAAAAAAAATCGCCTTGTTTGCAAAAAACTATTTTGTTCGAGTATATCAATTGTTTTAGCTAGATTCTTCACTTCTATAATAAATCTAAATGGAATAAAACTAGAATTTTCTGGTTGTGTTAAGACACGAATATTACTATTTTGAGACAAATACTTCAAGTACAACATAAAATTTTCTAATTTGGATTTTACTATCTCATCAAAACGTGCCAATTGCGACAGTCCAATAAAGGCTTGCATATCTGTGACCCTAAAATTAAAGCCAATAGATTCATGAATGAAGCTACCCCGATTAAGTCTTCCTTGATTTCTGATCAATCTTAAGGATTCATAAACGCTCTCGTCATTTGTGGTGACAAAACCACCTTCTCCCATTGTTATTGTTTTATCAGCAAAGAAAGAGTATGACGTTGCTAAACTAGTTCTACCAATATTTTCACCACAGTATTTTACACCAAGAGCCTGAGCAGAGTCGTCAACGATTTTAAGGTTGTTTGATTTTGCAAATTGCATAATTGAACCTCTATCGTAACTATATCCAAACAAATCTACGGGTACGATGTGAGTAGTTTTTTCATCTAAAAAAAATTTAAGTTTCTCTGGATCCATTAAATAGTATTTAGAATCCACGGGAACTGGAACAGGGATTCCTCCTGCCAAAATAACTGCAGTCGCAGTACCAAAAAAAGTTGTATCTGGGATTAGAACTCGTTCGCCTGGCTTCAAGCCTGTTGCTAATAAAGCCATAGTTATGGACAAGGTCCCATTAGGGGCAAAAACTCCATACTTTGCGTTGCAAAGATCTAAAATTCGCTCATTCAACAAAGTTGAATACTTACCTTCTGTTAACCAAGATGATCTTATTAACTTGAACAAACTAAAGTAATTAATTCCTTTAAAAATAGGACTTACTTGTTTGATATCATAATTCATATCCAAATACTATTCTACTGTTCCATTAGAGCAAAGGAATAACCCCACAATTTGGCCCTCGAACTTAAATACATCTAAAGATTCGAGAAGGGTGCCAATAAAACTAAACGCCACGGCTAGTCAAAATTGTTTGTAAAATTTCTCTATGGTAGGAGTAGGGATGAATTTCTTTAGATTCGTGATCAGATAATTCGTGGTTACAGTGAAATATGTATGCTGGATACTTAAATAGTGCCTGCTTTAATCCAGATGCCCAAAATTTACAAATACAATATGAATCAATGTGCATATAAAAATCTGTCGTATTTTCAAAACCGCCTATCTTCTTCCAAGCTTTTCTAGAAGCAATTACGAAGTCCCCACTTGCATTCGTGTGCAATCCTAATTTGGCAATTAAAATTTCTAAACTGTCAGAAGTATATTTAGAAAGATAATATTTAGATATAATATTCTTTTTCCCTTTCCCTAATTCTGTAATTGATTGAAAACCCCACTTCATTCTTACGGAGCATTCTAATGGAATTTTTGAAAATTCTAGGTTTGATTTTAGGCTAATGTCATTACTCCTCCGATGCCTTCGGTGAATTGCTGTGGCATTTGAGAGCATCAGATTCTCATTCAACTCATTTAAGTGCATAGGAAAATTAATATCAATCCTATCAGATCTGTAAAAAAAATTACTTCTTAATTTTTTATCTTTGATGAACGCACTCAATTGCCTAGAAAAAATAATGTCTTGATTTAAAATGCAAATGAAGCGACCCTGAGAAGCATTTATTCCAACATTTCTCGCATTATAATCATACATAGGTCTCTTCAACTTGGCAGATTTTTCAATTCTTTGATGCTCACTTGCGCCAACTACCACATGCCGTACGTTCTTAGCCTTATTCCAATTTATTGCTTCACTTATTCTTACTGAACGCTCAGGAGGATTCCAGTCGACAACGACTAATTCGTAAAAATTTGGAGGTGTATTGTTAAATGACATTTCTAAAAAATAAATAAATCTTTCAAGTCTTTTAAGAAGGTCGCCACCGTGATTATCGTTTCTGGTTGCAAGAACAAATGATATGTATGGCTGATTCATATGATTATCGTATAGCATAAAACAGCAGTCTCACATTCGATCTAAATACTCCCTTAACGTACGTGCAATATGGGGATCAGTCCTCACTGTTGATCTGTAAGCTCGAATTTTGAATCTATTCAAGAGATAAAGAAATCTTTGTTGATATCTTGAATAGTTGATTGGAGTCTCAGCCCAAATTGGATAAACAGATTTATTATGCTTAACATTTTTTAAATAATTCTTGTCGACACGAAGTTTACTTAAGAATTTATAGGGCTCATTCGCATCACATACAAATAGTGTATTGGAGCCATATAATTCTTGATATTTTTGCAAAAAGTTTGCGTCCTTTGTCCCAATAACTCTCATATTTATACATTGACTAGTGTTAGCAGGATAATCTAAATACATATTTTCGATATATAGAAAAAATTTATTATCTAACAAAATTTTTTGGAGGGTTATGAAATCCATGAAAACCTCCGGCATCCCATGATTAAAAATCTTTTTATCCCCATCGGCGCTAAAAGCATCCTCGATAACAAAACTTTCAAAATTTTCAACTATCCAAGTCGCAAAGTCATCAGCGCCTTTAAAAACATATGAAGAAACGAAACGAGCCAACAGGTGAGACTTCTGGAGACGCTCAAGATCTTTATATGATTTAACAATTTCAATTGGATGATCATGAAGTGACTGAGACAGATGCTCTAAAACAGATGAATTTTCAATTCCAACCCAACGGATTTCAGTATTTACTTGTTTTACGTCTTGAATTATTCTAAATTTAAGAACACTCGCTCCTACGGTGGAACCTAACTCAACAATTCTTGTCCCCTGCTCTATACAGAGATCTGACAAAAGAATGCTTGTAAATTCATTTTTTTGGATACCTCCTCCATTGAATAAATCAGGATACAAAATCTTATGGGTATCGTTGAAATCTAACAGGAAAGAAAAATCAAGTAATTTACTTAATTTTTTTTGTCGAACATAATGTAAAAGCAAGTTCATTCTAAGGAAATCTTGCACGTATACATAGAAATACATGCTTAAATGGGCTTCGATTCCAAACAAAACCCTTCGGATTATTGGTTTCCGATTTGAAACTAAATCACCCCAATATAAAAATGGGATACGGTTATCATTAATTTTCAAATTTAACCACCTATGGAAATCGAAGGGTTGCATACAACAAATTAGCAGATGCCTCCCATACCCAGAACTTGATTATCCCGTTTAATTCTGAAATATATTTTACAATTATCTTCAACTATTTTGTGATTCCAATGAACGAATACATAAAGACTAAAAGGTGTTTCTATAGATGATAATTCAGTTACACTTTTTCCTCCAAATAGAATAGAACTTGAATTATCCGGCATGATGTGTTTTGGGTTTGAGGAATTCAAAGCATTTAGTTTTTCTATTCCTTCTCTAGAACTTAAACCCCAATAATCAAGATCCCATTTTCTTTCATTACCCATCCCGGCCACGGGGTTTATGTAGGCGTAAGAATACGGAGACCATCTATAAGTAGCAAAGGCATTCAAGAATAAGACCAATAAAACAAAGCTTAGACTTAGCACTTTTATTATTCTTGAACCAAAATTTTTAACACAGTCAGCAAGGAAAATTGATGAAATTAGGATTAACGCTGGATAAATAAACAGGATATGCCTCACCCCGTTATACATGTTATTTTGCGTTACCAATAGAACAACTGGAACCAAGAATGCTTGTACCAAGAAAGGAGAAATACAATAAATTAAGTAAGGATTACGATTTACAAGCAACTTTTTCACCAATAAAATCAAACTAAGAATCAAACTTACGAAAGTCAATACAGGTAACTGAGCCCAAACCCAAGCTAGGACATACCAATTTGGCAAATCATTGCTTGCAAAATCTTTACCGAACAATTTGACTTGTTGGATTGAGGGGTAGTTTAAAGATGTTCGAACTGCATCAATAATCCAATTATCAAGATTAACTAATTTAATTGGATTAGACAAGTAAAGTATCAAAAATGAAATTAATACAGTTACTACATTTACTGAAAAAATTTCTAATGATAAATTATGCAACTTCCGTAATCTGAAATTAAACAGAAGAAATATTAGAGTGTTCAAAAAAAGAAACCCTAAGACAATAGTGATTGCAGCTGGCCGAACAGATAATGCGAGTCCACCACCTAAAGATGTGAAGAGAATTCCGATATAAAAGAGTCTTCTAGATCTATTTTGTTTTAGAATTAACATGAATCCTGAACTCAGAACAGAAAGGCCAGCGGCAACAGGTAAATCTTTGGAGTTAACTTGAGACATTCCTACCCAAATCGGTAAAGTTGAGATCAAACCAAAGAATACAAATGAGTACTTGGAAGTATCCAACGTTAAATAAAGAGAAAAACTCACCAGTAAAATTGATAGCAATGAGATAATCAAGGTCGTTAGATCGATTAGATAATAATTATTCAGTGCATTTACATCAGCAAAGATAGATTCGCCAATAATATGCATGGAAAGCCAGTCAGCAACTTTGTATATGAAAGTTCCGTAAAACTCAGATGTTATTGGAACTATGTCATAGTAAGAATCTAGATTTAAAGTCCCCGAATTTTCAAGTGCTAATTTCGCCGAATTCAGATCAAAAATAGAATCCCACCCAAGGCCCGTTTTAAAGATAGAAGTTAAAGCCACCGACCAACCAAAAAGGCCAGTAGCCAAAAATACAATATTAAGCAGTGTGCTTTTCTTCATGTGAAAAGTATAATTTCATCTGACGTAAATCATCTAGCCCTGAGCAAATAAATCTCCTAGTATTTGTCCGTATACTAAACACATGTTCTTAAAGTCCTTTAAATCTCTAAATTCAGGATTATTTATCTTAGCTATTTTTGTATTCGTAAGTTTGCTCCTTTTGCGGGATTTGGTTTTGATCAATGTGAGAAATTTGCCATTTGACGATGGATTATTTGTTGGCAGAGCGGAGAGCTTAATTGGCAATACAGAAAGGTCGCTTGGAAGCACACGAGGGTTTAACCCGTTAGTAAAAGGGCAAGTTTATCCTTTTATACTTGAGCTATCTAATTTTGTAAATCTAAACCCCTTAGTCGTAGTTTATATATTCTTTTGGGTTGCTGTTATTGCTATTTTTATACTTTTATATATTCATACGAAAGACATCAAATTAGTTTTGCCATTCATTTTATTTGTAATTTTTGACCCTAGTCCTTTTAGCGCTGAAGCAAGTAGAATCAGTAGAGAGTTTTTTTATGAAGTTACAATATTACTTGTATTCGCTTTTTTTGTTAAATTTAAGATAACTTTTTTTAAAGAGAAAAAATATTTTAGTTTCCCTTATATAATTACGGCTGGAATTTCTCTAGGTTTAGTAATTTTTCTAGCAAATAACACAAGAGAAGAGCGCCCTTGGGTTTATTTGATATTACTTTCGGGATTTATATGGGTAATAGAAAAGAATAAGAATAAAATTAGGACTACAGCTTTAGTTGCCCTGATTGCAATAGTTGCTTATTCACTTTTAAATTTCAATTTGAAAAACTATAATAACGATATTTTTGGTGTGAGTTTGACTAGTACAACTGTTGAGGGAGAGTTCCCAAGACTTATGTCCAATCTTTCATCAATTCAAGTCACTGAAAAATTTAACCCATACGTTTCTATATCTGAAAAAAAACGCGAAATAGCTTATGAAAATAGTCCAAGCTTTAGTTTATTAAAGGAGTATTTAGAAGGCGAAGGTCAAGCGTGGATTCAATTTGGATGCGCGAACTCAGAAACCTGTGAAGATTATGCAAATGGTTGGTTCCATGTCGCTCTAAGAGTTGCGATTGATGATTCCGAACTTTGGATAACACAGAGTAATGCGCAAAATTACATGCGTAAAGTCAACAATGAATTAGAACTTGCATGTAATTCCGGAAAAATCAAATGTGTTGACGCCTTACCCTTAGCGAAGGCTCTTGGAGTGACAAAAATAACTGGTGAACAGATTATGGGCTCTTTAAACTATTTAGGTTTATACGTAAACAAATCAATTTTTGGATGGAATCGAAATTCACCAGAGCATGGACCGTATGTACCCATGGATGAGAAGCAGTGGGAAAGGTGGAAATTTGTCATAAAGTCTTTACCTGAAAGTCAGGTTGAATACCAGAACATGTACAACAACCGTATAACTATATTTAATCCTATTTACACCAAATGGGTTTCCATTTACTCTCTATTTAATTTAGTTGGTTTATTGTCGCTACTTTTGATCCTATATAGATTGATTTTTCGCAGAAGTAAAATTAGTAAATCTGATCTTTTAATGTTTTCAATAGCAACCTATTCTTTATTCATCTGGCTAACAAGAGGAGCGCTTCTAGCTATAAATTCGACCACAAATTTCATCTCTGTTTCAGAAAATTACTCTTTATCAGGTAGAGTCTTTTTACCAATCGCATTTTCGATATTTTCCTACTTAGGAGTAAAATTTATTTTGGATTCAAGAAATGAAAAATAACTTACTGGCAATCATTCCTTGCCTTAACGAAGAGGCAAGTATAATTGATACAATTAATTCAATTAAAAAAATAATTCCAGATATAGATATTTGGGTAGTCGATAACAACAGTACAGATAAGACTGTTGATTTAGCGATTTCAGCGGGAGCTCAAGTAATTAACTGTGAACAAAGAGGTAAAGGTTTCGCAATGAGAAGAGCTTTCACATTAGTCGATAAAAATTATCATGCAATATTTATGGTTGATGGGGATTCAACCTACTCAATTGATTCACTGCCACAGGCGATAAAACTGGTGACAAATTTTGGTTATGACATGGTAGTAGGTAAGAGAATTGACTCAAACGAAAAACAGCATCATAGAATTGCCAAATATAGATTTGGACATAAAGCAGGAAATAGAATTTTGAGCTTTTTATTTAGAAAATTATTTGGCATACAGCTAAGCGACATATTTTCAGGTTGGCGGGTGTTTTCCCCTGGTTTTATTAAATCATTTATGGGGGGAAATTCTGGATTTGAAATTGAGGCAGAACTTAACACACATGCATTCGTGTTGTCCGCCGCTGTTGCAGAAGTTCCAGTTGAATATTTTGGAAGGAAAGTAGGTTCAAAATCTAAATTAAAAACTTATTCAGATGGTTCTAAAATTATACGTAAACAATTAAAATTATTTAGAAACGAGAAACCATTATTGGCTTTTACCCTGTTATCGATTCCTTGGATCTTGGCAGCCGGGTTGCTATTTAACACTGTGATAAGTGAATATCTTCAAACTGGGCTTGTTCCGAAGTTCCCCAGTTTAATTGCGGCAACAGGAATGTCCTTATTAGCGGGATTACTCTGGATTGCAGGAGTAATTCTTGAACGAGTGAGGTTGCTTAGGGTTTATCAGGTAAGGTCAATTTATTCTCAATTTTCCACGATTAGTGAGCATTGAGTAAGGTATATCCAATACTTAAATTAAGAATTGCTGATAGGGAGTCAAAATGTCACAAGTGGAATCAAAACTAGTCAGTCTGGGTTTAAACCTTCCTGATGCACCTAAGCCCGTTGCAGCTTATATCCCTGCAAAGCAATCCGGAAAACTTGTATTTACAGCGGGACAACTTCCGATGGTTCAAGGAGAATTGATTTCTAAAGGTTTGTTAGGTCAAGATGTTGAGGTAGATGAAGCAAATAAAGCAGCGAGAGTCTGTACTCTAAATGCCTTGGCAGCGATTAAAGGTGTAATTGGAGATTTAGACCGAATTAAACAAGTTGTAAGAGTTGTTGGTTATGTGGCAAGTGTCCCTACTTTTACCCAACAACCAGCGGTTGTGAATGGCGCGAGTGAATTGTTGTTAGAGATTTTTGGTGAAAACGGGAAGCATGCTCGTTCAGCAGTCGGAATGGCAGTACTACCTCTTAATGCTTCAGTTGAAATTGAACTAACTGTAGAAGTTGAATAAGCAATAAAAGTGAAGTCAAAAATAAGTAATAGTAAATTACCAAAAATAATTTTCACGGATTTCGATGGCTGCCTAACCGATGATCGAGTTTGGTTAAATCAAGATGGTGAAGAATTTGTAGCAGCAAATAGAAAAGATGGATTGGCTATTAAGAGATTAAAAAATTTTGGCATACAAGTAGTCATAGCAAGCACGGAAACAAATAAAGTTGTATTGGCTAGAGGCAACAAAATGGGCGTTGATGTTCTTCAAGGCTTAGCAGATAAAGCTGAAGCAATTGAAAAATACTTAAAAGAAAGAAACTTGAACTGGAATGATGTTTGGTATATAGGAAATGATGTTAATGATCTTGGCGCAATTGAAAGAGCAACCCTAAGCCTAAGCCCTGCTGACGCAGTTAAAAAAGTTAGAAAAACCGTAGACATAGTTTTAAAGACAAATGGAGGAAAAGGAATTCTTTCCGAAATTGCAACAGATCTAGAAAAAACTAATTAGCGAATTTGTAAGGACTTGCCCCAGTACCGGTTGTAGTCATTTCAGCATTGAAGGATTTGATTTGTTTCTCAATGTCTAAACCAACGTTTTTACTCCAACGATTAAGTAGTTTTTCAAATACTGGCCCTTTTTTACCATTTCCAATGGGAAGTGAATTTAATGTTGTTACAGGCAACATACAAAATGGTGTCCCAGTCATAAATGCTTCTTCAGCAGTGTAAACATCGTATGGTTCTATGTCTTTTTCTTCATATTTGAG
>Ga0129336_10003058_pt1 | contig 10340 bp, 10 predicted proteins | sample CPB6_02_DNA_FD_96878 | JGI IMG/M metagenome (GOLD analysis project Ga0129336, IMG submission 96878) | Freshwater to marine salinity gradient microbial communities from Chesapeake Bay, USA - CPBay_Sum_0.6_0.2_DNA | ecosystem: Environmental > Aquatic > Marine > Coastal | place: USA: Chesapeake...
GGCTACCCGCTTGGATTGGTCGAGAGCCAAATTCTTGATTTGCCCGAGCCTGCGCTTGTTCCTGCGTCACATTGTCAGGAACATTGTCGTAAGTGTGCGTGCCGCCACCGGGAAGCGTAACCGTGATTGATTTAGGCATTACCAGTTGCTCCGACTAGAACCGCCTTGAGTGCCAGAAGGCGCACCCCCCGGCAACTCCGGCATGACAACATTTAACCCCGCAGCGCGGGCTTTGTCATAAAGGAACTTTGCAACACGCTTCAGTTCTTTTTCAAACTCGGTTTCTTTCATTGCGGGGTCAAGTGCGCCTACGGCGGCAGAAAGTTTTTTGCCTTCCGCGTCAGACAACGCGCCCATGCCTTTAAGCGCAGACACCATTGGAATAAAAGTCTGCGCCTTAAATGTTTCCAACTGCGCTTGAAATCCTCGCGCATCAGTACCGGGAATATTTCCAAGAAACGACGATGCGCCAGTACCCGCCTTGCGACCGGGATGCACAAGCAATTGCCCAATAGTGTCAAGCGTGTTTTGCGTGTCAATAGAACGCTGCTCAAGAGCGCGTCCACGCTCAACATCGGCAATTTCTTGTGCCGCTGTGCGAGAAGTGTACGGAGTCATCCCAGCCGCTTGGCTGCGCGGGACAAGGATGGGGTTGCCATCTTCGCCTCTGACGCTCACCAACGGCTCGTTCCTGCCGCCGCCCGTCACAATGACCTGCGGCCTGCGAGCCTCGGCAATGCTGCCCTGCTGCTCGGCATAACCCGCGATTGGTTCAAACCCGCCCGTTTGCTCGTTAAAGGCCATGCCGCCCGCAACCGTGGGGGCTTTGGCTCTTGATTGCAACACGCCAAAGTTGCCCGTGCTGTGATACTCCGCAAGGCTTTCGGGCGTGAAGTCGGCGGGGTTGACCGCACCGATTTCCGGCTGCTTCGGCTGCATCGCCCCGTACTGCATCTGCCCGATTTTCTGCACAAGCGGGTTCTGGCTAGTCAGCACGCCCTCAAGGGCAAGCGCACGCCGCTGGCCTTGCGTCAGATTGCCATAGCGCGACAACTGCACCTGCGGGGCTTCCATCGGCGGGGGTGCGCCAAAGTCGATTTGAGCAGGGGCCGTGATGCGACCGCCCTCCAATTGTGGCGCGGTGACGGTCGGAGTACCCATCGGCATATCCGGCTGCTTGGCCTCCGTGACGGTATCTTCCTCCGTCAATGCTTTGAGGAACTGGCGCGCCTCTCGCGTTTGCGCCTCTTGTGCGCTTTCCTCGGCTTCCTCGGCCTTGCGTGCGCTACGGGCGGCGAGGAACGCTTGCAGACCCTGCACCAGAGGCGCAGCGGCGGGGATGGGGGCGTTCTGGATGTCACCCGGCTGGTATGCCTGCTGCGCCATCAGTTCAGCCATACGGCGGCGACGGCGCGCCTCGGCGGCTTGCCGCTGGTACTCGTTGGGCAAAACGAAGGTTGAGACTGTTTCGTAGCGTCCGTCAGCCATTCTCAAACCCTCCACGGTCGGGGCCACCCTGCGGGTTGGTCATCCCCGGCGACTTTGCCATCTTGGGGTACTGGCGCAAAAACTGACGGGGCGCACGGTTCACATCCGCAGCGTTCTGCGGGGGCGTGTACTGCATATCTGTCTGCGCCCCTGCGTTGTTGCTGATTTGCTGGCTCTGGCCCTGCATCTGGAGCATTCGCGCCATGCGCTGACCACGACCGCCGTTCATCACGGGGGGAGCGTTAAAAGACTGATATGGAGTTCTCATTATCCACCAAATCCTTTACCGAAGAAGCCACCGCCTGCCGCCGCGCCAAGACCGCCCGCAAGGTTGCCGTACAGCCCCATGCGGGCGTTGTATGCGCTGACTTGATTGCCGTAATTTTGCTGCGCGAAATTGCCCGCTGCCTGCGTTGCGCCGAAGATGGGAGCCGCCCCAACCTCTGCGCCCTGATAGGCTTGGAACTGCGGCATCTGCACCTGCGCGCCACCCATGATGGCGGCAATCTCGTTGAGCGGTTGCGAGCGCAACGCCAACTGCTCTTGTATCGCCGCTTGACGCTGCGCATTCTGGAACGCCGCCGCCGCTTGCGCTTGGTTGAACCCTTGCGCTTGGAGAGCCGCTTGCGCCTGCGCTTGCTGCAATGCCGCCTGTTGGTTCTGGGCAATCGTCGCGTTGTACAAACCCGCGATGTCCATGTTCTGCCCGAACTGCTGTGCCGCAGCCGTGTTGTACGCACCCGCCGCGCCGATACCCTGTTGGAAGTTCTGCGCGATGGCACGGTTAACGGCTTCTTGCGCTGCCTGTCCAGTCTGGAACGAGGCCATCTGCGCCTCGCGCCCGAATTCACCCGCCGCAAGCCGCTGCGCGAACTGCTGCGCCTGTGCTTGGTTGGCAAACTGACCCGATTGGAGAGCAATCTGCGCGTTTTGGGCGATGGCAGCGTTCTGCGCTTGTTGTGCCTGCTGACCCATCTCAAACTGCTGACCCGTCAGCGCAGCACCAACCTGCGTTCCCGTCACAGCCTGACCAAACCGCTGCGCTTGCGCGGCCCGTGCAGCCTCGTCAACCGCCATCGCTTGACCAAAGTTTTGCGCCATCGCTGCGTTTTGCGCCTGTTGTGCTTGTTGCGCCGTCTGGAACGCCGCTAACTGACCCTGCCGCCCAAACTCACCCGATGCCAACCGCTGTTGGAAGTTCTGCGCTTGCGCTTGATTCGCCATCGCCTGCGCGGCCTGCGCTTGACCGAAGTTCTGCCCGATGGCCTGATTGCCCGCCGCTTGACTCTGAAGGGCCGCTTGGAACGCCGCCAACTGCGCCTCGTTGCCGAACTGCCCCGCCTGCGCCCGCTGCCCGAAAGCCTGCTGCTGCGCTTGGTTCTCCGCAGCCTGACGCGCCAAAGCGTTCTGGAAGTTCTGTTGCGCTGCCGCGTTCTGCGCTGCCGTGGCCTGTTGTCCCGCGCCAAAGCCCGCCAGAGCCGCTTGGTTGGCAAAGCCACCCAGAGCCTGTGCCTCGCCTAGCCCCTGCTGACGAGCCGCCATATCGAGGCTCAAGCCCTGTAGCGCGGCTTGCGTCCGCAGGTCGTTCTCCTGCTGCTGTTGCTCGGTGATGGCAGCACCATACGCCTCGCCGCCGCGCACCAGTCCCTGATTGGCGAGTTGGGTTTCCAATTGCGCCCGCTGACGCTGCAACTGCGGCTCAAGGCGCGACATGATGGCTTGCTGCGCCGTCATTCCCGCGTTAACGGGCATCGCGGCGAGTTGGGAGGTGTCCAACTGGCCTTGAAGCGTCGGAGCGGCAGGGCCACCCTGCATCGCCGCAGCAGCCCCCGGCGCACGGGCCACATCGCCTACGCCTGTCAGGTCGTACTGACCGCGAAGCGACGGCGCGCCTACGCCGCCCTGCGCTACGCCGAACGCACCGCCGCCCGGCCCACCGCCCGCCATGCCAAGACCGGAGGTGTCGAGCGTGGATGCGCCGATGCCCGAAGGCCCGCCTTGCGCCATCCCAAACTGCCCCGGCGCAACATTGACTTGCGCCCCGCCGACACCAGACAGGTTCAACCCTTGCAGCGTTCCCGCCGCTGGGCCACCCTGCGCCGTGCCGAACTGACCCACCCCCGTCTGCACAGGGGCAAGGCCGGAGGTGTCCAGACCGCCAAACTGCACGCCAGCGGGGCCACCCGCAGCCATGCCGTACTGCCCCGCCGTGGGGCCGAAGTTGACCGGGAGCGCGGATACATCAGCCCTTGCTTCACCGCGCAACTCGGGAACTGTCGGCAGGTTGCCGTAGCCGCCAAAGTTGAACTGCTGCGCGGGTATGCCTTGCGGGGTGAAGTTCGTGGCGTAGATGTCCGACACGCGCCCGATGGCTTGTTCGCCAAGACCGGACAACGCACGCTCAACGCGCTGCTGCGCCTCAAGGGTCGCCTGCGCCTCGGGGGTCAGGTACTGCTCGATGGTAGGGGTGTCCAAGTCCACCATCTCGGTGAACATCTCGCGGGTCGGCATGACCTCGCCCAGATACTCCCCGCCGCCGTAGCCTTGCATTGCGCGGCTTGTTGCTCCCGGCCCCATGCTAGACGCATCAAGGCGACCGCCGCCGATAAGCATAGCGGTCGGAACCTGCGCGCCTGTAGGCAGCGTGGTGAAGACGGCGCGGTTCTGCGTGTAATCGCGGTCAAGGCCCAATGCCTCGCGCCGAGCGGAGGGCATACCGCCTTCCTTCATGCCGCCGTACAGACCTTCACCAACGCGCGCGGTTTCGCCACCCGTTGTGGGCTGGAACGCGCCACCGCCCGTATCAATCGGGGCAGTTTGGGGCGGCGTTCCGGTCGGAGGTGCGCCCGTGGGAGGCGCGCCGGGAGCCTGCGGGTTACGCGCACGCCAGTTCGCCATCGCGGCGTTGTAGGCGTTCATGTTGAACTGCGGGCGACCAAAGGTGACGCGCTGCCCGCCAAGCGGGGTGATGACATTGGGGTTCGACAGCCGCGCCGTGAGCCGCGCTGCCTCTAGGTTGGCGATGCCCTGCTGCTGTGCCGCACCCGCGTAGTCAGGTGCTGGCGGCGGTGCTGGTGATTTTTTGCCCATAACGGTGTCCTAAATAACGACACGCATCGCGTGTCATGGTCAGGAAAACAACATCACCGTCGGTGTCGGCGTCTTTGATTCGCGCTTCCTCGGTGAAACCCATTTTACGCACAAGCGACAACGCTTTCGCGTTCTTGCTACCCACAGGGGCGATGATTTTGTCAACCCCACAGACATTGAACGGATAGTCGAAAATGGCGGCGATGTAAGCCGGGGTTAAGCGGTCAAGGAACGCGATGTGGCAGACGATGCTGCGCCCGTTCCAGTTCTCGTAGACCACGCCGCAGACCAACTCATCTCCCTTACGCAGCCCGATGGCGTTGGAGCGTTCGGCGTGATACCCGCCGCCCGTGTGTCCGCATACCCATTCGCCCACATCGGGGCCGCTTGTTATATGCCAGCCCATCCGAGTTGATACACCACATCAGTTGAGGCCCATTGGATAGCCAGTTTCTTGCTGCTGCTCTGGAACTGGATAGCCCCGCAAAACCCTACGCCCGTCACACCTTGCCAGTTGTTTTGTACCTCAAGGTCGGAACCCCACACGCCCGTATCCCAGAGCGCGGTGTCCCAAAACGCCGTGGTCGGCGGCGAGAACGAGATAGGGGCCACATTGTCAGCGATGTTGAAATCGACATTGATGCCGACCGTCACCGCTGGCGTGCCGTTGCTGAAGATGGAAGGCCGCGCGCGCGTAAAAATCTTCTTTACGCCGCGCGTCTCAAAGTAGTTGAAGGCTTGCAGTATCCGACCGTTGATGTTGTTGGCATCGTCGATGTACCCATCGCTGCTTGTTGTCCACGCCTTTGCCACAAAGGTCGCCGCACCGAAATACGGGGTGTCATCCAACAAACCGAAATGAAAAGCGTTCCACCCCGTGAACTTGCACCACGCTTTCGTGATGTTGTTCATCACGAACTGCTCTTGCGCGCCCTCGCGCACGGGGACATTGACGATAAGGGCGTTGTTCTTCGGGTTGTACAACATACACCACCCGAAGTTGCTGCCGTAGGTCGCAGCCGCCGCCGCAAACGCGCCTTGAATCTTGTCCGAAAGCGCGATGTTGGGGTCAAGCCGCGAGGATTGCAGCGCAGAGGCAAGCGGCACAAGCCCATCAAGCGTGAGGATGAGCAAATCGCCGCCGTACTTCATCAGGCAGCGGTTGCCGATGGGCGAACCCACAATCCATACGCCAATCAACGCCCATGTCGAGGCCGATGAGGGGTCAGTCCCGCGATAGACGATGACCTCACCCTTGTCGGTGACGAACACAAGGTTGTCATCGACACCGTAACCCGCGTCAATCGTCCACGATGCCATCGACACCAATACGCCGCCGAGCCGCGCGATAGAGGACAGGTCTAACACCTGCGCTGCACCGCCGACGCTGGAGGTAGGTAGATACCACGCCTTCAGCGTGTCCTTTTGAATGAACCACATCCGGTTCTTGAACAGCGTCGGAGAGGTGAGCGTGGTGGTTGTGACACCCGTGATGGCAGGGGATGACGCTCCCGTGATGCTCGTCCATGTCGTGCCGTTGTAAAGATACGGGGTGTTGACCCCGTTGGCGGCGTAGAGATAGTTACCGCCGGAAGTCGTGATGTTGGTGTATTCCCACTTGGAGTTGGACAACCCGCTGACCGCCGCCGCACCGATAACCCCCGCTGCCGTGGCGTTGTAGAACTTGCCATCCGACACCGCCCACAACTGGTCGGTCGTGCCGCCGCTGTAGGTCATCAGCGTCTCTACATCGTCGGGGAACCCCGTGGCGTGCTTCACATACCCGCCGCGCAGCACGACATTGGAGACACCGGGAAAGTAGTTCTCCAACTGCACGGCATCCGTAGGGGCCATGTTCGCAAGCGAGTCGCGCGCGTTCCACCCGCCCACAGGCGCGGGCAGGCTGGCGACATTTGCCGCAGCGCGCTGAACCAACTTGCGACGGGCAATAGCCATCAGTTCTCGTACCCGTAGCCCGAGTCAGGGATGTTGTCGTAGCCGATAAGCACCGTGCCGGGGCGCGGGGCAAAGGACAGGTTGGCAGCACCCGTGTCCTGCGCGATAGCCGTTTCCAGTTCCGCAAGGTAGTCACGGAAAAGGGCGGTCGTGTCAAAACCCTTTGCCTCAAAGTACTTGAGTTTGGTGGACAGCACCATTACGCGGTCGGGATAGATGCAAGTGTCCGTGTCTGCCGTAAACGAGGTCTTGGCAGCACCCGCCGCGCTCTCGGCCCATGCGTTGCTGCGATACTCAAAGCCGAGCAGTTCACCCGCGTTCATGCCGGGCCAAATCTGAAAGTACTTGCCGAGCAGCCGATAGCGGATACGCGGGCCTGTCGAGATGTAGCCCGACAGCAGCCACTCCCATTGCTGCGCCGACTCGGGGCCGAGCATCTCCCAACGCTTGCTCTTGTCCCAATGCGTGCGGTTGACGCTGCTGTAGTAATCCGACGGCAGCGCGTACTTGACCTTCTGGAATATCAGGTTGCCGTTGACCTGCGCTTCAGTCGGCTCGTAGTTGATGCTGATGGACGAACCGTTAAGCACACCCGTCACATAGGTGGCATTGGGGATGCCTACACCCTGCACCTGATAGGTCGTGTCGATGGATGCGGTGCTAGGGATGCCCGTGATGGTGTACGCCGAGGTCGTCCATGTCCCCGTGGTGCTGATGGCTTCGGTGTAGAAAGTGTGCTGCTTGGTCAGTTCGCGCCAGTCAGCACGCCGCATCAACTCGTACCCCGAGGCGTTCATCAGGGCAAGAATCTGTACCACATCCTGATTGGGGTTTCCCGCGACCGTCGAGGGGATGGGCAAACCCAGTTCAGCGGTGACCTGCTGAACCAACGCCAACATGGTTGTGGTACTCATGCGTTACTCCACGGCTGGCACTCGCTTCGGGCGACCCGGCTTACGCGCCATGAGCGCAGCCATCTGTGCCTGAAGTTCAGCCAGTTGCTTCTTGGTTTCGTCCAGTTGATTTTCCGTCTCGGAGCGGTTGCGCCGAGCAAGGAACGCTTTTGCTTTTTCGCGCAGACCAACGCCGCCCATGCCGATGCGCTGCAATTGCGCGTCGGATGCGCTGGCAATCTGCTCTACGGTCTGGAACTTCAGAATACGAAGTTCTTCGATGTGTCCACGGTTGATGTCGCCGTTGCCTTCGGCAAACCAGATGTCGAGCGAAGTGCCGACCGCAGGCGCGTCCTGCTCGTTCTGCTTCATCTGAAAATAGAGGTACTGACGCGGAAACCGCTTCTTGTGTTCCTCTGTCATCGGCTGTTCGATGATGGTCGTCTTGTCGCCGGGGATGTTGATACGCACAAACGGCTTGCCATCCCATTTCGGGTCTACATCCTTTGCGATGTAGAACTCGACTTGGAGTTGCTCGTCTGCGTTGAAAATATCGCTGTCCAAAGGCATCGTCGTTACTCCTGTGGGGAGGGGTGAAGAATCACAGGTTGTTGACCTGTGTTACGGTCGCAATGACCGAAGGAATCGCAGGCCAGACGCTTGTAGAACTGGCTGCAAGGATTCTAACGCTGGTATCGTCTGTTGCCCACATCAATTCTACATAGTTTGTGGGTTCCAACTGGATGATGAAGTTCCACGCCGCTACCGTTCTGGCTGCTGTGCCTTGAATAGCAATCGTGGTTGCGGTGTTTGCTACATTGCTGCCGTTTTTACGCAGCCAAATGTAGATGTTGCCAGCACCGCCAGAGGTCTTATCCAGTTGCGCCGAGAATTGCACATTGTAAACACCTTGATTATCAACAACGAGCCGCGACGAGGGCGAACCGATAGACACCCCGTTGCTGCTATCGGTCGTCGTAAAGGTCATGGCATAGGCGGTGTCAATGGACGCAGCGACCTGCGTGCTGGTGTCCGAAAAAGCCCCGTAGTGCAAAATAGGAACCGACCGCCCAAAGCCTTGCAGTTCTTCCCAGAGCGTGTTGCTGACGGCAAAGAACATAGCCGAGCAGTCAGGGTTAATTGTGCCGAAGCCTGCATTGTTGATGGTGCTTCCAGCGTCATACGGGTACACCGTGATGGCGTTGGCGGTGCTGTTCTTGACGATGACCGTCTCGCCCATCTCGGTCGGAGGTAGCCTTACGCCCGTGCCAACCGCTGCGCTCGTGACATTGGTGTAAACATAGGTCAATTGCAGCGCATTGCCTGCCGAGGTTCCGGCGGCGGTTACCGCGCTGATGCCGTCGCCACAAATGGAGACGGTTTTGAGGCTGTCTACGCCTGCGCCTAACACCCGTGAGGGTATCGCCATCTCAAGCCGCCATCGCCATCTTGCGGCGTTCTTCGATGATAGCGGCAATCAAGCCCGGCCCTTTGGCCTCAACGGTGATTTCTGGCATCACCGTGTAAATCATCTGGAATTCGTTTGCCTGCTGCGCCATTGCGGCGTTGCAAGTGAATTTGCGCTTCTCTGCGCCGATGTACACATCCATTGTCGGGCCTGTCTTTTCGCCCGTAAACCGCTTGATGCCGTCCGCGCGGTTGCAACTGTCGTAGCCGTACAGCACGAACTTGCGGAACCCGAGCAGGTAACCGATGTTGATGGCACGCATCCCCGAGGTTGTGCCGCCGCCTACCGCCAACTTGCCCGCACCGAGGGCTTTTAGTTCCGGCCCCTCCGACCATGAGTGCCACAGCACCACTTTGCGCTCTTTCAGCGTGTCGAAAGTGACCGGGGGGCAGCGTGAGGCAACCATGTAGGTTGTGTGCGCGTTGTGCCGCTGTATACCGCTTGTGCGGTCACGGGGGTCGAGGTTGACCCACAGGTCAGGCTCTATGCCGTTCTCGCACAGGAAGTCGTGTGCGGCCTTTACAGCGACGATAGGGCGACCCGCCTTGCGCTCTGCCCGTATGTCCTCGACGAAGTTGGGCATTGACCACCCACTCGCCACACACACGAATGTTCCATCGTGCGTGCAGAGAGCGGGGGCCAACTCTGGCAACCCACGGGCAAGCGACGAGCGAATGTTGGAACAGAGTTCCTCCGGCTCGCCAGCCGCCCGCACCGTGAGTTCCAGTTTCTGCATGGTTACGGGGTCGCGTTGGACGGAACCGGGATAACCATTGTCCACGCCGCCACGGCGGTCATGGCAGAGGTGGCAGAGGCGGTCAGTTCCGTGACCACACCCGCAACCAATGCACCCGACACCGTAGCGTCGTCCAGACGGCCTTCGGTCGTCGTGGTGTAGAGGGCGACCGCCGGGAGGCAGGAAGCCGACACATTCACGCGAACCTTGCCGCCCGTATGCACCCAACCGTAGTCGCCCGAGGCGATGGACACCTGCGCGAAGCCGACACGCTTGGTGTCAGCCACGCGGGCGGTGGTCGCGTTCGTGGCGATGTTGGTGTTGGGGATGCACACAGCGTTGTACTGCGAGATGGCAGAGGCAGCGCGGACATACACCGCCGTGCCGCCGTCATCCAGCGTGACAACCGTACCCACATTGATAGCAGGCGAAGTCTGCGTATCGGTGAGGGAGGGGTACGCGAACCCATTGACGATAACTGGCATTTTCGTATCCCCTATTAGTTGATAAGCACACCGCAGAACTGCGGGCCGGACGAGGTGAGGTTACCCGCCCAGCCAATCAGTTTCACGATAGCGTCTTGGTTGACAGCCTGACGGTCGCCGCCAATCGGGACAAAGTTTCTGTCCTTGTGGGGGCGGAACATCAGGTACTTGGTGTTGAGGAACCACATATGGTTGGCATTGCCCGTGCCGCTGTTGTACGACGA
>Ga0129336_10003061_pt1 | contig 10337 bp, 6 predicted proteins | sample CPB6_02_DNA_FD_96878 | JGI IMG/M metagenome (GOLD analysis project Ga0129336, IMG submission 96878) | Freshwater to marine salinity gradient microbial communities from Chesapeake Bay, USA - CPBay_Sum_0.6_0.2_DNA | ecosystem: Environmental > Aquatic > Marine > Coastal | place: USA: Chesapeake Bay...
AGATACCAAGAGTCACAGTTTTATTTGCAATACTCACTATAGCAGATTGAGTAAACTAAACATTTTTGAGAGACAGGTATAACGTATGGCATGGAAAGGAAATCCAGATAATCCAGCTCCAAATTTCAGAAACAAAGACAACAATGTTGCTGAAGTCAAAGCTACTGTCAATCGTGCAACACAAGTTCGTAGAGATCAAGACAAGTTCAAGAACTTTACAATTACGTTGCTCGATATTGATACAGCCATATTTGAATATATGGATAAAGTCATCAACTTGACTGTTGAAGACAATGGTGAAAACGTAAAAGTTCCAATGTTTTATGGAAGTCCAGAACGTTGGAAGTCTATTCAAACAGATGGTGGTATTCGTGATAATCAAGGCAAACTTCAATTGCCTGCTATCATGTACAAGAGAAACACTGTTGCTAAAAATCAAAATTTGGCAACATTGAATCGTCATTTGGACATTCAAGTTGTTAAAAAGTTTGATGAAAAAAACAAATACGACAAGTTTTCTTTGTTGACAAGTGCAAGTGCTCCAGTTGCTCAAATCTTGAATGTTACGATGCCTGACCACGTAACATTGACTTATGAGTTTATGATGTGGACAGAATATGTCGAACAAATGAACTCATTGATTGAAAAGATCAATTTTGCTGCTGAAGAATATTGGGGTGATCCAAAACGATTCAAGTTTAGAGTTTACATCAATGATTATTCCAATACCACCGAAGTAAATTCGGGTAAAGATAGAATGGTACGAACAACATTCAATATGACTGTTCAAGCCTATTTGTTGCCAGATTCATTTGAGAACAAGAAACTTACTACCACAAAAACTCTTACTCAACGTAGAGTTATTGTTACCAGCGAAGTTGTTTCTGGTACCGAAATGGCCAAAATCAACAAAGAGGTCAGAGAAAACTCATACAAGAAGCCTATACCATATCACTACGTTAATCCGATGGTTGAAGATGGTACTGAACTTGCATCACCTACATTTAGTTCGTGGAATGAGGATTTGTCTGCTCAACAGGTTGAAACAATTATTCAGACATATCAATCCACTGTGTTTTACAATAATCCAGTTTGGTATGCTGCACCAAATACACCATATGACTACGGTCAAGAAGGTTGGATGGCGTATGATGAAAACTTCCATTACATTTATATCAATGGTAGATGGTTGCGTCAACCAATTGCAGTTTGGAATGCTGATGTAGGCATACAACAAATGAATGCTACATTTCAGACTTATCAAATCGATTTGTCGGGCACTTTGAATGATCCAAATATTACTTGGCATACACCACCTACATCACCCAACGATTATGGTGAAGAGGGATGGATGGCATATGACAATGAATTTCATTATATTTATTCAAATGGTGAATGGCTACGTCAACCGTTAAACAACTATGAAATTTAAAACGGTTTTTTAAACAATTAATATATTTATAAAGAGATTCAAGGTTCACTTATATGCCTACACTAAATCCATATTCTATAATTTTACATCAAAGGGACGCTGCTAATACGACGTTTGAAGAACAGTATTTGTCAGGTTCACGTCTGATTATTCAGACGGATGCTACCGGTAATGTGGTTGCGTCAGGCTCAATTGATGCTGCTCCAATTGGTCAAAACATTCAAGCAGCTGGTAGTTTTACCACCTTGACCGCAAGTCAATTGACTCAGTTGCAAGCTCTTAGTGCATCAGGTACTAATTTGAGTGGTAACTTGACACTTGCTGGTGCAAATCCAAGTTTGACATCAACGAGTGGTGGTAATTTGACTGTTTCTACAACAGGAAATTCGTCAGTATACATCAACAACGTACAATTTAGTGGCAGTGGAATTGTGGTACCAGGCAACTTGACTGTTCAAGGTGCAATGACCTACATCAGTTCAAGTGTAGTTGATATTGGTGATAACCGTATTCGTTTGAATGTATTGACTCCGAGCCAACGTTATGGTGGATTGGATGTAGTTGACAGTGGAAGTTTGAATCAAGCAACCGCATCATTGTTGTGGGATAGTCAAAACGATTATTGGTTCATTAGTGATTCTGCTAATCCGTTAGTTACCAACAAATTGATGGGTGGTCCTACTGGTTCATTTGGTTCTGAGAACAATTTGACCTATGGATATTTGCCACGTGCTCAAACTGGTGATACTCTTGAAAACTCGTTGTTGTTGGAAAATGGATATTCATTGAACTACAACAGTGGTCAGTTTATTGTTAATGCTTCTACTGGAAATACCACGATTGCTGGTACGTTGGGTGTAACAGGGTTAACCACTTTGGGTCAAGTATCTGCAAGTAACATTACTGCTGCTACTGCAAGTTTTGGTAACATTACAATTGGTGGATCTACATTTGACAATATTACCGTCAATTTCTTGTCAACTCTAAACAACGTTAGTTCAAGTAATGTTGATGTTACTGGTACGTTGAGTGTTGACGGATTGACTACACTTGGCGTGTTTAGTGGAAGCAATGGTAACATCAGTAACATTTTGACTGCTTACAGTGCAAGTATTACGAATCTACAAATCGGTGGTACTGCTCCAAGTACAACCAATGATGTGGGTATTCCGGGTACGATTAGATACGACAATGATTTTGCTTACATTTATACGAATGGTAAGTGGAAACGTACATCGTTGGCGGTATTCTAACTTGTGAACTAAAAGTGATAAAAGACGCCCGAGATCTAAATCTTGGGCGTTTTAGTTTATATTGGATGTAATTATATTAAGTTGATATTTATTAGGTATGCCAAGTCCATATGATCAAAACGATCTGATACTGACTCAGAGAAATTCAAGCGATACGCATTTCAATGAAGTCAGAGTCGCTGACGTTCCCAACACTGTTCTTAGCTTTGACGGAAGTTCCACAATTCGTACTTTAGCGTATTCTCAAAACGATGATTCCGGCAGTCTAATTCAGAGAGATAGTTCAGGTGATGCTGCAATCGGTAGCAGATTGTATTTTACAGACGCTTCTGCTAATAATGGTACTACGGCATTGATTGGATTAAATGCGTCAACTGCACGTGATTTTGCGATCTATGACTATGCAGCTGGTGGTGGATATCTTTTAAAGATCAACAGTGGATCTAAAGATATTGAGTTTTACGGTGGGTTAATTCAAAATGGAGTGACCCGAGTTGATTCTGCTGGTAACGCATATTTCAATAACATTAGTTCTAGCAATGGTATTGATTTGGATTATCTCCAACTACATCCAATTGATGTAAGTGCGTTGTCAACAACGATGACTGCTTCCAGAGTATATGTTAGCGGTAGTACCAATGATCTATATTTTGAACAAAATGATGGTGAGTATAGAAACGTTACTCGTCTAAAATGGATTGAGGGCAATCTTTATACTGGCTTGTTGTATGGTGGATTGTTGACTACTGGTTCATCGACTACATTTAACATCTCCGAGGGTGAAGGTATTGTAGTTGATTTGAATGCATTAACTATACGTGAACCACATCCTACTGTTACCAGAGTTAAATGGAATGCGTTTACTAATCAATCATTGACGTATAGAACAACGCATATTCAAACATACGTTGGTATTGACAGAACCGGTGCGATTATTCAACAAACATCTCCGTGGACATATTATCAATACAACGATTCAATTTCGTTGGGAACAATCATTCACCAAAATCTTTCAACGATAAATGCTAAGATTAACTATCCAAATGTTTCATATGGTTATAAACAAAGAACATATGATTTCATCAAATCATTTGGTCCTTTGAAGTTGTCTGGCTTCAACATTAGTACTAGCGGATCGTATGGTTTAACTGTTTCAAGCGGCGAAGCATTTGCAGACGGAAGAAATTATGAGGTTGATGCAAACGATCCTTCGCATGTTACGGACGCTGGCACAACGGTCTCCAAAATATTTAGATATTATCAATCGGGTTCTTCATTTGTTCAAGATACAAACGGTGGCCTAGGTTATACCGGAATTGATCCTACTTTATATAATCAAGACGGCAGTGGTAGTTTAGTAGCAGTTGGCGGCGATTACACGGTTCAACGTGTGTTTTGGTATCCAAATAGTGCTACTAAAGGAATTGTTGTATATTATGGCACAACTACCTATTCAACAATAAGAGATGCATTAGACAATTTTCCTTACGAAAAGTTTCAAGAAACTGATAATACCAAACAAAATGCGGTGTATTTGGGTGCTATTATCATAAAAGGAAATACGGATTTTACTGCGAACAATCATCAAATTATACCGTCGGGATTGTTTAGAAGTTTGGCAGGATCCGGCGGAGGTGGTGGTGGAACGATTGTAACAAATCTGAATGATCTTAATGATGTAATAATTACTGCGCCTAGTGCATTACAACCACTTGTGTATGATCATATCATGGACAAATGGGTGAACAGTTCATCGATTAATGCTAATTTGACTGGTAGTGTTCAGGGTAATGCTGCTACTGCTACAACTGCAAGTTTTGTATCACCAAGTGGAAATGCGTTTATACAAGGTGGTAACAGTTTTGGTTCTACTGCGGTAATTGGAACAAATGACACGCACAGTTTACACATTGAGACAAGTGGATCTACGAGAGTCGCTGTGACGGTGGATGGCAAGGTGGGTGTCAATACTGTGTCACCAACGTACAATTTGGAGGTTAATGGAACGTTTGCTGCTAACAGCAAGAGTTTCAAAATTGATCATCCTACCAAAGAGGGATACAAACTTATTTATGGTAGTTTGGAAAGTCCTTATCATGGTATACGTTTGACTGGCAAGGGAACTGCTGTTAAAGGATATGGAAAGGTGGTATTGCCTGAGTATATTTATAAATTGGTTCGTCATAATGATGTCAATATTCAGTTGACAAATATCAGACACAGTAGAGTTTTGTATGTAAATGAAGTAAATGTCAGTGAAAATTACTTTGTAGTTGCATATGACAAACAAATGTTTGACGGTGACAAGACCTTTGAATTTTATTGGGACTTTACTGCTGAAAGACAAGATATTGATAAACTTGAATCAGAAGTAAAGGTCTAATATGGCTATACAACAAGGCAATTTAAAGGTCTCAACTAATGGCCTTCAACTTTATTATAACCGTGAATTTGTTAAAAGTTTCAGAGGTGAAGCTACTACAAACCTATTAAGAAGAACAACCACTTTTGATGCTATTTTTTGGGATGGATATTGTGGATCAAGAACCACTAATGTGACTAGTAACACTACAGATATTGTTGATCCATTTGGAAAGTATAATGCAGTAAAAGTAATAAGAAACGGAAACAACACGTGTGATGGTGGCGGAAGAGTAGCAATGGGACTTCTTTATGCGGGACCGACATTTCTTATTGCGGGTCAAACATATACAATGAGTTTTTATGCTAGATCAGCTACAGCAGGAACTCTTTTAAGAGGTGGTTTAAACGATAGTCATACATTTGGATATGTAACATTGACAACCTCTTGGGTAAGATATTCTTTTACTTTTACAAATATATCCAATACTAGTAGAGGTTTTCAATTTATTTCAGACCAAGCAGCAGCTGGGGAAACATATTATGTAGCAGCCCCTCAAGTGGAACAAAAATCATATGCAACTCGTTATTGTGACATTACAGAAGATATTAATATAAGAAATGTTACCACTACTAATTTACTAACATCAACATATTCTTCTTTGCCAACAAATTGGGTCGTCGATGGTAGTGGTCAAGCTACTATTGGGACATATTCGTATATAGAAAATAATTCTGCTATAAGAATAGTAGACGTTAATAGCAATACGAGATTTAGACCAACTGAGGTTTATTTATCTGGATTTTCAGGTTCTACCACTTATACATTTTCAATAAAATATAGAAAAGTATTTGGAACACCCACTTTAAGATTTCAAATTCCTTGGTATAATTCTTCTAACGCTTTAATAAGTTATGAATTTCCAACTACGTCTCAAATTAATATTTATGATATAGATGGGTGGCAATTAGCTCAGTATACTTTGACAAGTCCAGTGAATGCTGCAAAAGTTACATTTTGGGTGCAAGACGGAGATGATTATACTACATATAATCACACATATGATTTAAAAGAACCTCAAATTCAAACAGGAACAGTTCCAACAGCATGGACATCAAATACCGCCACGACTAATACTTTTACGAGTGGTGGTGGGCTGTTAGATATAAGTGGAAATGGATATAAAGTTGATTTGAATAGTTCAGCTATTACTTTTGACAGTGGTGGATTTTATTTTAACGGTGATGCTGCTGGCGCTATTACGGTTCCAGTTGCAAATTCTATATTAGACACTTTAAGTAATGTTACTCATACATATGAAGTTTGGTTTAAATTGTTAGGAAGTCCGGCAGGTATGTCGGATGGATATTTCTTTGGTAGACAAGGATATCACGAAGGATTTGCACACTTTAAATCTACACCAGCAACATTTGGAGTATTAACTTGGTATAATGATAATAACAATACAGGGTGGTTAAGTTATCCTGGCTCACTAAATGTGTGGTATCATGCTGCATATGTTGTCAACGTTGAAACTTCTACTCGACAACTTTATGTAAACGGTACGTTGTATTCAAGTTCAAATTTGACCGGTCAATTAAAACAATATGTATCCGGTCCAAGTTATTATTATCACTTTGGTTCTGCTAATCCGAACTATTCTAGTAACATCATTTTGTCTAGTGCAAAGGCTTATAACAGAGCATTGACTGCTGCTGAGATATTACAAAACTTCAACGCAACTCGTAAAACTTACAATATATGAGTACGATTAATTCAGGTTTACCACTTGTTAGATCCGGTTTGGTAGTTGCACTTGATGCTGCTTCAAACAGAAGTTATTCATCAAATAGATTCATTTCGTATGGAACCGGTCAAACAACTGAAAATGTTACTTTTTCTATTAACGGAAACGGAACGTTTCAAAGAGTTGCTGCTGGAACAACTGTTGGTGGATATACTATAAAACCAAGAGATGTTGTTTATAGTTATGTTTTGGGGTCAAATGGATGTCATTATCACGGTAATACTGCTCCAATACCATCCGGTGTATATGCTACGTTTAGCGTTGATTATTTAGTAACCGGAGCTACAAACTATCCCTCTCAGGGTGTTATTCTCGTATATGAAAATTACGGGGGAAGTGCATTAAGTTCAAATTCATCTGTCTTGAATAACTATCAAGATGTGTGGCAACGAGCTGTAATGACAGCCGGTCCAACTGGTGGATCTGGTACTCAAGCAATGTTTTTGTACCCCGGATATTGTGGTCCATCAAGGTTGGCAGATAGTGGCACAATTTACTTTAGAAATCCTAAAGTTGAGTTTGTTAATGCGGATACTGGAGCTAGTAATTTTAGTTCGATGTCAAATGTGACAACTTGGTATAATGTCGGAACTGGTTCATTAAATGGAACGTTAAACAATAGCGTTCAATATTATCCAAATGGATATTTCAAATTTGATGGTGTAGACGATTATTCTGAAGTACCATATACATCATTACTTGATACAAATTCTTTTACTGTGATGGGTGTTTTTAGAACATCTACAAATGATGATACCCACGATACAATCGTTTCAAGAAATTCTGACGTATATGCTGGTGCATACAATGGGTGGAACATTAGTAGATTAAGAAGTGGGTTATCACCAACAAATTCATTTAGAGTGATGGTATATGGAAGTTCTGCGAGTGTTGAACTATATGGGCCAAATATCGTAGATAATGCATGGAGACATTATGCTGTTACCGTCAGTTCTTCAGGTATTTATATTTATATTAACGGTACGTTATATACATCAACAACATCAATGCCAACTGGAAACTATTATCCATCATCTGGAAGTCCACCACTTAAGATTGGTGCAAACAGATCAAACAGTGATATTTGGTCGGGTGATATTGCGTCGTGTTATGTTTATAACAGAGTACTAAATTCATCTGAAATACGTGCCAATTATCAGTTATCAAGAAACAAATTTCCTGTATAATTATTAGTATATGGCTTTACAGTATTCACCACGTATAGTAACAGACAATTTAGTGATGTGTTTAGACGCATCTCAAAATAAGTCATTTCCGTCCACTGATCTTCCTGTGAAAAGTGGATTGGTTATGTGGATGGACGCAGCTGATGATACTACATTCAGTTATAGTTCTGGAACTACAGTAAGTCAATGGCGTGATAAAAGTGCTAGTGGATTCCATATGACTCCAAAAAGCGGAGGGCCAACAAGATCAACGACTTTAAATTCCAGAAAAGTTTTAACGTTTACAACTAGTCAGACTATCGGAAACAATACTATCAATTTATCAACGTCAGCAAACACGGTTTTTGTTGTAAGTAGATATACGGGTACTACCAACGGTCGTGTATTAACTTGTAATTTAGACGCAAGTGGAAATAATTGGCTATTGGGTCACCATGGTGGAACAGCGAGCGATTATTACGCAGAAGGATGGGTTTATGACAGTGGGGTTTTAGATACGAGTTGGAAAATAGCGATGGGCGATTGGAGCGGGGCCACTACAGATTTGGCAAATTATTATTCCAATGGAACAGCAATAGTAACAAATAGTACAGCAGCAAGTCAGGGTCCAAAATATCTTGGCATTAATTATTATTCCAATGAACTTTCTACTTGTGAAGCTGCTGAAATTATTGTTTTTAATAGAATTTTATCTGGAAAGGAAAGAAAATTAATTCATACATATCTAGGACAAAAGTGGAGCATATTAAATACAGATAGAAACTGGCATGATTTAGTTTCAACAAATGATTCTCCGTTGGGCAACGGTACTACAGCAAACATGCCTCGTTTTGATTATTACAATGGTGGATCACTTGCATTTGATGGAATAAACGACTACGTTAATATCAATTCCGGAGCGGTAATTAATGGGTTTAATCCCGATGGATCTGGCGCAGGCAGATCACGTGTGACGGTGAATTTGTGGTTTAAACCGTCTAGTGTAAACACTGCAAATACCAACAAAATGATTTTCAGTGACAATTGTTCTCCTGAATTTTCATTACATCAATACAATAACTTGGTGTACGCATATTCTTATGCTGGAATTAGTGCAACTATCGAAGCTGATAAATGGTATAATGCATGTTGGGTATCTGACGCTGGCGCTCCAAGTTCTGCTACAACAACATACGTCACATTTTACTTGAATGGAGATTTGGTGGGGAGTACGAGTACGGGCACTGGAAATGGATTAAATGATAACGAATTCAATCTAGGACGTGATGCATGTACTGCTGGCACATATTTCAGTGGTAGTATTGGATTGGTTCAATTGTATAGTAGAGATTTGACTGTAGCTGAAGTGAAACAATTATATCAAGTTCATAGAAGTAGATACGTTCAAACGTTGGTTCAGGGTGGACTAACGTTAAATCTTGATGCTGGTAATCCTATTAGTTATGCGGGGGCGGGTACAACTTGGTATGATGTGAGTGGAAATGGATATACTGGAGTCTTGACAAACGGTCCAATATATAGTTCTGGTATCAGTTTCTTATTTGATGGTGCTAATGATAATGTTGATCTGACTGGTGCATCTATTGCTGCATCAGGAAATGCTGCACGATCTATGTTTACATGGGTTAAAACCACATACGGTGGATATCAATCATTTATATCAACTGGAACTGCTGCTAGTTCTCAATCATTTAATTTGGTTAAGTACACTAGTAATATCGGAGTAATGGGATATAATAATGATTATTATCCATCATCAGGAAACTCCGGTATTACGATAACGGATGGTGTTTGGCACTATATCGGGGTGACATTTGACGGTACAAATTTAAGAATGTACGTCGATGGTGTATTGGATAATACTAGCGGTACAATTACATATTCTACTACCGGTCAAAATAATTATGTAGCTAGATCTAGTCATGCTGGCAATGAAAATTTTGTGAATGGAAGCATGGGTATGGTTCATGTTTACAATAGAGCATTGAGTGGTGCTGAAGTTCTACAAAACTATAACGCAACGAAAGGACGGTTTGGAAGATGATCAATTACGGAGCAAAAAATGTAACCGCTGGATTGATATTGGCGTTTGATCCATTTTTGACGGATCGACGTTTATGTACTGCGTTGGGATGTGGACTTTACAATGGTAGTACAGATGGTATTACGAATATTATCAATAAACAATTGTACTCATTCTCGAATAAGGTTTATTTCAAAAATAGAGACTATTATACTGCAATTGGAATAACGTATCCTGAAGGTAATTATGGTGGAGACGCAGCTGGTCGTCACG
>Ga0129336_10003062_pt1 | contig 10334 bp, 9 predicted proteins | sample CPB6_02_DNA_FD_96878 | JGI IMG/M metagenome (GOLD analysis project Ga0129336, IMG submission 96878) | Freshwater to marine salinity gradient microbial communities from Chesapeake Bay, USA - CPBay_Sum_0.6_0.2_DNA | ecosystem: Environmental > Aquatic > Marine > Coastal | place: USA: Chesapeake Bay...
CTCGGATTGATGCGCTCCGCGAAAAAATTAATTGTGTTGAGGATTTGCAATATACAAAGGATTATCACGATCCCGAGAAGCGTTCGATTGCAAATGCTGTAACGATAACTTTTTCTGATGGTTCAGCGCTGGATGAAATTGCTATTGAATATCCAGTAGGACACAAGCGTCGCCGAGATGAAGGAATTCCACTTCTGGTAGAGAAGTTCCGTACTAACTTGGCTCGCATTTTTGATGAGGCGCAACAAGAGAAAATTGCCAGCCTAACCTTGGATTATCAGAAGTTTTCGCAGACCCCAGTAAATGAGGTAATGGATCTCTTTATTAAACGCTAGTTAAGCGCTAATTAAACGCTAGCGATTCTGCGGGAAACCAAGATTGATTCCACCGTGGCTGGGATCAAGCCAACGACTTGTTACTACTTTGCCACGAGTGAAGAAATGAACACCCTCTGTGCCATGAGCATGGGTATCGCCAAATAGTGAACTCTTCCAACCACCAAAGGAGTAATAAGCGGTTGGAACTGGAATCGGAACATTGATACCCACCATTCCTACGTTGACTTCGTTTTGGAAGCGGCGCGCAGCACCACCATCATTGGTAAAAATTGCAGTGCCATTACCGTATCGATGGCTATTGATGAGGCCCAAACCTTCTTCATAACTCTTCACGCGAATCACTGATAGAACGGGTCCAAAAATTTCATCTTTATAGATGCTCATCTCCTGCGTAACTCGATCAAAGAGCGTTGGACCAAGCCAGAATCCAGAGGAGGAACCAACGATTTTCGGATTTCTGCCATCAACAACCAAAGTTGCTCCTGCTTGAACACCAGCATCAATATAGGAAGCAACTTTGTCTCGGTGGACCGAAGTCACAAGCGGTCCCATATCCGCACCCTTTGTTCCATCGCCAGTCGTAAGTTTTGCCATGCGCTCTGCAATCTTGGCAACAAGAATGTCTGCTACTGGTTCGACCGCGACAAGGGCTGAGATCGCCATGCACCTTTCGCCGGCTGACCCAAAACCGGCATTGACAGCCGCATCTGCTGCAAGATCTAAATCTGCATCAGGTAAGACCAGCATGTGATTCTTTGCACCACCGAGGGCTTGAACTCGCTTACCGCTCTTAGTGCCATTTTCATAAATATATTGAGCTATCGGAGTAGAACCGACAAAGGAAACAGATGCAATGCCAGGATGGTTCAAGATTGCATCAACAGCAACTTTGTCCCCATGAACAACATTAAATACGCCATCCGGTAATCCTGCTTCTTTCCAATATTGAGCAACCAACATCGTTGGAGTTGGGTCTTTTTCGCTCGGCTTGACGATGACGCAATTTCCAGCGGCGATTGCGATAGGGAAGAACCACATCGGAACCATGGCTGGGAAATTAAATGGTGAAATAATTGCCGCCACACCGAGTGGCTGACGGATCGAGTAAACATCAATACTTGTTGACACCGATTCGCTATAACTTCCCTTGAGTAGATGTGGAATTCCACAGGCAAATTCGATAACTTCAAGGCCGCGAGTAACTTCTCCCAGAGCATCTGAAAGAACCTTGCCATGCTCGCGCGTGATAGCAGTAGCAAGCTCCTCTTTTCTTTGATTGACAATCTCTCTGAATGCAAAAAGAGTCTGAGTGCGTTTGGCCAGCGACGTCGCACGCCATTCGACAAATGCTGTTTGGGCGACCTGTACCGCATGGTCTAGAACTTCAGCAGTAGCGAAATCGACATGTGCAACTACCCCTCCTGTCGCAGGATTAAAGACTTCGCCAGTTCGCTGAGCAACACCTTCCCATTTTTTACCACCGATGAAATGTGTAATCCGCTCCATTAACGCGCTCCTGTGTAGTACTTATCAACGACTGAAAATGCTTTATCTAAAAGCACAATGCCTTCCTTTGCTTCTGCTTCTGTCACGTTACATGGCGGTACAACGTGGATGCGGTTGAAATTAGACATAGGCATCAAGCCCAATTTCTTACATTCCCCGACGAGCTCGTTCATGGCTGGACTTGAACCGGCATAAGGAGCAAGTGGCGCGCGGGTGTTTCTATCGGTAACAAGATCAAGGGCCCAGAAGACGCCGATACCGCGCACTTCGCCTATGACTTTATGTCGTGTTGCAAGGTCACGAAGTCCTGGTCCAATCACTTCAGCGCCAATCCGAGAAGCGGTTTCGACGATTTTTTCTTCTTTCATCACATCGATTGTTGCAACAGCGGCGGCACAGGCGAGGGGATGACCAGAATATGTCAGTCCACCAGGAAATACTCGGTCATTGAAAGTGTCAGCAATTTTCTTTGAAATCACTACACCGCCAAGTGGGACATAACCCGAATTGACACCTTTTGCAAAAACGATGAGATCTGGCTCAACTGTCGAGTGTTGGTATGCAAACCATTTTCCGGTTCGTCCAAATCCAGACATCACCTCATCTGCAATCCAAACTATTCCGTATTTGTCACAGAGAGCGCGAACTCCTTCCAAGTACCCCTTGGGTGGAATCAATACTCCGGCAGTACCTACAACAGTCTCAATCAGAATTGCAGCAATGGTATTTGCGCCTTCGAAAATAATTGTGTTCTCGAGATGCTCTAGCGCTCTCTTGCACTCTTCTTCCTCTGACGTTGCCCAAAAGGCGGAGCGGTAAAGATAGGGACCAAAGAAATGAACATGGCCATAAGCAAATTCATTTGGCCAACGACGAGGATCCCCTGTCGCCGCAATAGCTGCGCTGGTATTTCCGTGGTACGAACGATAAAAGGAGAGGACCTTGTGTCTTCCAGTAAATAACCGCGCCATGCGAATCGCGTTCTCGTTGCCATCTGCGCCGCCATTGGTAAAGAAAACCTTGACATGATCTTTTCCGGCGAGTTCGACAATTCGTCGCGCAGCCTCACCTCGTGCTTTATTTGCGACTTGCGGCGCAATTGTGGTGAGTAAATCAGCCTGCTCCTTTATGGCATCCACAACTTTTGGGTGTTGAAAACCAATATTGGTAAAAACCAATTGGCAGGAAAAATCTAAGTATTTCTTCCCATCAAAGTCCCAGAAGTACGAACCTTTGCCCGTTGCAACTGGAAGAGGAGAGATTTGACCTTGGGCAGACCATGAGTGAAAAACATAAGAACGATCTAGTTCAAATACTTCTTTTCCAAGTGTGGGATTAGGAGGAAATTCTGTCATGTTCGTATTTAATCACGAGGCGTGAGGCGCAACCTAGTCGGTTGCTAGACCAAGGGAAGTGATTCTGCTATCTCCCGGGCCGTGACGGAGCGATACTTCTCTGCAGCTCGACGTCCAGCGCGAGAATGAAGTTGAACTGCTTGACAGACAACGTGATGTGCGTTTGCAGAATCCCGTGGTTTCCAGGAAGCCAACATGGAGCCGATAACTCCCGCAAGAATGTCACCAGATCCCGCGGTTGCAAGTTCAGGGCCTCCGATAGCATCAATAAAGGTCTTGTTTCCTGAAGAAGCGACAAGAGTTTTCGGACCTTTCAAAACTACGATGACTCCAAGTTCTTCCGAGATTTGTGTTGCAAGAGAATCACGATCACTACCTTGGTAACCAAGAAGAGATAGTTCGCCTTCATGCGGTGTAACAACAGTTATTCCCTCTCGAGCCTTTCGTGCGAGATGTAGTGCGGAGCTATCAAGAACAATAGGAATGAATTCAGGAATCTTTCTAACCGTTGCCCCACCAGGGCCAATAACAATCGCGTCGCAACGCTCTCGCATCAGCGTTGAAATAGGTACAACATCAGGGAATTGAGAAATTACTAGATCCGCAACTCGTCGATCCGGTGCTAGAAATTTCACGTAGCCAGCGCCACCATGTCTTGCTCCGGATACGGTCAGCAGCGCTGCTCCAGGAAATTTAGAGGATCCAGCGGCTATTGCAACGATGCCTCTTGAATATTTGTGAGCGTCCACTTCAATCGGTGGACGGAGATTTCTTTTGAACAATTTAACTAACCAACTTCTTCTGAGGTTAGATGCTTACCGAGGTTCATGCAGAAGTGAATCCGTAGTAAAGAGTTATATTGTTTGGCACACATTAAGTTTAAATGCTTAGTGAAATTTACTTTGACCAGCGTTAAACGTGACAGTTTTTGTATGGGTGTAGAAATCCAGGGCCGCTTTACCTTGCTCCCGCATTCCGTAGGACGAATCCTTATCTCCACCAAAGGGCGCATGAAAATCCACGCCAGCCGTTGGGGCGTTGACTTTGACCATTCCAGTTTCAAGTTGGTGGGAGATGCGAAGGGCCGCCTCAAGATCTGCGGTATGGATTGAAGCGGTCAACCCAAATGAAACTGAATTTGCCACGGAAATTGCATCTGCTGTGTTGCGGACATGAGCGATGTGAGCGATAGGAGCAAAGACTTCATTGCACATCAGTGGATGATCTGAGGCAAGTCCATCCGTAAGTGTTGCGCTCGGCAGATGGGATCCATCAGTAGTTACTTTGCCTCCGGCAAGGATTGTTCCAGAACTCTGAGCATTCGTTATTGCGTCGACATAATTCTGATATGAAGCCGCATGGATAAGTGGACCGATAAATGTCTTGTCATCTCGCGGATCGCCAACAACGAGCTTCTCTGTCGCGGCCATGAGATAGTCAACAACTTCCTTCTTACGCTCGTCATTGCCGACAATAATGATTCGACGAGTTGCTGTGCACTTTTGACCTGAATAACTAAATGCACCAATCTGGATACTGTTTGAAAGAAGATTGAGATCGGCATCGGGTAGAACGATTGCTGGGTTATGCCCACCCATCTCTGCTTGAACTGGTTTACCCAACTCTGCAGCTCTCGCTACGACAGATCTTCCAACGCGAACTGAACCAGTGAAGGAGATGACATCTGCTTCTTCCACAACTGCCGATCCCGTTTCAGGACCGCCCGTAAGAACAGTAAAGATGTTTTCGGGCAAGGACTTTTGCATGAGTTCAGCCATCAGAATCGCAGAGTTATTTGCAAATTCACTGGGTTTGATGAGAACCGCATTTCCTGCTGCTAGGGCAGGTGCCGATTTCCATATGGGAATCGCAATCGGAAAATTCCAGGGAGTTATTAATCCGGCAACACCATAAGGTCGCCGCATCGATAGTATTAGGTGTGGCGCTTGTGTAGGAAAAGAAGCACCGTCGGGATCGAGTACAGCCGAGCTGAAGTATTGCAAGATAGAGATTGCTCGGGCGCATTCACCGCGAGCTTCGGTAATGGGTTTATGTACTTCGGTGACCATGGCTTCTACAATCCGCTCTTTTTCATTGATGAAAGTCGAAGCAATGGCTGCTAATGCGTTTGATCGCGCAATGGGATTTGCTGCCCACTCGATTTGGGCAATTCGAGCGCGAGAGACAATCTCTGAAATATTCATTTAAACAAGAAACCCTTCTGGAAATGGATCAGTTGCATCAAGCGTCCACGTTGCTTCACCCATTATCCATGCGCGACCAGTAATTGTGGGGACTATGGCATCAATATTTCCGACTCGAGTTTTCTCTTTAATTCTGCCCTGGAATATTGAACCAATCCAAGATTCGTTAATGAGAACATCATCAATGGACATCTCTCCGAGCGCAAAAAGTTGCGCAAGACGTGCGCTGGTTCCGGTTCCGCAAGGCGAACGGTCAAACCACCCCGGGTGAATTGCCATCGCATTCTTCCAATGCAGGGGTGAATCACCGGGAGCAATGAAATCAATATGGTGGCAGACAGCTATCGCTGGATTTTCTGGATGAACTGGTCGATTTTGTTCATTAATGGCATCGCTAATACGTAAACCTAAATCTAAAAACTTATTTCCGTTTTCTCGTCGAAATTCGATACCGACTCGATCTATTGGAACAATTGCATAGAAATTTCCGCCATATGCGATGTCGTATTGAAGTTTTCCAAATCCAGCAACCTCAACTTCCTGATCGCGAGCATAAAGAAAAGAGGGCACGTTGGTTAAAGTAACGTTCAGCGCTCTCCCGTTGCGAACTGCGACATCAACAACAACTAATCCTGCCGGAGTATCAAGGCGAATTGTTGTGACAGGTTCTGTCACTTTCACTAAACCCTTCTCCACCAAGACAGTCGCAACACCGATAGTTCCATGGCCACACATCGGAAGACATCCCGATACTTCGATATAGACCACGCCCCAGTCCGCATCTGCTCGGGTCGACTTCTGCAAGATTGCGCCGCTCATAGCGGAATGTCCGCGTGGCTCGTACATCAACCATTGGCGAAAACCATCGAAATTAGCCATGAAATGCGCTCGCTTCTCGAACATCGATGCGCCGGGAATTTCACCGAAACCATCAATCACTACACGTGTGGGCATTCCCTCGGTATGACTTTCGACGGTGCGAACAGATCGGATCAACGTACTCAAGCGACAAATGCTTTCTTGAAATTTTCATATTGCTGGCGGAGTTTCTCTAAATCTTTCTTCGGAAGCGGTAAACGTGGAAGTCGAGTCGGCCCTCCGTATCGTCCTTCGAATTCCATCGTTGCCTTGATCGCCTGGATGAACTCTTTCTGGCTATCCCAATGAAAAAGGTCATGCATCGCGGCATAGAGTGGACGTGCTTGCGCAAAATCTCCCGCCACTGCTAAGTCATAAACACGTTTTGATTCGAGCGGAAGTGCATTTGTAAAACCGGCAATCCATCCGACGACTCCACCTGTGGCCAACTCGAGCAATACATCATCTGCGCCGACAAGAACTTCAATACGCGGAGCACGTTGATGAATTTGCCAGACCCTTCGAACATCGCCAGAGAACTCTTTCACTGCTACAACATTCTCCACTTCGTCAGCGATTCGACCAAGAAGGTTTGGAGTAAGATCAACTTTGGTATCAAACGGATTGTTATAAGCAATAATGGGAATTCCGACTTTTGATACTTCTTTGTAATGTGCTAGAACTTCATCATCATTTGCGCGATATCCCGTGGGAGGAAGGAGCATGACTGCACTTGCTCCGGCGGAGGCTGCATGTTCGGTCCATTCGCGCGCTTCTGCTGCACCATAAGCGGCTACGCCAGGAACAACCTGAAAACCGTGTGGCGCTGCTGCAATCGCCGTAGTGACCATGGATTTTCGCTCGTCTCGTGTTAAGACTTGGTACTCGCCGAGTGAACCATTGGGAATAACACCCGAATTGCCGCACGAAGCTAACCAGGTGACATGGTCGGCGTACTTATCGAAATCGATAGATAAATCGGAGCGAAATGGGGTTGCAGTTGCGGTAAGAATGCCGTGCCATGGCTTTGAACCAGAGTTGTTGCTTCGGTGAGAATTGAGCATAGCCTTCATGCTAGTCGGAAAGTTCTCCTAAAGTAACTACTCCGCCAATGGGGCGAACTGTCTCGCGGTTAGCATCTTTTACCGAAGTTCTTTCTTTGAGTCCATCAACTCCGGAGAATTTCGTACATCGTTCGGTTATATCTTGAACATTCCGTTGACAGAATCTTCCTTGACACAAACCCATCCCTGCGCGAGTAAAGAGTTTTGCACTTCGCGCCGAGTCAGCGCCGAGGTGATTGACTGAGTCAACAATCTCTTTAAATACGACCTCTTCACATCTACAAATCACGACCGAATCTTCTTGCCATGTGATCCAGTTGGAATCAATGGGGTAAATACGACCTAATCCATCCGCAAAAATTCTCTGTCGAAGACGCTTCCACCGTGCAAATGCGAGCCTCACACCGCCACGTATGCCCACGATGTTGAGTGCAGCGATTCTCCCTTCAGAAATGGAGAGTTCATGTCCACCAATTCCAGTGACTTCTCCTGCGGCCCAGACGTCAATAATCGAAGTCCGTTGATTATCATCGACTTCAACTACGGCATCACTATTTTTAAATACTCGATGCACTCCCATGATGCTCGGAATAGTCATATCTGGAGTGAAACCAAAGGAAGTCGCAAGGGCATCGCAAGGCAATAGATAAGAATCTCCAACAATTTTCATCTCCCTATCGAGCCTAGCAACGCGCACTCCAGAAATCTGTCCATCTTTCAGAACAGCTTCTGTCACTGTACTGCGTGAAATTCTTTTGATGCGTTTCTTTTTGGCATATGCGAGATACCCCAGCGCCTCAATAGCCTTGCTGGGATTGAGTATGAATCCAGGAATATTTCGCCACCAACGAATCAGCGATCTCGCTTCGATAATTCCTAATTCAATAGTGATGCCGGTATCACCAGCCAGCGTGATAAGTGATTTTGCAACTGGCATCGCAAATACGCCACTTCCCGCAATGAGTATGGACGAACCAGGCAGGAGCCGATGCTCTTTTGCAATGGTTTGAGCCGCGCCCGCCGTCATAACTCCAGGCAATGTCCAATTCTTAAACGGGAGTGTGCGCTCTGATGATCCCGTTGCAATGAGGATTTTTTCTACTTCAACTGATGATGAGGATCCATTTCCAGAATAATGAATTCGGAATCCAGGATTTAAGTTTTCAATCTGCCAGACAGAAACATGGAAGTGCCATTGAATTCGAGAATCTCGGCTTATGTCTGAATATTTCTTTTCAGGGAATTCAGTATTTTTCTGATGTCTCCAGTACTGACCTCCACTTCGAGCGTTGCTATCAAAAACGAAAATCTCACAATCTGCTTTAACCAATTCGCGCGCAGCAGCAAGGCCGGCAGGGCCAGCGCCGATGATCCCGATTTTCACTTGGTATTCACCTTCACTTAGTACCTTCCTGATGCCGTACTTTCATTCCTGATCTCGCCAGCGTAATACAGGCTCTCTGATTTGGGACATCGTCTATGACGACGAGACAGTCGAAGCATTGACCGATACCGCAGAAGATTGAGCGCGGTTGAGAGCTAAATCGAGTTCTTCGTAGCTCCTTAACTCCAGCGCGGATAAGAGCAGAAGCAACCGTATCGCCATCATGAAAATCAATTGAATTGCCATCAAATTCAAAATTAAACATGAACACCAGCGACTCCTGCTGTTCTACTTTCTTGAAATCGTGCAGGCGAAAATGGACGTGGATTCATGAGCGGATCTTGGCCGGTAATTAATTGTGTAATGAGTTTGCCGCTCGCGGCAGAAAGTCCGATTCCTGCACCTTCATGTCCGGCGCAATGAAAGAGTCCAGGAACCTTGGAATCTTCGCCAATCACAGGTAGGTGATCAGGTGAATAAGGTCGAAAACCGTTGTACACGCGGAGTAATTGGGCCTGCTGAAGAACAGGGAAGAGCGATGTTGCTTGTCGAGCTAATTTCTTAATGACAGGGACGCTCATGCTTTTGTCATAGCCGACTCGCTCACGACTTGCTCCAATGAGAATCGTTCCGCTCTTTGTTCCTTCGACCACAGTTGATGTTTGGAGATCGGCATCATCGCTTGCAACATTATCCACATAATCTGAGTCATAGACTTTGTGAAATACATACTGCGGTAGCGGCGCAGTAACCAGAATAAATCCACGTCGTGGCATGATTGGCAGATAAGTATCCGCTCTCTTTGCTATCTCGCCTGCCCAAGTTCCTGCAGCGTTGATGATGTATCGCGTGGCAAAAATCGCATCATGAGTTCTAACTTTTAAGCCGGCGTCGAAAGAGGTTATTTCTAGAACCTCTTGATGGGAATAAATCTTCCCGCCGCGTTTTACAAAATTCTCCAAAATTCTGGCAGCAGCAAGCATAGGTTGGCACTGTGCATCTTGCGGATAGTGAATTCCAAATTTGATTTCGGGTGAGATGAATGGTTCGAGCTTCTTCAGTTCAGCAGCGTTGAGTTCTCTTGTGACCACACCCGCTTTACTCTGATTCGCTGCAAGTGCGAAAAGTTCACTCTGATTATGACGAGCAACAGAGACGCCTCCTTTGGCTACAAGTTCAAATGAATCTCCGACATCCATACCAACGTCGAACCAGAGGTCACGTGAAATTAGAGCCAGTTCTAGTTCAGCGCCAGCTGATTTGTCGGAGACCATGATGTTGCCTTCGCCGGCGCCGGTTGTTCCGCTGGCAACAGAATTGCGATCAATCACGATCGTCTTCAAACCTGCGGCGCGAGCAAAATGAGCGCACATCGCACCAACAATGCCCGCGCCGATGATCAGTAGATCACTCTCATGGCTCACGAGGTCGCCAGTCGCTCGAGGTGATGGCGCTTTGCCCCCAGACGCTTTCAAGGAATGCACCTTTGCGGAATGCACATTTGCGGAATTCATGGCTGGAAGTCTGCCAGACGCTTTACGCGGTGATAAGGGTAACAAAAGTGTTATCCCGTTGCCCTCACTAATCGGTCTGACCGCCTAGTCAAAGACCGAGCACTTCTCTAA
>Ga0129336_10003063_pt1 | contig 10332 bp, 10 predicted proteins | sample CPB6_02_DNA_FD_96878 | JGI IMG/M metagenome (GOLD analysis project Ga0129336, IMG submission 96878) | Freshwater to marine salinity gradient microbial communities from Chesapeake Bay, USA - CPBay_Sum_0.6_0.2_DNA | ecosystem: Environmental > Aquatic > Marine > Coastal | place: USA: Chesapeake...
GCGCAGGACTGGCCGCGATTTACCACCAACCGCAGCGAGCGCTTCGAAGCGCGCTTTTCCATGGTGGAAGTGCTGGATTCGCCCAGCCTGTTTTTCCAGGGCATGGCGGGCAGCCGCTTGCCGATTGCGGTGGCGCATGGTGAAGGCTATGCCAATTTTTCTCGTCGTGGTCATGCACAAAGAGCCATTGCAGCGATGCGCTTTGTGGACCATAAGGGCCTGCCCACCGAGATTTACCCTTTCAACCCCAATGGCAGTGCGGGCGGTCTGACCGCAGTCACCACCGCCGATGGGCGCTTCACTGCCATGATGCCGCACCCCGAGCGGGTCTTCCGCAACATTCAAATGAGCTGGACCACTTTGGACAAAAGTAGTTTGAGTCCCTGGATGAGGCTCTGGCGCAACGCTCGTCGCTGGGTCGGCTGATTTGCCAGCTGTTGCGCGCAGCGTTTCAGAATTCCTTGAATGTCCGACTGCGCCACTGGGTTTACAAAATCGACGCCACGCAACTCGACCAGAGGCGTAAGATCTCTCATTTCGTTTGCCAAAGTTTGTATCACGCTGAAACTTGTTCCTAACCTGGCTGTTTTGACTATAGAGAGGAGAAAAAGTGATCACCGCACCCTTTGAATACCACGCCCCCCGCACTGTTCCTGAGGCCGTCAAGCTCTTGGGTGAACTGGGTGAGGATGCCAAATTGCTGGCAGGTGGCCATAGCCTCTTGCCCATGATGAAGCTGCGCTTTGCCGAGCCCTCCCATCTGATTGATCTCGGTCGCATCGACAGCCTGCGTGGCATCAGCCAGGCCGACGGGGAAATTCATATCGGCGCCATGACTTCCGAGAATGAAATCGTCAACTCCAAACTTCTGGCTGAGAAACTGCCTTTGTTGGTGGAGGGAGCGAGCCTGATTGCCGACCCGCAGGTACGCAATAAGGGAACGATTGGCGGCGACATTTCCCATGGAGATCCGGGCAACGACCACCCGGCCTTGATGCTGGCACTGGACGCCTCATTTGTCCTGACCGGGCCTAAGGGTCAACGCGTGGTCAAGGCCGATGGCTACTTTCTGGGCCTGTACAGCACCTTGCTGGAGCCGGGCGAGATTTTGACGCAGATCCGCATTCCTGTTCCTCCAGCGGGCACTGGCACGAGTTACCAGAAGCTCAAGCGCAAGACTGGTGACTATGCAACTGCCGCCTCTGCGGTGGTGTTGCAGATGAAGGGCGATGTGGTGGGCCAGGTCAGGATTGGCCTGACCAATGTGGCGGCGACAGCCTTGCGGGCAAGCGCGGCTGAAAAGGCCCTGATCGGCAAACCAATCAACGATGCCAGCCTGAATGAGGCAGCCCGTCTGGCTATGAGTATCTGCGAGCCCATGCCCGACCTGCGCGGCGACGCTGATTACAAGACCGCCATGTGCGGCGAAATGACCCGCCGGGCGCTGCAGATTGCCCATCAGCGCGCAACCCGAAAATAAAGCACACGAGGAGAACCTGATCATGGCTCATACCCATAACGTCGCATTCACATTGAACGGCAAACCAGTCCAGGCCCAGGTGGAATCACGCGAATTGTTGATCCACACCCTGCGCGAAAAACTGCTGCATACCGGCCCGCACATCGGTTGCGAGACATCCCACTGCGGTGCCTGCACGGTGGATGTTGATGGCAAGTCGCTCAAGTCGTGCACCGTGCTGACCGTCCAGTGCGAAGGCGCCGATCTGCTTACCGTTGAAGGCTTGGAGCAGGGCGGCGAATTGCATGCGGTGCAACAGGCTTTTCATGAGGCTCATGGCCTGCAATGTGGATTTTGCACACCGGGCATGTTGACCCGCGCTTACCGCCTGCTGAAAGAAAACCCCAATCCAAGCGAGCAGGAAATTCGCTATGGCATTGCTGGCAATCTGTGCCGTTGCACCGGTTACCAAAACATTGTCAAAGCGGTCCAGTTGGCTGCCAAAAGGCTGGCTGCCAGCGCCGCAGCCTGATATCGAACAAACTCACGGAGACTTCCAAATGGGAAATATGTCAGAACTGAAAGAGCGCGAAGACAAGTTGCAGGGCATGGGCACCTCCTTGCTGCGCAAAGAGGATGCCCGCTTCATTCGCGGCCAGGGCTCCTATGTGGACGATATCAAACTGCCGGGCATGTTGTTCGGGGCCTTGGTGCGCAGTCCCTATGCGCACGCCAGGATCAAAAAAATCGACAAGAGCAAGGCGCTGGCCAGCCCAGGCGTAGTGGCTGTGCTCACCGCAGACGACCTCAAGCCGGTCAAATTACATTGGATGCCCACTGTGGGCGGCGATGTACAGGCCGTGCTGGCTGATGAAAAGGTTCACTTTCAATTGCAGGAAGTGGCCATGGTGCTGGCAACCGACCGTTACGCCGCAGCCGATGGCGCAGCTCTGGTTGAAGTGGACTATGAGGAATTGCCAGCCATTGTCGACCCGAAAAAGGCCATGCTGCCCGATGCGCCAGTGCTACGCGAGGACATTGTGGACAAGAAGGACCTGACCCATGGTCCGCGCACACATCCCAACCACATCTTCACCTGGGAGGCGGGCAGCAAAGAGGCTGCCGACACGGCGTTTGCCAGCGCCGATGTGGTGGTGCGCGAGGAGATTTTGAACCCGCGCGTGCACCCCAGCCCGCTGGAAACCTGCGGCTGCGTGGCTTCTTTCAGCAAACCCACTGGAAATCTGACGCTGTATGTGTCTTCGCAGGTGCCGCATCTGTTCCGCACCGTGCTGGCCATGCTCTCGGGCATTGCCGAGAGCAAGATCCGCGTGATCGGTGGCGATATTGGCGGTGGCTTTGGCAACAAGGTGCCGATCTACCCTGGTTATGTGGTGGCCACCGTCGCCTCCATTGTCACCGGCGTGCCGGTCAAGTGGGTCGAGTCGCGCATGGAAAACCTGTCGACCTCCAGCTTTGCGCGTGACTACCACGGCGTGGGTGAACTCGCCGCCGACAAGAACGGCGTGATCAAGGGACTGCGCTTTAGCGCCCTGGCGGACCATGGTGCGTTCAATTCCCATGTTTCAGCCACCAAGTTCCCGGCTGGCCTGTTTTCCATCTGCACCGGCTCCTATGCCATTCCCAACGCCTATTGCCGTGTTGACGCGGTCTTCACCAACAAGGCGCCCGGTGGCGTGGCCTATCGATGCTCGCTGCGCGTGACCGAGGCCATCTATCTGATTGAGCGCATGATTGACGTGCTGGCGCAAAAACTTGGCATGGACAAAGCCGAGATTCGTCGCCGCAATTTTGTCAAGGCCGACCAGTTCCCATTCACCACCCCCTTTGGCTGGACGCTTGACTCCGGGGACTACCACACCGCGCTGGACAAAGTGCTCAAGGCGGTCGATTACGAAGGCCTGCTGCGCGAACAGGCAGCCAAGCGTGCCGATCCGAATTGCCCCACCCTGTTGGGAATCGGTTTGTCCACCTTCACCGAAATTGTGGGCGCTGGCCCCACCAAGGTCTGTGACATTCTGGGCATCGGCCTGTTTGACAGCTGTGAAATCCGGGTTCATCCCACCGGCGGCGTGATCGCACGGCTGGGCACCATGACGCAGGGGCAGGGCCACTACACCACCTACGCGCAGATCATTGCCACTGAATTGGGGCTGCCAGCATCCGACATCGTGGTGGAAGAGGGGGATACCGATAAATCCCCCTATGGCGCAGGCACCTGGGGTTCCCGTTCCACACCCGTCTCGGGCGCAGCGACTGCCCAGGCAGCACGCAAGATCAAGGACAAGGCCAAGAAGATTGCCGCCCACCTGCTCGAAGTGGCCGAAGGCGACCTGGAGTGGGAGATTGACCGATTCAAGGTTACTGGCAACCCCTCCCAGTTCAAGACCATGAAGGAAATCTGCCTGGTCTCGCATACGGGCAACCTGCCAGCGGGCATGGAACAAGGCTTGAATGCGGTCTCCTACTATGATCCGCCCAACCTGACCTATCCCTTCGGCGCTTATCTGTGCGTGGTGGATATTGACAAGTTCACGGGTGAGACCAAGGTTCGCCGCTTCTATGCGCTGGATGACTGCGGCACCCGCATCAATCCCATGATCATCGAAGGCCAGATTCACGGTGGTCTGACCGAAGCTTTTGCGGTGGCCATGGGCCAGCAGGTTCCCTTTGATGACAACGGCAACCACCTTGGCAATACCCTGATGGACTACTTCATCCCCACCGCGGTCGAAACACCGAATTGGGAAACGGACCATACTGTGACGCCCTGTCCGCACCATCCGATTGGTGCCAAAGGTGTGGCGGAATCGCCCCACGTTGGCGGTATTCCCTGTTTCAGCAATGCGGTGGTTGATGCCTTCGCCCATCTGGGTGTCACCCATATGGACATGCCACACAACGCCTACCGTGTCTGGCAGCAGTGCAATGCGCTGGGTATCAACAAGCGTTAAAGCCGAACCCGGCCCTCCAGGGGGAGGGCCGTTTATTGAGATCAATCACCTATGAATGTCACTCTGGAGAAGTCTTTTCCGATGCCGGCCTCTGCACAGCAGGCCTGGCGCCTGCTGCAGAGTATAGAAAGCGTGGCGGCCTGCATGCCGGGAGCCAAGATCACCGAGCGGCTGGACGAGAGTCATTACAAGGGCACGGTCACTGTGAAATTTGGACCTGCCACCATGTCTTTTCGCGGCGAGATTGAGGTGCGCGAGGTCAACCCGGCACTGCACACCCTGCGCCTGATCGGCAAAGGCACCGACTCCACTGGCAGTTCTGGAGCTTCCATGGACCTGACCGCTCGCATCGAACCTGGTGAGGCCAACAGTTCCACGCTGATCGGTCAGAGCGAAGTTTCTGTCAGTGGCAAGGCGGCTGCTTTTGGCGGGCGCATGATGAATGCGGTGGCCGACCAGGTGCTCAAGCAGTTTGCCGCCAATTTTTCGGCCCAGTTGCAAAACAGTCCGAGTGATCCCAGCGACAGCCCATCTGTGAGCGGCACCTCCCAACCGGTGCCGACTGACCCAGCGCCGGGTTCCAGGCCCGAGCAGACTGCCTCGCAACTGAATGCGCTGGCCTTGGTATGGGGCATGATCAAGGATTGGCTGAGTTCCCTGTTCGCCGCCAAAAAATCCTGATGAGTACTGATCGCGGGCAAGCGCTGGCTGACTTACAGCAGGACCTGGCTCGGGCAGGCTATATCGCCGAACCCAGCCTGGTCGCGGCCTTGTTGCTGATGCAGGATTTACAGCGCCCCTTGCTGCTCGAAGGGGATGCTGGCGTGGGCAAGACTGAAATTGCCAAGGTTCTGTCCAGCTTGCGCCGTACCCGTCTGATCAGGCTGCAGTGCTATGAGGGCCTGGATTCGCATTCTGCGATGTACGAGTGGAACTACCAGCGCCAATTGCTGGCGATCAAGCTGCTGGAGCACGACGATCGGGGCATCGCCCAGAAAGAGCAGGATGTCTTTTCCGAGCGCTATCTGCTCAAACGCCCCTTGCTCGAGGCGATCACCTGTGACAAGCCCCCTGTGTTGCTGATCGACGAAGTGGACCGGGCCGATGAGGCGTTTGAGGCCTATCTTCTGGAGCTTCTCTCAGACTTTCAAATGTCGATCCCAGAGTTGGGCACGATTCAAGCCAGTAGCCGGCCGCTGGTGGTGATCACTTCCAACGGAACCCGGGAACTCTCCGATGCCTTGCGCCGGCGCTGTCTCTACCAGTACATCGACTACCCCGATTACGACAAGGAACTGGCCATCGTCCAGGCCAGGGCCCCCGAGGTGCCGCTTGCCCTGTCTCGGCAGATCGTGGCCTTCGTCCAGGGGATGCGCCGGATGGAACTCCAGAAAAAGCCTGGCATTGCAGAAACCCTTGATTGGACGGCGGCGCTCCTGCGACTTGGTATCAGTACCATCGAAAAAGACGGGACCGATCGCATCTTGCAAACCCTTGGCGCCTTGATCAAGACACGCGAGGACCATGTCACCCTGACCCGTGAAGTGGTGGCGCGTTTGGCTGCAGCATGCTAGAGGAGGGTCAGTCCACCCTGGAGCAGCGGGTTGGCGCACGCCTGGCCCGTTTCCCTACTTTTCTGCACGCCAACGGCTTCGCTGTAGGCGCTGGTGCTGGCATGGAGGTTCTGCAACTGGCCGAGCGGGTCGGCTTGCTCGAGCGTGAGCCCTTGCGCTGGAGCCTGCGCGCCCTGTTGTGTGGACGGGCCGATGAGTGGCGTCGCTTTGATAAATTGTTCGACGCCTGGTTTCTTCCTGCCAACCAGTGGCAACGCCCCGAAAAACTGGATAGCCAGCATGGCTTTCTCACCGGTCACCAGCCTCAGGGTCTACCCAGCCCGCAGCAAGAGGTCGATGACAATACGGAGGAGATCCGTCCTCGACAGGCTGCCAGTCGGCAGGAGCGCCTGAGTTCCACCGATTTCCGGCAGTTGATCCAGCGTGAGCATCTGCTGGAAGTAGAGGCTCTGGTACGGCGCTTTTCCAGGCAACTGCGCTACATCCGCCTGCGACGTCAGGCGCGTTCCTTGCAAGGCCGCCAGCTGGACCTGTCAGCCACTATCCGGCGCAGTGTGGCAAGCGGTGGAACGCCATTTCATCTGCACTGGAAAGACCGAAGGCGGGTACGCCCGCGTCTGATCTTGCTGATCGATGTCAGCCGCTCCATGGTGCAGTACAGTTTTTTTTACCTTCGTCTTGCGCGCGCCCTGGGCGCTGAAATGCCAGATGTGCATACCTTCATTTTTCACACCCATATGACCGCGGTGTCTCAAGCCTTGCACGACCCTGATCCGGCACGTGCCCAGGATCGGCTGCATATGCTGGCGGATGGCTGGGCCGGGGGCACTCGCATCGGCGAAAGTCTGGCTCAGTTCAATCGGGAATATGCGGCCCGACTGGTCAATTCGCGCACCGGGGTGGTGATTTTGAGCGACGGTTATGACACCGGCGACAGCCAGGCACTGGCCACTGCCCTGCAACAGCTTGGCCGGCGGGCACGTCGGGTGGTTTGGCTCAACCCCCTGCTGGGTCAATCCGGCTATGAGCCAATCAGCCAGGGCATGCGGGCTGCCCAGCCGCATCTGGATCTGCTTGCGCCTGCCGGCGATCTCAACAGCCTGAAGGCGGTGCTTCCACAATTGATAGATGCCCTCAGATGAACGATAGAAGGAGTTGAAACATGGGATGCATGTACAAAGCCAATGGCCTCTACAGTCGAATGTCGGTGGGCGCGGTGCTGCTTGCTGCCGGAGCCGGGTCTCGCATGGGCGGCAAGCCCAAGGCCTTGCTGGAACTGGGCGGGGTGCCCTTGATCATGCGTCAACTGATCGCCCTGTCGGGTGCAGGCGTAGATGAGGTGGCGGTGGTGCTGGGTCACCATGCCGCCGAAATTGAAGCTGCGATTGGCCAGTTTCCCATCACGCTGGTGAGAAATCCCGCACCTGAAGATGGTCAGGCTTCCTCGGTCAGGCTTGGATTGCAGGCTTTGTCGCCCAAGCTGGATGCGGTGATGGTGGCGCTGGCCGATCAGCCCATGATTGATGCCCAGGACATCACCGCGCTGATCAGTGCTTTTCGCCGTCGCGGTGACAAATCGATGGTGGTGCCCCGAGTCCAGGCCGAGGATGGCAGCCAGGTGCCTGGCAATCCGGTGATGTTCGACGCTGCCCTGCGAGATCAGTGGTTGTCGGGCAGTGCCGAGCTGACCTGCCGAAAGTGGCGTGAGCAGCATCCCGATTCCATTTTCTGGCTGGAGACCGCCAACCAGCACTTCGTGCTTGACCTGGATACGCCAGAAGACCTGGAGCGTTTTTCAGCCAAAACTGGCCATGTGCTGCATTGGCCGTCCAGCTCGCACCTTTCCACAACCGCCTGAGAATGTATCCAGCGTGACCGAAGCCAGTTTTGTCCGCCTGACCCTGGGCCGTGCCTGCGCCTGGTTCTTGCTGGTCTCAGGTTGGGTTGGGGTGGGTGGGCTGGCCCTGCAATTCACTTCCTCCAGTGCGGGCGCATTTGCACTGGTGGCGCTCTGGCTGATCGTACTGGGCGCGGCTGCCACTGTTGGCACTGGAGCGGCCATCCACCGTGGCCTGCGGGTACTGGCACTGGGTAGTGCCGCGGTGGTGGCCAGTGCAGGATTGTTCTGGTCCATTCGTGGCGGTGGCTTGCTGGCTGTGCTGTTGGTCGTTCTGGCCTGGGGGGCAGTGACCGCGCTTGCTTCGGGCGTGGTACGCAGCCTGCGCTTGGCACGCCGCAGCCAGCCCCAGCCGCCCGTCCTTGCCGCCGCCCTGGGAGGCATCAGTGCTGGCTGGATGCTGGGCGATCCGGGCGACCTTGCCCGGATGAGCGAGCACATGGCTATCTTTGTGCTGATCATGGCGACAATCCTGGCCTGCTTGCAGTTTCAGACGGCCGATCGCCAAGGCGCCCCGGGTTGCCGAGCCGGACTCTTTGACTGTTCCTTGCCAGCCTGGCCAGCGGGTGCCTGGCGCGATCTGGGTCAATGGCCATTGTTGTTGTCCGGACTGGTCATGCTGCCCATGATGGCGGCCCTGCCTTTGATGGCGGACTGGTGTCGTGCCCAGTCCCTGACTCCCCAGGTACTGGTGTTGTTGCATTTGTCTGCCATGTTCGGTTCGGCTTTGCTCTTGCGACCCTGGATTGCAGTCTGGACCACGCCGGTGCTGTCCACCTTGTGCATGGCATTGCTGGTGACTGGTGCAGTCCTGGCGATGTGGCTGGCTTCCCCCTGGGACATGCTGGGCCTGGCGCTCACGCATGGATCAGCCTGGGGACTGGCCTGGAGCGGGCAATTGTGGGGTCCAACCCGACGTGGCCAACAAAATGCCTCTCCCTTGCGCGCTGCACTTGGCTATGCTGGCCTGACCTTTGTGTTTGGCTTATGGGTTGATCGGTTCGGTCCTGCCGGGGTGAACTCTGTGCATATTCTGATCGGCGCCTTGGCCCTGCTGGCCTGGCTGCTCAAGGACCTGTTCAGGCCCAGCAAGCTGGGTGATGGCTCCTCCAAGCTCTCCAACTGATCAGCGGCTGCGCTGTTTGAGCGCACGCTCCACTTCACGCTTGCCTTCGCGCTCCTTGATGGTGTCGCGCTTGTCGTGTTCGGCCTTGCCTTTGGCCAGGGCAATCTCACACTTTACCTTGCCATTCTTCCAGTGCAGATTGAGCGGCACCAGGGTGTAGCCCTTTTGTTCCACCTTGCCAATCAGGCGGCGGATCTCGTCCTTTTTCATCAGCAGCTTTTTGGTTCGGACCGAATCGGGGCGGATATGGCTGGAGGCGGTCTTGAGCGGATTGATCTGGCAGCCGATGATGAACAGCTCGCCATCTCGGATGACCACATAGCCATCGGTCAACTGGACCTTGCCTTCCCGCACAGCCTTGACCTCCCAGCCTTCGAGCACCAGGCCGCATTCGAAGCGTTCTTCGAGGAAATAGTTGAAGAAAGCTTTCTTATTTTCCGCAATGCGCGACGGTGTATCGGGTTTTTTGGACATCAGGGGCAGACGCTGGCTGGCAGCAAATTTACAATGACCGCAGAGCTGGCGCGGCGCCGGTCATGCATTCTATGAAAACTGTCCACAAGTCGGTCCTTATCTGGTTCAGCCCGCAGGAAATGTTTGACCTGGTGACCGCTGTGGACGATTACCCCAAGTTTTTGCCGTGGTGCGACCAAGCCCGGGTGCTGACCCAGGCCGAAAGTGGCGTCACCGCTGAAATAGGCATTGCCTTTGGCGGAATTCGCCAAACCTTCACCACCCGTAATGAGCATCTGCCCGGACGAAAAGTGGATATGCAACTGATACAAGGCCCTTTTTCCAGCCTGGAGGGGCATTGGCACTTCCAGCCAGTGGGTGATGGCAGCCAACGCGCCTGCAAGGTGGAGTTGAATTTGAGTTATGGCTTTTCCAATCAAGTTCTGGGCAGGTTGGTGGGCCCGGTATTTGACAAGATTGCGGGGAGTCTGGTCGATGCCTTTGTCAAGCGGGCCCAGCAGGTGTATGGAGGCTGAAGCCTACAGGGTCACTGTGACCTATGGCTTCGCGCCGCGTCTTGTTTGGGAGGCAGTCGTGTCACTTCTGCCCGGCAGCACTGTCGCTCAAGCCTTGCAGGAAAGTGGAATTTTCCAACGTTTCCCAGGCCTTGAGCTCAATGTGGCTGGCCTTGGGATCTGGGGCCGCAAGGCGTCTGGCAAGCAACTGGTAAGGGATGGCGATCGTGTGGAAGTCTATCGACCGCTGCGGGTGGACCCCAAGGTGGCACGCCGCGAGCGCTTTCGCAAGCAAGGCGCCAGAACCGCCGGCTTGTTCGCCCGTAGACGGCC
>Ga0129336_10003065_pt1 | contig 10331 bp, 23 predicted proteins | sample CPB6_02_DNA_FD_96878 | JGI IMG/M metagenome (GOLD analysis project Ga0129336, IMG submission 96878) | Freshwater to marine salinity gradient microbial communities from Chesapeake Bay, USA - CPBay_Sum_0.6_0.2_DNA | ecosystem: Environmental > Aquatic > Marine > Coastal | place: USA: Chesapeake...
CCAGCCATAAGCACAGCCTGTGACAGTTCGACGCCAGCGATGGCACCTGCTCCAATCACAGAAAGTCCTGACGCTGCAAACACCGCAACGATTCTTCCCAAAATCATTGAGGCTTTTTCCTTGTTGATTGCTGCCATGTGCCGTCCTTCCATTTGTCCGCACGATGGCATTGCTGCAGGACGCAGCAACGCCCAGCAACATCTATTGTAGAGATGCTACTGGGCGTTGATGGTTAGAAACTAAGGAAGGACTTCGACCTTTGTACCCTCGAAGAGGGCTTTGATGGTCTCAAGGTCACAGCAAGAGCCAAACTCAATCTTCGAGTCAGACTGAAACTCTTGCAACGCAGCGCATGTATTTGCGCCGAAAAAGCCACGCTTCTCATCTCCTGCTTGTGTGTAGCCGAGTTCGAGAAGACGATGCTGGACTGATGCAACAGAGCCAGAGTTCTTGGCTCCACCACAACAAACAAGTGCTTGCATTTGAACGAAAACGTTAGATCCCAAAGTTGATGGGGCAGCTGATCGTGATCCAGGCTTGGATTTTTTACCCTTCTCTTCAGCTGCAGCTACAGCTGCTGGAGCTACAGCTTCTTCAGCTACAGCTACAACTTCTGGTTCAGCTACAACCGCAACAGGTACTTCAGCCTTCATTTCACTGCCGTGCTCAGCCCTGTTCATCTCTGGTTCTACTGCCACTTCTGGCTTATCTTCGTTCATGTCAGTCCTAACTCTCGGGGAACTTAGCAACCCATGAGTAGAGGTCGCCTACTTTCCCACCATTATACGCATTAGGACCAACCCCCCATGCTCCGAAATCTTCGCCTCCACCACTCATGTGGAAGGCAATCCGTGCATTAGTAACGGGGTCAAAGAGTTCTTCGTTGGTCTTCAGACCAAACTTCTCTCGTCTGTCCGTACCCAAACCACCAATCATGTTGATTTGGAACAGTCCGTATGAGTTATCTCCTGTATTGGAGTTCCCATTGTGTGCTGTTGGACCACCACGAGACTCTCGCATCACGATTCCCCATGCGAGTTTTAGGGATTCTCCTCTGAAACCAGTCAGGTAGAGGAGTTCTTTTAGTTCATTTGGTTCGAGAGGCTTGCGCCTGTTCGAGTAGCTTTCGAGACCAGATGCCTTTAGAGCCTGGGTTTTTACCCCCACTTCTCGCTCTAACTTCTTCTCATCTCGAATAGCCCTCATAGTTCTGAGAGCCGCATCGCTAGTCCCTGCTGCAAGAAGAACTCCAGCCATTGGCTCAAGTCTGTCTGCTACTACAGGGTCGTTGATGTTCTCCTTCGTAACAACAACGGATTGGGTATCGCTTCCTACTGCTTGTGCAACTGCTGCTGTGGCTGTTGATAGAACCAGCACGAAGGCTGCTCCTAGAGCAACCACATCTTTGTTGCTCAATTCAAAGGGATAGCGCATTCTTACTCCTTTGTTCGGTTGATAGGACACGGTGCTAACCATCGGCACCAAGAGGCTTCCTAAAGCCTCATCGCTCTGTCTAATGCGTCATTTACCTCCTCAAGGCTAGCACATTTGCAGAGAAATCCACCCCCAACGCTACCTTGAGTCTCGCTGAGGGTGTCAAATCGACTTTTTAGTACCCGAAAGCCTTTCGGCACTCAGGTCCGAGCATCAACTCTCGACTCTTTGGGTCTGTGAGTTCAGCACCGCACTTACCGCAGCATTGGTAATGTTCACCAAACAACTTTGCGTACTTGTATGGGTCTTTGGCGATGATGCGAGCAAACACAAGGGCATCATCGAGTGCTGGTCGTACACGAGTGAACGCTCCAACTGAACCAATCAACTTCTTCATGTAGGTCTTCTTCATGTATTCCTTGACCTCAAGGAACACGAGGTCTCCATGAACCGCATCAGTTAGCAGGTCAGTCATCAACTCAGAAACAGGTACGGCGTACTTGCTTTTAGGCACTTCACGAAGTGCTTCCAAAAGTTCCCCGTAAAGGTTCGGCTTCTGGGTTTTTACCAACGCAGCGAAATCTGGCGATGGAAGAGTTGGCTGAAGAACCATCTTTGGGAAAGCAAGGAACGCTGAAATGAAGTTCGATGCCTTCTTCTTGTCGATAGTTGCACGCTGTGCAAGGAAATCCGCACGAAGAGTTTCTGGAATCTCTCTGTCCTTTAGCAGGTCATCGAGATACTTCAGTTGCTTCTCGGTTGCGAGTTCTGTCGTTGTCGTCATTTGTCGTTCCTTCCCTGTTGGCTTGATACCAATCTACCTGACATTTGCAGGAAAGTCAAGTCATCTACCTGACTTTTTTCCAAAGAGGGCTGGATACTCCTCCGCATAATCAAAGTCGTCGGCATAAGTGCTGGTGTAGGTGGGCTTGACATAGCCCTCCTCAACCTGATGCATGACTGACCAAACCTCAGAGAGGGCGTGGGTGAAGTCCGAACCACGAGTCTGGTACATACGAGACTTGTAGTTGTTGTATTGCATGGTCTCGATGTTGTCCATGACCCACTCCGCAAACTTCTTCTTCGAGACAAAGACTCGATGTGGGTAGTCCCGCTGCGGGGTGTCCAAGATTTTTACCCTAGCCACTATCGCCAGCTGCTCCAGACTTTTTCGATCACGACCACGAACAATCATCTTGTTCTTGTCTTGCAGGTCTACGACCGCAGATACAAAACCTGTTTCGCTAAACAACCACATGATTATCGCTCCCTACCTGACAGCATCGCTGCTGATGCAGAGATAAAACCAAACGAGATTGTCATTTCTAGGTTGCCCAATACCGCAGCAACCAACGAACCAATACCTGCTGCAGTTGATGCAACCGCAGTCCAAACAATGTTCTTAGGCATTTGTCTCCTTCTTCTTCTTGTCAGGGCGAGTGCGACCAACCAAGCGAGCAGATGGGTCCCTCAAAGTGATTTCCTTTGAAAAGATTGCCTTCCGTGCAGTTCGATACGCAACGCCAAGTTCCTTAGCAACCGCTTCGATTGCCATGCCTGAGTTGTAGAGTTCCGCCGCCTTCTCAGCGATGCGAGCGCTCTTCATTTTTTACCTTCCTTCTTCTGTTGATGTGAGTTGGTCTTCTTCGTATGGTCTCTGAACCGCACCAGAGATGGTCTCTGGGTCGATTCCCTTCGAGGCTACCCATGCTTTCGTTTCATCTGAGTGCCCTGTTGAGTCCACATGTCTTCCTTCCTTCCAAGTAAATGGGGTTGAGATTCCCTTTGGAAGAACGAAGAGGTGATACTGATTCGCAGTATCGACGAGTTGGCTTTCGGGTGGGAAGATTTCGATGGCTTCCCTTTCGTAGCCAGCAAGTTCGTTCTTGATTCGTTGGAAATGTCTCCAATCTCGAACCGCACGCCTCTTGTTGTCTCTGATGCTCAGATGGATTGCGCCATCTTCAGTTCCCTCGATGAGATGTCGGTGCACCACATAGTGAGAGTTGAACCAGAGAGTTTCGTTCTCGATGAGAGCCTCTGGGGCTGGCTGTCCATTACGCATAGGTTGACCTTGCATAAACGGCGTCCACACCTGAGGAAGAGTTCTTCCACCTTGATGTCGCTTCTTCTTCTTCTTCGACATTTTTACCCTCTCCCGTTGATTTGGTTGTATTCGAGTTCGACCAGACGCTTGCGAAGTTCCTGATTTTCACGCATCAGTTGTCCGTGCGCTCTAATCGAGGCAACGATTACCACGCACGCACCAGCGAGCGCAATAATGATTGCTGTGATGTCTCCTGTCTCCAGAGCCATTACTTTCCTCCTTCCGCAGGGAACATGCACTCCACCATGTCTCCAAAGCAGTAGCCATTTGATGTCCACCAGATTTGGGTTGCCACAAACCACATGACAAAGAGAGCGAGTGCTCCAGCCACCGCAAAGAACACTCTGCGACGGATTACATACTTACGCTCCATCTTCCATTGAGACGGATTGAGTAGTGCTTCTAACATCTTTCGTCCTTTCGTCGTTTTGCTGTTGGTATTACTTTAGCAGACCTTCCTGCAAAATGCAAGTAGGTCTATTTCTTACGGCGAGCCTTAGCCCACTTGATGAAGTAGATAATCCAATACAACAACTCAAAGAAGTCATCTCCATGCGAGACACGGCGACGGCGACCACCCACTCGGCTCATACGCTTGTATGTTCCGTAGATTGCGCTATCTGGTAATCCACGCATTTCCTTGCTCCTTTCGTTGATAAGACAACTCTACATGAAAGTGCAGGAAGATGCAAGTCAAAGTGCAGGAAAGTTTTGTGATAAAGAACACAGGCAAAATGTCCGATTTTGCTTTACATTTTTCGGGCTAAGGTTTTGGCAACTTCCCAACAACTTAGCCATCTCGGCCTGGTGATTGACTTTTTGGGGTCTCAATCGTCGTTTATTAGTAGAGGGGTAAAACCCCCGAAACTAAGGAGATAGAGATGGCAAGACGCAAGGTGTATGAACCGCAAGACGAGTTGTTCCTTTACATGGACGCTCCAGACCAGAACGAGGAAGACCACGAAGGGGTGAGACTCTTTGCTGAGAGGGTCTTAGATGAACTACTCTGGTCTATTCCCCTGCAGGGAAACTAATAGGAGATTATGTTAGAGCCACCGCAGACTTGGGCAGGGTGTCCTCGGGGTCTGGCTCACTAAAAACATCTGCCTGACCTGAGCAAGTCTCGAAACTGCTCACTCCCACTTTTGGGTTTGCAGATAAATAGAACCACCCGTGTTTGGGTCGAGTCGAGCAGAAATGGCGAGCGCCGCCTTGATCGAAGACCTGGCGTTGGTCATCGTTCTTTTTTTACCCTCCGCAGCAATCAGCATCGCCCCCATCGCATAATCTCCTCCGCTGCCCATCGCATAAACCCCAGACTCGTCGTGACACCAATCGTATCCAGAGCCAATCTCGTAAATGGTTCCGTGTATTACAACCAAGATGCTTGAGTCCTGTTCGCCTTTTTCTCCGTATTGAGCCTCGTCAAAGCATTGTTTTAGGGCAGGTATGAACTTAGATGAGATGAACTTGTCGAGTTTGACACCAATGTCGTTCGGCGCAGGCACAGGTGGTTTTAGAACATGAGCCAGCAAGTTGATGGCACGCATGTCCCCAGCCGCACCAAGCAAGTAAGCCCCGTTTTTTACAATCTTTCCGTTATCTCTCGGAAGTATGAACGTGCGTTGTTCTTCCACGACCTTTGAGTCGCAACCAACAATCGCCCAGCCTTCACCCTGAATAGCCGCAAGCGTCGTCATCAAGCACCTCCCTTCGCCGCCTAAACCTGGAGCTCCTCGACCAGGAGCGAAATTTTTACCCTAGTCTTCCCAGAGCAAGTCCCTGAGCTGCTGCTCAATACGACCTGTCTGGTGATGGGAGTTGCTTTTCAGAGAAATGTCTTCTTCCTGTATCAAGTTGTCAAGTGAAAGCACCGCAACGCAACCAGGTTCCTCAAACATAATGACCAACTTGGTTTCTCCGTCATTTGCGTCATCAACGATGGCGGCAACAAACGGAGCCGCAGACCCGTTTGGGTGGTATTCCCTGTCAGCAATCCCGAGATTCATACTGCAACTTTACCCCTGATAGCCGCAGCCAATGTGGGAACGAAACACCTACACCTCTCCCCCACAGGGAGTTGGAGGAGAGATGCGGCGGAGGTAGAACCCGCCTCATCACAGGCGCGAGCTTTGCTTCCAGCAGCCTGCGGACTACCAGAATAACTCGGATTTTTACCCTCGATGTCCCCAGAACTGCTTCTGAGACTAGTCCTCGACGAACCCAACCTCATTTGAGACCGCAGCGATGTCCCAGCCATAGTGCCCCTTCAGGAACTCCCCAGCCAGACGCTCGGCAAAGGCATCATCATCTTCGCCTTCGGCACGCAACTTCTCATCAAGATACACAGTTGTGGTCAGGGCAAAGTAGTCCCCGACGAACATCACCGTGCGTGTCATCTCAATCTCGTCAATGTCTTCGCTCATCGTTTTACCCACTCCATTTCGTCGCTTCCGTGTTCTATGCTTCCATCTCCGCTAATGCGCCAAGCCCATTTACAGCAAGGCTTCTCCGTGTCACATGGGTGACAACCCATGCCATCAAGTTTCTGTGCAAGCATCGGAAAGGTTTCCAAGAACTTGACAACGCAATCGTGGCACATGCGCCACATGGTTTTACCTGTTTCATCGGGTGGAAAGTTGTCAATGAACCCGCCGTAGTAACCGCTACCTGTGAAGTCAAACTCAATGCCGTTGTCGAACACATTTTTCTGTTGTGTGCACTCGACGACTGCGCCGCATGCATCGCATAGGTCGTAGCCGCTGCGTGGTTCTTCAACCGACATTTTTACCCTTCTTCCTTCATCGCATCTTCGGCAGCCTCGACAAGTTGCTCAGCCGCATGACTTTGGAAAGCGAACTCACCATTTTCCATTGTCTGAACCGCATACGCCCACTCGTCTTCAGTCATCTTCCGACTTGTTCCGTATTGCTCGACGGTTTCCTTGTCCCAATACTCGACGAACAACTCTGTGTCTTCGCCGTAAGTCTTCAGTTGCTCAATCAGTTGTTTGACTTTCATTTTTACCTTTCAGTCTCTGTCTTCGTGACAGTTGCAGTTGCAGAGAGGTGGATAGTATTTCCGCATCTCTGTGCGAACCTTCCGCAAGTTATCAAGTGCGTCGTATGCCTCGTAAGCCAAGTCAAGAACCGCATCTTCGTCAATCTCTGTCTTAGTCGTATTGACAAGCGCAGTCAGCAACTCCTTTCGCTTCTCGGCGTAAAGGTTTATGTCTGCTTGGTATTCCTCTTTGGTTCTCATCACTCCTCCACTTCTTGAAGGTATTGAGCAATCTCCTCTTGCGTTGCTCCAGCAAGTTTCTGCAACCGCACCCACAAGTCGCCTGTCCGTGCATACATCTCCATGAGTGCAAACAACTTGTCCATGCTGTAGTCCTTGTGGTTCTTATGGTTCTCAAGGTTTTCCTCGATGAACCGCATGAACATGGCAGTTGCCATTGTCAAGATTTCTGTATCGGTGCTTCCGATTTCTAGGTTTTTCTTTGCCATTTGTTTTTCCTCCTCTTGAGGGTTTGTTGTTGGCAAGAAGTAATCTAGCACCTTCCTGCATTTTATGCAAGTCAATCCAAAAGATTTTCTGTCGTGTCGCAAAGTTGTTTGGAAGTCATGTCACCAGGGCCTCACCGCATCAACGAACTTTTACAAAACGTAATGTCCAGATTTGAGAGATAAACATCTTGGGCTCCGCAAGTTGTTTGGAAGTTGCACGTTCGATCAGCTCCCGGATCAAGATTTTTTACCCCCCCGGCGATCAGCGATCAGTTCCAACAACGAAAAAACTCCCGCACCTTTCGGCACGGGAGTTTCTCGAACTCTTTGGTTGGTTGGGATTAGTCCTCGACGGGACGGTCTACCTTCGTCACCTCGAAGTATGCGCCTGTCGGCTCATCATGCGAAGTCCGCACTACCTTCAGGCTTGCGCCTTCGAGTGTGAAGGTCAAGGTGTAATCGCCTCTAATGGTGAGTGCATCGAGTATTGACTCGTAATCCACGACCGCATAGCCATCACGGCGTAGCCAAGTCATCGCTCTTCCCTTTATGCACACGACATGCTTGTCGGCATCGAACTCGTTTGCCTTTGCCCAATCTTTGAGCAAGTAATCGAGGTTGCCTTTCTCATCGTCGTAGCACCCGTAGCAATCAGGTGTGTAGCCACCATCTTCATCGGTGCAAGTGCAATCGGTAGTTAGAACAACTACCTGCTTATCCATTGTCTCCATCGTGTGTCCTTTCGTCGTTTGTATGGGACGGCATCATCATAACAACCTCTCTGCACTTTGTCAAGCATTTGCAAAAGAAAAACCTGCACTTCATCGGCAAGTTATTTGGTTGTGCCTGGGGCCTGGAGCTGGGAGCTGCCGCAGCATCTCCAAGATTTTTACCTCCGCCACCATCTCCGCCGCCACTTCCACCTCCGCCGCCGCAGCGAAGAACTCGAACTTGTTGCGAAGTTCTCGACGGCAGCCCTGGCAACTTCCCGCATTTTTACCCCGCACGCATCTTCGCCCAGACATGAAGAAACCCCCCAGCCTTTCGGCTGAGGGGCTTCCTCTGAAACTCTGGTTGGTCTTACTTGACGACCAAGACCGAGTATTCGGTGAGTGTCTGGCAGGCTTCGTATGCCTCAGGGAACGCTTCGGCAAGTGCCTTGCTGTCCACACCCTTGCGCTCACGCTTGGAAACTTCGATACGGACTTCGCCGTTCAGAACGCCGACTTCGGCATCTCCAAGAACTGCCTTGATTTGTGCCTCAAGTTCCTTCTTGGTCTTTTCCAACTTGGTGAGCATGTCACGAGTGGTGACGAACTCGGTGATGATTGACGCAGTAGAACTGTCAAGTTCGACTGCCTTGCGCTCGATGGCAACCTCAGTCACCATCTTGCTGATTAGTTTGGTAGTAGCCATTTGGCTTCACCTTGTCTTTCTGTCTCTTCACTCCGCACCCTTTGTGGGGAGTGGCTGGGGAGTCCTGCTCTCCAACAACTATTACATTACACGACCTCTATGCAGATTGCAAGTCTTTCTGCAACTTTTTTTCTGTGTCTTTCGTCACACGATTTGCAGGAAGGTGAGGCTCGTCGTCTTGGCAGGTGTCGAACCCATACCTGTCATACCAAGTCCAAGCGACCTCTTTGATAGCCCACCCACAACGCTGGCAGACCCTCATGGCTTCACCCACTTCTTTTTACCATCGTATTCGAGCAACCCAAGCATGTCCCTGAGTGCTTCGTCTGTTCCGCATGGTGAGCAAACTTCTGTCTTGTTGTCGAGTCGAGAGAGGGCAGGGTAGCCCTGATAGTCACGACCGCATCTTGGGCAGGTCACGAGTTTGATGTCGAGTTTCACTTTTTTACCCTCGATGGCTTGTCCATCTGGATTGCTCGACGCAACGCACTTTCTCGATTGGGGTGGAGTTCGATTGGGCAATAGCGATTTGCTGTGTCCACAACCCACCAACCCTTGCCTTCATAATCAGGCTTGATGTCGTATCTCTGATACATAACGAGTCCTTTCGTCGTTTGAGTCCATCATACTCCGATTATCAGGAAAGTCAAGCATTTAGAAGTGGAAGTCCACCATCACGAGATACTGCATCTCAGGGGCGATTGCGAGCCGTTCACGGAAGTATTTGAGGTTGATGGTCTGCTGTTCCAAGTCGTAGATGAGCGCATCTGAAGTCCAAGACCCGTTGAGCAACTTCGCAATCTTTTCGAGGTAATACAACTTCATGCCGTTCTCGCCATAAGCCCGTTCGGTCTCAGGGTCGTAAGACGCTGCGGCTTCGAGCAAGTCGAAAGTTTTTACCTCGTCGAGCATGCGGTTGAGTTCAGCTTTGCGACTAGCAAGCCACTCTTGTATCCGTTCCTCAGCGAGTTTCTTGTTCTCCGTGTAGCGCAAGATGTATTTGTCCTTGCCGAAGGCATCAGACCAACGCCCGCCAATCTCATGCCAATCCGACCAACTCGGATACGGATACTCGGAGTGAGTAATCTCGCTGGTCACTTTGTCCCGTGCCTCGCCGTGAGACTCGGCTTCTACCAAGATGATGTGTCCTGTATGCATCGTCGTTTCCTTTCGTCGCTTTTATTTTTACCCTAGACCACGCCGTCTTCGATCAGTTTTGCGTTCTGAACTTCTTCTTCGAGCCACGCCTTAGCGGCTTGGAGTGCTTCACCGATTTCGTGATGCACATTGTCAAGATGCTCGCCTCGCACATACATGTCGAACCAGGGGTTCATGTCCCAATACAGCGTGTCTTGTTCGTTCGCCTTCTGCAAGTTCTCGTCCGTATCAAACCCTGCCGCTATCAAGTCCCCGCCGTAGCGATAGGTCTCGCCATCTTCACGATTTTTTACCTTCATGTCACCGTCGCAGTAGATGTCTACCTCGAAGCCTTCATGCTTCACCGTGCAAATAAAGTTCTCATCATCTCGGTAGAACGCAGCGTCTTGCTGTGTTTCATGCATCGGATAACCCGTTGCCCACACAATCTCGAACCCGTCTCCTAAAGTCAGCTCCGTCATTTTTACCCTCTCTTTTCCTCGCCGTTTTTACCCAGAAGGGTCACGGCAGCCCCGCCGATTTTGAGGGCGACGGGGCTACCGCTACTTGCGCTCTCTCCGCAGATTGTTTGGACACTTGCGCTGGAAGGACGCATCTGCTTCGAGAACCCTATTGAGGTCAGGCTGCTCGCCTTCCCACACTTGTCAAGACCCGTGCTGCTTCTCGCCCGATTTCGTTCGCTGCCTTCACAGGGTCAAGCACGCCCG
>Ga0129336_10003068_pt1 | contig 10329 bp, 18 predicted proteins | sample CPB6_02_DNA_FD_96878 | JGI IMG/M metagenome (GOLD analysis project Ga0129336, IMG submission 96878) | Freshwater to marine salinity gradient microbial communities from Chesapeake Bay, USA - CPBay_Sum_0.6_0.2_DNA | ecosystem: Environmental > Aquatic > Marine > Coastal | place: USA: Chesapeake...
GCTGGGCATCAAAGATGGCGCTCCAGTTTGAAGCCAGGAAGGTAGCGCTCAAGCAGGACAGGACAGGCTTTGTCCTGACCTTGTCTATCCACCCCGATGAAATCCCTGTCGAATTGTTAAGGGATTTTGTTGGGGCACGTTATGCCTGTGCTCTGGTGAGGATTCAAGATGACGAGTCCCCCACTGAGTACAACAACCGAGTGCAGAAGGCTGGCATGCTATGCAGAGATCGAACGTTCCAGGTCTTCCTCCATGAGATGAAGATGGCAACCGCCAAGGACGAGGACTCTGCGGCCAATGCAATATGTCTCCACTGCGGGATCGAATCCAGGGCTGAACTCAACGGCAACGCTGAGGCACAGCGCAAGTTCGACATCATCATCAAAGAATACGAAAGCTGGAACCAAAATGATCCGTTCGTCTAAATACCATCCATTCATGGTCTACCTTGAACCCAAGGAGATCAAACGTTTAAAGAAGTTCTCGGTCAAGCACAAGATACCCATGACACAGATTGTGCGGGAGGCTATTGATGCAAGGCTGTCAGTCGGGGATTCGTTCACCAACGGATTCAATACCGGGATTGACAAGGCGGTTGAGATAGTCAAGGCCGCTCAGTGGGCGCAGATGAGATTCCCATCCGGTATCTCTATCGCAGAACTGATTGACCAAGACCTGTCAGACAAAAAGATGAGGTTCTTTGATGACGAAAAATCTGACGGGTCAGCGTAACCAATGCCCTGGTTGTGGGTTGTACTTCAACAGCAACCTAGCATTTGACAAACACCGCACAGGTAAACACGGCGTTGACCGGCGGTGCAGATCAGAGCAAGAAATGATCGACAAAGGAATGGCTTTAAACAGTGCTGGTTTCTGGATCAGCGAACGATACGAGGTGTTGCATGACTACGGAACAAAAACCAAAGATGGCGATCCCAACTCAACGAGTGACGGATCCTAACTTCAAGTATGTACCCCAGGCTAAGACAGATGTCCAAGAGACTTGGAAACGTTTTGGCTGGGTGCCACCTGTACACAAGGATCAGAAGTGAAAGCCGTCATTGAGTACAACTACCCGGAGGACGAGGAGAAACTGCGGTTTGCTCTGTGTGGGGAGACTGCGGTTAAAGCCATCCTGTCTATCCGGGAGGTGTTGGATGGGGGCAGATCAACCAAAGGCGACATTATTAGCAGGATTGACGAGATAACTGCCGAGGCGTTGCTGGACTTTAAAAGGGTTTAAACATGACAGCAGAAGAAATCATTGAGGAGATCAAGAAAGCCCAGGGTCTAATGAGTTTTGGGTACTGGGATGCGGCCCATGATCTTCTTGAGGAGGTGATCAAGATGGTTACTGAACTTGGGGAGAAAACAGAATGAACACGCTACAGGAGTACTGGGACGCATGTCTCATCCGATCATGGCGGCGGCAGTTGAATCTGATAGATGCTATGAGCATGTTTCTCTCACTCACCGGGAAGCGAGTTGATGAGTGCGAACTGTTGCGGGTTCCATCTGAAAACATCCCATGGCGAACAGGAGTCCGTGTGTTTACAGCATATCACCTTCCCAAGATCAACGACAGGCTGTGGGATCAGGAGCCTGAGAAAGACCTTGCCTTGTTACGCAAGTTGCAGAAGTCCAAATACAACACAGAGAAGCAACAGTACAGAACCAACGCAGACCGTGATTTGAGGAACGAGCAGGTAAAGAACAAACGCAACCGGGAAAAGAACGTCTACACAACGCGAGAAATATCGGATCGCAACTCCGCAACCGATTGGAACGTTACAAAGGGCGCGGCAAGAATAAGGATGCGCAAATGACTTGGCCCTTTCCTCAATTCCCCCTGCCCCCTTACAAAGAACCCCGGGGGCCGAAGTACCCATCAGACGCAGAAGATGCGCCACTATAAGGAAGCAACATGAAACCAATTGAACTGAACGTAGACGAATACCCATGCGGCGGTGAGATTGCAGAAGACGGGCAATATGTTGCAGTCATCTACACATCAAATGCATGTGAAGGCGACCTTGAGACAGCGATCCCCATTCTTGCCAAACTTTGGGATTCTGAGCCAGAGGTCTGTTTAAATATAAAAATGAAAATAAGAGATGTATTTAACGAGTTAATTGAAAACTATTCGATTGGCGATGGGATGATCAACAAAGAAGACATGCCGCTGTTTCATGCTTTGTATAAAGACTGCAAATGGATAGTTGAGCAGATCGGCGCTTTAAAGGTGGAAGAATGAAGAAAGAACTTCTGATCGGATGCGGATCCAAGTGGGACAAGCGATTGACCTGCGATGGATCTAAGGACTGGTCAGACTTAACCACCCTGGACTACAACGCAGACCACAAGCCTGATGTTGTATGGGATCTGATGCAGGGGAACTTACCATTTCCTGACAACTCCTTTGACGAGATCCATGCCTACGAGGTGCTAGAACACACTGGATCCCAGGGTGACTACAAGTTCTTCTTTAAACAGTTCAGCGACTTCTGGCGGGTTCTCAAGCCGGGTGGTCATCTGTTGGCTACCTGCCCCAGCAAGCATTCCATCTGGGCCTTGGGTGACCCGAGCCATACCCGCATCCTGGTGAAAGAGAACTTGGTATTCCTGAGCCAGCAAGCCTACGCAGATCAGGTGGGCAAGACATCCATGTCTGACTTCAGGAACATTTACACAGCAAACTTTGAGCCGTCGTTTGTGGACGAGGGCGAAGAGACATTCATCTTTGTTTTGAGGGCTATCAAATGAAACGAGTCATCTTTCTTCTGGCCTTCTCAGGGATGGCCCACGCAGAGTTCAACGATGGCAACCAACTGCTGTCCAAGTTGAAAGACTCAAGCTATTTCAACCAAGGGTATGGCATGGGATACATAGCCGGGATTGCAGACATGGGTGTGGGTGTAGTTCACTGCGCTCCCCCTAATGTCACGGCGGGACAGTTAAACGACATGGTTAGGAACTACTTAGAAAACACCCCGGCAGATCGACACCTGACCGGAGACACCATTGTTAACAAAGTGCTAAAGACTGTGTGGCCCTGCGCCAAGAGGGGGTCAGCACTATGAAGCGCATAACCCTAACTATCAGCGGCAACATAGAAGCAATCAAAAGACAACTGCAAGAGGAGCATGGTATTGATTACAGCTACAACCAGCTTGTAGACTACCTGATCAACTTCTACCGGAAGAACGGCCCACAACCCAAGACCGAATGGAGGAAATATGAAGTCAGATGAAGATGAGGCATTCGACTGCATTGAGAAGGCGCAGGGCTGGCGCAAGCGGCAGATCGCAGACAAGGTGGACGTAGATCCGTACACCACCAAGGTCAGGAACGACACCATCGATGAGATAGCCCGGGCCGTTGAGAGGTTCCGGGGTGCCTTTGGTGATGACACCACCAGCAGCTTTGCCATCTACATCAGGGGGATGAAGCGATGATAGAAGCAATGAAACAACGTGAATATGTAATTGAGTTTGATACCTCTGGCGGCTCGTCTGTGCTTGGCAGGCTGTTGCGCTTGTTGTGGTTTCCGATTGCTTGGGTATTAACTGGAAGGGCTAAGTTATGAGCATAGAAGCAATGAAACAGGCGCTGGAGGCGCTGAAGTTTGGACTTCACGTTGGATTCGATGAGTCCAGCGAGTCGCAGATCAAGAAAGGCGGCAAAGCATTTGACCAGCACAGCAAGGCCATCGCCGCCATCCGCACCGCAATCGCAGCGGCTGAGAATCAGGAAGCATGGAAGACCAGCGACACAGCATACCGGCCCGAAGGACTGCCGCAAGACTTTATCGTGCATGAGGTTGAGAATGAAGGTGATTGGTCAGAGTGGGTCTGCCCTGACCCAACGCAGTATTTCATGAAGTGTTGCGACTGTGGACTGGTGCATGAGATGCAGTTCAAGGTCGTCAAGTACTCAGTGGGTGACGAGTGTGATGGCGTTGACGATCCTGATGTGCGTGGAATTTTTAGAGCAAGGAGAAGAAGCAATGCCTAAATGCGAACATGGATTAACGTCTAAAGAATGTTACGTCTGCGCCTCGCCAAAGCACGCAGAGCAGGCTGAGAAGCAGGAGCCATTTGGGTATTTTCAATACGCAATGCACTTTGATGCTTGGGTTCAAAACCGCGACAGCAACAAAGGTGTTGCTTTCTACACCACCCCACAACCACAGCGTGAATGGGTTGGGTTGACGCAGAAAGAATTGGACGATCTGTGGGACGAACACCATGACGCTTACGGTTATCAGCTTTCAGCCGATGGATATGAACGCGCCATCGAAGCCAAACTCAAGGAGAAGAACACATGAGCCCCTACAACGACGACACCAGAGAAAGCTACGTCCAGCGCATGGCAGACAACCACTTGCATGTGGCTATGACGCACCACAAGATTGGAAACAACCGATCAATGTGGCTTCAGTTACTCTACCGCGCCATGGCGGAAGATGTGTATGGTACACACTGGGATAGGTTAAAGGAGAAGAACACATGACCAGAGACGACATCATCCGCATGGCGCGGGAGGCTCATTTAGTGATGTATGACTATGACCATCCTAGCCTTGAACGCTTTGCCAACCTTGTCGCCGCCGCAGAGCGTGAGGCGTGTGCAAAGGTGTGTGAAAAAGATGCGACTGCGTGGGGGTATGACTCAAATGGTGCAAGCTGTGCAATAGCAATCCGAGCAAGGGGACAAGCATGAAATGCCCTGTCTGCAAGACAAGGTTTACAGATGTACTTCAGACCAAGCCTAGCCCCACTAAGATCACCCGCATCCGGGAGTGCTTTGAAGGCCACAAGTTTGTGACTGAGGAAACCTTTGTAAGGTTGGTCAAAACCAGGAAAAAGAATGTACCGGAACAAGACGCTTCTTGAGATCGTCCGGCAGTCGCCCTGTCAGATCTGCGGTTTAAACAATGGGACTGTCGTTGCAGCTCATTCAAACCAACAGCGAGATGGGAAAGGCATGGGCATTAAAGCCCATGACTACCGGATAGCGGCTCTCTGTTACACCTGCCATTCCAAGCTAGACCAGGGGTCAGAATGGAGCAAGGAAGAGAGAAGGGAGCGCTGGGAAACAGCCCACCGAAACACTATCGGCTGGCTGTTTGAGAACGGCTACCTCACTGTGCAATCATCTTCTTGTAATCCCTGATCTGGGAAACCAGGGCGGCTTCAGACTGTCCAATAGCCAGGAGGGCATCCCGCTTGTCATCAGCATCCATGGTTGACGAGCGGATGAATCGCTTCATGTCGTTGAACTCTTTCAAGTTCTTGTACAAAGCGTTTACATAGTCTTTGCTGGCTAGAAGAGGCATGTTGTCCATCTGGTACTCAACAAAATCTTCCACCTTTCCGGTACGCTCTAGCAGGTTGGATGTCCTGACTGCCTGATCCACTGCGTTCTTCAGTTCGTAGTAGGCGGTGACATTCCCCCGGGCTTCAGGATCCAGGGCAAAGCGACGGATAAACGGCATCTGCTCAAACCGTCTGGACGGCTTGGGGATATCACTGTTTAAACCAATCACTGTGTCCATGGCGTCCACTGCGTAGGTTCCCAGCGTTCCGGTGTAGCCCTTGATCAGGTGATCGATCTGGATGGGCGACAGGCCAACGGACTTACCGGTCTCGGTTTTAAACGAGGTGAACTGTCCCAGAATCTCGGCAAACTTTGATGTGCCTGGATCGACCTGGAACTCCTTATCCACATCTTCCATGCCCTGGCCGATGATCGGACGGCCTGTGAAGAAGGAATAGTTGGTTGCCACCTCAATTGCAGGTAGGACAGCCTGGGGAAGCTGAAGGCCGAACGTGCTATACAGGTTACGCTGGACAGAGGCAAGCAGTTGTTCCCCTGTGTCATTGCCCATGGTATAGGCCATAATGCGCTCAGGCATGACCTTAAAGATCACACCCACTTCAAATGGGATGGGAATCTTTACGCCCAAACCTGGGATCAGCCAGTTGTTATCCCGGGTTTCCTCTTCCTGAGCCAGGTAATCCTCATCGTCATGCACCATGGCGTAGTACAAACAAGACAGGGCCATGAGGGATAGGCCACGCTTGATAAACGCCTTGGCAATGGCTTGGTCGTAGGCTGTACGGTCATCCTGATTGATGAACGGCTTGATACCTGCGCGGTATAGAACATCCAGACCCTGGATACGAGCGTTCAAGAACGGGGTCACTGCGGTCAGGATACGGATCAGAGCAGAACTACCCTTGCGCTGGAAGTTCATAATCTCCATGGCACGCATCAAAGCCTCAGCTTCGTTACCAGTCTGGGCGTAGGTGTCCTTGTAAACAGCCAAACGGGTGGCAGCATCAGACGCCGTAGAACCCTTCTCCAAGGCTTCCCATACCGATTTAAACGGCTTGAAGATCTTTTCCTTGGTGGTCGTTGCCCCGGCGGCTTTCTTGAGTTGCTTCTCCAGAGTCTTGCCGGTCTCACGCACCTTGCCTGTGAACTCCTGACCACCGATCAATCCTGCGCTGAGTAGGGTTTGTAAGTCTTTATCCTTACCCGCCAGAGCTGCAGTGAACCCTTTGGCAGTATCAATGATGGGGGTGATCTTAGCCCCGCTGGTAACCCAAGCGGCCATGGAATCCCGCAGTAAGTTAGCCAGGATGAAGTCCGGTGTCTTGGTCACAAAGGAACGGAGCAGGTTAGCCGGAGCCGCAAACAGCTGCAGGCCGGGGATCTCCGCCATGTTTAAACCCTTCATGGCTTCAACGAACATGGCATCCACGCATTCGTAGTAATGCATCTGACCGTTACGCAGGACAGTCACCACGTTGATCATAGAAGAGGGACGCTTAGGCTGACCCTTAAAATCCAGGGATTCAACTGCGTCCTTGAGGTACACCTCATTCTGGATCGCTCTCTCAGCGGCAATGTTCTTCATGCCAGCTTCAATGGCAGATTGCGTATTCCTTACAACGTTCTCAAAGAAGTCGCCAACGGTGACATCCCCACCCTTGAGAGCCTTGGGAGCTTTGACCCCAGAGATAGCACTGAAGACCTTCGGCCCCTTGGCATCATCGTCCATCTGCTGGCGATAGAAGGGGAAGTAATCCCCGTGCTTCATCCAGGACTCGCCCATCTGCTTGTTGATCACCCCGGTCTGAATCATGTACTCAACCAGACCACGGTTGTATGTATCCCATTCTTTACGAACAGATTCAAACAAGCCAGGGGGATACTTGGCTTCTAGGTTCTTCGCAATCGCCAGGTCTGCCTGTGTAAACAGTTTCTCTCGACCGTCAAGCTCAAGGCGTGAGCCTCGCTTGGCGCTCATCCAGAACTGCCAGTCACGGAAGACTTCAGGATCACGCAGTTCAGCCAAAGGCTTGAAGATGGCAATCGGCCCTTTGATCTTGCCGTTGTCATTCCAAATCTTAGTGATACCGTTTTTGTAGACAGGGATGCCACCGATACCATCGTTTACACCAAAGGCAGAAGCAGACAGCTGTGCTGCGTAGTCAGAGAACAGGGCGGCTGACTCGGCGCTTACATCTGCCATGATCTTGGGCAGACCCTTCATCTTGGCAATCAGACGCTCTTTACGACCGATGGTCTCATAGCGGTTGATGTACGCCTGACGGAAGCCAGCCACCCCTTGCGGAGCAATAGCAGTCATCAGACGCTCAAGCCAGCTCTTGTCGTCACGCTTGCCGATGGTTTCGTTTATACGGGTCTGCGTTGCAGCGTCAATCTGCGGGCGCAGGCTCTTACGAATATCCGGGTTGTTTATATCGTAGGCACCAACGTTACCGGTCGCAGACTTCAGCTGCACAGGGCTGTAAACGCCAAGGTTCTTAACCCCATGTTCCTTGACATAGAAGCTGTCAAAGCCCAGTGAGCGGATAGCTTTCTGGACAGCATCATCTTCTATCTTGTTGTACAGACCCCGGGATAGCAGACCCTTCAAGCCAGCCAGATACTTCTCCGGGAACTCCATCTTGGTGGTGACGGACTCAGGCATAAAGTTCAGGACTTGGTTGATAACCATGTCCAGATGCTTCTTGTTCTCATAGTCAAACGGATTCAATGCCCGGACAAACACCGGAACAATGTTCTCACCGACAGGGAGATACTCTCTTACAGCCTGGGCCAGGAACGGCAGGTGCTTTTCATCAAGTGCCTTCTTGGTGAATGCGTTCTTCTTGATGTCTTTGATAGCATCGTCCCGACGGGCAACCATCTTCTTGTAGTCAGGTTGCTTACGCTCTTCAGGATCGTTCAGGAAGGAATACTCCTCCTGCACCAGGGCAACTGCGTCCTCGATAGCCTGTGCTTTCTGCTCCGGGGTCAGTTCATCTGCGGCATTCTCAGATATCCACTTGAGACTATCTGCAGAGTAAATAGCTCCAACTTCAGGATCGGGACTGACAAAGATGGCGTTAGCCACCCCAGGTTTAAACTCAGAGATGTCGCGGGCAGTGCCGTGGTACATGACCACCGGACGGCCCTCTTTGTCCACCACCTTGCTGTCATCGAACCAGTTATTGAATTCCTTTGTGTTAGGAGCACGGAGGCTGTATTTTTCAACAACCTTGATTTCAGACGGGTTGTATCCCTGGCCGTAATCAACCACCAACTCCTGCTCTCCAGGACTCCCAATCATATTTACATGCTCAGGGGTCAGATCCATTTCAACAATCGACATGCCGGTTTTTGTGGCGTATGCCGGGATGTTCTTGAATGCTCTTGCAATAGTAGGATTCAATGTGAATGAGGCAAACTGACTGCCCATGGCCCCAGTTTCCAATTCTTCCAACTCATCATTGGACATCAAACGATATCCCTTGAAGTTGTCGCCAAGTTCTTCACGCACAAAGTCTTGAACGTCTTGGATGTATTTCTTGCTACCATTTACACGGTATAGGTCATACATAGCGTCACGGTCACCAACCCCAGAAACGCCGCCAATCCATTGCTCACGGATGGATTCAACTCCAGGTGGCATTGGAATCTCTTCTGCGCGATTAAAGAATTCTCTGGCAGATCTTAGGCTCTTGCGAACATCTTCGGCCTCTGCTTCACGTCGATTGGACTCCTGTTCCATCTTAACCATGAGGTCGAGGGATTTTTGTTCATCTCCACCAACAAAATCCAGCACCGCTTTATTTAAACGACGGAAAGCCATAGTCTGGTTGCGCTTGAGTGCCCCCGGAGATTTTCCTCTTTCCGTGGTTATGGCTACGCGCCCCATTGCTTCATCGTCTGCAAGATTAAGCTTCTCATGCAGATCCCATATATTTTGGGGGATGCCTTGAGGAGCGGTAGAACGCAGGCTCTTGCGGATATCTGGGCTTTCACTGCTATAGGTGCCCTTGTTGCCGATGGCTGACTTGATCTGCTGGGGCTTAAACACGCCCAGGTTTTTACGGCCCTGTTCTTTGGTGTAGAAGGCATCGAAACCATTCAGTTCAAACAGATCCAGGTCGTTTGCAAACTCAATAGCACTCCAGCGACCCTCACGGAAATCACTGATGATGTCATCTATCTCGGACGCAGAAAACCCTTCCTCTGTTTTCATTAAACGTTTGAATTGAGGGATGACCAAATTCATGTGGGCATCGTTCTCATAATCAAACGGTTTCTTTGCATAGATATAAACAGGATAGATATGAGCGCCTTCTTGTATTGGGCCAAAACCTTTCTTTCCCGGGAACCAGTCCAGGTCGTTTAATGCGTACTTGGAAGCAAAGTTGGGGTCGGGGCTAACAAAGAATGCATTGCGTTTGCCGCGAGTCCTTGGGACAGTCATTCCGCCTTCTTCGGTTTCCTGGTATGTGCCGTGGTACATAATTATGGGCGTACCGTCTTCGTCAACAATTTTGCTGTCATCAAACCATTGTTTAAACTCTTTAGTGTTAGGGGCACGCAGGCTCTTCTTCGCAATCGGGATAACCTTCCCTTTAAACTGCGATTGGTCAGGCACGGTGACGATGTCACCATCTGTTTTGGGATCGTAGTTAATAAAGAAGCCGCCAGTTTTTTCTGTAGCAGTCTTCTCCTTGAGCGTAGAGGCTTTGTTGCGTAAGCCAACAATCTGTCCGGTCACACCATCATCAGCCTTGGGATCAAGGAAACGAGCGTCGTACAGGTCACCATCCCATATCTGGTAGGTCTTGCCAGTCTCTTCGTCGAACAAAGACTTGGGCAGGGCAGACTTGGAGGAGAACGCCATGGCTACGCCATAACCGTCGTCCAAACGTTTACGCACTGCACCCCAGTTGTGGTCATACTGACCAGCCTTGTTCTTAAAGAACACAGGCTCACCGTTCACAATCTGGCCGAAACC
>Ga0129336_10003074_pt1 | contig 10320 bp, 17 predicted proteins | sample CPB6_02_DNA_FD_96878 | JGI IMG/M metagenome (GOLD analysis project Ga0129336, IMG submission 96878) | Freshwater to marine salinity gradient microbial communities from Chesapeake Bay, USA - CPBay_Sum_0.6_0.2_DNA | ecosystem: Environmental > Aquatic > Marine > Coastal | place: USA: Chesapeake...
CTCCTCAGCCTTGGCAATGGTCTGGGACAAATCCTTAAGGAAATCTTGATAGCTTTTCTCTTCTTTACCGCCGGGAATAACTTTATCCAAGCCAACGATTTTAGCTTGTTCAGCAATCAAGTTCTTGGCAACGTTCAGGAAGCCTACATCCCCTGCCGTTTCTTCTACTAATTTGGAGACCACTTCACCTTTATCGTCGTAAGTGGTTTTGCTCTTGATTTTGCTTTTGCCAAACGCAGCAAGAGCCTCATCTTTCAAATCAATAGCTTCCTGAAGGAGACGTGCCCTATGCAAGTCAACATTCTGGAGAATCCTTTGTTGGTACAGTGCCCTTGCGTATTCCCGATCACTATTAACTGTCTCTTTGCTAATAATTAGCGTGTCGGCAATTTGTTGATTAGAGAAACTTGCGGCAGCAAGTTGGTTCACCATTAGTCGTCGCTTGAAGATATTGTCTTTGCCATAGTTCTTCCTGCTTTGCCTGTTAGGCAGGTCTCTAATCTCTTGGATTTCCTCTTCCGTGAACTTTTCCCTCAGCACTTCTAAGGCAGCCAAGTAGGTTTCATCATTAGGAGCAGGAAGCTCTTTTGCCATTGTTTCTACAATTCTTGGCAGATCATAGCAAGAAAAAAGCCCCGCTTAGCGGGGCCATGGTTATTGGAAGGCAATCACCATTCTTCGCTGGTAGTCTCTGGGTTCTTGGGGAAGTTGAAAACGATGGAAGGCTTGCCAGGCTCTTCCTCATAGTCCCCCATGTCATCAGCTAGTTTCTTGAGGGCTTTGTATTGAGCCTCGGCTTCTACCACTTCCGCTTTGTACTTGCGTTTGCCCCTGCCGGCTTGAATGCGAACAGTGCCTTTAGGAGTGGAATGAGTGGTTAGAGAAAGAGCGCCCATCACTTCATGGAGATTGGCCTTGTTTTCCTCCTCCAAGGCTTCCTTGGCCTTAAGGTCTTCTTTGATTTTTGCCAATTCTCCAATCAAGCTTTCAAGGTCAATTAAGCCTTGCTCTTGGTCAAATTCAGTCAGGGGAGGCATTGCGTTCAATGAGGATTTGGACTTCCTCCAAGGTGCGCCTCCAGTGCCTTTCTCCATTGTTGTCCTTCATTGCATAGAGCATTCGTGGTGAACCACCTAGCGAGAAACCATAGTGCCTAAGCACTGTAATTTCTTGCCCATTGTGCTCCAACGATGGAAGACGATCTGGATTTTTAGGCGCCTGGACGGCCATGAAGGAAGGGAATGCCCCTGAATAATAGTCGAAACGATGGTGGAGCGCAAGGACTAGCAGGAAGTCAGAGGATTGAAGCAATCGTGAAGTCCTTAAAGCCCGTCGTCCGTTTCGCCTGTCGGCTCTGGCTGAACGGGCAGCGAGAGTCGCTTAGGCGAAAGTTGCTTAAGCCGGAATCAAGCAGAACTCGGTTCCGTCCCCAGCATACACTGTTTGTCAAGTGGCAAAAGCACAAAAAGGGGCCGTCAGGCCCCAAATCCCCGAAACGGGGACGCGGAATCGCCCGTGAAGTGGGCAGGCTTTTGTTTTTCTTCAACTTTGGCCGGGATTTCCTGAGTCTCTACAGGCTTCTTTTCTTCTTCTTTGTCAAACCCACGATCGTAAATAATGGCCACAATGGAAAAGCAATTATTCCCATAATAAAGCCCCGCTTTCACGGGGCCTTGTGGTTAGAAATAATCGTCGTCGTTTGGTTCTTCTAATGCAGGCTCTATTGGCTCTGGCATTAGTTCTCCTGGCGTCCACTGCCAATCGTGATAAAGCCTTTCCCTTTCGCCATTGGGACCTAACTGCCACGATGACGTTATGAGCCCTTGCCTACGGGCTAGTTCCAGCATCTTACGAGTGCCACTAACGTCCCACGATCCGCAAATGGCCGCCACTTGACGGCAGGACAGCCTTTCGTTCCGGCGGCTTGCAAGGGCTGTAACCACAGAATCAAGCTCCTCTAGACTGCCCCCGAGTGGTCCGCCATAGCGCCAGCCATAAGAGATTGGCTCCCTGATAAGGATGTGCCTACCACTGAGCCCGGCGCGGCTCTTGAGCCATTCGATGCAAAATTGGTTATTGTCATAGCTCCCTTCAATGCGAGTGAACTTAACCACTTCGCTCACGTTGTCAACAAATGCACTACTGTCCCTTAGTCCTCCGCTTTTGTTCAAATGGTGAAGGATGACAATAGAACACTGGTAGGAATTGGCTAAGTCCCTTAGTCCATAGATCACGTCACCACTACTGCTTTTCGTCAGGTCTACATTCATGCCAGAAAGGCAGGAAGTAAGGCTATCAATGACAATAAACACTGGCCGATTCTTGCGCACGAAATCTTCCAGTTGCCTAATGTGGGCAAAGCGCCAGTTTTCCCAGAAGCTAATCTGTCCAGGCTCTAGTCCCGCATCGGCATAACCAATCACGGCAAGTTTTTCCGTGGTATCCACTAATGGTTCATCACTTTGAATGATTAGTGATTTGCCTTGTAGGCAGCGCCTATTGCTCCATGGTTTGCCTAGTGCAATACTGAGAGCCCAGTTATAGAGCAAAGTGGATTTACCTTGACCACCTTGCGCTGCCAATAGCATTACCGTGCCACGGGGAACGATACCAGCAATGAGCCATTCCCTGCATTGGTCAGATTGAGCGATGGTAAGGGCATCAATAGTTTCGATTTCCTCTTTGCCATAGACCCTCCCCTTTGCTTCATCAACGAGCTTATCAATGTTCTGTTGTGTCATTTTAATGGAATGACGCTCTAGCCAATTAGAAGTTTCGTAGGCAATACGAGCATCGTTACTGCCAAACAGTCCTACAAAGCCTTCAATGGTGGTGATAATTTCGTCGTAACCTGGCTTGCCATCAGCGTTTTGGTGGCGATTCTTGGAAACAATGGCAGCAAGTATGTCGTCTTTAGTGGCACCTTCCCCAATCCAATCGCCAATGTCATAGCCATTCTTGCCGGGGAGACTTTCCCACTCCCACGAATCAGCATCAGCATAAAGCCATTGTGCGCCTGGATTATCGCTTTCCACTTCCCGCATGAAAGCCACACCGGGCTCGTCACGATCAGGACAAAGGACTAAGCGATGGTCCCGAAAAATGCCAGAGTAATCACCATTGGAACGGTATTGTTTGCTGCCACCAAGGAAGGTGATGGCAGGGAGGCCAATGTCCCAAAGAGCTTGAGCTTTTAGTTCTCCTTCGACAACGAAAATTGGAAAGCCAGTGGAATTGCTATGGGCAATAGCTTCGTGGTATTTCCAAGGCAGGATTGTAGCCTTGGCTTCCTGAAGTTGAATTTTTGCTGATGGTGAGCCAGTGTCAATGGTGGGAAAGTCTTGCCAAATGCGCTTATTATCACTTTCGCCATCGTCCTTCCTGTTGACTACTACAACGGTTTCGCGCTTAGTGTTTTCGTAGTGGAATTGGTGGAACGCTGAATCTCGCTTGGGCTTTTCCCATCGTTGCATTGGTGCGAGGATGTTGCGAATTTCGGCCCGATGCTTGGCCGATGGATCAGAGAAGCAACTATAGGCGCCAGTGCTTTTGTTGATGCCAAGGTTATTGCCATTGCAGGCAGGACAAATGTACTTGCCGCTCTCGCCCGTAGGCGTTAGTGCGTCCAAGTGGTCCAGAATTGAGAATGGCATGATGGCAGTCGGCGCTTAGGGATTATGGCTGATGGTGCAAGCCATGGTTCACCCTCAGACAATAAGCAATGCTTATGCAAGGGGGTGTTGCGATGGTGGGGCAATGGCTTAGTGTGGGGCGTGTTCCGCTTCTCAGGACGTATGGCCCAATGAAGGCTCTCCACGGCGAACGCAAGCGCAAGGTTCATGTCACAATGACACCTACTGCAATGTCTCGTCTTGACGAGATTGCGTTCAATGCGCAACTCTCGCGATCAGAAGCTCTTGAGCGTCTGATTCGTTCCACCCCCCCTTACGAGGGGCTTGTTCTCGCCCAATTCTCCGAATGACTTCCGACGAAATCATGGCCACACTCTCTGCCATGTCCGACCGCACTCTGGGCGTTTTCTCGCCCCTACTCATTTCCTACGACCAGTTTAAGGCAGCCTACGAGCTTCCTATTGGTGAGCACGTTGAGAAGAACTACAAAGGTCTGTCCTATCTATCGTGGCCTTTTGCTCTTCGCTACTTTTATGAGCACTTTCCTGGCCTGTTTGTTCAGTTTGAGGAATCAAAAGTTGGCTGGCCCGTGTTTGGTGAGCCCGGTGCTTACATTCTGAGGCCATTCATCACGGACGGCATTAAGCGCACCCCCGCGCTTGTTTTCCCAATCATGGACAACAAGCACAATGCCATTGAAACCCTTAATGCAAGGCAAATCAGCGACAATGTGCAACGGGCAACTGTCAAGACTATTGCTCAATTCACTGGACTGGGCCTGAAACTGTATGCCGGGGAGGACATTCCCAAAGAGGAAGGAGCCGCTTCCGTTCCCTCGCCATCGCCCTCTCCCGCCCCTGCCGCAGCGCCCAAGCCTGCCGCAGCGTCTCAAGACACTATTGATGGTCGTGCCGCAGGACTGGCGCTTGCCGATTCCGGCATTTTTGGCATGGATCGTCAGGCCATCATCGCTCTAGCCAAGGCAGCCCTAGAGACCATGGGACTTCAAGCCTCAACGGATATTAAAACGCCACAACAGTTCGGCAATCTTTGCACCACCATGCTGGCTGCCTGGACCAAGAACAATGGCATCAAAATCACCAAGGCGGCAATGAAAACGGAAATGGACAAACTCCAAGCGGAAGCAGAGAAAGGACCGGAGGCAGCCATTGAAGCTATCAATGCCTTTGTAGAAGCAAAAAAGTAGAGATTGCGGCGGCCCGTCTTGCACGGGCCTTCAATGGAACCATCATTTTGGAGGACAATGAAGATTGCTAAGTTGAAACTGCCACGCAACCTTAGGGAGCCAAACTATCAAATTGGGTTTGACGAGATTGACACTTTTCGTCCCTCTCAAAATACAATAGAGCTTCTTGAGCCTGTTTTTGATGAAGACATTGGCAACCCGGAAGGAGTGATATGTTATGAGGCCCGCCCTCATGATGATGCTTCATTTGGCGGCCATTTTCTTTTGCTTGCCATCAAGGGGCAAGATCATTGGATGACAGACGCCGAACACTATTCTCAGGATTTCAATGCAGAACGAGGTGCTTTGATGGTCGTCAACACCGAAGTTCTCCATTGGCTTTTCAGTCGTAGTCAAAGGCGCAGTCTCTGGGCGGCATTGAGCTGGCACTTCCCCTCCACCAATTCCGAAGATTTCTTTAAGCGCCAGTTGCACAGGGAGCGATTAGTTTTGTTTTCCAACAAGCTTGTTGAACATTTCAATGGCACATGGACACCAAACTACATGGGTATTTATAGCCAGTGGTTCAACAAATGACTACGCTCAGGCTTCAGCATTACGCGCCCAATAGGGTAAGTATCAATGGCAAAAGGCATTACATTGTGCCACCAAACATGCCAGTGCCTGAAGGAACTGTCCTGCCAAGTCTTACCACCGTCTTGTCCTCCACTGCTCCAGTGGGCAAGATCATGGCGCTAATAAATTGGCGCAAGAGGGTGGGCGGTAAAGAGGCGAATCGTCGCACAAGAATGGCGGCAGATAGGGGCACTTGGCTTCATGGTCTCATTGAAGATAGTTTTAATGGTGAAGACATTGAGCAAATGCTGGCATTAAGCCCAGACTATTTGCCCTATTGGACTGCCATTGAACCCTTCCTTGAGACCATTGACGACTGCCTTTTAGCTGAAAGCGCAATCGTTTACGGCTTTGAAGGGCTGGGCTACACTGGCACGTTTGATATGCTTGCCCGCATGGGCGATGATTTGGTTTTGCTTGATTGGAAAACTTCCTACAAGGTGAAGCCAGAGTATCAACTTGCCGATTATCGTCAACAACTTGGTGGCTATTCCCAAGCCATTGAGCAAATGTATGACTTGGAGATTGATCGTGCAATTTGTGCGATTGCAGTGTATGACCCAGAAGATCCCGACAGCGAGCCACAACTACAAGTGGATGAGCAAGACTCAACTGAGCTTCTTGCGACTGGCGCTATTGTCAGGAACCGTTGTCGCCAGTATTTTGACTCCCACTACCCTGGCAACACCCCTTTCACCTTGACAACTGACAAGGGATAGGGCTAGACTCCTTAAGCTTCGGCACTTTCCAAACAAACCAACGATGGCCAAACCTCCGTATTCCGGCGCAATCGACCTGACGCCCGAACTGCTCAATGCGCTCAAAACCAAAGGGCCTAACAATCGCGGCAACTACAGCCTTGACTTTGCTTGCTGGCCTGCCCGCGACCGCAAATCCGACCGCTCCCCCACTCACACCGGCACTGTCAAACTGAAAGGCGAGCGCGATGGCGTGAAAGCCTACGTTTCCATGTGGGTGAATGACGAAGATGCCGAGGATGCTTTTTGACCGTGAAATCGCCTTGCGGTTTCTAGTTTCGGCGGCATTTCTTTTGCTTTGTGGATTTGCCGCCCTTTCTGCACCATTGCCTCCCTTTCAGTGATTTACAACGACGCAGCCCTTTCAAGTCTTCAAACCAACAAAGACGTTTTTGAGCCCTATTTTGGCGAGAAAATGCGGCGCCTTGACGATAACCGTCCCGCCGTTAGCTATGGTTTGTCGCAGGCTGGCTACGACATTCGCCTCTCTCCTGAGAAGTTTGTCGTATTTTCCCCGGCAATGGAGCAGGAAGTTTTCCTGTGCCCCAAACTGGCTGACCGTTTGGAGCCGGTTTCTGCTATACTTGAACACTGCGATGAAGGAAGCTTTTTCTGGCTTCCTCCCCATTGCACTGGCCTTGGCAGTTCTGTTGAACTTTTCAACATGCCAAACCATACCATTGCCTTTGGTTTTGGTAAGTCCACCTATGCCCGTCTCGGAGTGATCGCCAACATCACGCCGATTGAACCTGGATGGTGTGGCCACTTGACGATTTCGATTGTCAATCCCACGCCACTTTATGTTCGCCTTTGGGCCAATGAAGGCATTGCACAAATCGTTTTTGCGGATTGTGGCATTGTCGAAAAGCCCTATGAGGGGGCCTATCAAAACCAAGGCAATGGGCCAACACTATCAAGCGTTGGCTAACACGAAGGGGGCTTAGGCCCCCTTTTTGTTTAGACTATTGGGCAGTTGTTTGTCGCAAGTGTCGGCTAACTTTCCTGGCCTCCAGCCCAACGCAAGTTCTCTTGAGCGTAAGTTCTGGGGATTCTGGACACTGAACTATTCTCAGTATCCTCTCATTTCCGAATTTGATGACATTAGCTCTTGGGAGCTTGATTATGCTTACCGTCGGAGTTTGAGCAAAAGGGCCAAAAGGTTTCGCCTTGATTTTGCCCATGAGGAAACCCGCGTGGGCATTGAAATTCAAGGCGGCATCTACACAAGGGGGCGTCATGTTACTGGCGCCGGCTACGAGCGCGACGCCTTTAAGTACAATCTGGCCTATGCAGGAGGGTGGGTCATCTTCCTGATGACACCAGAAATGATTAGAAACCCAAGATGGTACGCCTTAATTGCCGCCACCATCGAGAGTCGCGTTGGGCAGCCACTTCCTGCAATAACTGCTCTGCCGCAAGAATATCTGAATCACGCGCCATTAGGGTTTGCGTTAGCCTGATGTTCTCAAGCATGAGGCTTTGATAGGCCGTTTGCAAAGCACCAAAGGCATCTACGAGGTCTTTGGTGCGATCCTTTAAGGCTTGTAAGTCTGAGCAATTATCCACTGCCTGTTTAGCACTAAGGAGGGAAAATTCACGTTCTGGCGTGTGATCGAATGGTCCCATACGAACAAGAAACTTGCGGCCATTGTAACCTACCACCACTGGGAGAGAAAACGGCATGAGGATGATTGGTCGTCTCAGCTATGTGACTAGCCTAGATAAGAGGGAACGTTATTGGCGGCAATACAAGCGAGTGACCAATGGCAACAGCCCGAACAATGAGGGGTGGATTGCCCGACGACACTATCTACCACCATCGCCCAAGGGCTACCAATGGGCGCCAGGGGAGCCCGTAGTGCTGGTGGGATGGTCTACCGCAGGATGGCTGGCCACTGCCACTGAAGGCACCCTAGAGGCCATCGTGAAGGACAATGGCAGAAGCAAAGCGAAGGTGCAATGGCAAGGGGGAGGGATTTCGGCTATAGTCGCTTTGAATCGGATTCGCCCCCTATGGCTAGTCAGAGGCTCTGCCCCTTAGCCGACTCTTTCAGTTCTGTTTGCCTTTTGGACTCAATGGGCAATGACTTGTCCATTGTGAATGATGCCAAGCAAAGTTACGATCGTCATGCTCAAGAGTTTGGCGACAAAGAGCGTAGGCTTCTTGACTACCTTTTGTCCCATAATCATACCTCACCACTGAGAGGAGCCATCCTTCGCTTTCACGTTAAGGCGCCGCTTTTTGTGGCACGGCAATGGTGGAAACATACAGTGGCCTGCACTTATGTTGACGATCAACTTGGCTGGAACGAAAAGAGCTTCCGTTACTGCGAAGCCAATGAGCACGAATACTACTATCCTGAAACTTTCCGCAAGCAATCTACAAACAACAAGCAAGGAAGCGATGGCGAAATCAGCGATCAGGACAAAGCGGCTTCTGTTTATTCTCGCGCCGTTGGTATTGCTGTTGAAAGCTACATTGATCTTCTGGAAATGGGGGTAGCCAAGGAACAGGCCCGCGCTATTCTCCCGGCTTGTCTTTATACCAGTTTCACTTGGACTTGCTCATTGCAAGCCCTCCTCCATTTCATTCAGTTGCGCCGTGAGCCTGGCGCCCAAGGCGAAATTCAAGCCTATGCTATTGCCTTGGAGCAACTTGCCAGTGAAAAATTCCCCGAAACTTTTGCCTTGTTTTCCAATGTCTGAATCCGTATTTTCTCGCTTTTTCCCTGAAACTGATCCCATCAATCCTTCCCACTATCGCACTGGTTCTCAAGAGGCTATTATCACCATTGAGGATGCCATTGCTGCAGCCCCCAATAATCAAGCAGCATTTCTTCATGGTCAAGCCCTGAAGTATCTTCTTCGCTTGTGGCTGAAAGGTCAGTCTCTGGAGGATGCAAAGAAGGCGCAATGGTATCTGGAACGGCTAATTGGTAATCTGGAGGATTGATAATCAACGGTTCGGCGGGAGGAAGGCAGTCTGCTTCTACAATTCTTCCCGCCAACCATGAATTAACCATCATCCAACGAAACAAAATATCTTCTCTTTCCTTGGACCACCATTCCTGAGGCCGCCAAAACTCCAGCACGTCATCACTAGCCTTAATCACGTTACAACGATTACAGGCTGGCACAAGATTGTAGCGGGCATAATGAGGCCCGCCTTTGCTTTTGGGAATAACATGATCGAGCGTTAGCTTTTCGTTCCACTTGCCGCAATAGGCGCAGCAACAATGGCCAAGGGGGCCTCTTAGTGGATAGTCGTCAAAGATTGCTTTGCGGAATCGCTTGCGGGCATCACCAGGGCGAAGTTCAATTAAGCTATTCAGAAGATCGTCGGGATGGTACGCAATTTCCATGCAATCCCTTTGGTTTTTACCAGCCTAATCCCCAAGAACAAAGCAACAATGGCGTAGAATAGGGGAATGAGAAAATAGAACAATGGCAGAGGACAAAAGCTGGCAGGAATGGCTTGGCACGTTAACAAGCACTGTTACGGCTACAATCCTTTTAGCTAGTGGTGGCACGCTCATTGCCGTGGGGCAACAGCAAGTCAGAATTAACACTCAAATTGAAACCATCACCAAACTGGTGGACACGCTTTCTGGTAAGGTGGACAATAAGGCCAACTCTGATGAAGTGAATGACTTGGAAAGTCGAGTGAGAAATCTGGAGATTCAACGCTAGACTTTTGGTAATTGCGCTGCTCCCATGACTCCCGCAGAATACATGGCCATTGGTGCCGTTATCGTCGGTGCCATTGAAACCATCATTGCTGCTCTGCCGATCAAGGCCAATTCCCAAGTGGAACTGCTCCTCCTGATCGCCAAAGCCCTCTTCGCGCCTTATCGTCGTCGCTGATGCCACGCCAGATTAAGATTCGGGACTTAGTTCGGTTTTACAAGGGGCTGCCCGATCAGGATGCAGCCCTTGTTTTGCTGGACGAGACTTTGGCTGCTAAAGCTCCTGAGCTTGTGAGTAGTGACCAAGAATGGTACGCTATTTGGGGCAATGCTGGCAAGCAAACTATTCCTAACCCGCCTCCCACCATTGTCCCCTCTGAAGGGCTTGCGCTGCTCAAAGAGTTTGAGGGCTGTGAGCTTGA
>Ga0129336_10003076_pt1 | contig 10311 bp, 9 predicted proteins | sample CPB6_02_DNA_FD_96878 | JGI IMG/M metagenome (GOLD analysis project Ga0129336, IMG submission 96878) | Freshwater to marine salinity gradient microbial communities from Chesapeake Bay, USA - CPBay_Sum_0.6_0.2_DNA | ecosystem: Environmental > Aquatic > Marine > Coastal | place: USA: Chesapeake Bay...
AAGCCAGGGTGGATTTGGAGCAACGACAAGCGGTGCCGGAGTTCGTAGAATTTATGAATATATATTTGGCGAAGGCGGTAAAGAAGCAATTTTTCCAAACGGACCGGTTTCGAAGATACCAACAATCGATAGCAAGACTTCGTAATGCTAAGTTCTAATTTATCCCGAAGAGTCGAGCGCAAGCGATTTTTGCTTGGAACAGATCCGATCATCAACATCTCGGTACTTCTTCTGACTGGGATTGGGATTTTGCTCGTCTACGCAGCCACGCGTGACTGGTTTGCCGCAAATGGTCAGGATCCTGAGTATTACCTAAAGCGCCAACTCCTAAATGTAATTATCGGACTGGCGTTGGCATATGGCGTTACTTTGGTTGATTATCGATTATTACGTGCTTACACACCTGTCATTTGGGGTCTAGGAGTCTTTGGTTTGCTTCTAGTTCTAATCCCCGGAGTTGGAAGCATCGTAAATGGAGCCAGGTCCTGGATCTCATTTCCCGGTGGATTTCAAATTCAGCCTGCGGAGATTGCGAAGTTAACGATTATTGTTGGAATGGCGTTAATACTTGCCGAACGTGATGCTGGAGCAAAGCACCCGAGTGATCGACAGGTTCTGTATGCACTCTTAGTCGCAGCGGTCCCAATTCTTTTAATTGTGGCTCAGCCAGACCTCGGCACCGTCTTAATTATTTCAGCATCTGTTATTGCAATAATTGCAACATCTGGAGCAAAACTTCGATGGGTGATTGGTTTGATTGCATTGGGAGTTTCCGGAGCTTGGCTTGCCGTCGCCAGTGGTGAAGTGAGCGAATATCAACTTAATCGTCTCCGCTCTTTTGTCGATCCGTTTGCAGATCCCCAAGCAACTGGTTATCAACTTCGCCAAGCGCGAATAACAATCGGATCTGGCGGACTCTTTGGAAAAGGTCTTTTCGAAGGCCCCCAGACAAATGGCAGATTTGTGCCGGAACAACAGACTGACTTCATTTTTACTGTTGCCGGAGAGGAACTTGGATTTCTCGGATCTGCCTTGATACTCATTCTTTATCTATTAATTCTTATGCGAGCATTTGCTATTGCTCGAAGAAGCAATGAAATATTTGGAAGAATCGTTACGGTAGGCGTCATTGCCTGGTTTTCGTTTCAAATATTTCAGAATATTGGAATGACAATGGGATTGATGCCCATGACCGGCGTACCATTGCCATTCCTCTCATACGGAGGTTCAAGTATGTTTGCAAATATGATTGGCATTGGCTTGTTACAGAACGTTTACCAGCGATCCAGATAACCTAAATTTCCCGTTAAAAACGCGGAAATTAGGACGACTTCCTAATCTGTGTCATACTTTCCATGTAATCGCCTCGAAAGAGGTCGCCAGACCGCTCTATAGGTGCGGTCGGCTGATCCGGAATAAAGGCGCAACCGAAGATTTCACCCGCAAGGGTGCAGAAAAAGGATTTTGCTATGGCCGATGAGCCAAAAAAGACGCGCAAGCGCGCAGTAAAAAAAGCAACCCCTGAAGCAGTCGTGGTTGAAAAGTCTTCTGATAAGAAGAGTGAAAAGAAGTCGGATCGAAAGAGTAACTCTGCAATTCCAACCCCGATATTCCAAGCTCCAACTACAGCTCCAGCCGGAAGCAAGAAAAGTACTGAGAACCAGGAATCCGAAAATCGCCGCAGACGTCGACGACGTGGTGGACGAGGACGCCGTAGGTCGGATCGAGAAGAGAGCTTTGAAGCAAATGAAGTTGAATCCAAAAACGATGCAAGTAATAACGATGCAGGTAATAAGGAAAAGAATGAACACCAGATTGCTGGCGAACCCGTTTTTAAGAAACGTCGCAGGCGTCGCCGTTCAGGTTCAGATGGCGTAACTCCAGGTGAAAGTGTCGAGGAAGACGGCGTCGTTACCGTCGTTAAAGTACGAGAGTCAAGACCGCAACAAGAACGCCCCAAGGATCGAAAGAGTTTTGAACGTCGAGATCGACGAGAGCGATTCCGTGATCGAGATAGAGGTCGAGATCGAGGCCGATTTGGTGACTACAAAGAGAATCGTCGCCGCGGAACAATTCTTACTGATGCAGAATTTCTCGCTCGTCGCGAATCAGTAACACGCGAGATGTTAGTCAGACAGACTGGCGACCGAACTCAGATTGCGATTCTCGAAGATAATATTTTGGTCGAGCATTATGTGAATCGAAGTAGCAATATCTCATATGTAGGAAATGTTTATCTCGGCAAGGTCCAGAATGTTCTGCCCTCTATGGAAGCCGCATTCGTAGATATAGGTAAGGGACGGAATGCAGTTCTTTATGCTGGTGAAGTTAACTGGGATGAATCAGGATTATCTGATAACAAAGAACGGAAAATTGAGAGAGTTTTGAAGACCGGCCAATCGGTATTGGTCCAGGTAACCAAAGATCCAATCGGCCAAAAGGGCGCTCGTTTAACAAGTCAGATTTCCCTTCCGGGACGATATTTAGTTTACGTTCCTGGTGGCGGAATGAGTGGAATTTCAAGGCGACTTCCCGATAGCGAGCGCAATCGCCTTAAGGATGTTTTGAAAGATTTAATAACTGACGAAGAAGGTGTAATTGTTCGAACCGCAGCTGAAGGGGCTTCTGAGGATGAGTTAACTCGCGATGTCGTCAGATTAAAGGCGCAATGGGAAGACATAAAGAAGAAGTCTGAGACTACTTCGACTAAAGCACCCTCTCTTCTTTACGGCGAACCAGACATGACCATCAGAGTAATTAGAGATATTTTCAATGAAGACTTTAATAAAATGACGGTTCAAGGAGCTGATGCCTGGGATGATATTCAAAACTATCTTGGCCATATAGCTCCAGAATTGATGGCTAAAGTTGAAAAATGGACCGGATCTAAAGATGTATTCACTGAACACCGGGTTGATGAACAGCTCGCCAAGGCGCTAGACCGAAAAGTATTTCTCCCATCCGGCGGATCACTTGTAATCGATAGAACCGAAGCCATGGTGGTTATCGATGTCAACACCGGTAAATTTATTGGTAAAGGTGGAAATCTCGAAGAAACCGTTACTAAGAATAATTTAGAGGCGGCAGAAGAAATTGCTCGCCAACTTAGACTCCGAGACTTAGGCGGAATTATTGTTATCGACTTTATCGATATGATTCTGGAATCTAATCGAGAGCAAGTGTTGAGAAGACTAGTTGAATGTCTCGGCAGAGATCGCACTAAGCATCAAGTTGCTGAAGTAACTTCTCTAGGACTAGTCCAAATGACTCGAAAGCGAGTGGGCCAAGGTTTGATCGAAGCTTTCTCAACGACATGCGATAACTGTGGTGGGCGCGGAATTCACGTTCACATGGAGCCAGTCGATAAGAAGAAATTAGACCGCGAGATAACGCCAACAACTGAAGTTGAATTAGATACACCTGAAGAAAGTCCCGAACCAATAGCGGAAGCAAAAGATGAGAGCGAAGAAGCTCGTCCTAGGTTTGGAAGAAGGCGGCGACGAGCTGCTTCATCAGGGGTGCTCACGCCCAAATCATGAACTCAGTTTGACCCTAACAACCATCAATCTCTAACCTAGGCCCCTAGAAATAAGGAATCGGAAGGAAACCGTGTACGCGATTGTGAAGGCTGGCGGACGCCAGGAAAAGGTTGCAGTTGGCGACACTGTATTTGTAGATCGCATAGACGCCGCACCAGGATCAACTGTCACATTCCCTGCGGTACTTGTTGTCGACGGTGACGCCGTTACTTCTGACCCGAAAGTTCTTTCTGGGGTAAAAGTAACCGGAGAGATCGTTTCTGAAGTTAAGGGTCCGAAGATAAACATTCTCCGCTATAAGGCGAAGACTGGGTATCGACGTAGACAAGGTTTTCGTTCCAAGAACACGCGGGTAAAGATCACTGCGATTAATGGCGTAAGGAGCTGAGATGGCATCGAAAAAAGGCGTATCGTCGACTCGAAATGGTCGTGATTCGAATCCGCAATATCTCGGTATCAAAAGATTCGGTGGCCAAGTCGTAAACAGCGGAGAAATATTGGTACGTCAACGCGGTACAAAGTTTCACCCAGGCAAGAATGTGGGAATTGGTAAAGATGACACTCTATTTGCTCTTGCTGCTGGCGCTGTTGAGTTTTCAAGCGCTCGTGGTCGACGCGTTGTAAATATCGTTCCGGTTTCGTAACACAACGGGCTTTTAAAAACGGGTCCGTATCGACGGGCCCGTTTTCGCTTTTCTGAGGAAGGAGCGCAATGGCTACATTCGTAGATCGTGTGACGCTCCATGCTGCCGCAGGTAAAGGTGGCGATGGTTGTGTTTCAGTGCACCGTGAAAAATTTGTCCCTCTAGGCGGCCCAGATGGCGGTAGCGGCGGCAGAGGTGGCGACGTAATACTCGCAGTTGATCCAGGCGTAACAACTCTTTTGGATTTTCATCATTCGCCACATCGAAACGCAACTTCAGGACGACAAGGTTATGGATCTCTCAAGAATGGACCCGATGGTGAAGATTTAATTCTAGGCGTGCCAAATGGAACTGTAGTGATGACTAAAGATGGGAAAGTGTTAGCCGATTTAGTCGGAACTGGTTCAAGATTTATTGCTGCACGTGGCGGACAAGGTGGCTTAGGAAATGCCGCTTTAGCATCTTCGCGCAGACGCGCACCTGGATTTGCACTCTTAGGCGAACCCGGCGAGAAGCGAACTTTGATTTTAGAACTTAAATCGGTTGCGGATATCGGCTTAATTGGATTTCCAAGTGCGGGTAAATCTTCACTAATTGCTGCAATATCTGCAGCGCGCCCAAAAATAGCTGACTATCCATTCACCACCTTGGCGCCAAATTTGGGCGTTGTTCAAGCAGGCGAATCAAGATTTACCGTTGCAGATGTACCTGGCTTAATCCCTGGCGCATCTGCCGGAAAAGGTTTGGGGCTAGAGTTTCTTAGACATATCGAGCGTTGCGCCGCCTTGGTTCATGTTTTAGATTGCGGAGCGCTAGAAAGCGATCGAGATCCGATCAAGGATTTTGAGATTATTGAAAAAGAATTGAAAAATTACTCGGAAGATTTAAGTGATCGTCCGCGTTTAATAGCGCTAAACAAAGTAGATCTTCCTGACGGAAAAGCGATAGCAGATATGGTGGAACCCGAATTTAAAGCTCGCGGTTATCAAGTTTTTCAAGTTTCGGCTGCAGCGAGGATTGGACTTTCTGAGCTTCTTTTTGGAATGGCAAAAACTGTTAATGAGTATCGAACTGCCCAGGAGAATGAAGAGAAAGCAAGAATTGTCCTTAGGCCAACTCCTATTGATGACCGCGGTTTTGAAGTAATAGCAAACGCTGACGATTCATTCACAATTCTCGGAACAAAACCTGAGCGCTGGGTTCATCAGACTAATTTCTCAAATGCGGAAGCAGTTGGATATCTGGCAGACCGATTGGCAAGTCTTGGCGTTGAAAAAGAACTTTTCAAAAAAGGAGCAAAGGCTGGTAGCGAGGTTCGAATTGGAAGCGGTGACGATGCGGTTATTTTCGACTGGGAGCCAACCATAGAAGCAGGCGCTGAACTGTTGGCCGGGCCAAGAGGAGATGATTTGCGCATTCCTCGCGGGTGGGAAAAGTTTGATGAAGAAGCAATTGACCAACTTGATGATGAAGAATTAGCGCTACAGTGGGAAAACCAAGTTGCTAACCCAACATCACCAAGAATTGAAGGTGAGATTCGATGAACGCTAGATTCAATAAACTTCATCGAGTAGTTATAAAGATTGGCTCATCCTCATTAACAGGTGCGAATGCTGAAAACCTAAGCCCCGCAGCCGTTGATAATTTAGTTGACGCAGTGGCAACGCTGCGAAAAAATGAAATCGACGTCGTAATAGTCTCGTCAGGGGCAATTGCAGCCGGAATCTCGCCGTTAGGTCTTTCGGCAAGACCAAAAGATTTAGCAACACAGCAAGCGGCAGCTGCCGTTGGCCAAGGTCTTTTGATACATCGATATACCGAATCGCTAGCGAGACATTCTTTAATCGGTTCCCAAGTACTCATAACAATTGAAGATGTCGTTCGAAGATCTCATTATCGAAATGTAAAACAGACTTTAGACCGATTATTACAACTTGGCGTGGTGCCAGTAATAAATGAAAATGACTCAGTCGGCACTCAAGAGATTCGATTTGGCGATAATGATCGAATAGCTGCGCTAATTTCACATCTAGTCGGTGCAGATTTATTGTTGATCATTACTGACGTCGATGGTTTATATGATTCAGCGCCATCAAGCGCCGGAGCCAAATTAATAAGTGAGGTAAATGATTTTAATTCAATTGCTAACATTCGGATTGGAAGTAATTCGCGTATAGGTAGCGGTGGCATGGCTTCAAAAATAGAAGCAGCAAGAATTGCTAGCGTCGGAGGCATATCAACGATTATGACTTCACTTCCAAATGTAGCTAGCGCATTACGTGGGGAGAATGTCGGAACGTTCTTTAGAGGTTCCGATAAGAGGCAGCCTTCAAGACTGCTTTGGCTAGCGCATGCTTCGACAATTAGCGGACAATTACATGTCGATCAAGGCGCCGCTTCAGCGCTTCGTGAAAAAGGAGTTTCACTTTTGGCAGCTGGCGTCACGAAGGCCACAGGTGACTTCAATGCCGGAGATGCAATTGAAATAGTGGCGCCAACAGGAGAAGTTATTGCTAGAGGTTTAGTTGGTTTTGACTCTTCAGAAATTCCTCAGATGTTAGGTAAAACAACTCGAGTTCTGAAAGAGGAATTTGGCGCTGAATTCGAACGTGAATTAGTTCATCGAGACGATTTGGTGATGCTATGAGTAATGACTTGTTGATAGCTGAGTTGGCCAAGAGAGCCCGTGAAGCCTCTATTACTCTGCGTGGAAGCAGCATTGAATCGCGCCGAGGAGTTATAAATGCAATTGCTAGCGCTCTCGAAGAAAATATAACTGAGATTTTGAAGGCTAATCAAGAAGATATGGCGCGCGAGAGAACCGCAGGTCTCTCCGAAAGTCTTCTTGATAGGTTGGAATTGACCAGTAAGAGGATTGCAGGAATTGTTGAAAGCAATAGAAAAGTCGCATCGCTTCCAGATCCTTTGGGAAGAGTCCTTAGATCCGGTACTTTGCCAAATGGATTAAAACAAAATTTAATTACAGTTCCATTTGGAGTAGTTGGCATGATCTACGAGGCTCGCCCAAATGTAACCGTAGATGCTTCAGTTATTCTTTTAATGTCCGGAAATGCAGTTCTACTTAGAGGATCTTCAACAGCAAAGTGTAGTAACGAAATTCTTGTAAAAGTAATGAAAGCTGCTTTAGCCAAGACCGAGATTTCACCTGAAGTTATCCAATTAATTCCATCCGATGATCGAGATACTGTGCGAGCATTGCTTCACGCTCGAGGTAAAGTTGATTTGGTAATTCCGCGCGGATCTGCGGCACTCATTAGGACTGTGGTAGATGAGGCATTGGTTCCCACAATTGAAACCGGCGCGGGAGTCTGCCACGTCTATGTTGATCAATATGCCGATATAGAGAAGGCAATACCAATAATTGTTAATTCAAAGACCCATCGCCCTTCAGTATGTAATGCGGCAGAAACTCTTCTCGTCCATTCAGCAATTTCGAAAGATTTCTTGCCTAGAGCTCTTCAAGAATTGAAATCAAGAGGGGTTACTTTGAACTGTGACGCTCAATCATTGGAAGTTGCCAAAAATAATATGGTTGAGGCCAAGTTGGCCACAAATGAATCTTGGGGAACTGAATACGGAACTCTGGAGATGAATGTCGCTACGGTTTCAAGTGTTGATGACGCTATCAGGCACATAAATGAATTCGGTACACAGCACACGGAAGCAATAGTCTCCGAGGACGAGCCCACAATTGAACGATTCGTCTCACTTTTGGATTGCGCCGCAGTTATGGTTAATACCTCTACAAGATTTACAGATGGTGAAGAAATGGGATTTGGAGCTGAGATTGGAATCTCAAACCAGAAACTTCATGCTCGCGGCCCAATGGGTTTAGAAGCGATGACCACCACAACTTGGATTGTGAGGGGCGAAGGTCAAATCCGAGAGTGATTTGGCTTCGGTAAGGTAACCCCATGATTTCTCGTGAAGATGTTGCAAATCTCGCTAACTTAGCCCGAATAGATATGTCAGATGAAGAGTTAGATCATTTAGCAAGTGAATTGTCAGTAATCCTTGATGCAGTTGCGAGGGTTCAAGAGGTAGCAAATTCAGATGTGCCTCCAACTTCACATCCGATTCCTATGACCAATGTTTTTCGAGTAGACGAAAATAGACCAAGTCTTTCACCAGAAGATGCTCTCTCTGGAGCTCCCGCAAGTGAAGGTCAGCGTTTCAAAGTCCCTCAGATACTTGGTGAAGAGTGATTGTTGAAAAGAGTGCGATGGAGATGTCGCAGCTACTAAGTAGTGGACAAATCTCGTCAGTTGAATTAACGAAGGCTCATCTTGAGAGAATCGCCGAAGTCGATGACCAAGTAAAAGCATTTCTTTATGTCGACCATGATGGAGCTATCGCTCAAGCAGAATCAGTCGATGCAAAACGTCAGTCTGGCGAAAAACTTTCGCCTTTGGCCGGCGTTCCGCTTGCCCTAAAGGATGTGATGACCCAGAGAGGGATACCAACAACTTGTGGATCAAAGATGCTGGAAGGTTGGCGACCACCGTACGACTCAACTGTTGTAACAAGACTCAAATTAGCTGATGTCATAATTCTGGGAAAGACAAATTGCGATGAATTTGCGATGGGCTCATCTACTGAAAATTCTGCATATTTTCCGACCCGAAATCCTTGGGATCTAACTCGCATTCCGGGTGGTTCTGGCGGCGGATCTTCAGCATCTTTAGCAGCATATGAAGCTCCGTTAGCGATTGGAACTGATACAGGTGGCTCGATTCGGCAACCGGCTGCCGTTACCGGAACTGTTGGAGTCAAACCTACTTATGGCGGAGTTTCTCGATATGGGTTAGTCGCTTTCTCGTCTTCACTTGATCAAGCCGGTCCTTGCGCTAGAACTGTTTTGGATGCGGCATATCTTCATGAAGCGATAGCTGGACATGATCCATTAGATTCAACTTCGATTAAGGCTCCAGTTCCTCCAATTGTTGCCGCCGCCAAAGATGGCGATGTAAAGGGAATGAAGATCGGAGTCATCAAAGAACTCCAAGGCGATGGCTATCAACCAGGAGTTTTGAAACTCTTCAATCAATCTCTTGAAGAATTAGCAAAACTTGGAGCTGAAATTGTTGAAGTCTCTTGCAAATATTTCGATTATGCCTTAGCCGCTTATTATCTAATTGCTCCAAGTGAGTGTTCCTCTAACTTAGCTCGATTTGATGCGATGCGATATGGCCTACGCACCGGCGATGGATCCGCCGAAGAAGTTATGAACGCAACACGAGCGGTAGGTTTCGGCAAAGAGGTAAAACGGAGAATCATTCTGGGCACATATGCTTTATCGAGCGGTTATTACGACGCTTATTATGGAAGCGCCCAAAAGGTTCGAACGCTAATTTCACAAGATTTCAAGGATGCGTTTGAGAAAGCTGATGTCCTAGTGTCTCCAACGGCGCCTACGACCGCATTTAAAATTGGCGAGAAATCTAATGATCCAATCGCTATGTACCTCAATGATATTGCGACTATTCCTACCAACCTTGCGGGGGTATGCGGGATGTCTTTGCCATCTGGTTTGGCCGAAGAGGATGGATTACCGGCTGGCTTTCAAATAATGGCAGGTGCGATGAAAGATGATCGACTTTACAAAGTAGGTGCAGCTTTAGAGAGCGCACTCACAAAAAAGTGGGGCAGCGGAATTCTTGAGAAAGCTCCTAAATTGGGGGCAAAGAAATGACATTAACGTACGAAACTTTGCTTGCTAAATATGAACCGGTTTTAGGTTTGGAAGTTCACGTTGAGTTAGGCACAAATTCAAAAATGTTCTGTGGGTGTAGCACTATCTTTGGTGCGGACCCAAATACTCAAACCTGTCCGGTATGTTTAGGGCTTCCCGGATCCCTTCCAGTTGTAAATGAAAAAGCAATTGAGTACACCATAGCGATCGGTTTAGCTTTGAATTGCACAATCGCACCATATTCTCGATTTGCGCGAAAAAACTATTTCTATCCGGATATGCCAAAGAATTTTCAGACATCCCAATACGACGAGCCAATCTGTTCTAATGGATTCCTAGACATCTCGGTAGAGACTGAAGAGGGAAGTAAAGATTTTCGCATCGAAATTGAACGAGTTCACATGGAAGAGGACAC
>Ga0129336_10003077_pt1 | contig 10310 bp, 5 predicted proteins | sample CPB6_02_DNA_FD_96878 | JGI IMG/M metagenome (GOLD analysis project Ga0129336, IMG submission 96878) | Freshwater to marine salinity gradient microbial communities from Chesapeake Bay, USA - CPBay_Sum_0.6_0.2_DNA | ecosystem: Environmental > Aquatic > Marine > Coastal | place: USA: Chesapeake Bay...
ATTATGTATTTCTTAAAGCTAAAAAAGGTGCTTTATTGTGCGGCAATTTTTTTGACGATGATCAATGGCTTAGTTTTTGCTGAAAAAATTGACCGAATACAACCAGACAGGCAAAGAGACAATGCAACATCTTCTATGCAGAATAAAATACATTCTGCTTATGATTTTTCTCGTCGTGAAGTTGCAATTGGAGCCAATCTTCAGGGTATTAATGACTATTCTCGTACAAATGCCTTTGTTAATCTAATACATCAGGCACGTAGGTATGGTTCTCCTGATCAACCATGGGACGAAAAGGCAATACTTGGCGATGATGGTTGGCCTGTTGGTGATTTTGGCGTAGTATTAATGACGAGGCAAAAGAATAACTCAGGAATTACTGGTATTTACAAAATTGGATTTATTGGAAGAGCAAAGGTTGAAACAGTCGCTACAGATGACGCCACAGTTTATCCTATCCGATATGACCCAATCAGAAATCAAAGTAGAGTCGACATTGAGTTGGGGAAAAATACTGATCAATTTATGCTTAAGTTTACTAATACCGGCTTTGGCATCAAGGATCTAAAAATAATACGGCCTGGTTATGACTTTATTAATCCGCCTCTTTTCACCCGTCCATTTCTAGAGCATATCGACCGTTTCAATACGCTTCGTTTCATGGATTGGTTACGTACTAACAATAATTCTATAAAATACTGGTCTGAACGAAGCAAAACAGATAGAACACATCACACAACAGACAGAGGAGTACCTTGGGAGCATATTATTGAGCTCGCCAATCAAACAAATAAAAATATATGGATAAATATTCCGATTTCTGCAAATGACGACTATGTAAAACAACTTGCGAGGCTTCTTCATAATAAACTAAACCGCAATATCCAAATTTATATTGAATACAGCAATGAGATATGGAACGGGCAATTTAATCAACATTCAATAAACTTCGACATGGCAGAAAAGGAGATACGCACAACTCCAAACTCACCGCTGGCTTATGATGGAAAGAGAGACCGTTGGACGGTTGGCTTTCGTCGCATTGCAATGCGAGGGAAAGAAATCAGTGATATTTTTCGCACCGAGTTTGGCGATAATGCGATGATGAAAACCGTCAAGCCTATATTCGCTAGTCAAATTTCCAACCCATACACTACTGCTTTAGGCCTTGACTTTCTGTCGGAATACTATGGTCCACCAAATAAATATTTTTTCGCTGTAGCTGGTGCGCCATATTTCAACCTTGGTGCACAGCAAAAAATTGAAGGCCTGTCGACCGAACAAGTTCTTGATGGTCTTGATGCCTCGATAGCACGTCTTCATGATATATATAAATATGAAAAAAATGTAGCTCTTGCTAGCTGGTACCGCTTGCCTTATTTTGCCTATGAAGGTGGCCCAGATACTTTTGGATCTGGCAGCATAGCTGCCAAAAAGGCTTCTCAGTTGCATCCACGAATGGAAGCACTATGCACAGCTTTCCTCCAAAATTGGTTCACGAATGGTGGTGGTCTTTTTATGTGGTTTACTGCTGGCGCAGGCGATTGGGATAAAAAATTTGGAGCATGGGAACTGACAACAGATTTAACAATATCGAATACTCCCAAAATACGATGTATTGATAAGGCTAATAATTTCTTTACATACGATTTTCCCGGGCGAAATATAGTCCCGGGCAGTTTTCCTGCTATCGCCTATGTTGGCAATTACCCACCCTATTCAGAGAAATCCAGATCATTTCTGAGCCGTCGGTACGAAGGCGCTTATCTTGATTACCTAATCATGGTTACAATACCAGGTTTGTATGATTTGGTCTTGCATGCAGCAAGTGACAAACATGGCAATAAGCTAAATATTCGCATAAATAACAGTGATGTAATATCTGATTACGAACTTCAAAACCAGGGTTTGGACAAGCAAGTAGAAAACCGAGCGATTCCCGTTCGTCTTGAGAAGGGTTTACAAACATTGCGCATTATCACCCAGCGCAAGACGAGTGACGTTGACTTATCTCAAATTACAATCCGTCTCAAGAAATTACCTTGATATTTCACTTCTTTTTCTTCATAATCTAAGGTCTATTGATGATGCTTTTGTTGAGTTCAATTGCCTTCCGTCTAATATTTGTCGCACAATCTTTCAACTCATCGAAAGATGGCTTGTTTAATTTTTTAGATAAAGAAAGCATCTATTTTTATCAAACTTTTTAATAAGCTGGCTTGTTATGATCAAATGTTTGCCTCCTAAGCCCCTTCCTTTTTATGCGTCGCCTTGCCCTTAGCGGCAATCGTATGTATGGGGTTAAATTGCCAACTATTTCACAAGATTCTGGACCTGATTTTGTGCCATTTGATGTCACACTCGGGTATCACATAAGGAGAATAGTCCATCATGCTGGATGTATTGATCGTCAACTACAACACTTCACAACTGTTGAAACCAATGTTTGCGGCGCTCGATTCGGCCACAGAGAACATAAATTCCAAGTACTGGGTTGTCGACAACGCTTCAAGAGACAACTCGGTCGACGTGTTGCGCAGGGAGTTTCCCCATGTTGGCCTGGAGGTTAACGCGACAAACATAGGGTTCGGTCGAGCCAACAATCAGTTGCTGAAAAATGTGCTGGGGCAATATGTATTGTTGTTAAACACCGATGCCTTTGTCAGCGCCGATACCGTAAAAAAAACACTGCATTACATGCAGTCCCATCCTGATTGCGGCCTGCTGGGCGTTAAGTTGGTTGGTCGGGATGGCGCGCTTCAGCCGAGTTGCCGTTACTTCCCGACACCTTGGAACACATTTTTATCTAGGACCGGCCTGTCCAAATACCTGCCAAAAACCCAGATGGTTGATAACCAAGACTGGAATCCTAATGTTGAACAAGAGTGTGACTGGGTTCCCGGTTGCTACTACCTAATTAGAAGAGAAGTCCTGGACGATGTCGGCCTATTCGACCCACGCTATTTTCTTTATTGTGAGGAGGTTGATCACTGCAAACGGGTCAAAAAGGCTGGCTGGAAGGTGATCTATTTTCCGGATACAACAGTCATACACATTGGTGGAGAAAGCGCGAAATCAGATGCAGCGCTGTCTGCTGCGGGCAAGCAAATTTCTGATTTGCAATTGGAGAGTGAGTTGCTTTATTTCCGAAAACATCACGGTCTGTCTGGCGTGTTGCAACACATGATTCTGACGACTGGCGGAGGTATTTACCAACTTTTAAAAAGTTTGATCAGGAGAAAAGGTTGGAGAGTTGCTAGATCGAACCTATATCACTTTTTGCAGACTTTGGCGCTGTGCTGGAGAACCCGATTCGGTGCTCGAGCGACTCGGTGAAAGGGGAAATGTATCTTTTGGTTTGGTTTCGTTGAAGGTTTTCGGGACCGATTAGTGATGTGTCACTGCTCCAGAAGGTAGGTGGCAGCATGGAGCTCAAATAAACGATCAAGTTTGGCGTTGACATTAGATATAAGCATAGGCTGCCCCCTATTGCGCTGAACTTTCAAAAGAAGCATGAACTGCCCCAGGCAGGCAGCATCGAAATATGTACATTCCTTCAAATCCAGTTCAACCGTCATTGGCGGGTAATCAAAGACATTTTTTAAATTGGCTCTAAGCAAGGTCAGTATTTCGCTTGTTGCAGAACCCGTGATTATTAAGGTCAATCGGTCAATTCCAACATTTAGCTTGCATTCGTTTCGAAGATAGTTCTCTCCCTCACGTTCGTGATTTTTTTGAGCCCTTTTCAGTGGTAAGACGTGTTTGAATAGAATTTGAATATAGGCCTTGCCATCGCTGAAATAGCGCTTGAACAAGTTGGGTTCCTGGTAAATTCTCCACATCCACTCCATGCCAATGCGCTGAACCCACAAAGGTGCTCGTGCAACGCTTCCTGCTACAAAATTGACGACCGCCCCAAGGTGAGTGATAACAGTCGCGTTGAGATGAATCTTGGCGGCCTGGATCCAGGCTTGGCCCCGTTTGGCTCCAAGAGCTACAACCAGCATGTCGGCATGACTTTCATTAATCGATGAAAGAATGGCGGGCGCTAGCATGTCATTTAAATTTCCAAATCCAGGGTAAATGGCACCTGCGCCGGTCATTCCTATGTGCTCTTGATTCAAAACTTCATTTGCTTTTTTGGCGATTCCGTTAGGACCGCCAAAGAAGAAAACACTCAAACACGGCGAACGCAAAGTTCGCCTTAGGTTTTCGAACACCGAAGAACCTGCAACCCGCTCCGGAAGCTGAATGTCAAGTAATCTGGCTATACGGACCAATGGCATTCCATCTGCCACAATCAAATCCGAGTCGATGACTGAGTTTCGAAATTCCGCATCTGCTTGACATGCAACCAAGAAGTTAAGGTTCGGCGTCGTGAAAAAACAGGGCGACTTGGTCCGGATGCTTTCCAGCAATTTGTCACATGCTTCCGTGGTTGATATGGCATCAACTGGGATGCCGTGAACCGCAAAGACTGGCCGATCAAAAATGCTTCTGTCCATTAAATATGTTTCTCACTCATTAGAGATCGAGCTAGAGCGGTAATCCCCCAATTTTCAATGGGGTAGACGTAGAGACTTTAAGCGGTTAATGTTTCAACCTATAGTGATTTGTAATCTAACAAACGCATAGTCTTGTTATGCATTCTGTCTTTGAGGTATTGAAGCTGACCCTGAACATTAGGCCAGTTGGCGATCATGGTAAAAATTGCATAGGGAAATGCAATATTGAAGGGTTGACCCTTCAAGGCGGCACGAGCGACCAGTCGCAGCAACTGTGCGGGCAATAACATCAGTAACACGGCGCCGACCACCAGCCCCATGGCCATACCAAAGAAAACGGACGTAACCCACGCAAAACCAATTGCAATAATTGGCAATGAAACCCAGAACCTGGCTCGGAGCAACCCTTTTTTGAAATGATTTATACCGCAACGTTTAGTTACGTTCAGACCACCATAGCCGTTTCGTGAATGTCGCACCCACCATTGGCGAAAGCTGGTCATCGCTAGGTCGTGCCAAGCCATTATTTGGTCCAGACGTACCAAGCGGGCTCCCCTGCTTATCAGACGAGCGCAAAGTTCAGGCTCTTCCCCCGCAGGAAGGCTTGGGTCAAACCCATCGACGTCATCAAAGGCTGACTTACGAACCATAAAAATACCACCCAAGGCAGAGACTTCACCAAAACCAGCCTGGTTCCATTCCAGGTCGCCAAGGCGATTAAAGATAGACTTTTCTGGGTGGCGCTCGTGTAGTCGGCCAGCTACGGCAGTAATTTCGGGGCAATCTTCAAGCGCTTTGACTGCGGTTTTCAGCCACTCTGGGCTTACTTCGCAGTCGCCATCGATAAACTGCAAATAATCAACACTAGGGGAAATAGTTGAGAGCAGTTCAACGCCAGCATTGCGAGCTCTGGCTGCAGTGAAGGGCCTAGTGAGGTCCAGAGCGACCACACTTGCACCTATTGATTTTGCGAATTTGACCGAGTCATCGCTCGAACCAGAGTCCACGTAGACCAAGACTTTGGCTTGGTCTACTACAGAGCTCAAACAACGGCACAGTCGCTCGCCCTCATTTCGGCCAATGACGACCACGCCCAAGGCCGGTGCGTTTGAGGATTTAGTCATCCCTGAAGAATGCAATTTCACCACGCAATCTGCCCGTTACTTATGGGACTTGATAAACGAAGATGACATGATCTTAAAAAAGACCGCATAGGAGCGCTTACTACCTGCTTACGCGACCGGCATAATAGAACGTACAACCCCTTGCATTCGCTTGAAAGCAGCAGCAAATCGATGATGTAGCACGCAACGCTCAACTGCTCTCGCTCCCTCTCACTCATCTCGCCCTCGAGTTGAGGATGACCTAACTGGCGATCAGCCCTCAAGCGATCAATCACAAACGCCAGGACACTGCTACACCAATTGAACGACCCCCGACCAGCATGCGCCAGACACCTAACTTTGCATCGGTGCGTGATGTTCAGTCCAAATTTAATTGGAGGTGTCAATTGCGTAGGCATGGGTTTTACTTACGCTTGGTACGCCAGTTTGACCATCGCGCATGCAACTTCTGCCACTCCAGTTTCCAGTCTGCCGATGTCTTAAATTTACCCACCTTCTCTCGCGTTAAAGACTCTATGATGAGATCTTTCATATATCCACCACCCCTGAAAAGTGATACAGAATTGACGAACAGACCTACGGCATCCGGATCAATTTTTTGAAGCAGGTTTTTCGCACGTATAACCTCACCCCTCAATACGGAGTCAGCTTCCACCACAAGAAAGACTTGGCCAAGTGCCTCTACCAACATTTCCGAATCCGCTCCCAGCAAGATGGGAGGGAGGTCGTAAAGCAAGTAGTCAAATTGTTCCTCCCAAATCCTTTGCGCCTGTTTGAATAAGTCAAGTCGCTGCAAGCCTGATGCCCTTGATCCACCAATGCCAACAACATTTAAATTTGTGTCTTGATATTTATACGCATGTGGCAGATCTTCCAGTCTAGCCCCCATGCTTAAGTAATCGGTAAGCCCGGGGTGCAAATCTGAAAAATCGGCAAAAGGAGCAAAAGTATTGGCCTCAACTACAAGGACACGAGCACCCAGTTTTTGCAACTCTCTTGCAGAGTCGAGGATAGTAGTTGTGGTTCCTCCTCCAGCTTTAACAGCCGTAAAGGCAAATGTTTTACGATTGTGACGTGCACGATTTCGTATCAGGGATGATGTAAAACGACGAATTTGATAACTCGAAAACAACTGAGTTGGCAAATCTTCCCGAAGTATCTGCCACCCTGCAGCCCGCATACCCATCAGTCTTTCTGCCTCGTTGACACTACGGATACGTGGATCAAGCATATCAATACCTAGAGGGACAATCATGGCAAGCATAAATGCTGCGAGTATTATTCCAATCATAATTTTTGTTCTACCGATGCCTGTAGGTATATCTGCAGGTAATGCTGGCGTAACCAACCTTACAAATCCAAGTGCTACACTCTCTGACTCGATATATCCAAGTCGATCTTTGATTTTTTTTATACGCTCTTCCCGGTCTTCAATCTCCTTGGTTAATTTCATGGCTTGGTTGAATGCTCGTGAGACGTCAGCCGACTGACTTTCAAGCTGTTGTAATTTCTTATACGATTCCTCAAGAAAAAGTGTTTTTTGATTCAATACAGCTTCAAATCGAAGTTTAAAATTATTGAAAGCATCTTGATCAAAGGCCTCCTCTTGCCTTTTTAGATTTCCTTGAGCGTCTTTAATTTCTGCAAGAGCAGCAATACGAGCAGGGTGTTTATCAGAAAGACCACTCATCGCCTGCGTTAAAGCTTCGACTCTTCTCGTCACTTCTGCTCTCAAAGTATTAAGACCAAGATCTGCCAAGCGCATTTGTAACATGGACGGACCAATTTCTATTGGAATTTCTTTTTTTGTTATAAAGGTCTTATATACAGATTCCGCCTGCGCCCGCTCAAGGGATGCTTTTGAATATTTCTCCCTAACCTCTGTGTATAGAGCATCATAAGGATTCTGGAATCTTTCATTGAAAGTGGTTAAGCCCAATTTTTCGGCAAGTACAAACCGTTCTCTCTCCATCGTAGCAACTTCATCAAGAAGCTTCTTTTCAGTATCTTGCAATATATTTAAGCGCGTTCCGGAACCATATATCTGCTCGACCTGGCTTATTTCCAAAAAGGATGCCATGATTGCATTGATCTGCTCGTGTAAATAAGGTCGATCCTTGTTCACACCCTCCATTCCTACTCGAACCATATAGGTATCTAAAATTGGCTTCACATATAAAAGCTTGGTTTGCAATAACTCGATATATTCCCTTTGGGTTAAGGCTTTTGGTTTAAGGTCGATTCCCTTTCCCTTTAAATTATCTATTCCCTTTTTCAGCACATCGTAACGCAAGACCGACTTAGAGTAGTGATTAACCATTTCACGGTATTGTTGGTTCGACTGCAATTCCACCTCTTTATCGGATTCCAGAGTTTTCATATATCGAGGTGAAACCTGAAAAACAGCCTCACTTGTATATTTACTTTCACCCTTAATCCAAGCAACGGGTATACCAGCCAAAACTGTAACAATAAATACAATCACGCTGACGCGAAAGTGCCGCCTCAAACTAAGGAGCGGCTTGATGCCAATGCCCTTCTGTTCTTCAATAGCCATTGTGGTTATCTAAATTAACTTCTAGTGTTTGTTTTAATTAAAAAACTAGCAATAACCCAAACCACCCGCCTGTCAAATGCCGTTGCCAGTGGTGCCCACTCTATAGGCTTCCTCAGGTGGACTTCAGCCTCGCCAACCTGAATGTCAATTAAGGAATTTCTCAAAGGGTTTTGTGAAAAATTTGGATATGTGATTGGCAGCAGTTCTGGCGAATTGTTTGTGCGCCGCGCCCTGGCTCCGTGGTTCAGAGGCGATTTGGCAGATACCCTGGACGGGATTTTTCGATGCACAGAAAGGCTCAATTTCTTTCACGCCATTTGATGCTCAAGCCGCGCGGCTTATCTGGTTGCCGGGCTTTTGCATCACTGCATTCACAATGTCTCCGCCAGACATAGGCCGTGCCAGATAAAAGCCCTGCGCCAGTTGACAACCCATGTCTTGCAAGGCCTTGAGGCTGGCTTCATCCTGCACACCCTCGGCAACCACCTTAAAGTCGAGATTGCGCCCTATATCGAGAATCGACTTGACCATGGCGTATTGCGTTTTATTTTTCAGCATCTCTCGCACCAGCACCCTATCTATCTTGAGGTAGTTCACGGTCGAAACCTTCAGGAAGCCCAGCGACGAATAGCCAGTACCGAAATTCCCCAGCGATAGACCGATGCCGAGTTTTTCCACCTCAAACAACCAGTTGAGCAAGGCTGCGTTGTCGCGCATCAGGGTGGCCTCGGTCAGCTCAAAGATCAGTTTGGCTGGATTGGCCCCAGTTTGTGCAATGGTCTCTTTCAACCAGTCCAGCGGCAAGCCCTCTGGGATCTGTGCCGCCGATATGTTGACCGACACCTTGAAGTCATAGCCCTTGGCATGCCAGCTGGCTGCGTCAAGCAGCATCTGGCGCACAGCCCAACGTCCCAGGTCGCGAATCATGCCGTTTTCTTCAGCGGCTGGAATGAAGCTCTCAGCCTCAAGAATGCCTTTTTGAGGATGGTTCCAACGAATGAAACATTCCACCGAATGAACCTTCAGGCTCTGAATGTCATAGACCGGCTGGTAGTTCAAGGCAAACTGGTTCAGTTCAATAGCGCTTGCGAGCAGGCTCTTGATATCCTTTTGTGCCTTGACCTGATTGGCCAGACTGGTGCCAAAAAAATTGAGCGTCTCGCGGCCGGACGACTTGGACAGGTACATCGCCATGTCGGCATGCTGAATCAGAGTGTCAGCATCGGCACCATCAGCCGGATAAAAGGCAATGCCGATGCTGGCGCCAATATGGATCCGGTGCTCATCGATTTCGTAGGTTGCCCCCAGGATTTCAATCAGTTTGAGGGCGATGATGCCGGCGTCTGCATCCGCGCTGATTTCCTGCAGCACCACAATGAATTCATCACCCCCCTGGCGCGCCACCATATCGGACTCGCGCAGGCAACTCTTCATGCGCTGGGCAACAAGTTGCAATAGTTTGTCGCCCATTGCATGGCCAAAGTTGTCGTTGACCCGCTTGAAACCATCCAGATCAATGAACAACACCGCAATCCGTCGTTCCTGTCGGCGCGCCAACGGGATTTGTAGTTCCAGGTGATCCGAGAGCAATTGGCGATTGGGCAACCCGGTCAATGGGTCAATATTGGACTGACCGCTGCCAGTTTGCAACTGGCATGACACCGCCTGCACCACCCCCTTGGCCCCCAACGGCTTGCCGTTGGGGTCAAACACAAACTGGGCCTTCTCCCAGATCCAGACCGTTTCGGCGTTTATTCCGCTCAGGCGGTAAGTCGTCTCAAAAGGATGCCCGGCCAGGGCCTCTTTCCAACGGGCATTGACCAGATCCCGATCCCGCTCGTCAATTCTGGCGTTCAGCTGCTTGCGGTTCACGCTTAGCGTTTCGCCATCGCGATGTGGCACACCCAGAATCCGGGCCGCCTCGGGCGTCAAGATCAGCTTGGCGCTATCTTCCTCATAAGTCCAGCCACCCAAACTGGCCAAATGAAAAAAATCCACCCCCAACTCCGAAGGCTTGTGGCTTGCTGATTTATGTCTGCTGGTGGACATCAAAATTGATCCCCTAAAAGTCATCTTCCAATAACGACATCCCGATTAAAAACACCCTTTCAGTTCACTTGTGTC
>Ga0129336_10003078_pt1 | contig 10310 bp, 10 predicted proteins | sample CPB6_02_DNA_FD_96878 | JGI IMG/M metagenome (GOLD analysis project Ga0129336, IMG submission 96878) | Freshwater to marine salinity gradient microbial communities from Chesapeake Bay, USA - CPBay_Sum_0.6_0.2_DNA | ecosystem: Environmental > Aquatic > Marine > Coastal | place: USA: Chesapeake...
CCTCAAACAACTCAAACATCACAAATGACAACAAATAATTCAAGATTTTCATCATTAAGACCTCAAACAACTCAAACATCACAAATGACAACAAATAATTCAAGATTTTCATCATTAAGACCTCAAACAACTCAAACATCACAAATGACAACAAATAATTCAAGATTTTCATCATCATTTTCATCACCATTATCAACATCATTATCACCAAGATTCTCATCTCAATTATCAACTTCATTCTCATCTCCAATATCATCTCCAATACAACCACCAACTAAACCAATAATGAAAATGGAATCTAAAGGAACATTAATGCAATTACCAAAATTTAATAATACTGATAGATCACCTTTTTTTAAACAAGGAGGTTGTTATAAAAATAGATTTAAAAGATTCTAATAAATAAAAGTAATGAGAAATGAAAAAAATAATTCAAATATCTGATGATTTATTTTGGGGATATAATATGATAATAGAATTAGATAATTATAAATCATTTGAAGAATTGGCAATTGAGGTTAAAAATGATTTAATAAATTTTTTAAATGTAAATAATTTACAAATATTAAAGGAAAAAGCACAATTACTAAAACTTCATAATCATAGTTATAAAAATTATGAAGAATTATATAAAACAAATGAAACAGTTATATATTTATGTGGTCATTGTTAATTATTTGAGATAATAATAAGTAATATAAACACCTAATATAAATCCAACAATAATAAAAAACAGATATTTTATGGAATAATAACCAACAAATAAAATTAAAATAAGAAATAATAAATAATTATATAAATCAATATTTAAATTAAAATTCATCTTTCTTTTTTTTATATGGATATTAATTTATGATGTCCTACTCTAATATCAGTATTAACTACAATAGGAGTACCTGTTTTGCTGATGTTTTTGCAAAAAGCAACATCTTCAGAACAAATGTCACGTAAAATAAGTCCATCTTCACTTATAATTTCCTGTAAATCGGCATTGAAATAAGGATAGGTCATCTTTCTAAGAACATCACGACGCATAGCAAAGAAACCCATACCGGTATAATGAACGGGCATAAATTTAAGACCAGTTTCTTGTTTCCATTTTTCAACAAAATCAGGTGTTAAAAATTCAAAGGTGCCATTTTTAAGGAAAAATTCAGTATTCCAATCTTTGACAATTGGAAAATGAGTTAAATCAGACATTCTATACATACCACTAACAACTGGATGAAGATCAGTTGAATCAATAAGATCCATTAATTGTTGAGGTGAAAAGATAACATCACTGTCAATAGTTACCCATACATCAAAATCAAGATTATTGAAAGGTTTTTGTTGAATGCCACGAAGAACATCAAGACCAAGAGTTTGCATACGTGCAAATGTTACATATGAACTAACACCAGGACTGATAATTAGATCATATTTTTGAGTTTCCCAAAGAACATTAAGAGCACTAGTCCAAGACACTAAAAATTTAGATGAGAAATTATCACCAGGAATACCTATAACAACTTTCTTTTTGGGTTCAGGTGCTTTTTGTGTTTGAACTATTTGTACATCATTATTTTCAACTTCTCTCTCAACTTCCATTTTTATATATAAAAGAAGTAAGTTTTATTTTCTTATATAATTTTATTTACATATATATAAAAAATAGGAAATATTATTAATAGAAATATGGACATAATAATCTCATCACCAGTGACTAATTATGAATTAGAATTGAATGAGAATAATTATTACGCTAAACAACCCGAAAAAATAAAGTTAAATTTAAAACCACATCAATTGACATCATTATATAAAGCAATTGAAATGGAAAATAAAGGCGAATTAAATTATAAAATAAATAATTGTTATTTTTCACATGGAAATAATAATTATATTAATTCAAATAATGAAGAAACGATGATGGAGGCAAAAGTGGGAACTAATATTGGTATATTGGGTGATAAAGTAGGATATGGAAAAACATTATTAGCATTATCTTTAATTGCAGGTAATGATTTAAATAATATTCATATTAATCCAAATCAAATTAAAACATATAATAATAATTATCGTTCTTATAATTATTTAAATATTACATATAAAAATAAATTAATTCAAAAGAGACCGAATATTATTGGATCAACATTGGTAATAGTTCCACGTGGTCCAGTATACATTCAATGGGAACAAACAATAAAAAACAATACTAATTTAAAATTATTGTCAATAACAAATTTAAATTTTATTAAAAATAATATTCCTAAATTCACAGGAGATAATAATGATGAAATTATTGATTATTTTGAAAAATATGATTTGGTATTAATTAAAAACACAACTTTTAAGAGTTTATGTGATTATTTCAATAACTATAGTTTAATTAAAAATTGGAAAAGAATAATGATAGATGAAGCACATGATTATTTATCAAAATTACCACAACATTTAAATTATTATTTCTTATGGTTAATTTCTGGAACATATATCGATTTATTAAAGGGATATAATAATAGTTATTATACTGCAGGAATGAGAGATTTATTAAATGAAAATTTAATAAATTTAATTCTTGTAAAAAACAGTGATAATTTCATCAAAAATAGTTTTGATATACCTGAACCAATTGAAAAGTTTTATTTATGTAAATTACCGTCAAATTATCAAATTGCGAGAAAATTTTTAAATAATTCAGTGATGGATAAAATTAATGCAAATGATTTTGCTGGAGCGATTAGAGAATTGGGAGGTAAAAATGAAACAGAAGATAATATAATAGAATTGATTTCAAGGGAATTAAAGAAAGAACTTAAAAATAAGGAAAGGGAACGTGAATATGTGAATGATTTAGATATTGCTGTAGATGATAAACAACAAAAATTGAAAAGATTAGATGTAGAAATTGAAAATCAGATAAATAAGATTAATGATTTAGCGGAAAGAATTAAGTCATTGTCAACTAATAATTGTATTATTTGTATGGATACCGTTAAAAATCCAATAATGTTGGAATGTACACATTTATTCTGTGGAGGTTGTATTATGAATTGGATTAATAAGAATAATAATTGTCCTTATTGTAGAAATCCAATTCCCAGTTATAATAATTTAATAGCAATTGTAAATAAAAATGAAAATAAGAGTAATAATAATGATAATAATGGTGATAATGATATTTTATTAAAAGAGGAAAGATTTATATCAATTATTAAAAATAAACCAAATGGTAAATTTTTAGTATTTACAAAAAATGATAATGGTTTTGAAAATATCAAAAAAAAAATGATTGAAAATGAAATTAAATTTGATTTTTTAAAAGGGAACACACAACATATGATGAATATACTGGATAAATTTAAATCAGGAGAAATTAAAATAATTCTTTTAAATACTCAATATGCAGGAAGTGGTATTGATATTAATTATGCAACAGATGTAATTATTTATCATACAATGGGAATTGATAAACAACAAGCAATTGGGCGTGCTCAAAGAGTAGGAAGAACACAACCATTATTTATTCATAATTTATGTTATGAACATGAAATTTAATTTTTTTTATGATATTTATAATTAGAATAAATATGAGTTGCTGTAGTGCTACATATGATAATAAGAATTGTCCTCTTAAAATGTCAGATGGTCGTGCATTTACTAATTATCAACCTAGATGTGTAAAAAATGCACATTTAAATGATATGTTATCTAAAAATAATTTAACTAATTCAAGTTATGAACAACGATTATTTTTACAAAAAAATTCAGAACAAATAATGGAACAAAATAGATTAGAAGCATTACGACAATTATTACCATGTATTCCATGTAATCGAGGGGAATTAATAAATGAGAAAAATCCTGAATTAGATAATAAATTTAATGTATATTGTGATAATGTAAGTTGTTATACAAAGGAATCTAATTATAAAGGATTAGGCACAACAAAAAATTTTTAAATTATTTTTAAATTATTATCATTATAATAGAAATAAATAATAATGGAAACAATTCAAATAATGTCAGTATCAGATAATAATGTTGATTGTCGAGTATTTCGAGAAAATAATTATATGATAATTAAAGGTAGTTTAAAAAATCCTTCCAAATTTACCAAAAAACTTATTGTTGCACCTAATCCACCTGATTATAGAACTTCTTATTCAGGATCTGCATTGCCTTTTCCTTGTCAGGAAATTGCATTTGAAAAAACAAAAAATTTTTATGAAATTAAAGATAATGGTGTAATAGATGTTAAATTTTTATATCCTAATTCTTATTATAATCCAGAAGGAACCTATAAAATAAGTTCTCCTTTTGTTTTAATACTTGATAATAATAATTATGTATATCAAACACCTGATTATTTTCCATTGAAAACTTTAAGAGATCGTATAAGAGGAAATCCAAGTTTTTATGCTCTTAAAGAACAATTTTTACCAATTGCCGATGCTGAAGATAAAATGTATCATTATAGTGCCATAAAACAAACATTAAATCTTGCCTAAAGATCATTTCTTTGAAAGAATTTTATTTAAACGACGCAATTCATGTGCAATTGATCCTAAATGACTAGCAACATTATTTCCTTCTTCATCTACAAAGAAATTTTTGAGAAGTTCATATTGAATGATGGTTGGGTCAAATTCTTCGTCATCATCGTCGTCTTCTTCGTCTTCTTCTTCTTCTTCTTCTTCGTCTTCTTCTTCGTCTTCTTCTTCGTCTTCTTCTTCGTCTTTTTCTTCTTCTTCGTCTTCTTCTTCGTCTTCTTCATTGTCATCTTCATTACCAATTACATATTTTACAACTTTTTTAAGAACTTTTTTTTTACGTGGAGGAGGAACTTCAGATTCTTTATCTTTTACTTCTAGTTCTTCTTCTTTATCTGAACAGACACTATTTTTATCATCATTTGAAGACATTTGTATTTTATATGGTTTTAAATATTAAATTAATTCTTATATAATTTTAAGAATAATTAATGTATATAAAACTTTTAGCATTTTTAATAGGTTTTTTAGTAACATTATTAATTATTAATTATATAACAATTCAAAAAAAGAAAATAGAAACATTTGATCCGACTGTAACTTCAATTACAGGAACTAATCTTATAAGTCCTAATACGCCAATAACACCATCACCACCGGTAATATCATCTTCTTCATCATCAACACCTGCCCCGTCGTCATCAACACCGGCACCAACACCGGCACCATCATCAACACCTGCACAGACATCTAGCACAACACCAACAACACCAACAACAACTTCATCAGGTGCACCTTTAATATGTACACCGGCACCACCTCCTAATAAACAATCATTAACACCAACTAAACCACCTGAACCAAATTTAACTGATGCAAAAAATCTTCCATATCCATCAAATAAATATATGGCAATAAATACATATAAAAATGTAAATTTAATTTCAAATATTGAGAAACGTTGGTATGAAGCAGATACTGATATTACAAAACTAAAAGATATAACAGAAAATTCAAATAATTATTTTACATTTGCCACTGATTTAACTTTAATACCAAATCAAATAAATCCAAGTGGTTCTGCTGGTGCAAATTTAAAAGGTGTTCAATTAAATGGTCCAAAATGTTTTCATTTTGCAAATAATAAGGAAACAAATGAGGTCACAGAATTCAGTGTTATTATTTGTGCAAATATAAAAGATGTATTAAATACAAATAATATACTTTTTGAACTCATAGCAAATACCGAATCATTAAATCCCGAAACATTAGAATATTCACCATCATTAATAAATGTTAATTTTATTAAAAATGTAAAAAATAATTTTGATATTTCTATTTCTATCGGAAATGTTGTTTATAAGGGTTTAATTAATAATATAGATAGAAATGCAATAATTACAAATGATTTTATAGTTATATGTTTAGTTTATACAACATCAGAAATAAATTTTTATTTAAATAAGGTTAAATTTACATATAAAAATACAGAAACTTTTAAAGTTAAATATGGTTCAGCACCATTAGTTATTAATAAAAAGGGGACAATAGATATGGAATTATATAATTTCATGTATTATAAAACATTTATTCCGGAAGATGAAATTAATAAATTTACAAAAAATACTTATTATTATTTATCAGGATTAGATTATAGTGCAACACAATGTCAGACACAAACACCACCAGTATCATCTGAAGCACAGCAAACAGCAGCATTAGAAAAACGATTGAAAGATTTGGAAGATAATTATATTAAAGCATTGGAAAGAAAGCGATTAGAATATGAAATGGATGCACAAAGAAAACAACTTGGACAAATTACACCTTTAACATATGATTTTGGTTCAGGTATAATGAGAACTTTAAATTCAGGATTAATGCCTAATTTATCTCAAAATTTAAATATTAAAGTTAATCCAACATTACCAGTTACACCAGCAACACCAATGACACCTGTTATAGGAAATGAAAATCCAAATAGTGTTGCAACTTTAGGATTAAAAGTAAATCCTGTAGATAATAGAAAATCTCTGTTTGGTGGTTGGTTATTTTGATTCGTTTATATAATAGATATAAACATATAATTTTTAATTAAAGATAAAGATGAATGATTTATTAGAAGTAAATTATAATAATAAAAAACAAATTACAGGAACTGATTTATTATTTAATAATAAAAAAATTAGTAGTGAAGTTGCGTCATTATCATCATCATCTTTATCATCTTTATCAAGTCGTTCAAGTGCTAGAAGTGGTCGCAGTTCTGATAATCGTGTAAATAAAAATAAAAATAACAAAAATAATAAAAATTTATTTTCAAATAATAATATTGATGATGATGATATAAATAATATATCAATACCATTTAAACCTAATTTTAGTAATCAAACACCAAATCTTAATCAAAATTTACATTTAAACAAACCAAAGAAAAGAATTGAAATAGAAGATGATGACAGTGAAGCAGAGGTAGAAGATGATGACAGTGAAGCAGAGGTAGAAGATGATGACAGTGAAGCAGAAAATGACGATAACGAAGAAGATGATGATGATGAAGACGATGAAGAAGATGATGATAATAAAAGTTTAACTTCAAATCAAAGTGGAGATTCATCAAGAATTGTAAAATCAAAAAAGGATATTATTAAAGAAAAACGTGAAATTTTATATCAATTGAATAGATTGGAGGCAAAGGGATATACAATTCCTAATTGTTATAATATGCAAAGTGATTTAACGGAAATGAAACGAGAATATGAAAGAATTGTGAGAGATAGAGATATAGATTCAAGTGTAAGATTTCAAAGAAAGATGTTGATGGCATTTGTAACAGGTACGGAATATTTAAATACGCGTTATGATCCATTTGCCATTAAATTAGATGGTTGGTCAGAACAAGTTCATGATAACATTAATGATTATGATGATATATTTGAAGAACTTCATGAGAAATATAAGGCAAAAGGAAAAAAGATGGCACCAGAATTGCGTTTATTTATAAGTCTTACTGGAAGTGCTTTTATGTTTCATTTAACATCAAAGATGTTTAAGGAAAGTTCAATACCTGGAGTAGAGGAAGTATTTAAAGCGAATCCAGAATTAATGAAACAATTTCAAAGTGCGGCAGCAAAACAATTTGTATATAAAAATACAGGTATTGATACATCACAACCACAAAGATCATCAGTTGGGGGTGGCAATAGAAATGATGCTGGTGGAGGTTTATTTGGAATGATTGGAAATTTATTTGGAGGTTTAACAGGAAATCCTCCACCAATGATGAATAGTTCTCCAAATATGGGTCAAAGACATTTTCAAGATTCTCAACAACCGCAATCACAGAAGGATATAATGAATGTAATAAATAATGTTCACAATAAAATAACACCACATTTAGACGAAGATAGTAGAATAGAAACATTATCAATAAGCGATGAAGAAATCACATCAATTATCGAGGATGCAACTGATCTTAAATTATTAAATAAATCAGTTAGAGGAAAAAATAAAAGAACTTTAAATATTTAATTATTTACAATTATTTATAAAGACGGGTCTAATAATTTTTTGGAACGTCTGTTACCAATTTTTTTTATTTCGCTGCTAGTTTTGCTAACATAGTCTCTAATATCTTCATATTCTTTTTGTAATGCTTTTGGTAATTTAGAAATAGAACCTACTGGATCTCTTATAGCATCACGGGCATTATCACTATTTTCACTGACAGTTTTAATTACAGTAAATAAAACAGAGAAAATAGTTATAGTAACAACACCAAGAATGAATAAAATAACAAGAAGCACTAATTCAATGAGAGAACCAACCATTATAATTTCACGTCGCATATCAACAGAACATTTACATTTTTCATCAACTAAATAGCGGGTGTATCTGAATACAACATAAATATAATAGATAAATACTAATACGAATATTAAATCAATGAATTTATATAAGAATACTATAGTGGGTCCAACCATATCAGTTAAAGTTTCTTCAGGAACAAAAGCAGTGAAAATTAGATATATAATGGCAAATAAGGTGAATCCTTTAATGAAATTATTATCAGGAGTCATTGCACAAATACATCCCTTTTGTTCAAGTGATGTTATATAAGTATAAACAAGTACAAGTAAAATTATAACTAATAATGAATATAATAATTTCATTATATAAGCAATATTAAAATTCATTATTCTATATATTCTATTTTATTATAAATATTATTTTCTGGGATTTATAAATATCTTTCTTTCTTCAGGTTTTAAATATGGAACTTTAAAATATTTAAAAATGTCTTTTTCACTTTTAATAATAGGTGCAGCAGCAGTCTTTAATCCTTTTAATCCATGTTCACTTAAAGATAGTTTGAATTCATTTTTAACATAATTTCTAAATCCAACATTAAATTCAGCAGAACCTGTGAAATATAATAATGAATAGTAATATTCTTCTTTTGGTGCAATGAGAATATCTATTCTTCTAGCAGGATTATCACCTATTTTACATATACCCATAAATTTATTATTACCAAGAGCGAGAATTTCTATTATATATCTTGATTTGTGTAATTTCATAATTAATTTCTTTAAATCAAAATTTTTATTTTCCATCATTAATATATCTATATCACCCATAGTATCACTACCTCTTCTAAATGATCCGACAAATTCATAAATTAATTCTTCAATTTTGAAATCTTTTTTTAAATATTGTTCAATTATTTTTTTATGTTTTAAATATTCTTTTAATGGTATTCTTTTTTTAAAATCTTTATAATATAATAATCCTAATTTTTGTTTATCATTTAATAAATGTTGATTTGCTTTTAATTGTTCCATAGTTGTGATACCATATGAAACTAATTCATTTGCTTTTGCTGGTCCAATACCATAAACATCTTTTAATTCATCTTTAAAATAATAAATTTTATCTTTTTTAATATTTGCTTCTTCATATCTGATAGTTCCAGTTTCAATTAATTCTTTTACTTTAGCATTTATTTTATCACCTGCTTTAATATATGTTTTAAAATTTTCATATGTATATATTGGATATTTATAACCATATAATTGTGATAAAACATTAGCATATGCTTTAACTTTATAATATTCATTATTTTGACTCAAATAATTTTTAATTTCTGTGAGATGTTGAATAATTTCATATTTAAAATTTTTCTTATGATGTTCTTGTTTCTCTTTTTTCTCTTGTTTATCATCATCTTTATCTTTTTTTGTTTTTTGAATTAATTCTTTAATTTTAATTTTGATATATTCATCATCGCATTTAATATTTTTTTCAAAATCTTTAAAAGTATAAATAGGTTTTTTATAAGGATATAATTCTGTTAACACATTTGCATATTGTTTTGCTGCAGTATTTTGTTTTTTTAAAAGTAAATAATTTTTAATTTTTGTTAAATAATCAATTATAATAAATTTTAAATTTGTTTTAGGTTCCTTTGGTTCTTTTGTTTTAGGTTCCTTTGGTTCTTTTGTTTTAGGTTCCTTTGGTTCTTTTGTTTTAGGTTCCTTTTGTTTTTTTGTTTTAGGTTCCTTTTGTTCTTTTGTTTTAGTTTCCTTTTGTTTTTTTGTTTTAGGTTCCTTTTGTTCTTTTGTTTTAGGTTCCTTTCTTTGTAAGATCATTAATTGCAATATTTTTTTACCAATAGCACCTGTTTTTAAAACACATCGTTTAGTTTCAGGATTATAAATTTTTTCAGGAGGACAATCCTTAACAAATTCCATATCTAATAAAACTTGATAATTTTAATTTTTTTCATAATTTTTCAGTAATTTTTAAAATTTTAAATTTAGTAGAGTAATCTAA
>Ga0129336_10003081_pt1 | contig 10305 bp, 17 predicted proteins | sample CPB6_02_DNA_FD_96878 | JGI IMG/M metagenome (GOLD analysis project Ga0129336, IMG submission 96878) | Freshwater to marine salinity gradient microbial communities from Chesapeake Bay, USA - CPBay_Sum_0.6_0.2_DNA | ecosystem: Environmental > Aquatic > Marine > Coastal | place: USA: Chesapeake...
GTTTGACTTTGTGTAGCAATTGTGCTACTATCTCCTTTTCTTTTAACCTCAAATGCTTTTTCTTTTATTTGATATTCGGATAGTTGATTGATTAATCTTTCCTTATCTCTAGCATCCTCACATGATTTCCAAATGAGTGCTAAAAGTATAAGGGCAAAAATTATATAGGGGGTTAGCTTTTTCATTTTTCTAATATTTTTTTCATAGTTTCCAAATCTTGTTGGTATAGGTTATGACCTAGGCTTATATCCTCCACACTAGAATTTTCTAGCCTATGCTCATTAGGTTTTATAAATTTTGCGGGATTGCCCACGTGTGTTTCAAATGGTTGAATCGGAGTTTTTTTAGTAATGATGCAACCCATTCCTATCATTGAACCACTACCAATTACCGAATATTGATGGCAAATTGACCCTAACCCCATGTTCACCCACCTTCCTAACAATGAGTGGCCACCGATGAGAACGTTGCATGATAGTGTGCAATAACTACGAATCAAAGCATCGTGCCCAACGTGGCTACCGCGAAGCATCCAAACGTAATCCTCCACGATTGTATCTTGTATGGTTCCCGAGTTTATGGTAACAAATTCCCTAAATACATTATTGCTTCCTATAACGACTTTTGTACTTACTTGTTTTTCGTAATAAGTTCTATGTTCGGGGAACGTACCGATTGAGCAATATGCTTCAAATCTATTGTTATCACCGATGATGGTGTTACCAACGATATTACAAAATGCACCGATGTAATTATTCTTACCTAGCTTTACATTAGTACCAACGTTTGCGGTTTCATGTATAAAGTTTCTATTCGAATCGTGTACGTGCTTAGTATCCTTGGGGTCGTACATTTCTCTCATAAACATGGTGTAATTATCTAAGTAAATCATTCCCTTAATTTTTTAGGAAATTTACATTTATTTTAAATAAGCTAATCGGTTCCCCCACAAATAATTGTAATTATTAGTTCCCTTTGCCCCGAGGTAAGCAAGGTCGCCACCCTTCTCTTTGTACCATGAGAATATCTCGCCATCCAAAACAAGTGCCTTTCGCAAAAGATTGTTGGGCATAGCCATCATTTTGCCATCGCCTAAAATAAGGGATTTGTCCTCAAAATACTCTTTTGGCATCACCTTGCCGAGTAGGGTAGTTGAGGTGGGGTCTAATGCACTATCCCCGTAAAATTCATTCTTACAATTAAGAATTATTTGCTCGATTGCATCCATAAAGGATTTTCGTTTCGGGGTAGAGTACATTATACTCGCTGCGATTCGCCATGCCCCTTCCGATGTATCTAAAGAATCGGTAAAGAAAACCCCCTTAATCTCATCTCCAAAGTGAATTGAAAACTCGGGATACACCCCAACGTCGTAATACCACCCCCCGTATAGCCACAAAAGGCAGTATTTAGCCAAATCCACGCGAAATGAGTAAGGTGCTAGGGTTTTGTATGCCCACAATACTTCGGGCTTAAAATTGGCTTCTAATACGTTTCTAACGTCGCTATCCTTGTAAAGTACGTGTATCGCATCCTTATGATGCTCCTTTACGCAATTAACATATTGCATCAATCCATCGGGGGGCAATGAATCGCTATCGTTCACAAATACTTGATGGACAAACATTAATCTATCCCGACTTCTAGTTTTGCGGGAACACTTTTTACAACATAGGTAGCTTCGGTTTCAAATAGCTTTACGTTAGCACCGCTTTGTATTAGGTTTTGAATAAATACCCAATCGTGGTCATAGTTAGGAGAATGTGGGGGCACTTCTTTTGCCAATTCACTTTTTACAATAAGTTGGCTATGCCCCACACTTCCTAGAAGCAACATGGGTGGTTTTACCCCTTGGAATGGTTCTAACAAAGTCGGGAATATCCCTAAATCGATGTTATCATCTTGTTCCATCGGAGTAAGATAGTTTTGAAAATGGTTTTCCTTAATTACATCATCGTTGGCAAAAAAGATAAAATACTTGCCACTAGCCATTTGAATATTCTTATTGGTAATGGCATAACCAAACCCTTTATTATTAGTGGGTAGGTTGTAAGCAATTAGAGTATTACCCCTTTGTACGCAAGTTTGTTGTAGGTCGCGGAAATACCCACTTTCCATTAAACTTTGAACGTTTGGACAACAATCGCCACCAATGATAGCTTCCCACCCGTTTATGTTTTGATTCATAATACATTCAATCGCACGTTTAGTGCGTTGGGGTCGGTTATAACATGGTAGCGAAATTGTTAATCTCACTTCTTTTTCTTTTTATTTTTTTCCGATTCGTTTTGCAAATAAGCCACCACGATTCTTTCAATGAAACTTCTAAAATCGGATTTTTCATTCATGGTTGCAATGATACCCGCAATGAGAGCTGTTTTATCACCTTGAATGTTTATGCTTACCGATGCACCAATTCCTTTAATCGGATTCTCGATTATTTGAACAATCATCGTGCTAATACTAGCTTTTTTAACGGGGTTGCCTCGAGGGGCTGCTTTTTTCTTTACGGGCTTTGGGGTCGGCTTTTTAGATACTTTCTTGCTAGGTTTGGCGGTTTCTTTTTTTACCACCTTTTTTTTGATTGCCATAGTTATGGGTTTTGATTAATAAATGTTTTATAATATAACTTCTCCCGTTTCCTCATCCACGATATAATCTCCGTAACCATCCATGTTCAAGGTCGTTTGCTCACCCTTGTCCTCTTTTGGTTTATCGGGTACTATTTCAATATCGCGTAGTGTTACATCGGTATAATATTTGCCTTTATATAAATTCGATTTTAGTACAACTGTTCCTTTAATCTTATCCTTTACTTTTAACTTTAATTGATTCAATACAATATCCTTCCAATATCCAATGACCGCAAACGCGATGGGGGTATCCTTGCCATACACTTTCTTTTTTAAAACAATTTGTATGACCTTATCATTTATTGGGTTAATATGATATATTCTACCCGTAATTTCCATGCCTTAAATTTACGTAGTTTCCTCCAATTTTATACCACTAATATACGCATCAATATCATTTATTTTTGAAAACAAATCCATCAAAATATAGCTTCGGTAATAAGACTTGAATTGAGCCTCCTCGCTTTGGCTAGATTGCATTAAATCCCCCAAATTCTTAGCGGTTTTGGTTTTAAGTTTTTCAACCATATTTGAGGCATAACCCCTTGCATCCTCAATAAGTTCCTCGTTGGTAGATAACCGCCCCGACTTTTTCATAAAATCATAAATAATAGAAAACATATCGTTTACACCCTTATTTGCCTTGAACTTCCCGTATTCGTATCGGATGGCATCGCATATCATCTTATAGTTCTCCTCCTTTGTAAGTTCGGGGGTCGGTGTATAGCTATCCCGCTCCTTTCTTTGAATTAAGGGTTTAACTACCTCTTGTTTATAATCGTTGTAGGCATTTAGCACTTGGCTAATGTATAAGGGTGAGAGATGACCAAAGAACTCGTTATTCCCTAGTGAACCTCTTAAATTTAAGTTTATGGCTAAATTGATTTCGTTTATGGTAAGCATCTCATAGTTATCACGTAAGAACTTACAAATAAGCAAAATATCCTCGCTTGATTGCCTAGCCGATGCACCCATATAGAACCCCCATTTGCCAACGACTTCAATAAGCCTTTCGGCATCCTCCTTTTTTATATCCTTTATTCTAACATCCTCACAAGCCTTTACCAATTCCTTCTCCTCGTTGGTATGGACATATTTATTCAAATAGCTTCGATTTGGCTTGGCTAATTGCGTTTCTTGTGGCTTCGACGTTTGAATTTGATTTCTTTCTTGTTCCATTTGTAGGTTGATTTAAATAACTCTCGAACTTGGATTTACTAAAAAGGGTAATAGGTCGGAGGTATTGTTGTTGCTCCGTTCCCCACCATTGTGATACTTTGTTATCTATAACTTTAAGAAAATCCTCTTTTTTAAATCCCTCGGCTATCCTACCGCTAATTAATTGAATGGTAGTGCTTGAGTTTGATTTGTAAGAGGTTTTAGCCTTTAAATTTAAATAATCGATTATTTCCTTAACCACGGGCTTGTAGTCGGGTTTGTCCTCCTTTGGTTTTTCACCTTGTTCAAAGATGATGCCCTCTTGAAAATACCGCATCCCAATCGCATAACACTCCGTAATTTTCTCTCTCGGCACGTTATCGTACCGCAAATTTTCGCTAAACTTTGGGTTAAATAGATTATCGGGGCTTGATAACCATTCGACCCACATCAAGCGATAAATGGGAGGGCACTTCTTGAGGGCATCAAAGAATTGAATAGGTATTACTAGCCTACTCATAAGTTTTTATTTTATTAAATAAATAACGAGTTTTACTCTCTACTTTTTTTATAATCGGAGGGTATCTCCCCCCACAACGACTTATCCCAAAAGCACACTTGCTCCTCATATCCTTCGGGTAGCATATTGAGGTAATCGTTTGCGTTATCTACTAATTCGGCAATCTTAGGGTTGGCTGCTTTAAGGGTGGGAGGCACTAACATCATAAACTCCCGTTTAAAAGCCTTTACAGCCGCGATATTATCGCAATAAATCTTTTGAGTCAATTGGAACGTTTGAGCATATTTATAAGCCTCCACTATTGCTAGGAACTCCGCGATGTTTGGCGAACAAAATCCTAAACTATTGGCACTTATTAAATACCTATCGTTTTGCATAACTCTAAATTCGGCCAACCCATTTTGTAGGTTTACACTAACGTCAAGGTGAATAAAATCGCCTTTCGGCTTCTCGCTATGCTCAATCGCACTATCCACCATCCTTTTAAATAACTTTAATGCTCCGTTATAATTACTAAACTCATGTACTCGTTCGGGTTTATTTTTTGCTACTAATAATGCTTGAGTCGAGTCGCTTGTAATACACATATCTCGGCCACCCCTCGACACATAAAATCGTTTTGCCATATTTTAATTTTAATTAATTCACATCGAAAATATCATCATAAGTAACCTCTAGGGCTTTGCATATAGTCTTGGCGGTATCCATATTGATATTTGTTTTCTTACCATTAACAAGGTTGGAAATCCTATCCATACCAATTTCCTTACCCGTTTTAAATTGTATTAAGTAGTATAAATCTAATTGCGTTATACCATTCTCTACTAGAAATTTTCCTAGCTTGGTAGTAGGTTCCTTTCTTTTACGTGCAATTTCGGGCATAGGTTTATTTTTAAAAACAAATATATGACTTTGCTTAGTTATTTGCAACCCTTTTTAATACCATTCCAAAATTGTTTACACCTTCACCAATCTCGATATCATCCTTGAACTTCAACTTATTAAGCCTACGAAATCCCGAATAATCAACTTGATGGTGCCAACGATTAAACTTCCATACCACCTTAACCACGTCGGGATGTTGCTCGGCCAACGATTTTGCAAACTCTAGCCTATCATCACCTTGGTTATAAATTGTATCGGTGTTGCCACCCTTCATGAGCATAGTTTGGGTTTTATCCCCCAAAAAGGCATTAAAAAGTACAGTGCATAGGCCATCCTTCATTACTCGTATTGATAGGTCGGTATCCTCGTTATACTTCCCTCGCCAACGATGGGGCAAACTATTATCTATAAGAATCATAGAATAAACCCTAGTATTGAGGTAATAAGGGGGTATTCGTTCGCTCCTATCTTGGGCAAACGTCGTATAGTTTAGGCCACTCATTCCGATATTTTCGTACCTATCGGTAAATATTTCGGCTACCCTAAAGATTGTTCCGCTATCTACGGGAATCCTTCGGTTGGCATTTAAACGATAAAAGCAAAGTATGTTATCATCTAAAATCCAATGACGTTTGTGCCCTTCTTGAATCGAGTGTTCCCATACCCAATTTCGAGCGGGGATACTACCCTGCCCCAAATTAGAAAAGGGTAAGGTTAGTATCTTGCTCGGCTCGATATATTGAGCATAGTTATCGTACTCTTGAGGTTCTACAACAATCCTATAAGGCACCTTCATTCTCTCGAGGGCATTGCTCGTTTGCCTCCTCTCCCACCGACCTTTCGAGATTATGTAAACGGGATATATCGGGTTCATCGGTATAAATAAAGTTGGATGGTTTTTCAAGATTAAGTTTAGGAAACCAAAGAGTATCGGTCTTGTATGTAATCTTTTGGCCAATTAACTCGGCAAAAGCCTTTACATCCTCCTCTCGCGTGAAATTCATGGTAATCTTTTGGTAAGGCATGGTATCTTGTTGCTTGAACTCGGGCATACCTTTCCAATGTTCTTTCCACGCAAGTAACTCATCATCGTTGTCGAAAAGACTCGATTGTACCTTCTTTTTCGGCATAACTTATTTTTGAAAATAATTAGAACCTAAAATTCAACTTCTCGCGTGTGCGGTGGTTGTATATTTTCTCAAGTAGTTCCTTGTATTGCTCAATGTTGTGGCAAGGCACCAAAGAGGTAGGACTTAACGATATTTTGTGTAATAATAAATCGTTGTCGAACTTCTTAATCTTGAAAAGGCTAATCATTGTACTTACGAAACGAAGGTGGGTGTAAGCACTAAAATACTTTTTGTATTCCATGATTTTCCTTGCGTTGTCGTAGGCAAGGGATAAATTATGAATCTTGAGGCGACCTTCTTGGAAATCCTTGCGTTTATCATCAATAGCATGAACTTTGCCATCGGCATCCATACCATTGGTTACAATCTTGATAGCACTTTTGATACCGAAATCGGGGAAATCCTCCATAAACTTTTTAAGTTTAATGTATGGTTCAAATCCACGTTCAACGTACATGGCAAGGAAGTCTTTACCATCCCAATTACTACCATTTGTGTTTAGAACTTGAACCTCATCAATTCCGTAATTCTTTACCACGATGTAGTTAATTGGCAATTTAAGAGTCTTGGCTGCCATAAATCGGTGTTGGCCATCCACTATCTCCATTTTTTGATTAACGAGGATAGGGGAGTACAAATACTGCTTTTTAAAACTTTGAATCAATCGGGTAAGATTGTGTTGGTCGATTTTTCGGTTACCAAGCATAAATTTAAATCTTGAGTAATCGGTAGTGTGTAACACTTGTTCTTTTTGCATAAAATTGAATTTTTAATTATTGGGTTTTGTTAATTACTTGTTTGGGTTTCTTTTGTACCTATCTATGTACTTCAATAGGTCGATTTTAATGATAGAATAGTGTAAATCAAGATATTCCTCACGTGTAAACGTTCCCGTTTCTTGTCGGTGGTTATCGGGGTGAGTGGGGTCGAAATAATCGTTGCAATATTCATTTAAGCCTTGCTTTTGAACCCAACCCCAAAACCTATCAATATCGATTGAGTAGGGTGTAAACGAATCATCGTTACTTTCAATAAGAATTACTCCATCGTGTTCTAGTATCTCAAAGTTTATCATAGTCTTATTTCTTTGATTTACACTTAAATATACTTCTACCCGTACCCTCAATAACGTTGCCTCTAGCATCGTGAGAGGGGGCACTCCAAAGGGCATAGACTATTGTAATCCAAGCCAAAACGAGTAAAGAAACTAATATTACTATCATAAAAATAAGCCCACCCCCAAAAAGGGAGTGAGCCTTAAATTTAAATGGTGACCAATTCTTTATCCAAAATCGTGTTATCCTTCATAAAATCAATAGCAAGGTTGAACGCATTATTGGTTTTATTTGAAGCATAACCAAACGATAAACTCTCCATTCTTTGAGAAAGAGATTTGTAATCCTTAACGTGGCCAAAGTATCCGCTCACAGCATTATACGCACCATATAGGGTATTATCGGTAGCCGACGTTGTTTGAGTTGGATGGTTTTTGGCAAAGTTGTAAACCTTTTGAACTAGGTTTTTTGCCCTTGTGCTTACCTTATTTTTCTTTTCAACGTATTCCTTGCTAACAAAGATATTTTCAATAAAGGCCATCAATTGCTCATCCTTTACACGTGTATTGGCCATATCCTCGAATATTCTAGTAACATCGTTCATATAGCTACTAGCTAATCCCATGACCTTGTGAGCCTCCATAATACGTTCTAATGGATTATTAAAGTGGCAAATAGTATAAGAGTTATTTAGGTTTGAAAGTGCCGCAGTTAGGGTATTATTGCATACAACACGAATCGGAGTGAATCCAACACGTACCGCATTTTTACCATCGTGGCCATTCGTAATGAGTAGATATTGCTCAACCTTCTCACCCGCAACTAAAATATCCTCGGGCAATTTAGCGGTGATAAATACTCGCTCACCTTTTCCTAATACACCCGCGGTTTCATAAATCGCCTCACCCCTATCAATAATGGGGTCGAAAAATAGGAACGCATCCTTATTTTGAACAATCTCATAACGTTTACTTACCAATCCTAACGGAGTACCATTATCCATTCGGTAGGTTGCGGAAATATCGGGAATCTCAATAAGTGTTTCCGTATCCGCAATTGTGGGCTTAACGTAGATAGGAGTCTTGCCTACCTCATAATTAAGATTTGCAAGTTCAACTACTTGCTCACTCGTCATGGCTTCGTTTACATATGTGCCTAAACCATGCCAAGCCTTTTCTCCATGTGCTACAAATGATGCTACACCATCTTTAATCTCTAAATTGTGTGCCATAAAAATTGATTTTAATTAAAAAATTGGTTTTAAATAATGTGTTAGTAAACACAAATATAGACTACTTATTTTTAAAAACAAATAAAACAATCGAAATATTTTGAGTAACTTTTATACATCCCTACGAGTCTATTATAGGGTGGTTTCGTAAAGTTTAAATTTAAATTGTGGGCATGGTGCCAATATTGGTGCCCTATTTTGGGCATCCATACCAATCGGAGGGGGTGCCAAAAAACGAGAAAAATGGCCTCTTTTTAAGGCTATTTTAAGGCATTTTACGGGCACTTCTCCCCCTCGGTGGTACTACCCTACTAATAGGGGTGGAAATAGGCTAATTTTGGGCTATTTTAAGCCCTATAAAGGGCACCCCGAAATACCCCCTAGATACCCCCAAAAATGGCATAAACCCCCTATTTTGGCCTAATATGGGCATCCTATATCTTGATGCGATAGACTACACCCTTACGGGTAACTTCGTGAGATGCGAATGGGAATACTCGCTTCTTTGTGTATCCATCACCCAAATATTGCAATGAGTATCCGTAATACAAACGATAATCTAAATCCATTAATCGCTCACATACGTACACCCATGCTTTTTTGTAATCGCGACAATTTTTAACGTGTTGGAATCTTTTTTGGCCTACTTTCTTTTTGTAAACGCTTACCATGATTGTTTAAATTTAAAAGTGAATAATTGGTTTTATAATTAAGAAATAATAGCTAATAGAAGTCTATTGGGCAAATATACAAAAAGGGGGGAATTTCACCCCCCGATTTTTGAAACAACAACTACAACACGAAACAACTAGTTTAAGCACCATAGGAACCTTGCAATCAATCTACCCTTACACGTTAAATCAATCCCTTCAAATACAATCGGAGCAAGGGGGTTACTTAAATTTAAGTTTGCTATGTACGGATATTTACGCATGGCTATTGATTTTTTGTGAACTCCTTTCGTTTACTAAATCCTCATAAATCTTTTCGCACTCCTCACTAATATCAATCACATCACCACACTCACGCGAACACTCAATTAGCAAGTACCTATTCGCTTTGTTGCTTATGCTTTGCAAATAACGTTCGGCAATCTTTACATCCATTTCCTTGTCCTCATAAAAGTAATCTAAATCTTTTGGGGTGAATATAAACTCATCACCACCTTTGTTTTTCCATGCTTCTTTGCCATCATAGTAACCATAGTTCTCTTGATATTGTGCAATAATTTTTAAGTACATAAAATTTAAATTTAAATGTTAAATAATTTTTTTACTTCTCTTATATAATAGTTTGCTCTTGCTTCATTATCCGATTTTCGCCATAAGCCAAAATAATACCCTAAGTTATACACTCTACTCATGATACCACTTTCCTTTACTTCAATCTTAACTAGACCATGTTCACAAATATATTCGATACCACACTCCTTAAGGTAATCCAAAAATAATTGCTCATAAAGTAAATAAATGGTTTGCGTTTTTTCCATGTTACTTAAATTTAAAGTTTAAAAAAGAGAGGGGCATCGTGCCCCCCTTCTTACTTTGATTTTAACCCTAACCAATTGTTCGTATCATAAGCAACCATATCATTGTAACAATTGGAACAACACTCATTAAGTAGCTCCCAACTAGTATGAACACCAACTCCACAAAAATCGCATACAACACGTTTGCGAGGGTTACCATAGTAA
>Ga0129336_10003084_pt1 | contig 10301 bp, 8 predicted proteins | sample CPB6_02_DNA_FD_96878 | JGI IMG/M metagenome (GOLD analysis project Ga0129336, IMG submission 96878) | Freshwater to marine salinity gradient microbial communities from Chesapeake Bay, USA - CPBay_Sum_0.6_0.2_DNA | ecosystem: Environmental > Aquatic > Marine > Coastal | place: USA: Chesapeake Bay...
AAGCATCACCTGCAATCAGAAAATTCCGGTACCGTCTGGGGTAAAATATCCTGATTATTAACAAGTTCTAAGGCTTTAAACCGTTAATTTTAGTGCAAGTCTAATGAGGGTGTTCAAGCATTCCACGATATTATGTTGGCTTTTTTTATTTGCAATAAGTCCAAGTGTCTCTGCACAATCTTTCTATGCAATTGATTTTATTGAAAACAAGGGACAATGGGATGGTGATTTCCAGTTCAAAGCCATCCATGGGTCAAGTACCATTTTTTTTAATAAAAAGGGTTATGTCGTAAATAAGTTAGAAGAGGAGGGGTACAGAAATTTAATGCACAACAACCTGTCCATCTTTTCAAAAATAACCCAAGCGGATTCTATTGAAATTGAGGGAAAAAATGCAGCGCAGCATTTGCATCAAAGCGCCATCAAATCACACAGTTATGAGGTGGCATTTGTCGGTGCAAATCAAACAGTAAATTTTCAACCTGGAAAGGTGAGTCCTGATCTGGCCAACTATTTTTTAGGAGGCGATCCGCGCAAATGGAAAACAGGCGTGCGCAGTTTTTATGACATCACACGAGAAGCAATATATGACGGCATTGATATGAGGTTCTATTCTTCATCCAATGGAGGATTGAAATACGACTTGATCGTATCTTCCCAAACAGATCCCTCTATCATCCAATTGAAGTACGACGGTGTAGACCATGTCAAAATTAAATCAGGTGCGTTGCTTATCTCCACTTCAGTGGGTGAAGTAAAAGAGTTGGAGCCCTACGCGTATCAAATCATCGATGGCCGGCGCGTTGAAGTAAAATGCAGCTATACCGTTTCAAAAAACATTGTAGGGTATAAGCTTGGCGCTTACAATAAAAATTATCAATTGGTCATTGACCCGACGCTAGAATTCTCTACATATACCGGAAGTAAAAGCAATAATTGGGGATTCTCTGCAGCTCCTGGTCCGGATGGCAGCCTTTACGCAGGTGGGATTGTATTTGGCTCTGAATACCCGCTCTCATTGGGTGCATTGCAGACAACCTTTAAAGGAGGAACTGGACAATCGTTTGGTCAAAACAGTTCAATAGGTGGTGTTGACATTGGATTGACACGTTTCAGCAACGATGGGAAGCAAAGAATTTTTTCAACTTATATTGGTGGAAGCGGCGATGAGTATCCCCACAGCATCATCGTTGATGGTTCCGGCAATGCGGTTGTGCAGGGAAGGACATCGAGCAAGGACCGAGACTTTCCATATCCGGTTGGTACTTCGGGAACTTTACAACTTGGCCCACTGGGGGGTGCATCAGATATTTATGTAATTAAAGTTTCTGCTGACGGAAAAGTTGTAATGGGCAGTATTCTCATAGGAGGTTCTGAAATGGACGGTGCCAATACCAATGCGCAAATTTCTGTATCACCTTCCACGCTTGTATATAATTATGGAGATCACTCGAGAAGTGAGGTTATTCTAGATAAAAACGACAATGTTTTGATTGCCACATCTACACAGTCGGATGATTTTCCGGTTTTTCCTGCAGGAAACAGCAGGTTTGGGGGTGTACAAGATGGAGTGGTTATCAAACTTACACCCAATTTGTCGAGTGTAATTTTCAGCAGGTATCTGGGTGGCAGCAAAGACGATGCTGCATTTGTACTTTCAATCAATCCTGTTACAAATGATATTTATGTTGCCGGACCAACGGTGAGTGCTGATTTTCCTGGTGACAAAACCGGTGTGGAGTCGCCAAATTTTCTGGGAGCAGTAGATGGATTCATTTCAATTATTGGCCCAACAGGCCAATTGAAAAAAACAACTTTTCAAGGCACAGCTTCAACAGATTTTATCTACGGTATACAGTTTGATAAGTTTGGAAATCCATATACCATGGGAATCACATTAGGTAAATGGCAAAAAAGAAATGCACTATACGGAAATGAAAATGCTAAACAGTTCATTGCTAAAATGGATCCAGGTTTGACCTCATTTACCTATACAACTGCATTTGGGACTTCTGCAGCAAAGCCCAACATTTCTCCGGTTGCTTTCCTGGTTGATCGTTGTGAAAATATTTATGTATCAGGATGGGGAGGTAAGTTGAATCTCTGTGATCCGGGTCCATACGATGCTCAAACTGTCGGACCATTGGGGATGGATGTTACTCCAGATGCCATACAGAAATACACAGACAACAAGGATTTTTATTTTATTGTTATTGAGAAAAACGCCGATAAACTTTTGTATGGATCATTTTGGGGGCAAAGTGGCGGCGAGGTGGATCATGTTGATGGAGGTACATCCCGCTTTGATTCCAGAGGTGCAATTTATATGTCCATCTGTGCGAATTGCTTTGGCAACAATGCTTGTCCTCGAACGGGAACCAATCCAGGTGATCCCATCACCAAGAACATGATCATAACGCCCGGGGCTGTAGCTTCTTCCAATGCAGCATTGCCAGGTGGATGCAACCTGGCAGCAGTAAAAATAAATTTTTCATTTGATGGTGTAGACAATGGAATCAAGTCTGCCATCAATGGAGTCTTTGACACAAGCGGATGTTCACCTTTGACTGTAAAGTTTTACGATACCATTGCAATGGCAAAGACATATATATGGAATTTTGGGGATGGATCTAAAATTGATACTACTTCTATCCCGGAGATTATCCATAACTACAATGTTGCCAAGGACAGCTCTTTCAGGATTAAATTAATTTCTATTGATGAAAACCGATGCATCACCCGAGACAGCTCTTTCATGCAAATCAAGGTTGGGATCAATGAGGTAGAAATGAAAGCAGCTGCAGTAAGGGTAGGTGATTGTTCAAGTGGAACATTTACGCTTCAAAATCTTTCTGTTTCAAAACAAGGGAAGCCATTCGGCGCAAAGTCATTCGTATGGATCTATGATGATAAGACAAAGCCCGACACTACAGCTCAACAAAGTATCAATCATACTTTTTCTCCCGGTTTGCACAGGGTTTGGTTGAAATTGATTGATGTTGGTTTCTGTAATCAATTTGATTCCATTCCACTGGATATCTATGTTTTCTCTACCATCAAGGCAGATTTTAAATTGAGCAAAGACACCATTTGTATTGGAGAGAAAGTTGGCATAACGAACAACAGTGTCGGTGGCGTGAGCTTTTTATGGAGTTTTAGCAATGGGCAAACTTCTAATGCCTACAGTCCACCTGACCAAACGTATTCAACAACTGGAGTCAAATCCATCAAGTTGGTAGTCAGGGAGAACAGCCCTGGTTGCAATATTGCAGACAGCAGTACAAAAATACTTGTTGTGCTTTCTGCTCCCGATGCAAGGTTTGATTTTTCACCCAAGCCATCCATTGAGAATACGCCATTCTCATTTATCAACCAATCAACAGGAGCTATAAGGTACACCTGGAATTTTGGCGATGGCGCTACCTCTACACTTGTTCAACCCATTCATCAATACTCAAAATCATTTACGTTTGATGTTACCCTGACAGCATTTAATAGCTTTGGTTGTTCCACAAGTTTTATGCTTCCTGTTCAACCCATCGTAACTGAATTGCTTGAAATTCCCAATGCATTTACACCCAATAATGATGGAAAGAATGATATTTTTCTTCCAAAAATTTTTGGAATTGATGATATGAATCTAAAAATTTACAACCGATTTGGACAATTGGTATTTGAATCCTACAATCCAAGTTTCGGTTGGGACGGTAAATTTCAAGGGCTCCCGCAGCCAATGGACGCCTATGCATTTAGTTTGATTGTTAAGTTTGCAGATGGCAGAACAGAATCAAAAAAAGGCAGTGTAACACTCATAAGATGATCATTTGAAAAAGCGATTTTATTATATAATGGTACTTGTCAATCTTGCACTTAGCAGTGCAATGGGACAGGATTTGCGCTTTTCTCAATTTTTCAACAGTCCCTTGTCAACCAATCCGGCCAACACCGGATTCCTGCCCAATTCCGACTATCGATTGGGCGCACATTACCGTGAACAATGGGCATCTATCCCCGTGCCTTATACAACCATGAGTATTTATGGTGATTTTCAAGTGTTGAGAAATCTCATCTCAACTGGTTGGTTTGGAATGGGTGGGTTGATCTTTCAAGACATGGCAGGATCAGGAACCTTGCGATCAACAAAAACTTACGCATCTGTTGCCTATCATCAGATGTTAGGAAATGAAAGTTTATTGTCGGGAGGTTTCAATATTGGATATGTTGGAAAAAGAGTAAATACAGCCAATCTCCGGTTTGGTGACATGTGGGATGGTAAATTTTTCAACGGACCAACAAGTGAAATCCTCATCAACAATTCTGTTGGCTATATGGATTTGCAAGCCGGACTGAATTACGCAGTTTTCCCATCTGAAAACATCTATGTTCATTTGGGCGTCAGTGCACAACACCTCAATAAACCCAAAGAATCCTTTTTTTCAACCGCTGCATCAGATGACAATATCGTTCAACCCCGTTTCATATATTTCGCCGATGCTGTCATCAAGCCCAATGAGCAAGTGATTATTTCTCCCGGTATTTATTATACCCATCAATCAAAAGCCTCTGAATTTGTAGGTGGATTGCATCTCAATTACAATGTCAGCGGAAATGGTCAGCAGCAACTGATATTAGGTGCCTATCTGCGTCCGGGTGATGCTGTCATCCCCATGTTGGGCTACCAGTGGAAGAATTTCAGGTTCAGCTTTACATATGATGTAACTACATCTTCTTTGAAAAACTTCAACAATGGAATGGGGGCAAATGAATTGTACATGCAGTACAATGGCGTTTATACCCTGATGTATGCAGATCGCCAGAGCTTTTGTCCGGTATTTAAAAATTAATTCCCTTTCATTTTTCAGGCCTATTTCCGACATTCGTATCAAATCGGTTTGATATGCAGGTTGTGATTTCTTCTGATATGATAGAGCAGTTCAAAACAATTGTGGGGCCCTCATTTGTAATCGCAGATGAGCAGGAGCTCCAGCCTTATGGGCACGATGAAACGGAGGAGCTGCATTATATGCCTCAAATTGTACTCAGACCGGGCAATGCGCAGGAAATCAGTGCAATCATGAAGATTTGCAATGAGCATACAATTCCTGTTACACCACGTGGAGCCGGAACAGGATTGAGTGGTGGAGCCCTTCCTCATCTGGGCGGTGTATTGATTGCTACAGACCGATTGAATAAAATACTTGATATTGATGAAAAGAATTTACAGATCACAACCGAGCCCGGTGTAATTACAGAACTGCTGCAAAATACAGTTAAAGAGAAAGGCCTGTTTTATCCACCTGATCCCGCCAGCAAAGGCTCCTGTTTCATTGGCGGAAATATAGCAGAGAACAGCGGAGGGCCAAAAGCTGTAAAATATGGAGTTGTAAGGGACTATGTTCTGAATCTTGAGGTGGTGTTGCCGACAGGAGAAATCATTTGGACAGGATCCAATGTATTGAAAAACTCAACGGGATATAATTTAACCCAGTTGATCGTTGGCAGTGAAGGAACCCTTGCCATTGTTACCAAAATTGTTTTAAAACTCATCCCGCTTCCAAAATATGACTTGCTCATGCTGGTACCATTCACGTCACTTGAAAAAGCGAGCGAAGCAGTCAGCGCCATCTTCAGAGCTGGATTTACACCATCTGCTCTGGAATTGATCGAGATAGATGCATTGAAGATTGTAAGTGAAGAAGTAGGTTCTTCATCCGTTCCTGTAACGCCAGATACTGCCGCGCATCTCATCATTGAAGTAGATGGAAATCACATGGATACATTGATGAGTGAGATGGAGTCAATTGGTGAACTGATGTTGCACTATGAATGCGGGGAAATTTATTTTGCAGATGATCATCAACAGAAAAATGAATTGTGGAAATTGCGCAGAAGGGTTGCTGAAGTTGTCAAAACAAAAGGATATACCATTGAAGAAGATACCGTTGTTCCAAGGGCCTTGCTTCCGGATCTGATCAAGGATGTCAAGGCATTGGGTAAAAAGTATGGATTTACTGCAGTCTGCTATGGGCATGCAGGGGATGGCAACTTGCATATTCGCTTAAACAAACCTGGAATCCCCAACAGTTACGGGAATCAGGAGATGCATACAATTTTGAGAGAGTTGTTTGCTGCAGTAAAAAAATTAGGTGGAACCATCAGTGGAGAGCATGGAGTAGGACTCATTCAGAAAGGGTATATGGATGTGATGTTTGAACCTGTGCACTTCAGGCTCATGAAAGAAATCAAAAAAGCATTTGACCCCAATAATATTTTGAATGCAGGGAAAATCTTTGATTAATGCTGGGAAAGATCTTTGTCTAGTGCATTTACCAGGCTTACAGCATCTTTAAATGCATGAATTCGCTCCCACAAAGGTTCGTATAAAAAATCTTTTTCAATCAGATGCTCCAGGTGTGAGATCAAATGATCGTAGAATCCGGCGGTATTTAAAATGTATATTTTTTTATTGTGTATGCTCAGCTGATTCCAGGTCAGCATCTCAAACATTTCATCCATTGTTCCAAATCCCCCTGGTAAAACAATGCCTGCCATGCCTTTTTCATAAAGCATTTTTTTTCTTTCGTGCATGTCATTTGTAATGATAACCTGCGTAAGAGATTGATGTTGTCTTTCCCAATCAATCAGCACCTGTGGAATGATGCCGGTAACACTGGCTCCTGCAGCCAGTGCACTGTTTGCGAGGGCACCCATGATTCCTTTGGATCCACCACCGTAAAACAAATGGAATTTTTTTTCAGCCAGGGCAGAACCGAGACCTGCTGCTTCTTTCTCAAACAAAGGATTGTTTCCGCTCTTTGAGCCGCAAAAAACCGTTACGCTTCTATTTGTCAATGTAGAGGATGTTATTTTTTCTTGTAATCGCCACGCTTCCAGCTGCGAATGAATTCACCCCATGCAAATGGATTGAAAATATTGACAGGCGGCGCTTGTCCAGAGTAATAATATTTTTGCGCTCCTCTGGCCAGGTTCATGTTGATGGCCTCTTTTCCATCACTGGGCAGGGTTCTCATCAGAATTCTTCTCGTAGTGATATCGGTATTTTTTCTCGCAATCTCAATATTGTCATCCGGTACATCCGTTGATACAAAGTCCCTTTCAAATTGCTCTCTTGTGGGACGTGGTTTGATGATTGCCGCGGGCAGGAATGTCGTATCGTTCACCATCAACTGAATGATACTGAACTGATTTCCTGGCAATTCAACTGGAATTTTGGTGATTTTATTTTTAAATCCAATGCAGCTGAATTCAATTTCGTCGCCCTTCAAAGCAACAATTGAGAAAACACCCTGTGTATTGGTAAGTGTTCCTCTGCCGGTTCCTTTTACAACAATGCTCACTGCAGGAAGTCCTCTCAAACTGTCCGCAGTCATCACCACACCGTAAAGTTGTACTACGGAATCCCTGAATGTCTCGAACTGAGCCCTTGCAGCAGAGGGAAGCAATCCAAGAAACAGGCACAGCAGAAAAAAAAGCTTTCTCATCAACAACATTCTGTGCAAATTAACTGTTTCTTTTTCATAAAAAAAGTAGCCGATGATTGGTTATTTTTGCAATTCTTTTCATTTTAACATTTTACGTGTATGGGAACAGAAGCGATTTTGAAGGCCTTGTCAACCGTTCAGGAACCTGACTTGAAAAAGGACCTGGTTACGTTGCAAATGGTGAAGGATATCCAATTGAATGATGCGTCGGTTGAATTTACCATTGTGCTCACCACACCTGCTTGTCCGCTTAAAGAAGTCATCCGCAGAAATTGTGAAAAAGCCATTCATGAACACGTGAGTGATGCGCTGGAGGTAATTGTCAATTTTACAGCAAATACGAGCTCTTTGAGGGTTGACCTCACCGCTGTATTACCTGGCGTAAAAAATATCATCGCAGTTGTCAGTGGCAAGGGTGGTGTTGGTAAATCAACCGTCTCAGCCAATCTGGCATTGGCACTGTCTAAACAGGGGGCCAAAGTTGGATTGATGGATGCAGATATTTACGGACCGAGTGTGCCCATCATGTTTGGTGTTAGGGGCATGAGGCCTTTTATGGAAAATATTGATGGGAAGGATAAAATATTGCCTCTTGAGCAACACGGAATCAAACTCATCAGCATAGGGTTGTTGGTGGATGAGAAAAGTGCAGTAGTATGGCGTGGACCGATGGCCAGCAGTGCGATTAAACAATTTGTAACGGATGTTCATTGGGGAGAACTTGATTATCTGGTAATTGACATGCCCCCTGGAACAGGCGACATTCACCTTACACTTGTTCAGACCATTCCAGTTACAGGCGTAGTGGTTGTGACCACTCCACAGGAAGTTGCACTGGCCGATGCCAAAAAAGCGATTGCGATGTTCAATCAAACACAATTGAAAGTGCCGATCATCGGATTGGTTGAAAACATGTCATGGTTTACGCCAGAAGAGTTGCCAGACAACAAATATTATATTTTTGGAAAAGATGGTGGAAGGAATTTGGCGGATCAACTTGATTTGAATTTTCTGGGACAAATCCCGTTGGTGCAAAGCATCAGAGAAGGAGGTGACAAAGGATTACCAGCGATCATTGGTGACAATAGCATCACTTCTGAAGCATTTGCAGCATTTGCAGATGAAACCATACGGGCCATTGCTGTAGCCAATGCAGCCAAATAATTATTTCTTGAGCACTGCCTTGTTTTCAGGAGCCATCAGTCGAAAGCTTGCTCTCTTTTCATCCAGTTGGATGTGAATGATATTGGTTTGTTCCTGTTTGTATGCATACATCAGGTCAGATTGCACTTCAATGGACCGAACACCAGGCTGATTGGCAATAGAAAAATAGATCCAAATGGATTCTTTATCAATTTCATATCCCATCCATTGATATGATTTTACTGATCCGTTCAGTTGAATGCGTATGTGTTGTTTGATGTATTTGTCGAGCGCGGGTCCAATTATTTTTTTATCACCCTGAACCACATCATATTTGATTCCATTGAATTTTCTCAAGGTCTCTTCCAGGTCATCCGGGAAAACCTTCACTGAGATGCCCACCTCTTTTGTTTTGCTGCTGTATTCAATTTCGGTTACAGATACGTAAAAGGGATGCTTGAATGAAATAAAAGCAACAACAAGGACCCCAGCAAAACAAATTTTCAGGTATTTCATACCTTACAAAAGTCAGCTTTATTTTAGAATTATGCATCCGACAGATTTTAAATATTATTTTGACCTGGGTTGGGATCATATCATAAGTATTGATGCACTGGATCACCTGTATTTTATTGCTGTACTATCCATTGTATATGAATTCAAGCATTGGAAGCAAGTCTTGGTGCTTGTTACAGCCTTTACCATCGGTCATGCAGTTACATTGTTTTTAAGTGGAATGGATTTGGTGCGTTTGAAAGGCAGTTGGGTTGAATTTGCCATTCCCTGCACCATTGTTTTTTCCAGTCTCATGAATTTCAGAAAAAGAAGTCCCTTGGATCAAATGGATAGGCTGCAATACGCCATGGCACTTTTTTTTGGGTTGGTTCATGGACTGGGGTATGCCAATGCCATCCGGTTTATGATCTCCAAAAATCAGGATATGATTTGGAGCCTTTTGGGCTTTAATCTGGGATTGGAAATCGGGCAAATTTTCGTAGTATTGTTGGTGCTCATGCTAAGTTTCATCGTTGGAATGACAAAGCTTTTCACTGCAAGAGAATGGGTTTTGGGGTTTTCATCATTGGTACTGGTATTGGCAATTAAACTCACCATAGAAAGATATCCGTTTTAATGTTTAAATCTCCCATCATGAGAAAATTTCAATTTTTCCTTTTTGTTGCTGTCATTGGCATCTCATTTGCATCGGCACAGCCATTGAGGAATGCAGGCTCCAATCACGGCAATCGTTTTGAACAACTTGATTATCTTTTACAAGACCCGAATGAATACCGCACTGCAAGTGGTGCGCCAGGTCCGAAATACTGGCAACAGCGTGCCGATTATGATATCAATGTAGATATCAATGAAGCAGAAAATATGTTGACAGGTGCCGAGACCGTTACCTACTTCAACAATTCCCCTGATGTACTTACATATCTTTGGTTACAGGTGGATGAGAATTTTCACCATCCCAACAGCAATAACAATTATGACAAGCCCTCCACGATGAGGGATGGCATGACAGATTTGCAACTTCGTCAGATGGACCCTGCAGAATACATGAAAGGTTATGGGGTGAATATTACTTCTCTGACCGATGCGGCAGGAAATGCATTGAAGTATACTGTCAACCAAACCATGATGAGGATTGAATTG
>Ga0129336_10003085_pt1 | contig 10300 bp, 8 predicted proteins | sample CPB6_02_DNA_FD_96878 | JGI IMG/M metagenome (GOLD analysis project Ga0129336, IMG submission 96878) | Freshwater to marine salinity gradient microbial communities from Chesapeake Bay, USA - CPBay_Sum_0.6_0.2_DNA | ecosystem: Environmental > Aquatic > Marine > Coastal | place: USA: Chesapeake Bay...
TGAGGGGGTGCGAACGTCCATGATCGTCAAATTACGATCAACTCGGCCTGAAGTGCGCCGGCACGCTGCAGCGCCTCGAGAATGGAGATGAGGGCCGTGGGTGATGCACCGATTTCATTGACAGCGTTCACGATCTGGCGCAACTCCGCACCAGGCTTGAACAGCACCATCTTCTTGTTCTCTTCGGTGATCGCCACGTCCGCGTTCTGCACGGGCGTGGTCGTGCCGCCTCGCGAGAACGGCTCGGGCTGGCTCACCTCGTTTGTGGCCTCGACCGTCACCGTAATGTCGCCCTGACTGACGGCCGCCGCACGGACGCGCACATTCGAACTGATGACGACGGTCCCCGTACGTGAATTGACGACGACCCGGGCAGGAGGCTCAGCAGCATCCACATCGAGCTCCTCTAGGAGTCCGACGAACGCCACACGAGCCTCCGGCGCGGTTGGTGCTCGAACCTTGACGGACACCGCGTCGACCGCGGCAGCGACTCCGTCACCGAACTGTGCATTGATCGCCTTCATGATCCGCGCGCTGGTCGCGAAATCCGGATTAGTGAGATTGAGCGTGACGTAATCGCCAACGTTGAGTGGCCCCGCGACTTCGCGCTCGACGAGCGCTCCGCCCGGAATGCGTGCAGACGTCGCGACACCCACAGCAACTGAACTACCTGCAGCGTCGGCGGAGAAACCCGACGCGGCAACCGGTCCCTGGGCGACCGCGTAGGTTTCACCGTCGGGTCCTCGCATCCGCGTCATGAGCAAGACACCGCCTCTCAGGCTCTTCGCCTTGGCGATCGCGGCAACATTCACATCGATTTTTTGTCCGGGCTTCGCAAAAGCCGGTAACTCTGCCGTCACCATCACGGCGGCGACATTCTCGACCTTAAAGTCCTTCACCGCAGTGGGATCGAGGTCATAACTGGATAGCGGGCCGTCCACCGACGCTCCCATCCGCGCCAAAGTCTCACGCAGCGTTTGAATCGTGAACGAGATGTCCTTACCGTCGCCGGTCCCTTGCAGCCCGACAACGAGTCCATAACCGATCAACTGGTTCGGTCGGGCAGCTGACAAAGCCGCGATATCTTTGATACGAGCCGCTTCAGTTATCGAACTTGCTGCCGACAGAAGGACGAGGAGCAGTGTAGAAACGATTCGTGCTGAGCGTGAAACAAAGGTCATGATGCGGCTCCCTCTTTAAAACGGCCACAGACGGAGCAAGGCGCGATTCATCCATCCGGAGCGGCTGGCGTCGGCCAGCTCGCCCTTAGAGGCGAAACTGATATCGGCATCGGCGAGCCGACGCGATCGAACAGTGTTGTCAGGCTGGATATCGGAAGGCCGAACGAGTCCGTTCAAACGCACGATCTGCGTCCCACGTGCCATTTCCATTCGCTTGTAGCCGCGAATCACCAGCAGACCGTTAGGCAATACTTCGGTCACGACGGCAGTCACTGAGCCTGTGATTCGGCCCTGCTGATCTGCGCGTCCCTCACCCGTCGATTCGATCGCGCTTTCAGCAGGATTGATGTCCACGGGCCATGGAACGCCCGCCTTGTCGAAGAAGCGATTGAGCTCGGTCAGCGCGTTGCCGTTGAGTGCCGTAGTCGCCGAATTCCGCGATGCGTTCGACGATGCCGAGGTCGAGGCCGATACCTGCTCCTCGATCAAAACCGTCAAAAGATCCCCCGGCTGTCGGGCGCGGTCGAAGCCGAGCAAACTTCCCTGACCGACGCGTGAAAAAATCGATCCATCGGCGACCGGCGTCGCGGATCGATCGTCCGAGGGAATGTACACGCGCTCCGGTGGTAGATCGCGAACGCCGATCTCGGCACATCCGCCGAGCGACATTGCGAAAAGAGCAACGAGAATGACGTTTCGGATCACGATTCAATCTCAGAGGTTGTTATTGGCGAAGCGCAGCATGCCGTCGACGGACTCGATCGCCTTCGAGTTGACCTCGTAGGCGCGTTGCGTCTCGATCATGTTGACCATCTCTTCGACCACATTGACGTTGGAGCTCTCGAGAGCGCCCTGGATCAACTGGCCATTGCCCTGCTGTGTCGGAATGCCGACCTGCGGCGGACCGCTCGAGGTCGTCTCGCGGAACAGGTTCTCGCCGATCGCTTGCAGTCCCGACGGGTTGAGAAATCGCGCGAGCTGGATCTGTCCGATGGTCTGGGCCTGAGCCTCACCAAAAGTCTGGATCGATACGGTACCGTCGCCACCGATCGTGATGGTCTGCGCATTCTGTGGAATGGCGAGTTCCGGCTGTAGTCGATAGCCGCTCGAATTGACCAGAACGCCTTCGGCAGAAATCTTAAAGCCGCCGTCGCGGGTGTAAGCCAGCGTGCCATCGGGCTGCAGGATCTGGAAGAAGCCCTCACCACTAATCGCGAGATCAAACGCGTTCTGCGTTTGAATGAGATTGCCTTGGGCATGGAGTTTTTCGGTCGCCACGACTCGCGTTCCGGTACCGAGGAGGAGCCCCGTGGGTGCGGCGGTATCAGCGGAGGTCTGCGCACCGCCCTGTCGGACGCTCTGATACAGGAGATCCTCGAACGTCGCACGGTCGCGCTTAAATCCAGTCGTGTTTACGTTCGCGAGGTTGTTCGCGATGACTGTCATGCGCGTCTGCTGCGCGTCGAGTCCCGTTTTCGCTACCCAGAGTGCTGCTTCCATTTAGGGAGTTCCTCGCCTTACGGTTTACTGGCTCAGCCGCGCCAGAGACTGGCTGCGCTCGGCGAGATCACTCGCCTGCTTGAGAACTTTGACTTGCATTTCGTAACGTCGGCTCATGCTGATCATGTCGACCATGCTGCCGAAGAGATTCGCGTTGCTGCCTTCGAGCACGCCCGAGGCGACAGCAGGTGTTTGTGCAATCGGGAACGGCTGTCGATCTGCCGATTCGTACAATCCATCGGTACGCAGATTGACCTTCGACGGATCCGCCTCGACGACTTGGAGCCGAGCGAGCGGCTGAAAAATCACTGCTTCCCCACCCACCTGCTTCGTCAGCACCGTGCCATCCGGTCCGATCTTGATTTCCGCCAGAGCGGGAACCGTGATGGGCTCGTTGGTATCACTGAGGAGCGCCTCACCCGAGCCGATTCTCAACGTACCGTTTACGTCTATCGATACGTCGCCGCGTCGCGTGAAGGCGAGCTCGCCGTTCTTGGACTGTACTGCGAAGAGCTGATTTCCATTCAGCGCAATGTCGAGCGGCCGCCCGGTGCTCATCATCGGTCCGGCACTCATATCCACTCGCGAGGACGGCGTGACGACCGGAACGAAGCGCGACTTGAAACCGTCGCCGTCGTAACGATACGTCTCGGTGGCCGCTGCGAACGCACGCTTGAAGCCCGCCGTACTGACGTTTGCGATCTCGTTGGAGATCTGCTGTACGCGCTGGTCGACGAACCTCTGTCCGCTTAGCGATGTAAAGATCAGTCTGTCCATGATGGGCGATCAGATCTCATCAGCCACGGATGTTGACGATGGTGCTCGTCAAATTCGTCGCTGTTTCGATGGCCTTGGCATTGGCCTGGAAGTTGCGCTGTGCGGTGATCAGGTTGACGAGTTCTTCCGTCAGATCGACGTTCGCCCGCTCAAGAGCACCACCCTGGATGGTTCCGTATCCGTCGGAGCCTGCGACGCCGACGACCGCATCGCCCGAGTTGGACGTCGCGACGTAGTTCGCATTACCGATTTGCTTCAATCCGTTCGGGCTTGCGAAGTTCGCCAGAATCAGTTTTCCGAGCGCTTCCTGCTGACCGTTGGTGTAGTTCGCGCGAACCGTACCTGCAGAGTCGATGCTGATGCCGTCGAGTCGACCCGACGTGAAACCGTCCTGCGTGAGCGACAACACCGAGAAGGGCTGCGAGTACTGTGTGGAGAACTTACCGTAGTCGACGTTCAGCACGATAAGGTCGGCGCCGTTCTGCGGATCGAACGGCGTATAACGAGCACCTTCCTTCGGCGAGATCAGTTTACCCGCCGTATCAAAGGTCAACTGGCCCTTGGTCAGGTAGATCGGTGCGTAGTTTGGGAGGCTCTCGGGCTTCTTCGTCGTCTCCTTACCATCCTTATCGATATACAGGAGGTTGCCATCGGTATCCTTCGCCTGAACGAGCACCGTGACCTTCGGCACACTTCCACGAATCTGCGTGGTCGCGCTCAAGCCAAAGTTCGGGTGTCCGTTGACGTTGATGAACGATTCTTCGGAAGTGGTCCCCGATGTGAATACGAAGCGAGAATTGTCGAGATCGTATTCGACTCGGACGCCGCTCACGGCCTTTCCGTTCGGACCGGCGATCGCATTGATTCGATCCTGTAGCGCTTGAGCGAATGTGGTTCCGGTATACGCGCCCGGCGGAATACGGATCGAGCCGTCGATGCCATCGACCGTGACGTTGACGATGTTGTCGTTAGGAGTCACGGAGAAGGTACCGGTGATGTCGATACCGGCCTTGCTTCCGGTGGTCACGGCGGGCTTCGAGGACAAACCACTACCCGCGGACGTGGTGATCTCGGTTGAGAATTCGTCGGAAATTCCGAGCACGTTGGAGGCACGGTCATTATCCGACAGCGCGATCCGAATCAGTGACTTCTCGCCGGTCGTGCCCGAAGAGAATACGAATTTTCTTTGATCCTTTAGGTAATCGACACGAATGCCGTAACGACGCTGATCTTCGTTGAGAATATCGTTACCGTTCGGACGCAGCTCACCCGTGGACAACGTGCCTTGAGTGGTACCGGCGCCGACCGCAGTGAAGTCGCCCGTGGCGGGGAAGCCGAGCACGTCGTTCGACTTAGGCGTCGAACCGTCCGTATCAAGCGGTCCGAGTACTTTCAGGCCCTGGATCTTGAACGAGTTGTCGTAAGGCTTGAACGTGAACGAGCGCGCGCGTGGATCGTATCCAACCTTGATCACACCGGCGCCGATATGACTATCAACCTCTTTCTGCACCGCAGCGACGAGATCGTTCGCCGCGTTCGGCGCATTCGGACTGTACGTCTCGAGCGAAGGTAATCGCATCTTGATTCCAGACTCGAGCGCATTCGCGCGAGTCTTCCCGGTTCCGACGAGAGCACCGTTCTGTCCGGCAGCGGTATCGACATACGCCGTACGCAGCGGGCTATCGGCCGGCAGGTTATCGAGGTCGATTTCCGCAAACAGTCTGAAATCGCTGTTCGCGGTGCTGTTGATACTGGTGAACCGATCGTCACCGTAGGCGTTGTTGATCGCCTTCGTCATCTCTGCGGCCAACTCAGTACCGGTTAGGGCTTGTCCACGCAGCTTGTCCGGCAGTGAAACGACGATCGGGTCAGAATCGTCCACCGAGATCTTCAAGAAGTTGCGGTTGTTGAGACCGCGCTGCTTCTCGACGGTCGAGCCGACCGTGATAGCCGTCGCGCTCGAGAAGTCCGTGCCGGTGAACCCACCCGCCTGACCTCTCATCGAATTGGTGACGGAAATCGAGAAGGTTTCATCCCCCTCGAGGTCGTAGAAGCTCAACGATCCGTCGAGCGCTTTTCCGGTGAAACCCAGGCCGAGTGCAGCGAGCGCTTGAGCGGCGGTCTCTGTCGGCGCTGCGGCGCCAGCGGCGCCCACACTGGCGATGCTCGTTGCGCCGGACAACAAGGTATCGATGTCTTCGGCGCGGAGCGTCTTACCGTTAACCGCGTTCGCCGTCTGGCTATGGAACGTCAGCGTACGGGTGATCGCCGAAGCGCCCGATCCCTTTGTCAGCGTGATCGAGTATTCCTGCGCCGGCGTTCCCGCACCGGAGGTCGAGATCGCGTTGGTCCAGGTTCCGCTCGAGGTCGTGCTCACCTCAGAGAAGCCGATACGGATCTTATTGCTATCCGTGCTCCCGAAATCAAAGCCGCTCGCCCGATCGATGAACCCACCGGTCAGTTTTGCAGGCGTCGAGTCGACCTCATTCGTCTGGTCGTTGAGGTAATAGAGCGGGTGCGGCGAACCGGCGTTGAACGTCGGATCGAACTGAGTCGGATCGGTCGTTTTTTGACCGAACTTGTCGATGTAGAGCGTCTCACCCTTGTCTGTCTTGGCATTGAGCAACGCAGGTTCGATTTCACGATCACCGACGTAGATGTACGTCTGCCATTTGTTGGTTGGATCTTCGATCGTGGCGTTCGAAACCTTGACGTAGTAAATCGTCGCGATCGAGGGGTTACCGAGAGAGTCGAATACGGTGATCGAGGTCGATCGGTTGAATGTGTTCGGATCGTTACGATCGAAACGGTAGACCGCTCCGCCCGACTTATATTGATCCTGTAGCGGAATGATCTCCGCGTCGGCGGGCAGGTTCACGCCGAGGTCGATCTTCGACGAGGCGCGTGGCAAGCCCGCCGTACTCGGCAGCTGCAACGACTTGGCCGAGCTCAAGCCGGTGGCGACGACGGATCCGTCGTCGTTGACCGGGAATACTTGGACGAACTGTCCCGACGAGTCGACGACATAACGATCGTTATTGACGCGGAACGAACCGTTTCGGGTGAAGACCGTCTGGTTCGACGTCAGGTTGGGTTTCAGTACGAAGAAACCCTGCCCCTGAATCGCCATATCGAGAGAGTTCTGCGAGAACGCGACGTTACCCTGCGAAAACTCTTGGTCCACACCTTTGAGCAACACACCCTGACCGATCGAACCTTTGGCGTTCTGGAGCGGGGAAGTCGCAAAGATGTCGCCGAACTCCGCACGGGCTTTCTTGAAGCCGATCGTGCCAACGTTGGCGATGTTGTTACTGACGATTCCGAGCTCCGCCTTGGCAGCGTTCAGACCGGTGAGAGAGGTATAGAAAGACATATCTGCTTTTCTCCGAAGTGGATGAGCCGCGTTCGACTCAACGCATCGTGGTGACTTGAGAAAGAGGAATCTGCGCGCCGTTCTGCAGGTTTAGGACGACGTCCTGACCATTCATCGACACGCTGTTAACAGGGATGTACAACAAGGCCTTTGCAGCCTCGACTTTTCCGCCGCGACGTACCGCGACATCGACTTGGTAGCGTCCCGGGAGGGCGTTCGCGCCGCCGGTCAATGCGCCATCCCACGAGAACGGATAATCGCCAGCGCCTGCCGGACCGAGCTCGAAGGTTTCCATGATCTGTCCCACCGCGTTTCGGATGGTCACGACAGCGCCATCGACGGGCTCGGTGAGACGAACTGCGCCGTCTAGCGATTGACCATCGCGCAACTCGCCGTAGTTTCCGGCAGATAGCACCGATCGCCCGATCAAAGAACCGCTCGAAAGCATCCGATTGGCACTCATTTGATCGGACAATGCCTTCAATTGCGTAGCCATTTCTCCGATCGAGTTGACCGTGGAGAACTGCGCCATCTGTCCTAAGAATTCGCCATTTTCCATCGGCGCGAGCGGATCCTGGTTCTTGAGCTGAGCCGTCATGAGCTTCAAGAACTCGGCTTGACCGAGCGATGTCGAGCGCTGCACTTCCTTCTGCTTCTCGGCCTCGTAACTCGAGACGCCTGGCGGCAGAGGGGTACGACCTGCAGTTGGAATAGAGGTGGATGCCATTTAAGTCACGCTCACTTGGTGTTCATGTCGATCGTGCGGATCATCAGCTCGCGAGCCGTGCTCGCCGTCGTCAACGCGGTCTCGTACGAGCGCGCGGCATCGAGCATGTCGGTCATTTCCTCGAGCGGATTCACGTTCGAGCGGAAGACATACCCGTCAGAATTAGCGAGCGGATTTTCCGGGTCGAAGTGCTGTTGGTTGATGGCTTTAGTCTCGGTGATGCCCTTGACCTTCACCCCGTACGCACTTTGAAGCTGATTGGACGCTTGCTCGAGCACCGTCGCGAATACCGGGCGCTTGGCGCGGTACGCGCTGCGTTCCGAACCGGCGACGGTCTCGACGTTCGCAAGGTTGGAGGCAATGGTGTTCAACCGCACGGTCTGTGCGTTTAGTGCACCGCCTGCGAGCTTAAGAATGTTCGAGAGTGACAAGATCGTTCTCCGTTATGACGCGGCTTAATCGCCGCGATACGCCTTGCGCATTCCTGAAAGCGCACCTTCCGCGAAGCGCAGCGCGGCCAGGTAGCGCCCAGCAGCATCACCATAGGCAGCTTCTTCAATGTGAGTCTCCACTGTGTTTCCATCCCTCGCGGGAGCCAGAGGCACTCGGTACTGCAGCGCGTCGCGCGTCAGTTGATCGGGTGTCTCGATATGTTTGATGTGCGTCGCGGAGAGACGAAGGTCGTCACTCGCTGCACGCAACGCTGCGCGAAAATCGACGTCACGTGCGCGGTACTGCGGAGTACTCGCATTAGCGATGTTCCCGGCGATGACTTCGAGTCGCTTCGCCTGCACGGCAGCGGCGGTAGGAAATACGCCTAGAACACGATCGAGTTGTGGCATGCCAAAAGACTCCGAGAAACGCTTTCTGGTTTTTCGCGAGAGTTGTTCAGCAAATCTTGTGCCACGTGATTCGAGGCCCGAATCATGCTCATTGCGGCAAGTTTCGTTCGCTCACCGGCAAACAATGAGTGATCGCTTGGAAGCCTCCCGGCAATTGCTTGCCGGCGAGGAAAGTTGGACCGCGACGCTGCCAGTCGTCACGTTTACTGCCATTCGATCAGGACTCACTCCTTATAAGAGAAAAGGCGTCTCCAACGTCGCGGGTTTTTTCCTAGGCGTTAAAAGCGGCTTAAATGGCCCAGCGATTGCATCGGGTGATCCGAGTACAGGTCGTTGCCAGCCTCGGAAAATCGTTGGCACGACTATTGCTTGGGACGTAGTGGCCAGAAAGTAGCTGGCGAGATTTCGACGGAGAACCACGTAATGGCTCTTGTAATTAACACAAATATTGCCTCAATCCAGTCCGAGCGCGCTCTGGCCTCGAATCGCGGCAGCATGGAACAGGCGATGCAACGCCTCTCCTCTGGCAAGCGAATCAACAGCGCGATCGACGACGCCGCCGGAATTGCCGTTACGCAGCGCATGCGTAACCAGATCCAGGGCCTTAACATGGCCATCCGTAATGCCGGTGACGGCATCTCGATGGCGCAGACGGCCGAAGGCGCGATCGACGAAATCCAGAATATGTTGCACCGCATGCGAGAGCTCGCCGTGCAGTCGTCCAACGGTACGTACACGTCAGAGGACCGCAGCTTCCTCAGCGTGGAGTTCAACGAACTCGTGAAAGAGATCCGCCGAGTGTCGAACCAGGCCGCCTGGGACGGCGACCTCAAGCTGATCAGCGAAGACGCTAAGGCGATGAACGTGCAGGTCGGTATCTCGGCCGCCGATTACATCAAGATCCCCCTCGGTCCGCTCACCATCGAAGACCTCAATCTCGCTGAGCGCACGACGGTGAATAACACCACGGGCGCTCAAATCAACACCTTCGATATCATGGGAACCGTTAACTCGGGTGCTGCGGGGAATACGGGTGTTTCCGGAAGTGCGGTGTATGACGAGACGGGTGCGGTTACCGATACCCGTTTTATCGATGTGCCTCTGCCAAATTTTGAATTGAAACTATGGAACGGTACGCGAAAATCAGATGGTACACCGTCTGGTGATACGGTGACACTGACTGCCGCAGGCGTGAGCACCGTCAGCGATCTCGTTAAGCAACTTAAGGGTCACCAGAGCTACGATCCGACAACGGTTGATATTCAAAACGTTGGTGGACAATTGAAAGTGGTTTGGAAGATCTTCGGATCGCCAATGCCGGCCACGGAACTCAAAACGACGAATACTGATATCAGCGCGAGTGCGACGGGTGTACAAGCATTCACAGACTCGACTTCGTCGACTAAAGCTCCGGCATCTATCGTCAATCTTTCCAGTACCGCGACGGATTATCGTCCCCAGACCTTCGATCTCAGTGGATTTGCTTGGTTCAAAGACTCGGTTCCGACCAGCAAGCCCAACTTCTTCGAATTTCGTGTCGGCGAACGTATGCTCACCGCGCACAATGTCACGAGTATTGAAGATCTTCGTAAGCAGTTGAAGGAAGACAGCGACTACGAGTTCATCCGTACGGAAGCCGGTCTACCGGAAGGCTACGAGATGTTCGATGTCGCGAGCGGTACGACGCTCACGGTGAAGTTTGGTCAAAACGCCCAGAATCTCGGCTATCTTCGTTACTCCGAGAGCAACGTGAACATCGCGAATACGCAAGATGCGATCACGGCGCTCGATTTCATCGACAAGGCCCAAGTGACGGTCAACACGATGCGTGCCGAGATGGGCGCGACCATGAGCCGCATCGAGTACACCATCAACAACTTGATGAACATCGTCGAGAACA
>Ga0129336_10003088_pt1 | contig 10297 bp, 28 predicted proteins | sample CPB6_02_DNA_FD_96878 | JGI IMG/M metagenome (GOLD analysis project Ga0129336, IMG submission 96878) | Freshwater to marine salinity gradient microbial communities from Chesapeake Bay, USA - CPBay_Sum_0.6_0.2_DNA | ecosystem: Environmental > Aquatic > Marine > Coastal | place: USA: Chesapeake...
CATTGCTCTCTCCTTATTTGCTAAAAACACAGTATAGCACAAAGCAAAAACCCTTGCAAGTATAGGGTTTTTTCTTGACTGTGGCAATTACGCCACAGTTTAACTTATGCTACAGTGCTAGTCTCTATGACAAATGCTTCTGTTGCAAAAGCATCTGCTCCAAATTCCTGTTGCGTTTCCGCTATAACTGCTATAGCAGCAGCCCGTGTGCTATAAGTGCCAAAATGCTCTCTCTCGTTACTGTCGTTATAAAAAAACAAATTATATACTTTTTGCATTTGTAGCTCTCTCTGTGTTGTTAACTAAAAACACAGTATAGCACAAAGCAAAAGCCCGCACAAATGGCGGGCTATTTGTTGTTATTTTACAACAGTCTTGACTATTGACAGACTAACCTAAACTCCAGTATTCTGCCGGATTGGTCACGCACAGGAACCTCTACTGCACGGCAGGGTGATGCTTGGGGGATTACAACCTCGCAGGGCACAGTATGGCCGCAGACCGCTTCGCCATTCTGTATGATCACAGGAGCAGGTTGAGCATTGGCATGAGTGATAGCAGCACCAACGATGCCGCCAATGATTAGGGGAGCGACCCAGTGGTGTCCACCGTGTCTGTGATGGTGGTGATGATGGATCCTAGCAGTGGCTGATCCATGTGGGTTGCGATGGAAATGTGGTTGAGCCAAGACCAATGTGGGCATGACTAGGAATAGGATTGAAAGGATGATTCGTTTCATTGCTGTGATCTCCGTATCTATTTATCTGTAGTGTACGGCCTGGATCAGCCTTTGTCAACCGGGTTCTGTCTAAACACGACCTCAAGTTCTGGATGAGGTTGGCCTGCCCTAGTGGATTCGAACCACTGACCTACGGCTTAGAAGGCCGTTGCTCTATCCGGCTGAGCTAAGGGCAGATTGAATTTGGTAGGCTCCCCGTGAGTCGAACACGGCACCAATGGATTATGAGTCCACTGCTCTAACCAAGCATGAGCTAGGAGCCCTCTAATTTTTGGTGCCCGGAGCCGGACTCGAACCGGCACGCCCCTTTCGGTAAGCGAGGGATTTTAAGTCCCTTGTGTCTACCTATTTCACCACCCGGGCAAAAGAGAAAGCGAGGCTGGATCTGCACTCGCTTGTTGTATTTAAGCCACGCCGAACGGCTTGTCTTCGTCTGCGGTTGCTGTTACACTAGCAGTCTCAGTCTTAGGAGCCTTAACTTCTGCCTTGGCGGCCTTAGTAGTAGGAGCCTTGATTTCAGCAGTAGGTTCAGCTTCGCCATTACGCTCAAGATACTCACCAAGTACTGCCTGAGCCTCGGGGGTAGCGAACTCATCAATGGTCATCAAGAACTTGACAGCATCGATCTTGGTCATTGCTTCGGGAAGCTCAACCAATTCAATATTAGTGTGTCCATTCTTGGCAAGAACCTTGACTCGCATTTGATCATTTGCAAAACGCGGCTTGGTGTCGCCATTAAGAGTTGAAATACCTGCTACGGTGAAAAGTTTGTCAGTTGCCATAATAATTTGCCTTTCTGTTTAAGTTAAATGGTTAGTTCCTAACCAAGTTCTAGTGTACTACCAAATCCTACCTGTGTCAACCAATCTTTCTTGCCAATCTTACCAAAATCTTGCACCCGCGTACACACGTACAGCGGGGCCGTAGGATTCTAGTTAGGCAATTTCCTCTGCTGAACAAAACTTGCTAAAGGATTCCCAATCGCCCGAAAACATCTCCTGACTGTTGAAGTTCTTAACTACAATTTTGTCTTCGTAGACATGATACTCGTAGTCCTGCCAGCAGTCAGTATTAGTAACCGCATAGATATAGAAGCCGCCTGCACTTTGCTTGAAATTGGCTACAAGGCTAGCAGCCAAACAACCCATACCGTTGAATACCATACTAGTATCACCCGACAGGCCGTTGACTAGTCGCTTGCCCGCAAGGAACTCAGCAAGCTCAGCCCCGTGTCCCGAGGGATAACCGTCGTATTGACGATATAGATTGACGATTGCTTCGCCGCGTTCATTGTAGACAAAAGTAAGTGAACGAGTTCCCATTTGATAGCTCCTTAAGAAAATTCGTAAAAAGAAACAGTTGAATCAATGCTCATGAGCTCACGAGCCGCCCGGGTAAGAAACGCATGACGCTCACGCACTACGCTGGGATGAAGCTCGCCATCGCAGGACAAGTTCTCAGGGCTGAGTTCAGCGTCGATCATGCCTGCGATACGCTTGCGATCTGCCGCACTCTCGAGGCTCAAAGGACCCTTGCCAAACAGTTGTTCCCACTTATTCTTACGCTCTACATAGGCCTGCAAAGTCTTCATAAACGCTCCTGTGTGTTTCAGTATGTTCGTATTATGCAGCCAAACAACAGCCCTGTCAACCGTAGGGTCTTTGGGGCTGTTGCACAAATACTACAGAGGCTTTGCGTTGAGGAAAGTCTGTAGTAGGAAACTAGCTTTACGCAAGTTAAAATTCTCTTGTCTATAATGCCATGCTTTTTTGCGTTCTGCTACTTGCATTGCATCCGCTAGCTTATACTTTTCCTCAAAACTAGCAGTCTTAAGCAGCTCTGTCATTTTTGCAATATCAGCAGCATATTCTACCCATTTTACTGTGCTATTAATTTTGTCTTTGGGAATGGGCCCACTTTTAGTGTTGTTTGCAGTGTATTTGCGTACAAACTGTGCTACTTGCATTTTTAGCTCCTTTACACACTAAAAACACAGTATAGCACAGTTTGGATACCCTGTCAACTCGTAGGGTCTTAGCTCCCAGTGCTCAAATACAACACTTCTGGGTTCTCTTTGCTCTGTCGGAACCGCTCAATGAACACATGATGCTCATCGCCCGAATCACGTATCACAGCGTTGGCAGCAATCCAAAGAGCAGCCCAAGTTGAACCGACGATAGCTGCACTCTTTGGATTGTCACCCCAATGATCCTTGTAGCAGACTACAGTAGCACCTTCAAACGGATGCCGCTCATTGAGATCAGCAACCTCAAAGACTGACCATTCCGAACCACGGATGCCTAGATCAGCCTTGACTTCATCGTAGTGTCGACTCTTACGCTTGAAGTCTTCAGCATCCTGCTCGTAGGCACTTTCAAGCCCTGTGCGAATGTTGTTGCTGACCTTGACCAGCTTGGTGTAGAGCTCCGGCTTAAGGATGTCCTCTAGCTGCCGCTTGATCTGATCCAAATCGCAGAGTGCGTTATGGATGGTCTTAAACTCCAAGGCCGTCAACTTCACATCACAGTACATATCAGCTCCTTTTGTGTTACAGTAAGTAATTCCGCAGGGGTCATCTGCTTTGGCTTTGCCGCTGCAATTTGTCTGTTCGCCCCTGCTTCCTTACTATGCCTCTAGTATACTACCAATCAAAGCCCAAGTCAACCGTAGGGTTAATAGTCTGCTACAAGTTCACCGTCGTTGTCTTGCCACACAAAGACCTTGGCCTTCTCTACACCATCTTCCCCGGGAAACGCCACATTGTAGACAAACTGTCCACCATTTGAGATTCCTACAAAGTCTGCGGCTAACACAGTGTCTTTGGGGTAGTTCTTGCGAATTATCATCTCTAGCGTGATTGTGTCAAGCCATGCACAACGACGCAGGGTATCAACAGTAATCATACAGCCTCCTTAGGAAATAATTACAACCAAACGACCATCACTGTCCATCTCGTCCTCGTCCAGCTCTACCACCTTGTCCTGCTGGTGATAGGCACTGTACACAACATGACCTTCGCTAACACGCTCGGGCGTGGCAGCAACCGTAGTTCTCCAGTAATCGCCATAGCCATAACTGAATACTACCTCAGCGTTGGGGTCAAAGGTCTCCAGCTCGTCAATAAGATCTTGTACACGCATTTGTCGCTCCTGTGTGTTTCAGTATGTTGTAACTATAGCATCAAATAAAGACCCTGTCAACCGAAGGGTTAATCCCCACTATCTATCTCGTAACGATGTCCGCACTCGGAACAGGTGTACTCTGTAAGGCAACGACCAATGTTCCTGCTAGTGTATTGGTGAACGCAGGGCTCACCACTGTGATTCAAAGGTACCTTACCAGTAGGGCGTCCAAACATGGTCTGTCCACCACAATTGTTACAGGACAGGGTGTCTGTGTCAGCATCGTAACTGGCATAGACTGTCTTGTACTTCTGTTGGTGTGCAGGTACTGGCACACGACCACTTCCGTTACATACAGGACAAATTCCTAGTGTCATTGTTCGCTCCTTCACTATGCCTATAGTATACAGCCAAACAATAACCCTGTCAACCGAAAGGTTATTTCTTGATGTGTACGGTTCTGGGCAGGTTCTTAAGATCGGGCACGGTATAGGTGCCCAAGAGCTGGGCCACAGTCCAAGCAATTACTCTATTAGATTCCATTATGATCTCCAAGTTAGAACTGTATTATACAGCCAAAAAAATACCCTGTCAACCCAAGGGCTAACAGGGTGTGGCTCTAACGCAACATTAGAGGCCTAAAGAAAGGGCACGATAGCCAGCAGCAACAAGACGACGGCTTGGTTGGCCGATCTCGTACTCAGTGACTGTGACACCATTTGCACTCTTACGAGTATTTGCGTAAACTGCAAAGCCTGCCTGACGAATGCGGCTAACTTCTGCAGAGACATTCTTAATGCCAAAACGCTTAGTAGCCTGAGCGGCTGTCATCTTCTCACCACTCCGCAGAGCAGAAAAAAGCTTGTGTGTCTTTGTGCCTTCATTGATTGAGTAAGTTCTCATCTTTATTTTTCTCCTTAGTAAGACAATTCTAACATCGCTAGAGCTAGTTGTCAATAAGTTATTTTACCAATCTTTACGATCTACACGATCGCGACTGAGATCAATCGTTCGCCGACGGCCACGATGATCAGTGATAGTAGCTGTGGTCTTGTGCATCCAGCTGAGTTTTTGGGCTTCGGCTAATGCATCGTTTGGATGCAGAAACCGCTCGGATTGACCCTTACAGGTCACTGTTGATTCATACTGATCGAGATCAGCAACTGTGGTTCTTGCCATAATGTTTCTCCTTCTGGCTCTAGCGATGTTAATCTGTGTGCGGACCCAACTTACGGATCCGATCTAATTCGTCAATCAATTCTTGTGTATCGTCTACTTCGTCCTCTTGGGCCTCCCATTCGGCTAGCATGTCCGTAAGACCCCAAAAGTCGTCTAATTCTGCACCCACTGCCTCGCGGATAGTCTCTGCGGTCTCTGAACCGTATTCATAGTAGTCATCAAATGAATCATCTTCATTGCCAGTCCACTTGCCACAGAAAGCCATACCCGTTTCCATGTAGTAGGCCTTAATCTCAAAGCCCATAGCAGCCAATTTCTCATAGGCAGCACAGGGAGGTGCCCAGGCTGAATCAAAAGATGCTTCTATGGTGTTAGCATCAGGCTGTTCAATGAACTCGCCACCTCCGCCTATATCCCACTTTGTACCCCATTCGTTAACGCAGAACGAATACCAATCCTTGTAGCCAAACTTCTCAAGATTGGACTTCTGCTGAGCTTCGTGAGCCTCACGCTCGTCTTCAGGTTTGAAGCCTGCCACAGTGTCCTTGAGCTCCTTAGGCACAGGAATGAACTCTGCCAAGAACCGACCTTCTTGATAGGCCTTAACAGCCCGCTCAATCATAGCAGGATCTTTGTGTTTGAGAGTGATTGAATTGTTGCACCAGTTAGGCATTTCAGTTCTCCGGAAGGTAGTTCATCAACACATCAGCAGGCAAGTTAGCGATCAGCTCTTCGATCGCAGTAAAGTCGCCCACTTCCACATCGGCCTTGATCTGCTCAAGCACCGCATCAATCAGCCGTGTCCGGCCGTTCTCAGTGGAGATCATACTCGCTCCTTATTGGCGATATAGGGTTGGAAGGATGTTTTCGAAGACAGAATCTGTTTGTTCTGTTACATAAATGTCAAAGTCTCTCTTGAGACCGTTGAATGCTGTACGCAGATGTTCTGCGTTCTCGCCTCTATTATACACAAGAGTCACTCGCTTGTTAAGCAGATTGGCTACCTTGTCTACAGTGCCTCGATCGTGATCTTGTGTACGCAGACACCATTGATCCGCACTCAGATTCACTGTGATAGTAGTCCGAATGCAGATGTTTGGAAATGGTCTTGCAATGTTCATGATCTTAGTATACCTTCAAGCACGGAACTTGTCAAGATAGTGTGATGCCAAATCGGTGTCACCCAAATCGTCAAACACAGCCGCAACCAACATATTATGCACAACCTTGAGGTCATGCTTGAAGGGTTCGGGAGTCAGCTTGATGTATGCACTCACAGCATCAGCTGACTGCATATTCCACAGGATCTCTGCAAACAGGACCTGGCGTGCAGTAAGGTTTTCAAGTTTGATGTTCATACAGTCTCCTTCATGATTTTCTTAACGACTTCCTGCTCTTGCCTCTGTGCGGCACGAACCATGTCCTCTATCAAGACCTTTTGCTGACGCTTGGGCAATTGAGGCAGGATGCTTATGATCACGCTCTGCAGGTAGCCAGCTTCAAAACTGTGACTGCCATAGTTCCTGCGAGCAGCTTCGCTGAACGCACGAAGCACGTCGCTCATAGTGTCTTGGTTCTCAGTAGTCCACATTCCCATTTTCTAGCTCCTGTGTGTGTTTCGCAGTATCATAATAATAGCACCGATCAAAGACCCTGTCAACCGACGGGCTTTTGGCCGCACTCAGATGTTGTTTTTTTGCCACATAAAAAGCCCGGGCTACAGGGAGCGAATCTGTGCCCGGGCGGTAAATACTTGCATGGAGTTGGGAGCGAATCAACTTTTCATACAAGTAACCTCTGCGACAGATTCCCATCTGTCAGGAAAGCTTTTACGCAAGTCAGCCAATTTCAAAACTGTACGCAGGCTGAGCTCTCGTAGCTTACTCTTCTTCTCATCAACAAATTGAAGGATCTCGTTCTTGGCAACCTCAGGGTTGTCAAAACCGTGTTCATCAAGCATACCGTCTGCTACAATCTGCTTGATACGCAAAACCTTCTCGCGTTCGGAATCAATAGTCAAGTCCAAGTAATGACAGCGTGACTCAAGAGCTGCCAGGTGATCACGCAGCTTCTTAGACTTCACGTTGTCGAACTTGATGTTGGTAATGAAGATAGCACCACCATGGAAGTCAAAGCGGTTGGGCACTCCCTCACGACGCAGGATTGAGCTGTCTGTGTTCCAAGAGATAGTACGTTTCTTAGAACTGTCTAGAGCAGCCTTAAGGATGTTCAAACTGATGTCATCCAACAGGATTGAGTCACAGTCATCAAAGACCAGTACATTACGCTCGCCGGAGAACTCATGCAGTTTGACATAGAGTCCAATTGCACTCATAGCACCCTTGACGATCTCGTACTTCTTAAGCTTTTCGTTCTGTGCTACAGTAGCAAACAGATCGTGGCGGCTAAGAACTTCTTCAACCCCAAAGCTCTTGCCCACACCCGGGGGACCTGACACAATCATAGCCCTAACATCACCGGCCTTGACAGCACGGGTCATATCGTTGAGAATGTTAAAACGGGTACGCAGACGATCAATGATCTCTTCGTCAGTCTCTTGACTGCGAGGAGGATTCTTGAACTTGGGTTCTGCTACAGTATCCAGTTTCAGCACTCGATAGCTCTTCATGTTGGGTCGCTCCTAACGTTTAAAAAATTAATTATACAAGATCTTTCACATGCTTGCAAGAGCCGCGAAAGCCAAATCCCGGACAGGTACAGGTACCTTCTTCCTTGTTTACAAAGTAGACCGCACCCTTTGATCCCTGTACTTCTACAACCATGGGGTTCGACTCGGGTTGTGCGTCAAAGGGATTCGGATCCAACTTGACAAATTTACGCCCGCGACGGTCGATCTTGATCCCACTTGTGAGCCTACGGATCTCGTCGGTCCCCCAGGGACGGTAAGCCACGATCCTGTCTCCTTCGAGTAGATAGTCGTGGTTGGGTTGCCGATAAGCAACCCCCGTCCATACAGTGACTTCACGCACTGCCTCCATTAGTCCATCCTAGAGCCAGCGTAGGCAGTGACGCCCAACTTCTCGCGGAGCACTCGTGCCGCAACATCTGCTCCCACTTCTTTAGCAGTGATGCTCTGAGTGTGACTGCCCGAAGGATTCCACATCTCAAGTCCGCCACCGTAGGCCTTGCGGAACCCTGCCTTGAGCAGAGCACGACCAATCTTGGTTGAGCCTTTCTCGTAGACAGTGACCCAGGCAAAACCGCAGGCATCGCGGTCACCGTGTTGGGCAAGGAATGCATTGGTAGCCTTGGCGGCTTCTGCACAGGCCTCAAGTACTGCGGCGTTAACATTGTCCATTTGTCGCTCCTAAGTAGTGTTTCAGTATCGTAATAATAGCACCGATTGGCTCAGCTGTCAACCTGTGGCATATAAACAACATCATCTTCTACTTGCAGGTACTGATCAGTCATGGCATTTACGCCACAGCGTTGATCAGCTTCGCAGATTGCATCCGTGTAGGTGTTAGCATCCAAACGGATCACAGTGACTCCGTCTATGACTGCGAAGTAGTAGCCCTGCTCATCTCGCATGATCTCCCACATCACTTGACCTCGCGAGGGTTAGTGCTAATAGAACCGCGTCCATACTGAGCTTCTAACAGCATCTTGGCCTGATTGTAGTCTGAGGCCTGTACACGAGTTTTCACATTCTGATAGCTCGAGCCCGATCCGTTGGGCACACGAACTGTAGCTTCCCAAGTTTTCATTTCAGCTCCTTGTCACTAAGTCTTAAGTATACAGGCAGTAGGGGGTCCCGTCAACCCCGCACTCGCCTGTGGCTATTATACAACGGTCAGCATGTTAGCAGGCACTTTCCAACGCATTCCAGTGGCAGTCTTAACTGTCACATACTTGAGTGCGATCTTCTCTACGGTACCTTGCTCGCCTCTAGGGTTCTTAGGGCTGATCCAACGAACACTGCTACCCAGGCTGAGACTGCGAATGTTCTGCTTCTGAAGCCCGGAACGAGCAAACTTCACAGCATCTATGATAGAACCCAACTCTGTGTCAGTCCACTGCCCAAACATGATTGCGGAATTGATCTGCTTGATATCCATCGTTCGCTCCTTAAAGTCTAATTATAAGGTCAAATGTAGTCCGAGTCAAGCTCGTACTGATCTTCGTACCACGAGTTACCAATGTCGGGTTCGTACTGCTCGTCGTGGTCACGTTCAAATTCGTCGTGGAATCCTTGGTCAAACTGCCGCTCTGCTTCTGCTTCTTGCTCGCAGAGTCCCTCCCAAGTGTCAGTGACCCAACTCAGGGGTACATCATACTTGCGAGCAATCTGGGGGAAACTGAGCACTCCCAGCTCAATCTCGTCCTGGATGTCTATCAAAAGGTCGCTCATCTTACTCATTAGTCTCTCCTTAGCACTCGGGGTCAAAGTCATACCACTCTTGGGCTTCGTCGGGCTGGCCATCCCAGTCCTCGTCCTCGTCCTCAAACTGCTCTTCAATGAACTCGTTGGCTTCCATCATGTCCTGGACTTCGTCCTCGCTCATGAACTTGACACAGGCCATGATCACAGTGTCGCGATCCAACAAGCCATCTTCGATCATTTCCAAAAGCATGTTCGTGTACTTACGGGTCATTGTCAGCTCCTTATCACTAAGTCTCTAGTATATGCTCAAATAAAGTCCCAGTCAACCTAAGGGTCTTTGGCCGCACTCGTGCGTGGCTGTTACGCCACAGCTTCTAGGTCTGCATTGATAGCCTGTAGACGACGCATCAAGGGCCACACTGCCCTGCGAGCTTCTACAAGGGCTTCTTCTATGATGTCCTCTGCGGTGCCATCTGTGAGCACATTCTTAGGATCACCGTACAAGCAACCACCCAAGTAGGCTGAGCCCAACTCATGCCCGTCTACAAGAGCACGAACACGGAGCATGAACCAATCCAACTTGCCGGAGTTGATGTCTTCGCGGATTTCCTTGATGTCATAGCAGGTGTCATCAAACGAGTCCCTAGGATCCATGTCCTCCCAGGTCTTGTCTACAATAATCTCAAAGCCTTCACGCTCCAAACGAGCCAGTTCATCCCAATATCGCATTATCGACTCCAATAAGTTTCTGAAGCAGGGTTCAAACACCAGGGCGTGTCCTCGGGAATTTCCGTCATCTGTCCCGTCATTAGATTACGAACTGATTTCATTTTCTGCGGAAAAGCCAAGTCAAACAGTGATTCTTCCATTACGCTATAGGGCAGATCTCGTTGATTGTGCCGATTTGAGCAG
>Ga0129336_10003090_pt1 | contig 10292 bp, 7 predicted proteins | sample CPB6_02_DNA_FD_96878 | JGI IMG/M metagenome (GOLD analysis project Ga0129336, IMG submission 96878) | Freshwater to marine salinity gradient microbial communities from Chesapeake Bay, USA - CPBay_Sum_0.6_0.2_DNA | ecosystem: Environmental > Aquatic > Marine > Coastal | place: USA: Chesapeake Bay...
CGGCGTCTCGATGATCGAGCCATCGGGCTTTGCCATAAGGCCACGCATTCCCGCCAGCTGGCGGATCTGGGCGGCAGAACCGCGGGCGCCCGAATCCGCCATCATGTAAATGGAATTGAACGACTCCTGCATAACCGGCTTGCCCGCCTTGTCGAGCCTCGGCTTCCACCCACCGGTCTTCGCATCCCATTCATCGACCGGTTCAACGCCCAGCTGATCCATCATCGCCTTGGCCACCAGGTCTCCGGCGCGCCCCCAGATATCAACAACCTTGTTGTAGCGTTCGCCCTGGGTCACAAGCCCCGACGTGTACTGCTTCTCGATTTCCTGAACTTCCTTCTCCGCCTCGACAATGATGTCGTTCTTCTGCTTCGGCACCAGCATGTCATCCACTGCGATCGACAGACCGGCGCGGGTTGCCATCGAGAAACCCGTGTACATGAGCTTATCCGCGAAAATCACGGTTTCACGCAAACCGCAACGGCGGAAGCTGGCATTGATCAACCTGGAAATCTCTTTCTTCTTGAGCGCCTTGTTGATCAATTCGAAGGGAAGGCCCGGCGGAAGTATTTCCGACAACAGCGCCCGTCCGACCGTAGTCTGATAACGCGTGGTCTTATCACGACGCGCCCCATCGGCGGCCAGCTCAACTTCGCGAATCCGAACATGGACTCGTGCGTTGATTTGCACCTGCCCGGATTCGAATGCCCTAGACACCTCGGCAATGTTCTGGAACAACGAGCCTTCGCCGCGCGCTCCCTGCTTCTCCCGGGTAACGTAGTACAGACCCAGCACGATATCCTGCGAGGGCACAATGATCGGCTCCCCGTTGGCCGGCGAGAGGATGTTATTGGAGGACAGCATCAGCGTGCGTGCCTCCATCTGCGCCTCCAATGACAACGGCACATGCACTGCCATCTGGTCACCGTCAAAGTCCGCATTGAACGCCGCACATACCAGCGGGTGCAGTTGGATCGCCTTGCCCTCGATCAGTACCGGCTCAAATGCCTGAATGCCGAGACGGTGCAGCGTCGGAGCACGATTCAGCATCACCGGATGCTCGCGAATCACTTCCTCCAGAATATCCCACACGATCGGCTCTTCGCTCTCGACCATGCGCTTTGCCGCCTTGATCGTGGTCGCGAGACCCATGACTTCCAGCTTGTTGAAAATGAACGGCTTGAAAAGCTCAAGTGCCATCTTCTTCGGGAGTCCGCACTGATGCAGCTTCAGCTGCGGGCCAACAACGATTACTGAACGGCCCGAATAGTCAACACGCTTGCCAAGCAGATTCTGGCGGAAGCGGCCACCCTTGCCTTTGATCATGTCGGCCAGCGACTTCAGCGGCCGCTTGTTGGCGCCCGTCATGGCCTTGCCGCGACGACCGTTATCGAGCAGGGAGTCCACCGCTTCCTGCAACATACGCTTTTCGTTGCGAACGATGATGTCCGGCGCCTTTAGTTCAAGCAGGCGTTTCAGCCGGTTGTTCCGGTTGATGACTCGACGATAAAGATCATTCAGATCGGATGTGGCAAAACGCCCGCCGTCGAGCGGCACCAGCGGACGCAATTCCGGCGGCAGTACCGGCAATACTTCCATGATCATCCATTCCGGCTTGATACCGGATTTCTGGAAAGCCTCCAGCACCTTGAGTCGCTTGGCGATTTTCTTGATCTTGGTCTCCGAGCTGGTAGCCTCAAGATCTTTGCGCAGAGTCTCGATCTCCTGATTCAGGTCGAGGTTGCGCAGCAGGGCACGAACACCCTCCGCCCCCATGAACGCATCGAAGTCATCACCGAATTCTTCGCGCTTTGCGAGGTAATCATCCTCGGTCATCAACTGTGCGCGCTTGAGCGGCGTCATACCGGGATCCGTGATCACGTATGCTTCAAAATACAGTACGCGCTCGATATCGCGCAAAGTCATGTCGAGAACCATACCCAGACGCGACGGCAGCGACTTCAGAAACCAGATGTGCGCCACCGGGCTGGCCAGTTCGATATGCCCCATCCGCTCGCGGCGGACCTTTGACAGCGTCACCTCGACACCGCATTTTTCGCAAATGACCCCACGATGCTTCAGGCGCTTGTATTTACCGCACAGGCACTCGTAATCCTTGGTCGGCCCGAAAATTTTCGCGCAGAACAGGCCATCACGCTCCGGCTTGAAGGTCCGGTAATTGATCGTTTCCGGCTTCTTGACTTCGCCGTACGACCAGGAACGGATTTTTTCCGGCGAGGCAAGTCCGATCTTGATTGCATCGAACTCTTCCTCTTGCGTTACTTGTTTGAATAAATCAAGCAAAGCTTTCATCGCATGCTCCTGTTATAGCCTGTCGTGAAGGCCGGACAAAACTCAGTCCGGCCTTCCCATTTTCTGTCTTAGTAGCGGTTGTGATCCAGATCGATATCGATCGCGAGAGACCGGATCTCCTTGACCAGCACGTTGAACGATTCCGGCATGCCGGCCTCGATTCTGTGATCACCCTTGACGATCGACTCATAGACCTTGCGCCGGCCTTCGGTATCATCGGACTTGACCGTCAGCATCTCCTGCAGCACATACGCTGCGCCGTAAGCTTCCAGCGCCCAGACTTCCATCTCTCCGAAGCGCTGACCACCGAACTGTGCCTTGCCGCCCAGCGGTTGCTGGGTTACCAGGCTGTACGGGCCGGTCGAACGTGCATGCATCTTGTCATCGACCAGATGATGCAACTTCAACATGTGCATGTACCCCACGGTCACCGGCCGTTCAAACGCGTCACCGGTGCGCCCGTCGTACAACGTTACCTGTGTCTTGCCGGGCGTAAACCCGCGCTTTCGGGTCCGCTCATCGTCGTCGGGGTAAGCGAGTTCGAGCATGCCGCGGATCTCCGATTCCGTTGCGCCGTCAAATACCGGCGTCGCAAACGGCACACCGGCGCGCAGGTTGCCCGCCATCTCGACAACCTCTTCATCGGTCATCGACTTGAGATCCACAGACTTACCGCTCGAGTTGTAAACCTTGTCGAGCAGGCCACGGATTTCGGTCGCCTTTGACTGCCGGTCAATCAGTTCGCCGATCCGCAGCCCAAGCCCCTTCGCCGCCCAGCCCAAATGAGTTTCGAGGATCTGGCCCACGTTCATCCGTGACGGGACACCCAGCGGATTCAGCACGATGTCCACCGGCGTGCCGTCGGCCATATGCGGCATGTCTTCCACCGGCGTGATCTTGGAGATCACGCCCTTGTTGCCGTGCCGGCCTGCCATCTTGTCACCCGGCTGCAACTGCCGCTTGACCGCCAGATACACTTTGACCATCTTCTGCACGCCCGGCGGCAATTCATCGCCGCTGGTGAGTTTCTTTTTCTTCTCTTCGAAAGCCTTGTCGAACTGCACCTTGGTCTGCGCCAGACTTTCCTTGATCTGCTCTATCTGCGCAGCCGCATCTTCCTGGGCCAGGCGAATGTCGAACCACGAGTGACGTTCAACCTCCGAGAGATAGGCCTTCGCTATCTTCGTGCCCTTGGCGAGCTTCTTCGGGCCACCATTTGCGGTTTTACCGATCAGCAATCGCTCCAAACGCTCGAACGCATCGTCTTCGACGATACGCATCTGATCGCCAAGATCCTTCTTGTAGCGCTTGAGTTCGTCATCCACGATCTGCTGCGCGCGCTTGTCGCGCTCGATGCCTTCGCGCGTAAAGACCTGGACATCGATCACTGTTCCCGACATGCCCGAGGGCACACGCAGGCTGGTGTCTTTAACGTCAGATGCTTTCTCGCCGAATATCGCGCGCAACAGTTTTTCTTCCGGTGTCAGCTGGGTTTCCCCTTTCGGCGTCACTTTGCCGACCAACACGTCACCAGCCTCCACTTCTGCGCCGATGTAGATGATCCCCGACTCGTCCAGATGGCCAAGCTGCGATTCGGACAGGTTCGAAATGTCGCGGGTGATCTCTTCCGGTCCCAGCTTGGTATCACGCGCAACGACTGACAGTTCCTCGATGTGAATCGAGGTAAAGCGGTCATCCGCAACAACCCGCTCCGAGATGAGAATCGAGTCTTCGAAGTTATAACCGTTCCAGGGCATGAAAGCGACCAGCATATTCTGGCCCAGGGCCAACTCGCCCTTATCAGTCGATGCGCCGTCAGCAACGACGTCGCCGCGAGCGATCTTGTCGCCGACCTTCACCAGGGGACGCTGGTTGATGTTGGTATTCTGATTGGAGCGTTGGTACTTGACGAGGTTGTAGATGTCAACGCCCACTTCGCCAGCTGACGTCTCATCGTCATTCACCCGTACGACAATACGACCGGCATCCACGTAATCTACTGTCCCGCCGCGGCGCGCCTGCACCGCGGTGCCGGAGTCAACGGCAACTGTGCGCTCCAGCCCCGTTCCGACCAAGGGCTTTTCTGCACGCAGGCAGGGTACTGCCTGGCGCTGCATGTTTGAGCCCATCAGCGCCCGGTTGGCATCGTCATGCTCAAGGAAGGGAATCAACGAAGCTGCCACAGACACAGCCTGCGCCGGCGCAACGTCCATGTACTCGATGCGCTCGGGGGACGATAGTGAAAATTCATTGTGTTGACGGCATGACACGAGTTCGTCAGCAAAACGACCGTTCTTGTCCAACGCCGCATTTGCCTGAGCAATGACGTACTTGCCCTCTTCAATTGCCGACAGATAGTGAATTTCGTCACTGACTTTGCCATCCACCACTTTCCGGTAAGGCGTCTCGAGGAAGCCGTACTGGTTGGTGCGCGCATAAATCGCAAGGGAATTGATCAGGCCGATGTTCGGGCCTTCCGGAGTCTCGATCGGACACACGCGTCCGTAATGGGTCGGGTGAACGTCGCGCACCTCAAATCCGGCGCGCTCACGGGTCAGCCCCCCCGGCCCCAACGCAGATACGCGGCGCTTGTGCGTGATCTCCGACAGCGGGTTGGTCTGGTCCATGAACTGTGACAGTTGCGAGGAGCCAAAAAATTCACGAATGGCCGCCGACACCGGTTTGGCGTTGATCAGATCATGCGGCATCAGGTTTTCGGATTCAGCCTGCGACAGCCGCTCGCGCACTGCCCGCTCAACGCGCACAAGACCGGCACGGAACTGGTTCTCGGCCAGTTCGCCCACTGACCGGACACGCCGATTGCCCAGATGATCGATGTCGTCGATCTCACCGCGCCCATTGCGCAGCTCGACAAGGATACGGATAACCGCGACGATATCCTCCGACGACAGTGTGCCGACGCCTTCGAGTTCCGGACGACCGACGCGACGGTTGAATTTCATGCGGCCGACCGAGGAAAGATCATAGCGCTCGGCAGAGAAGAACAGCCCGTTGAAGAGCGTCTTCACCGCGTCCTCGGTAGGCGGCTCCCCGGGACGCATCATGCGATAGATCGCCACCTGCGCCGCAAGCTGATCCGCCGTCTCGTCGATTCTCAGCGTCTGCGAAATATACGGTCCCTGATCGAGATCGTTGGTATAGATCGTCTCGAAGGACTGAACACTGGCCGCACGCAACTTGGCCAGCACTTCCTCCGTGATCTCGTCGTTGGCACTGGCAACAACCTCACCGGTGGACGTATCTACGATATTCTTTGCCAGCGCACGCCCGAGCAGGAAGTCCTCCGGCACTTCAAGGCGGCTGAGACCGGCGGCTTCCATCTCACGGACATGCTTGACGGTAATCCGCTTGTCTTTAGCCACGATCAACTTGCCGCCCTTGGCTGCAATGTCAAAACGCGCCATTTCGCCACGCAGACGTTCCGGCTTCAGTTCAAACTCGATTGCACCTTTGCTGAGATGGAAGGTATCAAAGGAGAAGAACTGCTGAAGAATCTGCTCGGTGTTGAAGCCGAGGGCCTTGAGCAGGATAGTGACCGGCATCTTGCGACGGCGGTCCACGCGGAAATACAGGTAATCCTTCGGATCGTATTCAAAATCAAGCCATGAGCCGCGGTAGGGAATCACGCGTGCGGAAAACAGCAGCTTGCCCGAGGAGTGCGTCTTGCCGCGGTCATGCTCGAAAAATACACCGGGCGAGCGGTGCAACTGGGAGACGATCACGCGCTCCGTCCCGTTAATGACAAATGAGCCGGTTTCCGTCATGAGCGGGATCTCGCCCATGTAGACTTCCTGCTCCTTCACTTCCTTGACGGTCGGCTTGGAGGCTTCTTTGTCCATGATCGTCAGTCTGACCTTGGCGCGGAGCGGCGCCGCGAAGGTGAGACCGCGCTGCTGACATTCCTTCACGTCGAACGGCGGGATGCCCAAGGCGTAGCTGACAAACTCCAGCCGCGCATTCTTGGAATGACTTTCAATGGGAAAAATGCTCGTGAACGCGGCCTGCAAGCCTTCGTTCTTACGCTGCCCCGGTGGGGTGAACTCCTGCAGAAACGCAGCGAACGATTCGATCTGTGTCGTCAGCAGATACGGAACCGGCAACACGCTTTCGCGCTTGGCGAAACTCTTACGGATGCGTTTCTTTTCGGTAAATGAATAAGCCATGTCCACTCCAGAGCAGAGTCAGAAAGTCAAACGTGGCAGCCCGCCCCGCGATGGGGCCGGGCTGCAGCTTTTGACCTTTTCACCGGGCGCATCCGGTTGCACGCCGGATGCGCGGTCCCGGGTTACTTGATCTCGGCGGTTCCGCCAGCCTCGGTGATCTGCTTGGCGATCGCTTCCGCATCCGCCTTCGATACACCTTCCTTGACGGGTTTCGGCGCACCGTCAACCAGGTCCTTGGCTTCTTTCAGGCCCAGACCGGTCACTGCACGCACCACCTTGATCACGTTCACCTTGTTGGCACCGGCATTGGTCAGATTGACCGTGAACTCGGTCTTCTCTTCCGCTGCGGCAGCACCGCCGCCTCCGGCAGCAGGCGCGGCCACTGCAACAGCGGCTGCGGCAGCCGACACGCCGAATTTCTCTTCCATTTCCTTGATGAGTTGCGACAACTCGAGCACCGTCATGTTCGCGATTGCGTCGAGGATTTCTGCTTTGGCTACAGCCATGATGTTCTCCTGAAAATCTAAATATTCAATAAAAACAATTGGTTAAGTATGACTCTTTCACCATGCGGTGACAGAATCACGCACCCTGCTTTTCCTTTTGATCGCGCACGGCAGCCATCGTCCGCACAAATTTGCCCGGCACCTCGTTGAGGGTGCGGACGAACTTGGCGACCGGCGCCTGCATCGTTCCCAGCAATGTCGCGAGCAGTTCCTGGCGACTGGGCATTTTGGCGAGCGCCGCAACTTCCTTGGCGTTCATCAAAACATTCGGCATGGCGCCGCCCTTTATCACCAGACGCTCGTTTCCTTGCGAGAACTCATGCAACACTTTGGCCGCAGCAACCGGATCGCTCGATATGCCGTAGGCCAGAGGACCGACCATATGATCGGTCAGAGCCTTGAACGGCGTATCGGCCACCGCACGGCGGACCAGAGTGTTTTTAAGGACGCGGAAATACACGCCCGATTCACGCGCTTTCTTGCGCAAAACGGTCATGTCTCCCACGGGCAGGCTGCGGTACTCGGCGATTACGATCGTCTGGGCATTCGCGACTTGCGCGCTTACCTCAGCCACCACCGCTTGCTTCTGCTCCAGATTGAGACTCAAGGTCGTTCTCCGTTAAACGTTAAACGATAATCGGTTGACTTCACACGTCTCGGCCGGACCGGCGCTGCTACCACCGGCACGGCGTTGATGCCTGTTGTCTACCGCCTCTCTTTACGGCGACCATACTTTCAGGAGGCAACATGAACATGTCTGACCTGTTTCGGGCACACCGTCTGCGTAGGCATCTGCCTTCGGACTGCGATTGAGCTGCAGCATTCCGGCAAACATTAAACCTCTCGGCACCTACGGTCTTTGACAACCCGCCGGCAATACAGCCGCCGGCGGCCCAAAGTTCTTTTCCCGGCAAAACGCCGGCTTGCAATTTACTGTGGCTGCTGGACAAACGACGACTGGTCAACTCGTACACCGGGACCCATCGTGCTCGACACGGCAACCTTTCTGAGAAATACGCCTTTCGCAGCCGCCGGGCGCGCTTTGTTGACGGCATCCACCAGCGCGCGGAAATTTTCTTCCAGCGCATCAACCGTAAATGACGCGCGTCCGATCGTGCACTGCAGAATGCCCGCCTTGTCGGTGCGATACTGCACCTGACCAGCCTTCGCATTCTTGACAGCCAGCGTCACGTCAGCGGTAACGGTACCGACCTTCGGATTGGGCATCAGTCCGCGGGGACCAAGCACTTGGCCGAGCTGCCCGACGACCCGCATCGCATCCGGCGTGGCAACCACAACGTCAAAGTCCATGCGACCGCCCTTGATCTCGGCAGCCAGGTCATCAAAACCAACGATATCCGCACCGGCATCTTTTGCCTGCTGCGCTTTGTCGCCTTGCGCAAACACAGCGACACGCACCGTCTTTCCGGTACCCTGCGGAAGCACGACCGATCCACGCACAGCCTGATCGGACTTCTTGGCATCGATACCCAGATTGATCGCCACATCGATGGCTTCATTGAACTTCGCTGTCGCGTTTTCCTTGACCAGTTGCAGCGCATCCTTGAGCGCGTACAGCTTGTCACGGTTGACCTTGGCGCGCACCGCCTTGTACCGCTTCGAAATATGTGCCATTTTTACAAGCCCTCCACTTCCACGCCCATGCTGCGGGCGCTACCAGCGATCGTGCGTACCGCGGCTTCAAGATCAGCAGCCGTAAGATCCGGCATTTTTGTCTTGGCAATTTCTTCGACTTGGGCACGCGTGATCTTGCCCACCTTGTCAGTATGGGGACGCTTGCTCCCCGACTCGATCTTTGCCGCCTTCTTGATCAGGATCGACGCCGGCGGCGTCTTCATCACGAAGGTGAAGCTTTTGTCCTGATAAGCGGTAATGACGACCGGAACCGGCAGCCCCGGCTCCATTTTCTGCGTGGCAGCGTTGAATGCCTTGCAGAATTCCATGATATTCAGGCCACGCTGACCGAGCGCCGGGCCGATAGGCGGCGAGGGATTTGCCTTCCCTGCCGGCACTTGCAGCTTGATGAAGCCGACAACTTTCTTTGCCATCACACTCTCCTTGCGGGTTCAAACGGAGCCTGACCGAAGACAGGACATCCTCCCCGGGGTTAATAAATCAGGCCTTCTCGACCTGACCGAAGTCGAGCTCGACCGGAGTCGAACGCCCGAAAATCGTCACAGATACACGCAGCTTGCTCTTGTCGTAATTCACGTCCTCGACATTGCCGTGAAAATCGGCAAACGGTCCGTCCTTGACCCGGACCGACTCGCCCACTTCGAACAGAATCTTCGGACGGGGCTTTTCCGCACCCTCCTGAATCTGGCTCAGGATGTTCTGCACTTCCTTGTCGGAAATCGGCGTCGGCCGCGTTGCGGTTCCACCGACGAATCCCGTGACCTTGGCGGTATTCTTGACCAGGTGCCACGACTCGTCGGTCATTTCCATCTCGACGAGCACATAGCCCGGAAAGAACTTCCGCTCACTGGTGCTTTTCTGCCCGCCCTTCATCTCGACCACCTCTTCCACCGGCACGAGAATCTGGCCAAACTTGTCTTCCATGCCGGCACGACGAATACGGTCGATCAGCGCCCGCTGCACGCTTTTCTCAAAGCCTGAATACGCATGAACGACATACCATTTCTTGCTCATCTCATTCACCGCCGATCAGCTTCTTCACGATCCACAACAGGATGCCGTCCACAAGCCACAGAAACAGCGCCATCACCACAACAAACACAAACACAATCGCTGTCGCCTGCAATGTTTCATTGCGCGTCGGCCACACCACCTTCCGCGTCTCGGCGACGGAATCATGAGCAAACGCCCAGAAGTCCCGCCCCCAGGCAGTGGTCCACATCACTGCCGCACCGGCAGCAACGCCGCCCAAAACCGACACGACCCTCAAGACAACCGCACTGTCCTGCAGGTAGTAAAACCCGGCGATTCCTGCGGCAACCAGCAAAACAGCTGCCGCGACTTTGATCTTGTCCACTGCTGACGCCTTTCCTCAAGCGACCCGTGCTGTCTGGCACGAGTCGCCGGGTTCCTGTCGAGACCTGCCTTTGGCAGGCCAGGAGGGAATCGAACCCCCAACCTTCGGTTTTGGAGACCGACGCTCTGCCAATTGAGCTACTGGCCTGCTGCCTTACTCAATAATTTTGGCGACGACACCGGCACCGACAGTCCGGCCACCCTCGCGAATCGCGAAACGCAAGCCCTCTTCCATCGCAATCGGCTGGATCAACGACACCGTGATCGAAATGTTGTC
>Ga0129336_10003091_pt1 | contig 10291 bp, 12 predicted proteins | sample CPB6_02_DNA_FD_96878 | JGI IMG/M metagenome (GOLD analysis project Ga0129336, IMG submission 96878) | Freshwater to marine salinity gradient microbial communities from Chesapeake Bay, USA - CPBay_Sum_0.6_0.2_DNA | ecosystem: Environmental > Aquatic > Marine > Coastal | place: USA: Chesapeake...
GACAATCTAGTAAAGCAGAACAGGCTTGTCAGCCCCGAGCCCTATCATGTCTATGGATATTACAACCAGAAGCTGAGCATGGCAGAGGCATTTGATGAAGTCATCAATGAAACACATGATCACAGTGACCTAACCAAGCCCAACCTATACTTGCATTCTAGTGAAATTGCCACGACAAGGAATATGATTGGCGAGGCACTACAACAGAGAAACAGATCCAGATTTATTGTATATCAACCATACGGTTCTGGTATTCAGATGATCAATAATAGACCGCATGATCCATCAGGTAGAAGTCTTGATGTTGATGCTGCGCTAGAACTTGGAAGTCTGATGAGCAGGGATGCAGTGGTTCTATATTTTGGACCAAATGAGTATATTCATCCAGGCGATAACTTCATGCTCAATGCCAAGAATATACCAAATGTCGATCTGAGATTCTATATGGCAATGGTTAGTCAAGCTGATGCATTTATTGGTGTTGATTCAGTTGGTCAGCACATGGCAAGAGCATTTAATATTCCAGGACTCATCATGATGGGATCAACATTTGAGGTGAACGTTTCTTATCCAGATCACTTCAGATTCTATAGGAACGGAATCAAACCAACATATAGTCCCATTCGTATTGGTGGTATTGATTGTGATTTTGCCGATAGAGCCAACGATGGCGTGATGGCATTCAACCAAAGACATATTCAAGAAATATATGATATAGCGAGAGCTCTATGACTGAATACTATTCATCCAAGCCAGAACCAGTGCACTTTGAGAGACAATGCGGTGACTGCAGTGAGTGTTGCAAGTGGCTGTATTATGTAATCAATGGGCATGTCAAGCATCCAGGTAAGCCCTGTTTCTATCTCGGCAAGGGATGCACAGTGCATGAGATCAGACCACAGAGTTGTAGAGACTATCATTGCGCCTACATTCAGGGAATACTGCCTGAATGGATGAAGCCGTCACTGAGTGATGTATTGGTCAATGTAGAGAAATGGGGACCAAATAAAGAATATACAATGCTTCGCGCTATTGAGTGTGGTAAGAAACTTGATAGTGAGGCATTAAGCTGGCTGATCCAGTATTGCAGGAATGCAAATATAGGGCTAATCTACCAGTTGTCTGGTGTCTGGAACTACTTTGGTCCCGATCAGTTCATGGAGTTTTTCAAGGATCAGATCATCAAGGCTGAGTTCGACAACCCTCTACAGGAAAGACCGCAGGTGTTGAATACACCAATCAAGGGAGCCTACTAATGAGTCTGGTGGTGGTGCTCAGAACCTGCGATCACACCACCGTTCATCCCGAGAGAGGTCCTAGGTTTATTGATGTTCCAAAACATATACTGATTAAGAAGTGCTTGGTATCACTGCTTGAGTCGATAAGACTGGCAAGACATATCACTGATATTTGTATGCATGTTATTGATGATCGATCCGCACCAGATACTATCGAGTATATCAAGAACAAGATAGAGAACTATGGAATAGGCTATGAGTTTGAAACTTGCTCCGAGCCAGGCTATAATGCCTCAGCATACAAGCAGTTTGAGGTGTGTAGAGATTCTAATGCTGACTGGGTATATTCCGTTGAGGATGACTACCTACACTTCCCTGAATGTATATCACAGATGCTATTGATGAGTGATCGATTCAGTCGTATTACAGGCTCTAGTGTTGCCATAAGACCTGATGATGACCTGTTCTTATACTCACCAAATAATGCACATTCCAGGAAATCATCGATCATTCTACATGGTGATGATAGGCACTGGCGAACAATATATTCATCGCATAATACTATATTTGCCAGCCCAGATATATTCAGAAACTACTGGCATCTATTTGCCAGCCTTGCAGCATATTTCAAGAGGTTAAATATCGATGAGGACAAGTCGATAAACTTGATCTGGGAAAGAATCCCATTGTTCTCACCTATACCCGATCTTGCCGTGCATGTCAGTCAGAATAACGAACCAGCATTCACTGACTACAAATCACTATGGGAAACTATAAGAATATGAACAATGTGATCAATCTATTCAGTGTGCCAGTATTTGTCACCCAGCTAACAGGGCATGAACAGTTCCAGCGTTCCGAGCTAGATATACTGAAGTCAATCGATATGGATAAGCAGTATGGTGACGATGGTAACTATCTCAGCAAAGAATCTCATGTACTGCAGAAATATAATCTGAACAGAATCAAGCATCTCTGTGATCGCTATGTCAGTCACTATACCGAGAATGTGCTTGGTATACTTGATGAGTTCAGAATGTTTAGGTCATGGCTGAGTATGAACACCATGGGCACGCGGCACTTGGCACACTCGCATAGAAATACCATGATCAGCTGTATTCTATACTTTGATGAATTCATGTCCGATGAGCCTATGGTGCCGATCAGCTTTGGTCAAGATGGGCTGGACCAGATATTCCGAACATTCCAGTTTGAGTTCAAAAAGAAAGAACGGAACCAATACAATAATAATGTACTCACGATATATCCCAGAACAAACACACTGATCATATTTCCAGGTTGGATCAAGCATGAAACTGAGGAAGCCAGAAGTATGACCAAGAGATACTGTCTGGGTACAAACTACTTCTTCAATGGTGAGTCAAGCGGTAGCTACCACAACATAAATATCCAGGTGTCATGAGAATACCAAGAATTGCACATATAGTATGGAATCATAGACAGGTTCTTGAGAGTAATCATCCCATGATAAAGAATGGACTTCGTAACCTGATCGATCTCAATCCCGACTGGCAAGTAACTGTCTATACTCCCGAAGATATCGATAATGATCTCAGGTCACTACTATCCAATGCTGACTATAATACTGTTAGAAACAGGCATTTCGTGAGCCAGATTGACCTCTGGAGACTATTCAAGATGTATAATGAAGGTGGCTTGTATATGGATATCGATAAGATGGTGAACATACCACTCAGAGATATCATAGGCGAGAATATATCCTGGGTGCTACCAACAACAAGAGACTATGACTTCTCCTGCGATGTATTACTGAGTGCACCATTCAATCCTGCCTATCAAACCTGCTATGAGATGTATCTAGCAAGAGTGAACAGTGGCTGGAATGACCAGTACTTTCTGGGTCCACAGACATACATGCATGCGGTGAGTCATACTCTACTTGGTGAGATCATCAATACAGATCCAGGTATAGAGGCATTCACTCGCTTAAGAACAAGAATATCCGAGCTACCATTTATCAAGACATACAGAGAAGTGCCCTTTGATGATATGTTATTGTATCGTGGTAATAGAGGCTCGGAGCTGGAGAATATCAAGCGTGACTTCTATGCTCGTGAGGGCATCAGGCACTGGACAGGCGACTGGTGATGGATATTTCCTATGGTGAGGTAATACAGGGCAGACATGCCATAGCAGAGTATATCATTTCCAGAAAATCAACCAATAGATTTACTGTTATTGATGTTGGTGGTGCCGCAACGGGCTGGTCAGTCCACATAGCCGATGCCTTTGTCGATATCAACCCCACACCCAAGCTACACTTCAAGGTTGACATCTGCCGCCATGACAGCTGGAATATCATACTTGACTATGTAAACCAGCATGGTAAGTTCGACTACTCCATCTGCACACATACACTTGAAGATATCTACAATCCCTACCTTGTTCTTGATAACCTACCAAGAATATCCAGGGCAGGTATCATATCGATGCCATCAGTCCACACTGAACTTAATTATATAGAGAACACCAACTGGCTTGGCTTTGCCCACCATCGCTATCTATTTGGTCATAAGAACAACACCATGATTATCGCGCCCAAGCTACCAATACTTGAAAGACTTAGTAATAGAGCCACACTGCATGAGGTAGAGGAGATACGCTTCCATTGGACTCACTCTATTCCATACTCCATGCTCATGAATAACTATCTGGGTCCCAATACAACAACTGTTATTGATAACTATGAAAACTTCATCAGGGAACAAACATCATGTATGAAACAGTGACTTCTCTCCATCTTAATAAAACTGGCAAGGTTAGTGACAAGTGGAGTTCATATCTCTCATACTATGATAAGCTCTTTCTTGATAAAAAACATGATAGAATCTCGTTACTTGAGATTGGCATACAGAATGGTGGCTCTTTGGATACTTGGGCTGCTTATTTTAAAAATGCGGTTTCTGTAATTGGATGCGATGTTGATGTTAACTGCTGCCAGCTTTGCTATGACGACCCTCGTATCCATCTGATCGTTGCTGACTGCAACTCTGTGCATGCTTACCAGCAGATTACCAAGCACTGCAGCAACTTGGACATTGTTATTGATGATGGCTCGCATCGTTCCAGTGACATTATTGCTAGCTTTCTTACTTACTTCGAAATCATGAATCCAGGTGGCATCTACGTTGTTGAAGACACCCACACTCTATACTGGCAAGACTGGGGTGGTGAGTTGTCTAATGGACTTAATGCTTACATCTTCTTCAAGAAACTAATCGATGTAGTCAATCATCAGTTCTGGCATAACGAAATGTCTATTGAGAAGTACATGAGTGACTTCATTCATCCTACTCGAATACCATCGTGCATTACTGATGGCTGGATTGAATCTATTGAATTCAGAAACTCCATAATAACAATTCGTAAGGCACTAACACCAACTAGAAATGGACTTGGTGAAAGAGTAGTCACTGGCACCCAAGCATTAGTTAATCATAACGTTACTGATCGTCATATGGATACTAACATTGAGTGATCTGTTTTGTGTCATCTCTGCTATTGGCAATGCATACGGCGTCTTTACTTACGAGCAGAGACTACAACAACTCATTGGAACAATCACTAGCATAAGACAGAGAGCACCAAAATCAGACATAGTGCTGTACGATGCATCTGAGGATCCACTACCAAGTAGTGATATTACTATGCTCTCATCACTAGTGCAGAAATTGGTATTGCTCAATGACGATCACTACATTCAATTTCTAAAATATAAGAGTCTTGATCCATCGCCAAACAAATTTGAAAAGAAAACTGTTGGTGAGATTCAGGCGATGGTTACTTTCCTTGATGACTTGAAGGATAGTGGTAGGAAGTATAGCAGAGTATTTAAGTTGTCTGGTCGATATGAATTATCTGATAACTTTTCACTACTACAACATGCCAATGAGACTGGGCGATGCGTTATGCTGAACAAAGAGAATTGGTATGGTAAACATGTATTCACACTGAGGTTGTGGTCATTTGATTGCAGTCAACTCGATTCAATACTACTGTTATTCAAGGTAATGCAGAAATACACCTATGGTCTAGTTACTGAAACAAAAAGATTGGAGATAGTGGAGTATACATTCACTAAGTTCATTGAGGAGATGGAAATTCCCTATACAACAGTTGATAAGATTGGCGTCAAAGGACTCATGGGTCTTGGTGGTCATCAGATAGATGAATGATTTTATGTTATTATAAATAGATAAAACCCAGAGGTAATACTCAATGGCACGTAAAAATAATATAGTCATAGATCAAGGTTCTACTTTTAGTACAAATATAATTGCATTGGATGCTAACAATGATCCAATTGATCTAACAACATATACAGCAAACTCACAGATGAGAAAAACCTACTCCTCATCAACCGCTTATGATTTCAACGTTAGTCTAGCAAATGATGGTACCATTACTTTATCAATGAATGCTGCCACAACCTCCACCATTATTGAAGGGCGATACGTATATGACGTGGAAATACAAAATACGAGTGGCATCAGAACAAGAGTTGTCGAAGGTATTGCCACAGTTACACCTCAAGTCACCAGATAAATATTTTATTAAATTTTATATAAGAGAAAAAAATGGCGACTCCAACAAATAGAACACAATTTTCTGAATATTGTCTTCGCACTTTAGGCAAACCTGTAATCGAGATTAACGTAGATCCGGATCAGGTTGAAGATCGTATCGATGAGGCATTAAAGTATTACTGGGACTACCATTTTGATGGTTCAAATAAGATATACTTCAAATATCAAATTACTGCTCAGACAAAGATAGACAGATACGTGCCGATGCCTGAAAATGTTATCGGTGTGATAAACTTATTTCCAATTGGTCAAGCGCTCAATACAAATAATCTATTCAATATCAGATATCAAATTGCTTTGAATGATTTATACACTCTAACATCTGTATCGATGGTTCCATATTATATGGCTTTGACCCACGTGCAGTTCTTGGAGCAAATGTTGGTAGGTCAACAACCAATCCGTTATAATAGACATATGAATCGTTTATACATCGACATGGATTGGAATATAGTCACAGAAGGTGATTACATCATTGCCGAAGCATATGAAGTAGTTGATCCAACAATTTATACCGATGTTTGGAAAGATCGTTGGCTTTTAAGATATGCTACTTGCTTAATTAAGCAGCAATGGGGAAATAATTTAAAAAAATTCGGTGGAATGCAGATGCCAGGTGGTCTAGTATTTAACGGGCAACAAATTTATGATGAAGCCACGCAAGAAAGAAAAGAGTTAGAACAAGAAATGATAACAAGTTATTCACTACCTGTTACTGATATGATTGGCTGAAATATATATTTTATAAAAAATAAAATAAGGTATTTAAAGTGTCTACTAATTTTTATTTTCGCAATTATGATTCATCGAATGAACAAGATTTATTACACGATCTTGTCATAGAATCGATTCGTATATACGGCGAAGATATGCTATACATTCCTAGAGAATTGAAAAGATATGATCAACTCTATGGAGAGGATGCAATATCCGAATATAATCAAGCAATTATGATCGAAATGTATATAAAATCGGTGGACGGATTTACTGGTGATGGTAACTTCATGTCCAAATTTGGATTGCAGATAAGAGATCAAGTAATTTTCTCTGTATCACAACGTGTATTTTCTCAAGAAATCGGTGCAATAACAAATCAAATTAGACCGAACGAAGGTGATTTGATTTATTTCCCACTGAATCAAAAATGTTTCAAGATAATGTATGTCAAGAAACAGGAATTCTTTTATCCCATGGGAACACTTCCAACTTGGGAAGTGACGTGTGAATTATTTGAATACTCAAACGAAAAGTTTGATACTGGAATTCCAGAAATAGACAAATTACAAAATCAGTATTCAACTGATATTCTGGAATGGGCGATTACAGATGAATCCGGTAATATACTCACTGATGAATCTGGAAATATTCTTGTCAAGGAAAGTTATAATCTAACAACAATTAATCCAGCCGCAGACAATGACGTTATACAATACGGCGGCGTAAATTTTCCAGACGGATCGGACGATTTTATTGACTTTACTGAACGCAACCCATTTGCAGAAAATAATTTCTAATGTTTAATAAGAATCCATTCTATTTCAACCTGATCCGAAAATACGTAATAGCATTCGGTACATTATTCAATAATATCTATATTAGTAGATCAGATAAAGATGGAAATCAGGTTAATCTGATGCGTGTACCTATTACGTACGGTGCAAAAGATAAAGCACTTGCACGTGTTATTCAAGACCCTGCTATCGATAGACCAACGGCTGTATATCCTTTACCTATGATGTCCTTTGAAATAACGGGCTTTGACTATGATGGTTCTAGAAAACTACAGACCATCAACAGAAATGCATATAATGATTCTGCGGACAATTCAAAACGTAAATATCAATACATGCCAGTACCATATAATATCGGATTTCAACTCAATATTCTAGTGAAGAATGCTGAGGATGGTACAAAGATAGTTGAGCAAATACTACCATACTTTACACCGGATTGGACTGTAACTGCATTGCTTATCCCTGAAATGGGTATAAAGCATGATATACCTATCATCTTAAATCGTGTAAACTTGGATGACGTGTATGATGGAGAGTTTGAAAAGAGAAGATCCATGGTTTGGACACTTGACTTTACTCTAAAAGGATATCTATACGGTCCGATTAAGACCGCCAAAGTCATTAAATACTCAAATACACAATTCTTTGCTCCACGTGGAATTGCGGATGGAAATCTACAGTCTGCTGTGGGTAATACAGACCACGTTGCGGTTATTAATATACAACCTGGATTGTTGGCAAATGGCAGTCCAACATCAAATTCCAGTCTATCGATACCAGTCGATGAAATACTTGCCACTGATGACTTTGGATTTGTGGTGACAATAACCGATCCAGCGGAGCCTCAGAATGAGTGATGATAATGACGGTCCTATTGATAGGGCATTAGGATTACCACCTATCCCATATGAGAAAAATTCTCAAATTGTTGATCTAGTAGCAAAAGCTCGTGATGATTCTGCAAAAGAAGATTTTACATTTTCAAGGGCAAATGTAAGGACTATACTTGAAACTGGATCGGAAGCCATAGAAAAATTAGCTCTATTGGCAGACCAATCACAAAATCCTAGAGCATATGAAGTTTTAGCAAAATTAATTGATACAGTATCAAATGCATCCAAACAATTAATGGATTTACAAGTACAATTGAGAACAATTGAAAAAGTTGATATGCCACATGATGATGAAGCTAGAAAACATGTGACCAACAATTTATTTGTTGGATCAACTGCAGAATTACAAAGAATGATAGCAGATATAAACAAAGATAAATGATATCATATTCCTATAGTGTCAAAGACAATTATACACGTGAATAGAAAAAAGTCAACATGAATAATGAAATACCAAACTTCAAAAGTTATTTGGGTAATCCCAATTTAAAAAAATCTGGAGTCGGAGTCAACTGGACCGAGGAAATGGTCCAGGAGTGGGTAAAGTGCTCTAATGATGTGGTTTATTTTGTAAAAAATTACATGAAAATCATCAATTTAGATGATGGTCTTGTAGACTTTGATCCTTATCCATATCAAACTAATATGCTTCGATCCATGGCTAATGAACGTTATACCATAATAACTACTGCTCGACAAGCCGGAAAATCCACTACTGCATGTGGATTTATACTTTGGTATATTATTTTTAATCCAGAAAAAACTGTAGCCCTTTTGGCTAACAAAGGTGAAACTGCAAGGGAAATTCTAGGAAGAATTCAACTTGCTTATCAACATTTACCAAAATGGTTACAACAAGGCGTATTGGAATGGAATAAAGGTTCATTTGTACTTGAAAACAATTCTCGAGTTATAGCAACCGCAACATCAGCAAATAATATCCGCGGATTCTCTATTAATTTGCTGTTTATTGATGAAGCGGCACATATTGATAACTGGGAAGAATTCTTTACATCTGTATTTCCAACAATCTCATCTGGTCAAAATACAAAAATTATCCTTGTATCAACACCAAATGGACTTAATCACTTTTATACAACTTGGCAAAATGCAAGCGAAGGAAAAAATAACTATAAACCGATTAAGGTGATGTGGTATGATGTTCCGGGTAGAGATGAAAAGTGGAAACAAGATGTTCTTGCCGGTATGAATTTTGATACGGAAAAATTTGCTCAAGAATATGAAGTAGAATTTCTCGGTTCTTCTGGAACTCTAATTGCTGGTTGGAAATTAAAAGAGTTAGTGCATCAAAGACCCGTTCAACAAAATGACGGTCTAAAGATGTATGAAGCGCCTGATAAAAATCGATCATATGTATGTGTTGTGGACGTATCCAGAGGTAAAGGGTTGGATTATTCTGCATTCAGCATACTTGATGTTAGTACGATGCCATACAGACAGGTGTGTGCTTATAGAAATAATAATATTACACCTATTGATTATTCTAGTATTATTCATAGGATAGCAAAATCATATAATACAGCGGCAATTTTAGTAGAAATAAATGATATAGGTGAACAAGTAGCTACATCATTACACTTTGATTTTGAATATGAAAATATACTCTTTACAGAACATGCTGGAAGAGCAGGAAAAAGAATAACATCTGGTTTTGGATCAAACGTTGATAGAGGTATCAGAACCACAAAAAGCGTTAAATCTGTTGGATGTTCTATCTTAAAACTACTAATTGAACAAAATCAATTAATCATCAATGACCATGATACCATAAATGAACTAACGACTTTTTCTAAAAAAGGTCCATCATATGAAGCAGAATCTGGCAAACATGATGATATGGTCATGGGCTTGGTCATATTTGCTTGGTTATCAGATCAACCATATTTTAAAGATCTAACTTCTATAAATACTCTGGCTAACCTAAGAGAAAAAACTGACGAAGAGCTAGAACAAGATCTGACACCATTTGGATTTCTTGATGATGGTGCTCCTTTGGA
>Ga0129336_10003092_pt1 | contig 10287 bp, 16 predicted proteins | sample CPB6_02_DNA_FD_96878 | JGI IMG/M metagenome (GOLD analysis project Ga0129336, IMG submission 96878) | Freshwater to marine salinity gradient microbial communities from Chesapeake Bay, USA - CPBay_Sum_0.6_0.2_DNA | ecosystem: Environmental > Aquatic > Marine > Coastal | place: USA: Chesapeake...
TACCAGTAGGAGCTGTCTATGAATTTCCACAAGTTGTTCAAGATGGTGCTGGTGCTGTATGGATACAGGCAACTGGTGGTAACTGTGATGTTCGCTTAATGAATGTAGGCTAATGAATGCCTATAGTTTATAGACCAGAGATAGGTAGTTTAGCTGAAGTACCAAATGGTTCTTGGCAATCTCTATCTGATCAATTTGCAACTGTAGCAGGTGATGAGTATATTGTTTCTTTTAACTCAACTGATTTTGAAAGAGGTTGTAGATTAGTATCTACTAATAGAATATATGTAGATAACTCTGGATTATATAATGTTCAATATGCTTTACAGTTTTTTAATTCAGGCGGTGGTGGTGGTAGCTCTCATGCTCATATATGGTTTAAGAAAAATGGAACTGCAATACCTGAAACTGGTGTTAGACAATCAGTAACATCTAACTCTGAATATCAAGTATCTTCTCGTGATTATTTTTTAACTCTTGCTGTAGGTGATTATATCCAATTAGCTTGGGAAGTAAGTAATACTAATATAAGTTTATATCATGAAAATGCATCTGGTATTATTCCTGTTGTAGCATCTGCTATTCTAACTATAGGTCAGGTAGGATAATGGCTAATACAGATCCAGTATCAGGTTTATATGCTTCTCTATCTAGAATAAGAAATCGCAGACCAGAAGGTATGGCATTAGAAGCAACTACTGCTGAACAAGCATCTACTGTTCAAGCTCAACCTAAAGCAATTAAACCAAGTAGATTTATGGAAGTGTTACCTGCACCACAACAACCAGTAGCACAGCCTGTAGCTCAGACCATAGCACAGCCACAGACACCCTCTCAAACGCCCTCTATGCCTGTTTATAGCCCCGAACAGATAGACATAGGACCTGAGGCTGAGGTAGCGGTAAGGCGTATCACAGGCAGTCTTTTAGATGGGGATATGGATTTAGATATAGCTGATGCTTATCTCTTATCATTGGGTTATTTATATGGTATTAAGACACCTCCACCACCACCCAATATGAATATGGAAACTCCACCACCCTTAGCATAGTTTTTTATAATGGTGCATAAAGATAGATTGGAAGCACTACAAGGTATCGCTGGTAGTAAGAAACCTAAGTGTGTATGTTGTGGTGAAAAGGAGTTAGTATTTCTAACCTTTGATCATATTAAAGGTGGCGGAGTGCAACATAGAAAACAATATAAAAATGCACCTACATATAAAATTGTCAGAAGCATTAAACACCATACAGGTAAATGGGCTACTGATGAATTTAGGATATTGTGTAATAATTGTAATTTAGCTACACATATTCTAAAAGGAACATGTATACATGAAAGGAAGAGAAATGACAGACACAAGCAGCAAGATGCTATTTAGTTACATTCGTGTTCTATTAGCAATTTTCACAGCTTCTATATTAGGTAAGATACTTGATGCAGGAGATATCTTTACAATTAGTTTAGATGATTGGAAGACTTATGTAGCAGCTGGTATAGCAGCAACTATACCTGTTATACTACGTTGGTTAAATCCATACGATTCAGCTTATGGTATAGTTGTAGTAGATGAAGATGGTAATCCAATAGAACGATAAGTTAATTAGTATAGTTAGCCCTCAGATTATTTCTGGGGGCTACTTGCTTTTATGGGTATATGCGAGTATAGTATGTAGTATAACATGACTGTTATAAGACATATACCTACTACCCGATAGGCAAAATGAGCGTGAAAAACGACTATGAATTAAAGGAGACGAAGTGTTTCGTCTTGTCTTATAAATAGTCGTATGCAAATAAAAATTAGTTAGCCACTATATAGCTATGAACAGAGAACAAAAGAAAAAAGCTTTTATAAAATTATTTATAAAGCGGCTTGATGAAAAACAAATACGGGATATTCATCGTGCATTAAATAGAGCAATAGAAAATAACAGTCAGGTTATTGACAAACCAACTAAGAAAAAGGAGAATTAAAATGTCAGTAACAACAATCACAGCAGAAGATATGAATATGCCAAAAAAGCGTCTTACTAAAATTGAAAGAGAGCAATTAGCCAAAACTTCATTTACTTATAAGATGAAGAAAAAGAATGCTGTTAAAATAAGAAATACTGGTAAGGATAGAGTTGCTATATATAAACGTGTATCTAAGTTAGCAAACCAATCAATAACATTTCAAAGACAGTATAATGAGGTAACTACATTTCTTAAAAGTAATGGTATTGATTCTACCAATAGTGAAATAGTAGTATATGAAGAAGCTGAGTCAGGATACCAAAATAAACATAGACCTGTTCTACAAGAAATGGTTGAACAAATCATTGATGGTAAATTTGATCATGTTGCATTTTATGATTTAGATCGTTTAGCTAGAAATACAAAAGTAGCTGCAATATTAGATTCTATTTTCAAAGAAGCACAAGTTAAAGTATGGGTTAAAACATTTGGCAGTATCGTTGATACCTCTACATTGGAGGGTAGTATGTTTTGGAATATCATGAGCATGTTAGCAGAACATTACTCTCGTCAGACTTCTGATAGAACAACTGGTGGTCATAAGGTTAGAGCTACTGCTGGTGTAAAAAGAAATAGCATAACACCTTTTGGATTAAAAGATAAAGAGATTGTTTCTGATTTAATTGGTGGTGTTAGAAAAATATATGAACTTGATACAGATATACAGAGTGAGTATCCAGTAGATTATAATAACAAAGCAGCTGTTGTAAAAGAAGTATATCGTAGATATAATGATGGACAATCATTGAAGTCTATTGCTCGTTGGTTAAATCAAAATATACCTACAATCAAAGCTACATCTTGGGATGATAGCACAGTTAAATATATGTTAAAGAATCCAGCTTATTTTGGTGGGTCACATTATAAGAAAGAAATAGTTAAAGATGATAATGGTGAGTATTTGATAACTAATGAACCATTGGTATCATTGGAGTATTGGATGAATACTCAGGCTTTAATTGAATCAAATACTCGTGTTTACAAGTCTAAGAAAATAAGACATACAAGATCTATGAGTCCATTACATTATATAGCTAAGTGTGAGTGTGGTGGTCAATTGAAGAGAAGCACATCAGCTACTCGTGGCACACCATTCTTTGCACTAAAATGTATAGTTCCAACTATTGATAAGTCACGTTGCTCTGGTGTATCTATCTCACAGGTTCAATTAGAGAAAGAGATATTTGATTATACTAAAGATATATTAGCTCAACCTGAACTATTAAAGTTATTTATAAAGAATACAGAACCTGTTAGTAAGGTAACAATATCAAAAGATGAACAGAAAATAATTGATGATATAACTGAACTTAATAATCGTATTCAATCAGAGACATTAGATATGGTAAAGCAAATACTTATTAACGAAGTAGCTAATAAGAATGCTGAACTAAATAAACTAAAAATGTCTACTAACATAATTGTTAATAAAGTAAAGAATAATAAGATAACAATAGAATCATTTGAAGCTGCTTGGAATAGTGAGGATAAAGCAGATATCAATGCGATACTATCCACACTATACAAATCAATTATCATAAGCAAGAGTACTATCTCTACTAGTGAACTCAATAAACTAAAGAGAGAAGGTTGGTCTGTTGATCCAAAGCGTGTTACTATTGAGCTACATAATGGTGATAAGATTAAATTAGATGCTCAATTAGTATAGTTATAATACACTTATAATTGTATGAAGGGTGCTTTCTTAATACCAGGTGAGCAAGAAAGTGCCATAGCATTTTGTGATTTAGGTTGTTATAATGTCTATACTTTTTATGTAGATATAAAGCCTATGATGGGTAAGAAGTTAAAGCCCAATCCTAATGTATGTTATTATTGTATAGCTTGTGGTCGTAGGATATATAAGACTATTGACTGTATGATACATGAAGATAAATGTCCTGATTGGTTATGGTATAGTAGTTATACTATCATGTCAGACTTCTTAGATATAATAGAAGAAGAGACTGGTAGTAGAGATTGTAGTAGTCAGATCTATAATATAGCTGATCGTATTGCTAAAGTAAATAATAACATTAGTGGTCTTGATTTAGCAATGATGACACTTGATGCATTGTCTTAGTTACTCATAGATAGATATATCATCAGTGCAAGTAACAGTTGGTATCTTCATTAGTTCTGATAACTCTTCTAATGTGATATTTAGTTTATCAGTTATTTGTTTATCTGTGTAATTTTGTTTTTTATAATAGATAAATAGATTATACTTTGGTGCAATTGCTTGTGGTATTTTAATAAGTGATTGACCATCTAATTCTTTTAGTAAAGAGTTCTTACAATATAATCTTATCCAAGCTGAGAGTTCACCTTTACTTGGATTCCAAGACCGTAAAGCTAAAGCCATACCTAGATAAGCAGCAGATTGTGCATCCTCTAAGGATAACTTACCAATATACTTTTTAGCAAGGTTCTTAGCTAATGGCATATATAACTCCATTAACTCGGCTCTAGCTTTATCGGCTTCTTCTTTTAGCATTAGATTATTAGGGTCTTCAACACTACGCATAATTTTCTCTGCGAGATAAGAATGATTATTTGTAATGTTGAATTTCACTAAAACACCTTTGATGGAGCATCATCAGCATGGGTATCCCCATAGTCTGATAGATATGTTACTAGCGATGTAAGCATTTCTGTCTTACCATCATTGGCTTTTTCTAACTTTACATAACCATTATCAACTAAGAACTTAAAGGCATCAGTAATAGTCTGACTTCTAAAGCCTGAACTGTTACGAGCTTCTGCTCTCTCCTTTAATATCTCTTTGACATTGGACTTACTTATTGGACCTGACTCATGAACTATCTCACTTACTTTCTCTGCAGCAATTAAATCAAATCGCTTCTCTGCTTGTATAGCAGCGTGTTCTTCAGCAGGTAATAGTTCTAGTCCAAGACCTTCTCTACTGTCATTTATAGGTTTAGATATTAGTATAGCAGCTACACGCTTACCAGATTTTTTACTAACTCTAATTCTACCTGGTCTATCTTTTGTGACAGTAATCTCAATACGACCCTCACTATAAACAGAGGCTGGTTCTTTTACTTCAAATGATAATGAAGTTCCAGATACCGCAGCAAGTTTAGAACCTGCACCTCTTGGAGCTCGTGTTGAGAAACTTGATGTTGATATATTATTTTTTGTTACGTGGTCAATGACAATAACAGCAGCTCCTTGAGATGTGATAGGATAACTAACAGCATTGAGCCATTTGTTTACATCACCATTATCATTCTCATTTAGATCAGCTAGAGATATTGCAGTAGCAGCACCATCTAATACTACCATCTGTACATTATTATTCTTAATAGTCTTACTAATCATTCTAGTAAGTTTGATATCAAAGGCACGACCAGTAGATATGTAATAGAATAAAGCTTTACTCTTATCACGATTACCATCTTCACCAACTGGACCTGATACCCAGTCTAATATCTTTTCTTCTGGGTTCTCTATCTCTTGACCTACTGCTACTTTATATAGTCGCTCACATATTGTAATAGCATCATCTTCATAATCTACATAGACAACACCTTTACCATCAGAGAGTAATTGAACAGATGCAAGTAATGCAGTAAATGATTTCAATGCTTCAGGTGGAGCAGATAACCAATTAAGTTTACCTGCATATAATAAACACTCACCATCTTTTCTACGTAAGATTGTTGGTACAACCTTAGCATAGTTACCATTTATCACAGATACCATTACAGATTCTAAATCAAAGAAACCATCATTGACATCTTTACTAGATACCTCTAATAGTTTCTCAAAAGCAAATGTATCATCTGAACCATTTAGAACAGATACAGCAATTTGTTCAGCTGCTTTTATCTTCTCACGTTTGCGTGATAGTTCTAATAGGATATTGACATTATCTTTTAATGTCTTAGTATCAGATGCTTCTGCTGTTAGATTTTTTAAGTATACTTCACTTACATTGTTTAGCATATTGCTACTACGAAGTTGTTCTACAATAGAAGCTAAACCAGTTTTATTCTCAATAGATGCAGTACATATTGCATAATATATACTACCATTTCTATTACTACTAAAATCATTTGGGTTGATTAGAGTAGCTACTAAATCAAGAGCAGTTGGATCAGTAAGTAGCGTACCAAGTATGGCAGCTTCAGCTGATAGGTTCTTTAATCCAACATCTTCATTTGTTGTCGTTGTCATTTCTTTCTCGCATTTCTATTTTTATGTAGCAGAGATTATCATTATCAATACGCAAGACTGGTTCTGCTACGCTAATCCATTCTGCTGTATCGTCAGGCACTAAGCCCTCTTCAACTAATACATCAATAAGTTTCTTTACTGTCGCTATGTAGTTATGTGGATCTCTTCTTGCTTTCTTATTAAATGTAAAAGTAAATTGTAAGTTCATTGGAGCAACATCAATATCTTCTTTTGCAATAAGTTTTGAATATGCAATTTTTAGATTGATTGCCCAATCTTGAAAGTAACGTCTTCTCTTAGACCAGTGCATACTATATGCTTGGTTAAGTGAGAGAGGTTTAGATGGTTGTTCAAATACAATTAAGTATTCTTTATTCACTCTAAACCTTTCTTCTTTTTAGCATCAGTTAGTTTCTTAATAATTTCTTTTGCTTGATTACTAGATAAGTTCTTTGATGTAGTGACACCATATTGTTTTAGTCCAAGACGATACTGCTCGTCTGTTATGCCGAGCTCTTTTTTAAGTATCTGTATTCTTTGGATTTCTGATTTAGTTATAGTATCATCTTCAAATGGATTATCAAAATCAACATCACCTACTGGCTTGATTGGTTCTTCTATTCTAGTTATCTCAGCTTCTACAAAATTCTCTTCTGTAATTATTGCTGGTGGTAACTCATCAAGTTTCTTTACAGGTTCAGTATAATATGCAGTCTCTTTCTTTTCTTCAAACTCTGGTTCTGGTATAGATACTGCTAATGGAGTAGCAATTTGTTTTGGTTGAACTGGAGTATTTGATATAGCTGCAATAGCTTCTTGTATTGTTGCACCAACTTCTAATACAGGTACAGCAAAGCGTGATGTTCTACCACCACGTTTAGCTGAACGTTGTTCTAATCTTAGAGTAGCTGGTAAGTATTTATCTGAGGCAGATACTTGTTGTAGTAGCTCAGCAATTCCTGCTAACTCAACGGCTGCGTGATAACCATGACTCTCTAATCGCCATATCCCAACTGTCTTTACATTTGGTAGTATCACTGACAATCTGGTTGTAGGTCTACAAGCCTGTCCTTTACTTGATAATTCAGACCTCTGTGATTGATCAGCAGGACAACGGCATGGAGTATTATTTATTGTCTCTGTCTGACCATCACATCTACGTTGACAACCAGCACCACTCCACATTTCATACCATTGAGTTAGCGAGTTACCGGGTGGAATGGTTACATCTAAAACATTTGTATTGGTTACTAATTCAAAAGCATCACCATCAGGTGAACTCCAAGCAACTACATTACCGCCATATATTTCAGAGGCAGCTTGTAATGCTTCTTTTGATTTTGATGTTAATCTAAATCTATCTAGTTTAGTTGGAGCTCCTTTTTCTGATCTTGCTCCTAATCTAATTCTACCAACCTCTGTTAGTTTTCTTTGTAGGTTAATTATTGGACTCATCATTACCTCCTATTACAGGTCGTATTGGAGCTGATAGAACTTCTTTACTTTTTTCATGTTGCCATTTGAAAGCCATTTGTAAATGTCTAAAGTATTTGAATGTATCTTTACCAACTTCACAAGGCACAACCTCATAAGATCTTGGTCTTAGTTTTACAACAATAGCTCCATCACATTCAGGTAATTCTGTCTCTACACCATTTGGTAGTAAGACTTTATCCGCATGTTTGTAAGCAGATAATTGTAGAGCAGCTTCTGGATATGGACCAGATGCAGATGTTTTCCAGTCAATAAGATATCGACCAACTAAACCTAACTCTGGATTATTAAAGTTAGCAACAGCATCTATCGTACCTGCATATCCATACTTGTATGATATCACAGTTGCTTCAGACATTTCCCATTGTGGTTTGAATATCTCTTCAAAGTTTAGATATGATTTGATAAATGGTTTTACTTGATCTGTTAGTGAGTTGATATCTAAGTTCTCACCAAGTATTCTTTTTTCTACAGCTTCATGAACTGCACTACCAAGATTAGCAGATGATTCTGTTGTTCGCCATGGGCTACCTTTAATTAAATCAAGAGCTCCCTTTGGATCTTTCTCTGCAATTGGTAACCATGTTGCTCTTTCTTCTACTGCATAAGTAGCTACTTGCTTACCTACCCAGTAACGTAAAGCTGGTTTATCAAGAGTTGATAATACACTTGTCACAGATACAAATTTTTCATTTGTACTTGGTGAAGTATAGTAACGAACTCCGTCAATAGTTTGACTATGTATAGGTTGTGTCATTAGTTTCTCCTTGTATATTTAATATCATTGTGCTTATGTGTCGTGAGATTACATACATAATCTGTCGGCTAATACAATATAATTGAAAGCCTCACGAAGGAGGATACATGCCAATGGATAATGGTAAGGAGAAGGCACTAATAGTCTTTGCTACCCCATCAAAGATGAAGCCACCTAAATCAAAACTTGGTGTTCCTCTTATGAATGAGGAAAAAGAAAATGAAGAGAAACCAAATCAATGTGAATACTGTGAGGGTGATGGTTGCGAACATTGCGACTATAAAGGTTATCATGAAGAAGATAATTATGAAGAGGGTAAAGAAGACTCACATAAAAAACACATGGTAATAATTGAGAAGTTATTAGAGAAACTGAAAGACGAAACAATACTTTGAATGGCAGTATTAAAAAATAAAAATAGTCAAGTTCATATTGGTGATTGCATGAAACTATTCAAAAAAATTGAAGATGAATCTATTGATATCGTTGTAACCTCACCGCCTTATAATTTAGGTATCAAATACAAGTCTTACAAGGATAGGAAATCAAACTCAGAATATCTTAATTGGATGAAAGAAGTCTCTACAGAAGTAAAACGAATCTTGAAACCAGATGGTTCATATTTCTTGAATGTTGGTTCGACTAGTAGCAACCCTTGGCTTGCATACGATATTGCTTTTAGTTGTCGTGAGATATTCATACTTCAAAATCATATAATTTGGAACAAATCCATCTCTGTTGATGATGAATCTTACGGGCATTTTAAACCAATAAATTCAAAAAGATACCTCAATCATTTATACGAAGACATATTCCATTTCACTAAAGAAGGTAAAAAATCAATAGATAGAATATCTATTGGAGTTCCTTACAAGGATGAATCAAATATTGCACGTTGGTCTCATGGGAAGGATAAGAGATGTCGGGGAGACTCTTGGTATTTACCATATGAGACTATTCAAAGTCGTGAAAAAGAGAGAGGAAATCATCCAGCAACCTTCCCGATCAATTTGCCACTCTATTGCATAAAAATGCATGGTTTTTCAGAAGACACAGTCGTACTTGATCCATTTTTAGGTACAGGTACAACGTTGGTTGCCGCAAAAAAACTTGGAATAAAATCTATTGGTTTTGAGCTGGACGAATCATATGCAAAAGATGCTTGGGCTAGAATTAAGTCTACTATTTAATCTTTGTGGTTCCGTTGTCTTCAATTAAACGTAGAATTTTATCTCTTGAAACCTTTGTATTATTCCCTAAATCACCGTTTTGATACCATTATATAAGAAAAAATTAGCAACTAAAAATAAACAAGACACATAATAATTTGAGTAACCTATGAGGAGGTTATATTATGAAAAATAATAAAGTAAATAAAGTCATGAAAGAATACAAAGCTGGAACATTACACTCAGGTAAGAAAGGTCCAGTAGTTAAGTCAAAGAAACAAGCAGTTGCAATAGCTTTATCTGAAGCAGGTAAATCTCGTGGCACAAAAAAGAAGTAAAGATCCTAGACTAACAAGAGCTGGTGTTACTGGTTTCAATCAACCTAAGAGAACACCAAGTCACCCAACTAAATCACATGTTGTTGTTGCTAAAGATGGCGATCAAATAAAGACAATTAGATTTGGTCAGCAAGGTGTAACTGGTGATAGACAACCTACTGCACGTCAAGTTTCATTCAAAGCAAGACATGCTAAGAATATTGCTAAGGGTAAAATGTCTGCAGCTTACTGGGCAGATAAGGTCAAGTGGTAGCGTTAAAAAGAAATAAGACCCCAGCTAAATAAAGTGAGTGCTGGGGTCTTAATA